>ERZ1643250.428-NODE-428-length-45141-cov-7.871290_pt1 | contig 45141 bp, 41 predicted proteins | sample MGYA00579262_ERZ1643250 | MGnify/ENA primary metagenome ERZ1643250 (study PRJEB29033, sample SAMEA4952265) | chicken gut metagenome | biome: Broiler Chicken; feature: Gastrointestinal Tract; material: Caecum | place: Ireland | collected 2018 | study: Broiler...
GCGGCCTCTTGATCCCAAATCAAGCGCTCTAGCCAAGCTGAGCCACACCCCGATGTGCTCTCTGTCAACCGCTCTCGCGTTGACAAGTAGCATTATATAACAGGCAGAAATAAATGTCAACAGTTTTTTTCATTTTTTTCTTAAATTTTTAATTATATATATTTTTTAAACAATTTAAACAACTGGAAAGAGGATACGGCAGCTCCGTATCCTCTCTTACGAACCTTATTCTTCTGTAGCTTCCTCGGCATCTTCTGACGGCTCTTCTGCCTCTTCGTCATCGTCAAAGAAATCATCGTCGAAATCATCAAAATCTTCATCCACGTCATCGAGATAATCCGGGGATAAATATTTATAAACCAGAGCGGCGATTCCTGCCACTGCGGCAACAGCTCCGATGATTGCCAGAATCCATAAGATCTTTCTGGACTCTTCCTCTTCCTTCCGGCTGTTCATCAGGTTGGATAACTTTGCTACTCCGATTAATTCATCGATATTTTTCATGTTCCTATGCCTCCTTGCTGTTTTCTTTTATTATATCACGCAACAGGCTTCTTTACCAATACATTATTTCACTTTTTTCAATTTTGCGAACGATGCAAACATTTTTTTGCGGCCCACCCGATCAAAATCCACCGAGACCTCAAAATCCTTCCCGCCATGGACAATATCCACCACGGTACCTTCGCCGAATTTGATATGTTTCACCCGGTCTCCCACGCCATAATCAAGGGAGGAGAGCGGCTTTACCTTGTAATCGTCAAGACTGTACGGCTTTTTGCCTCTGGTACCATAGGAATAATTGCGGAAGCCTGCCCCGGCCATACTCCTGGAACCGGTCTGCTCCACTTTCTCCTGCACCGTCTTCTTTTTGGCGCGGTCCAGATATTCCTCCGGAATCTCATCCACAAATCTGGACACCCGGTTATACTGGGCCTGTCCCCGCTGCATTCTTCTCCGGGCAGCGCTTAAGTAGAGTCTCTCCTTCGCCCGGGTAATCCCCACATAACAGAGTCTGCGTTCTTCCTCAATCTCTGATTCATCCCCGGAGATCATGGCGCCATATCCCGGAAAAACGCCTTCCTCCATGCCGCCCAGAAATACATTGGCAAACTCCAGTCCCTTGGCGTTATGCAGGGTCATGAGCAGCACCTTATTGGAACTTTCCTCCAGATTGTCAATACCCGCGTTGAGAGTATACATATCCTTTTCCACCAGGAAATCCGTGAGGGTCGGCTCTTCATTATTTTCCTCAAAATAGACAATGTCATTGATCAGCTCGTCAATATCCTCGAGACGGCTTCTGGCCTCATCCGTGCCTTCCATTTCCAGTTCATTTTTATAACCGGTCACATCCAGTATGTAGAGCATCAGCTCGCTGATGTCATTTTCCATGGCATACTCCCGGAAATCCCGGATCATCTCTCCAAACTTTTTGATCTTGGATGCCGATCTTCCAAGCTCCGTGATAGAATCCGCCCGGAACACGGCTTCCAGGAAACTGATCTGATGGAGAATTGCATAATTCTGGATCCTGTCCACCGTGGTCTGGCCGATTCCTCTTTTCGGCACATTGATGATCCGTTTCACAGCCAGGTCGTCATTTCCGTTATCCACCACTTTCAGATAGGCCATCAGATCCTTGATCTCTTTTCTGTCGTAGAAGCTGATACCCCGGACAATGGCATAAGGAATTGCCCTCTGTTTTAATTTTTCCTCAAAGATGCGGGACTGGGCATTGGTCCTGTATAAAATGGCCATATCTTCATAGGGCACCCCGCGCATGGCAAGGAAATTAATATAAGAAACCACGCCCTCCGCCTCGTCATATTCCGAGTCATACTGCTTAAAATGCACCAGCTCCCCCGGTGCGTTTTCCGTCCAGAGCTTCTTTTCTTTCCGCCCTTTGTTATTGACAATGACACCGTTGGCAGCATTCAAAATATTCTGCGTAGAGCGGTAGTTTTGTTCCAGACGGATCACGTGGGCGTCAGGAAAATATTTCTCAAAGTTCAAAATATTGAAAATATTCGCCCCCCGGAACCGGTAAATGGACTGGTCATCGTCACCCACCACGCAGAGATTGCGGTATTTGGAAGCTAAAAGTTTCACCAGCATAAACTGCACCGTGTTGGTATCCTGGTACTCGTCCACCATGATATAGCGGAACCGTTCCTGATAATAATCAAGGATATCCGGATTGGCCTGAAACAGTTCCACCGTCTTTACGAGCAGATCGTCAAAATCCATGGCGTCATTCTCTTTCAGCCGCTTCTGATACTCCTCGTAAATCTCGCTGATCCGGATATCCCGGTAATTATCCCCGCAATCGTTCCGGAGATCCAGCGGCGACCTGCACTCATCCTTGGCCGCGGAGATGGCAGACAGCACCGCCTTCTCCGGAAACTGCTTGGTATCAATCTTCATGGCCTTTAAGACTTCCTTCATCAGTGATTTCTGATCATTGGCGTCGTAAATGGTAAAACTTCTGTTATACCCCAGCAAATCCGCATGTCTTCTGAGAATCCGGCTGCAGGTGGCGTGAAAGGTACTGATCCACAGATTTTCTGAGCCGGGTCCCACCAGACTTGCAGCCCTCTCTCTCATCTCATCCGCCGCCTTGTTGGTGAAAGTGATGGCGAGAATATTCCAGGGATTGACTCCTTTCTCCTCAATCAGATATACAATCCGGTGGGTCAGGGAACGGGTTTTTCCTGTCCCGGCGCCCGCCAGCATCAGAAGAGGGCCTTCCGTACAGAAGACCGCCTCCCTTTGTTCTTTATTTAATGCATCGTAAATACTCATAAAATTCCTTTCTGTCACTGATTATTTTATAGGAAACGTCATAATAATTTTTATTATGACGTTTCCTGCGCCGATTTTTGCTGCGCAAAGCACAGATCTTTCCTTGCAAAAATCGTGCGCATCCCCCGAAGGATTTATAGTCAAAGACAAAATATATTTGTCTTTGACTATAATTTCTGACCGCAGTTGGGACAGAAGTTAGCTCCGCTTACTTTCTGGCCGCAGTTCGGACAGAAGTTCGGCCTGGAACTCCGTGTGCCGTCAGGTGTTTCTCCCGGGAACTGTACCGTTCCGGTGCCGTTTCCCGCCCCGAAACTTCCGGCGCCCGGCTGATCGCCCGCCGCTGCCGCAGAGCCTCCCTGCTGTGTCTGGGTCATCTGGTTCACAATCTGCTGTCCCATCATCATCCCCATCTGCATGGACGCCATGTCCGCAGCCATCTGACCGCCCTGTCCCTGCCCTTTTGTCATGGAATCAAGCACCGCCATCTGCTGATAGCGGTTCATATCTCCCACCATGCTCTGGCCTGCCACCTTATTGATCATCTCCTGAATCTCTTCCGGATAGCTGACGGCATTGATCTGAAATCCGGTCATAGAAAGACCGATATCCGAAAGTTCCCGGTCCAGATCCGCCATGATCCCCCGGGAAATCTCGGAGGCGTTGGCCTGGAGATTAAACATATCTTTGCCTTCTTTTACCATCCACTGGAGAAGCAGCTGATCCAGATGAGACAGCACCCGGTCTCTCACTTCCTCAGTGGTAAACTGCTTCTTAATGCCCGCAACTTTCTCAATGAGCACCTCATAATCCCCCACCTTAAACTGGAAGGTACCGTTGGCGCGGACCGGCATTCCTCCCGGCAGCGATGGATGTGGGAGATTTACCGCGTTTTTGGTGCCCCACTTCATATTGAATTCTTTTGTGTTGACAAAGAGCACTTCCGCCCGCAGGCCGCTGTTAAAACCGAAGCGGAACCCCTTTAGCGTGGAAAGGAAGGGGATGATATCCGATTCAATATCATAGTTCCCTTCTTCTTTAAAAATTCCTTCGGTCTTTCCGTTATACATGAAAATCGCATCCTGACCCGGACGGATGATCAGCCGGGATCCCCGTTTAATCTCATCATTGTTCCATTTATAAAAAATAACGTCGTCTCTCGTCTCCTGCCATTCCACCACGTTGGCAAATTGTCCGCTGAAAAGTCCCATATGATCCTCCCATCTGCTGTTTATTCTCATTCTGTATTCCAGTTCCGTCCATGACTTTTCTCTTCGCCGCCCGGCTTCCGGTCTCAGATTCTCTGCCGGTTTTTCAGTCCTGACGGCCGTCATGACGGTACCCCAATTATACAATACCCGGCCCGGGATGTCACGTTTTTCTGTCGTCCGCTGACGGTACGTTTCCGGTCCGAAAGGCCTTTTCTTTTCAAAGAAATTCCCATGGGATTTTATGTAGAATAAAAATATTTTCACTTTTTCTTGTCATCTGGTAATAAAAACAATATAATATAGCTATCATGTCCCAGCAGAATCCGCTATCACAGGGATATGTCCCATTGCATTTATCAAAAGGAAAACACTTGAATATATGGAGGCGATTTTTTGAATAAAGATACAAATGACTGGCTGCATTCCCTGCTGCAGGTGACCGCCATTCCATCGGCGGATATTCCAAATATTGACCTGTACATGGACCAGATTACCACTTTTATGGACACTCATCTGGCAGACTCCAGAAGATACCCTGACGATAAGATCATGACCAAGACCATGATCAATAATTACACGAAAAATCATCTTCTTCCACCTTCGGTGAAGAAAAAATATTCCCGGGAACATATTTTTCTCCTTCTTCTCATCTACCGGCTGAAAAATATGCTGTCCATCACGGATATCCAGAGTATTCTGGAACCTCTGACCACAGAATATTTTCCGGAAAATAAAGAGACGGGGCTTTCTCTCAAAGAAATCTATGACAAGCTTCTCTCTGAAACCTCTGAGAGACATCCCGGTATCGAAGAACAGATCCTGACGGACTGGGAGAATTCCAGAGATTCCTTCGCTGATCATTCACTTTCTGAAGAAGACGCTCAGTATCTGGACGACCTGGTTTTCATTTATAAGCTCTGCTACGATATCTATGTGCGCAAGCAGGCCATCGAAAAAATCATTGATTACCGCCGTCAGAAAAATATTTCAGCAGAAAAAAAGTCAAAAAAAGCAGCCAAAAATAATAAAGAATCCTAAAAATAAAAAGTACAGCTTTTGCTGCCGGCCGGTTCAGCGGTCACAGGCAGAAGCTGTACTCTTTTTCATCCGGGGATTATTTTTTAGAAGCGCCTGGTTCTCGGAAGGACCGTTACCGGTCTCCTTCTCCGGCACCCTCCTTTTCTTTCAGGCGGCGGATGATGAGATCATATCCGTCTGTTCCATAGTTTAAACAGCGGTTGACCCGGCTGATGGTGGCCGTGGACGCTCCTGTCTCCTCCGCCACCTCATTGTACGTCCGGTGCTCTCTTAACATATTGGCCACTTCAAATCTCTGTCCGAGAGAAAGCAGCTCATTGATGGTGCATAAATCCTCAAAAAACGCGTAACATTCTTCCACATTTTCCAGACAGAGAATACCCTTTAACAGCTTCTCCACCTCCGGTGTATGTACATTTTTTCCCATATTGCTTTCCCCCTATTCCTGATATTTTAAATTGATATATTCTTTAAACGCATCGACGGAACGATTCACGATGAGTTCCTCCGGAAAATCCAGATCCCGGATCAGCTCCTCAGAAAAATCCCGGCGTCCCACATCAGAAAATACATGGGCGTCGCTGTTCATGATCACCGGCTGTCCGTATTCCTTACAAAGCTCCAGCATGGTGATCAGATTCCCCCGGGTATTCTTTCTGGAACCCGCAGGATTGAGCGAATTATTATTGACCTCCAGAAGCGTGTGCGTCTCCTTCGCCGCCTCCACCACAGGCTCATAATCCAGTGGATAAATACCGTCGTCGGGATGACCGATGATATCGATCATCGGATTACGGATGGCCCCCAGCACCGCCCGGGTATTCTCCTCCTTCGTTCCGGGAAGAATACACACGCTGTGCAGGCTGGCGATCTTTATGTCAAGCTGACGCATCACATGGTCATCCAGATCCACATGGCCGTCATAATCTATAATATTAAGCTCTGCGCCCAGCATCACTTCTATACCGCATAGCGATCTCGGCACCACCTTCAGGTTGCGAAAATACATATTACTGCAGCTTCCCGGCATCATCGGCGCATGTTCCGTGATCCCCAGAAGTTTCAGTCCTTTCTCAAATCCGGCTCTCGCCATCTCCATCATGCTGTTATAGGCATGTCCGCTGGCAATTGTATGTGTATGCACATCCAGTAAATAATCCATATTGACTCCTTCCATACCCTTTCTTTTTCAAAGCATTCTCACCAGTACATTAGTATAGCACAAAAAGGAAAAGTTTGCCCGTTTTTGTGGAAATTTTCCGTAATCGTTCAGCCATGACATCTCAGAAAGGCAAAAGAGCTTACGAAAATAAACTTTCGACGCTTCTTCTGTGTTTCCGGGCGCATGGCTGAACTGTTACAATTTTTCCCGGGGATTTTCTTTACGCCAGATCCTGATAGGTCTGATCGAGTGTCTCACAGGAAAGGTGCAGGCGCTGCTTTTCCTCCGCGCTTAAAGAAAGCTCGATGATGCGGCTGACGCCCATACGGTTGACGACGCAGGGAATTCCAATGAAAACGCCTTTTTCCCCGTACTCTCCCTGCAGGAGAGCGGAAACTGTGAGCACGCTGTACTCATTGCCGAAAATCGCCTTGGTGATTCTTGCCATGGCCATGCCGATGCCATAATAGGTGGCTCGCTTGGCCTCGATGATTTTGTAGGCGGCCATGCGGACCTCCTCCTCGATCTCCAGCAGTTCCTGAAAATGACAGCCTTCGGTCTCACTGCACAGATCAAAGATCGGTTTTGTGGCCATCATCGCCTGGCTCCATGGCACAAACTCGCTGTCTCCGTGTTCTCCCATGACGTAGGCATGCATATTTCTCGGGTCAATGATAAATTTCTCTCCCAGCAGGTAACGGAGCCTTGCTGTGTCCAGCGCCGTTCCGGTTCCCACCACCCTTCCCGGAGGAAATCCGCTGATCTCATAGACAATCCTCGCCATGATATCCACCGGATTGGTAGCCACCAGAAAGATGCCATGGAAACCGCTCTCCAATACCGGTTCGAGAATAGACCGGAAGACTTTGCGGTTCTCTTTCAGAAGATCCAGACGACTTTGTCCCTCTTTCTGGGGAAGCCCTGCCGTCAGCACCACCAGATCTGCATCCCGGCAGTCCTTATAATCTCCCGCGTAGATTTCCATATTGCCGCCGCTGAAAGCCACGCCGTGATTTAAGTCCATGGCCTCCCCCTCAGCTCTCTTTTTATCAATATCGATCAAAACCAATTCGTCACATAAATTCTGATTGAGGAGGGCATAGGCGTAACTCATGCCCACCATGCCGGTTCCCACCAGCACGATTTTTCTTTTATCGTCACCCTTCACGCGGCACGACCTCCTTCCCAATGGCTTCCCCGATGATCGCCATCAACTCTTCCACACTCTTCTTTCCATAATAGGTTTTCTCTCCGTTGACCATCAGAAACGGAACACTGAATACCTGATGCTTCTCCTTAAATTCCGGGAACTGCGCCAGATTCACAACGTGGACCTCCACCTGAGGGCTGTGCGCGGCAACCAGCATAGCGCTGCTCACCAGCTCCGGGCATTTGGTACAGGAAAGCGTGACTCCCACATCCAGCCGGACCGGTGTCCGGATGGATGCAATCTGTGTGAGAATCTCATCCATCAACGGCTTTCCCGGTCCCGCTGCCTGATAGAGTGCCGACAAAAAGCTGGTGAATTCGTGACCGCCCGGAGTCCCGTGAAAAAACATGCCTTTTCGTTCCCCGTCCTTCGAAGAAATACCGATGGAGGGCACAATGACCTCCCGGGCCGCGTCGTCCCTGCGGGACTCTTCGGAAGATTTTTCCGCCGTCCTGGCTGCTCCGTCCGCACCGGTCTCCTCATAGGAAATGTGCACCCGGGGCATCGCTTCTTCCAGATCTTCCATAAATGTCTTTACCTGCCCCGATACCGTGGAATCATCCAGCAGCACCCGGCACTCCGGCACAGTCTCAAAACGGCTCTCCACCTCTTTGATCTGCGGATAGATATCTGCAAACTGAGAATCCGGCCGCATGGCTCCTTCCATTTGTCCGACAGTACTTTGACCGCGTTTTTGCAGATTTCGCACATCCCCACATCTGTCCGTTTTCTCTCCGGTGTACAATTTCTTTTCTTCTCTTCCCTGAATCTGATTCTGCACATTGGATATAAGCGCATCCTGACCGCCCGCACGGCAGTCCGCACCGGTTTTATTGGTTCTGTCTCCCGGATTTTCCTCCCTGGATGCCGGATCGTCCGCCCGGAGTGCCGGATGTTCTGACTCCAGCGCCGGCATCTGATCCAGAGGATAATCGGCGGCAATGGTTTCCGCAGCCACAGCGCCGTCGGCCACCGCTGTCACCAGCTGCCGGAGCCTCTTCTGGCAGACATCCCCCGCTCCGTACACGCCCTCCACATTGGTGCGTTTTCCCTCATCGGTGAGAAGATATCCCTGTTTGTCACAGATCAACTGTTTTTTTACCATATCTGTCTGCGGCAGATAACCGGCAAAAATGAAAATGCCGATGGTATCCGTATTTTCATAGGTCCATTCTTTGCCGCTCAATGCGTTTTTAAAGACAATCTTCTTCACGGAGGTATCTCCTTCCACCCGGACAATCTCCGTGTTGTACTCAATTTTGATATCGGGATGCGCCTTCACCTCATCGGCCAGCTTTTTGGCACAGGTGAAGTCCGGTTCCCGGATGATAAGCATCACCGGTTTTGAATAACGGGTCAGATACATCGCTTCTTCCGCCGCCGCATAACCGCCGCCCACCACAAAAATCGGTTTATCTGTGAATAATTCTCCGTCACAGGTGGCACAGTAGGCAATCCCTCTGCCGGCAAATTCGCTCTCTCCCGGAAAATTCAGCTTTCTTGGAACTGAGCCGGCAGCATAGATGACAACCGGCGCCTCATAATGATTTTTTTCTGTCTGGATCACTTTTCCATGATCGGTCAGCGAGGCGCTGATCACATTCTCTCTCCGGATCTGAGCGCCAAAATTCACTGCCTGCCGGCGCATGGTTTCCATGAGTGTCTCTCCGTCGGTCTCCTCGATACCGGGATAATTGACCACTTTCTCAGAAATGCGGATCTGGCCGCCTTCCTCTTCTTTTTCCAGAACCAGCACCTCATAACCGGCCCTTCTTAAATAGATGGCCGCTGTCAGTCCCGCCGGACCGCCTCCGATGATCACTGTCTGATGTTTTTCTGCCATTATAATATCCCCACTAAATCAATACCCGGTTTTAAGGTTTCTTCGCCCGGCTTCCATTTGGCCGGACATACATCATCTCCGTGCTCCGCCACAAACTGCAGCGCCTGCACCCGCCGGATGATCTCCTCAGCATTTCTTCCCACATTTCCCGCGATAACCTCGTAGGCGGTGATCTCTCCGTCCGGATTTAAGATAAATGTTCCCCGCTCCGCCATACCGTCCTTTTCAATCATGATGTCCAGATCTCTCACCAGAAGACCGGTGGGGTCCGCGATCAGCGGATACTGCAGTTTTCCGATCCGCTCGGAATGATCGTGCCAGGCTTTGTGGACAAAGTGGGAATCACAGGATACCCCGTAAACTTCGCAGCCCATATTTTTAAATTCCTCATACTTATCCTGCAGGTCTTCCAGCTCCGTGGGACATACAAAGGTAAAGTCCGCCGGATAGAAAAAAAGGACGGACCAGTGTCCCATGAGATCATTTCTCGTTACCGTCCGGAAACTATCATCGGCATACGCCTGCAGCTCAAATTCACATACTTTTTTTCCGATATAAGACATAAAAAAATACCTCCTTACGGAGGTAGTATCTGTGTTTCCGGAGAAACTATGCATATTAATTTGCTTCATACGGACGTACCCGGAGAGTCAGTCCGTTGTCATCGCAGACCTTCTGGCAGGCCGCCACTTCTTCCTCGCCGATGATGTCCACCACAGTCATCACCACATGAGGGACATACTTCTGACACGCTTTGGCGTAATCAATCATAGCCTGATAGGACTTAAGACCAAAGTGATTGCGGGTGATATCCAGATATTTCTGCGCATCGGAAGAATTGAGGCTGATGGAAACCGTGTCCACGATTCCTTTCAGACACGGCGCCGTTGGCTTCTCAAAGACCAGATCTGCCAGTCCGTTGGTGTTGACCCGGATCGGAATATCCGGATGAACGCTCTTTAACCAGGCGCCCACTTCAAGCATATCATCAAGACGCATGGTCGGCTCCCCGAATCCGCAGAAAATGATCTCCGCCACATGGGACCAGTCGTATTTCATAAATTCTGCCTTGACTTCTTCCACCATCGGCTCTTCCCGAAGCCACAGACTGTTATGCTCATTAAATTCTTTTAAACTTCTCAGACAGAAAGTGCAGGCGCAGGAGCAGCGATTGGTCATATTGATATAGATCTTATTGGTAAATCCATTTTCTCCCAGATCCGATAAATCCTGTCTGAAATCTTCCAGATTATAGTAAACACCATTTTTTGCTGTATATAATATCATGTTCTACAACTCCTTTAAATATTCTTCGAAACATATTCCGTAATTCCACGGCAGATCCTGCCGCACAGTAAACGCGATGGCCTTATCAAGGAATGCGATGGCCCGCCGCACCGCTTTCTCAAAATCATCTCCCTGTATCAGAGCGCCGGTGACAATGGATGAGAACACGTCTCCCGTTCCGGAACGGTCACCGCCAATCTTTCTGGTGGCAATGAGCTTCGCATTTTTATCTTTTTCATAAACAAAGTTAAAAATCTGCGCTCCCTGCTGAAGACCCGTGATGACCACCCGGCCCGGCCCCTGTTCACTGAGTGCCCGGCAAATCTCCTCCAGAGAATCCGGGGACATATCCACGCTGTGATAATCCAGATCCAGCATCCGGCAGGCCTCCGTCAGATTCGGAGTGAGCACATCCGCAAACGGAAGCAGCCGTTTCATTTCCTGACACATGGCGTCGGTGTAGGAAGAGTACAGCTTTCCGTAATCGCCCATGACCGGATCCACTACCGCCAGAGTATCTTTTTGTTTAAATCGCTCAAAAAAATCTATCACCAGAGAAATCTGTTCCTTGGATCCGATGAACCCGGAGCAGATACCGTCAAAGGTGATCCCCGTCTTCTCCCAGCTGTCAATATAGGATTTGAGATATGGCGTAAAATCATGCAGAAAATAATCAGGAAAGCCGGTGTGTACCGACAAAATCGCCGTGGGAACCACACAACACTGTATTTTCATGGCGGAAATGATCGGCTGTGCCACCGCCGCAGCGCAGCGTCCAAAACCGGTCACATCGTTAATTACCGCCACTCTTTTCTGTCTATTCATAATAACCTCCAGCTGTTTTTAAATTACCGCTTTCGTATCATAGCACAATCTGGTATTTCCTGGAATAGCCAATTTCGTTTATTTTTTAATGCCAGTTGACCCTTCTCCACATCCGTCAGTTTTTCAGACCAGAGAATTTCTCTTCATGCCTGTCAGCGTTTCAGACCAGAGAATTTCTCCTCATGCTTGTCAGCGTTTCGGACCAGAGAATTTCTCCCCATACCTGTCAGCGTTTCAAATCAGAGAATTTCTCCTCATACCTGTCAGCGTTTCAATCCGGCTGGCTTTTTCCAGCACGCCGGTTATAATTTATAAAAATGCGGCTCCACCTCACCGTCTTCTTTTAATTCCACCACCAGGAAACTCGGAACCGGCGGATCCTGTCTCGGCTGAGCGATGCTTCCCGGATTAAAGATCGTCACGCCTTCCTCCTCATAAACATGGTAGGCCGGCACATGGGTGTGTCCGTAAAATACAATATCCGCCCCCATTTCCAGTGCCTTATCCAGCAGTTCATCCTCTCCCCAGTTGACACCATACTGGTTGCCGTGGGTCACAAAACAGACATGTCCTCCCAGCTCAAAAATATCCTCGCTGTCCCCGGCGAAATAGTAGTCACAATTTCCTTCCGCCAGATAAACCGGGCAGTCTGCCATACCTCGAAGCATCTCCGGCGTAAATTCTGAATCGCCGCAGTGCACCAGAGCGTCCATTTTCCCTTTCATAAATTCCAGGGCCACATTGAGATTGGCCCAGTTTCCATGGTTATCACTGACCACCAATATCTTCTTTCCCATAACAGTCCCTCTTTAACATACTTTATTGTCCTCTTAAAATATAGATTATACTTGATTTCGCCGGAAAAAGAAACTATACTATTTATGTTTTGGATAAAAATGAAAAAAAATTCCGTTTTACAGATTTAAAAAAAATTATCTGTTATACAGACTTTAGAAAAGAAACAACCTGTTTTACAGACTTTTGGAGGATATTATGGCAAAGATTACGGACCCCATCGCCGTCTTTGATTCCGGCATGGGCGGTATCAGCGTACTGAAAGAAATGGTCCGGCTGATGCCGGAGGAAGATTTTATATATTTTGGCGACTCTCTGCATGCCCCTTACGGCACTAAACCCACTGAAGAAGTCCGCCGCCTGACCATCAGCCGCATCACGGACTTCATCGAAAACAAACACGCCAAAGCCATCGCTGTGGCCTGCAATACCGCCACCAGCGCCGCGGTGGCACTTTTGCGCAAAATGTATCCGTCGGTCCCTCTGGTGGGCGTGGAACCGGCCATCAAACCGGCCGTCTTCGCCTGTGAGAATCCGAGGGTTTTAGTCATGGCCACCCCGGTCACCCTAAAAGAAGAGAAATTCCACAATCTGGAGGCTCTCTACGATGACCAGGCGGAGATCTACCCTCTGCCGTGTCCCGGCCTCATGGAATTTGTGGAGCAGGGCGATCTGGACGGCTCTGATCTGGACGAATATCTCCGGGAAAAGATTACCCCTTATCTTGACAAAAATCTCACCGGCGTCGTCCTTGGCTGCACCCATTATCCTTTTGTAAAGAAAGAGATCCGCGCCATCGTCGGCCCGTCCGTGGAGATCTTCGACGGCAGTTTCGGCACCGCCAGAGAACTCAGACGCCGCGTCGCTGCGGCAGGACTGCTCCGCACCGACGGTCACAAAGGACAGGTTACCTTCTTAAACAGCTCCGAAGATCCGGAGAAGATCCGGTTGTCGAAATATTTATTTGAAAGAGAAATCTAAACAAAAAATGCTGCCGCAAATATGAGTTTTTGCGGCGGCATTTTTCTCTCTCAGAGATTAATATACAATAATATCATACGACTTCTCAAAGACCTCTCCCGGCGCCAGCGCATTGATGCCCGGTTTCTTTGAGATATCTTCCGCAAAGCCCCGGTTGTCGCAGCGTCCGCACCACGGTTCCAGGCAGACATACGGCGCGCCCGGCTTTGACCAGATGCCAAAATTCGGAAAATCTTTGCTCTCCAGGGCGATGTACGGAGAACCATCCGGCAGTGCCAGCGCCGCCCACTGAATCTGTCCGCCGTCAAACACCAGAGCGTCTTTATCAAACATATCTTTTCTCAGACGATACCGATGGTCGTTGAGTGCCAGCGGCCAGGTCTTGTCCGCTATGGCCGTGCCGCTGCTGGTATCAAGCAGCAGATAGGAAAGCTCATCCACATCCGGCGCAAACTGCAGAAAATAATCTTCAAACTTCGTGCCCGGAAGAATCTGCACCCGAAAAGCCGGATGTCCGCCGATGGTAAAGTACATGGTCTTGTCCCCCTGATTGACCACGGTCCACCGCACAGTCAGACGATTTCCATTGAGAAGATGGGTCACATCCAGTTGAAAATCAAAGGGATATCTCGCCCTTGTCTCTTCACTGGAAACCAGCCGGTGTTTTACCAGGTCTCCATTGCCTTCCACCCGCTTAAAATCCATGTCTCTGGCAAATCCGTGCTGTCCTTCCGGATATTCTTTCCCCTCATAAGTAAAACTTCCTCCGTAATATTTGCCCACATTCGGAAACAAGATCGGCGCATGCCTGTTCCAATAAGCCGGATCTGCCTGCCACATCAGCTCTCTCTGGTTTTCCCGGTCATAAAGGCTCACAAGCTCCGCCCCGTGGTCCGCAATGGTTACGGACATCTTTTCATTTTCCATTGTATAAATTCCCATAGTAACCCTCCTCATTATGTATTATCATATTTATTATAGCATAGAAAAAAGGCCATGTCTTTCAAAAAACAAGAAATCATGACCTTTTTGCTATTTTATTGCTTCATACAATCACTTTTTATCTGGTGGAAAATTCTGTCGTTACCAGCTCCTCATAAGGCACTCTCTGGCTGAGTTCTCCGGCTTCTTCCAGGATATCCTGAATCAGGGTAAAGCTGTCTTCCTCAAAATAGGTATTGGTCTTATAGCTGTCCTGTTGTGCGTAACGATCAATGATTTTTTCGATGGTCTTCTCGTCGGTCTCCTTGAACTGCGGAGCAATCACCTTTGCCACTTCCGCAGCGGTGTGTTCCTCCACATATTTCTGTCCTTTCTCAATGGCTTTGGTAAAGGACTGCAGCAGTTCTTTATTCTTTGCCAGAAATTCTTTTGTGGTGCTGTAGGCGGTATATGGCACATAACCGCTCTCCGTTCCCACGGAAGCCACCACATAGCCGGCTCCTTCTTCCTCGATCAGAGTGGCCGACGGTTCAAATTCCACCGTATAATCGCCTGTGCCGCCGACAAAGGCGCCGGAGGTATTGGCAAAATCAATGTTTTGCACCAGGTTGATATCTTTTTGCGGATCAATGCCGTGTTTCTTTAACACATATTCAAAGACCATCTCCGGCATGCCGCCCGGCCGTCCCCCGATCACTTCTTTCCCGATCAGATCCTCCCACCGGAAATCATCGTCTTTTGTCCGGCTGACCACAAAGTTTCCGGCTCTCTGGGTGAGCTGGGCGAAATTGACCAGATAATTCTCATTGCCTTCATTATACTGGTAGATCGTAGCCTCCGGCCCCATAAAGGCGATATCTGCGTCGCCGCTGATGACGGCCGTAGCTGTTTTATCGGCCCCAAATCCTGTGGTCAATTCAAGGTTGATGCCCTCATCCTCAAAATAGCCCAGTTCCATGGCCACATACTGCGGTGCATAGAAGATAGAATGAGCTACCTCATTTAAGCGGACCGTTTTCAGATTGGTGTTTTTTGTGCCGCAGCCGGCCAGTCCGAAGACAGCCGCCAGAACGGCAGCGCCGGCCAGAACAAGGGTGGCAGCCTTTCCCGTTTTTGTCCTGCATTTAAAGTCTTGATTCATGGATAATCCCCCGAAACTCCATACGTTTTTCTAAATCAGTGTATGCAGCATCCGGGAAAATGTGCGAAATCTCACCGGTACCGTCCTGCGATCTCGTAAAATTCTTCCTTACCTTCAATGTACGGTTCATAGACGATCAGCGGGTCTTTCCCGTTATACACCCGGCAGATTCCGCAGAGTTCACAGTTATTGCGGCATCGGAATGTTTCGGCGATGTACTGCCGCCGCTCTTCTCTGGTGGAATGTTCAATTGCTGGTGGTCGCATTTTTCTCTCCTCTCTTCATCCGGACCATCGTCCCCTTCATATCTTCCGGCAGTCCGGCTGTGACAGTCACTTCTTCCCCGGTGAAGGGGTGGGGAAATCTCACTTTCCAGGCATGAAGGGCTGTCCGTCCCATACCTTTTTCCTTTCGGCTTCCATCGCCATACAGCGGGTCACCCAGCAGGGGACATCCCAGGTACGCCATGTGAAAACGAATCTGATGGGTGCGTCCGGTTTCAATGAGCACCCGGCAGAGAGAGACTCCGTCGCCGCCGGCGGCATGCCGCCGGTCGCCAGATGAATTTTCCCGGACACCGCCGGAAAAATATCGCAGCGTCTGATAATGGGTCACTGCTTTTTTTGCCGAAGGACTTGTGCCTGCGCGCATTTTGAGGATTCCCTCACTCCGGTCTTCTTCCATGGATACAGTGATAGTTCCGGAAGGGTGGAACGGGCAGCCATAAACCAGAGCCAGGTATTCTTTCCTGAAAAGGCCCTGTTCTCTCAAGCTCTGCATTCTCTCAGCCGTCACCTTGTTTTTGGCGATACCGACGACGCCGGAAGTATCCTTATCCAGACGCCCGAAAAGGTGTATACCGGCATTTTGCCCGGTTTTCTCATAATAGCCGCTGACACCGTTGCACAGGGTGTCCGTGAGGTGTCCTTTGGAAGGATGGCAGACCATCCCCGTGGGTTTATCCATAAAAAGCAGATTGTCATCTTCATAGAGAATATGAAGATCCATGGGAACCGGAAGAATATGATTTCTTCCGGAGATATCCGGGTTGTCGTCCATCATGATCTGAAGAAGCTCTCCCTCCCGCACAGTCTGACGCACGGTGACCGGCTCCCCGTTTAACAAAAGACCGCGGGAATTCTTCTTGAGGGCCCGGATTTTCCTTGTGGTCAGCTTCAATTTCCCATATAAAATGCTGCGGACCTCCTGACCGGACTCCTCTTTTTTTATCCTGTAACTCAGGTAATGGGCGGCTGCACCCTCTGTCATAACTTTTGTCCCCCGGGCTGCTGCTCTGTTCTCTGCAAATAATTTGCCCCGGGCAGCCCTGTTATCTGTTCTGTCTGTTTTTTCCATCATGGGCATCATTATACACAAAAAAAGAACGAACCGCAACCACACACACCTTTTGTCGCATTTGCCCGATTTTATCTTGCGACTGACTGTTTTTTGCAGTATACTGTTCACGGAGAAATGGATCTTTGATTTTCATTGGGTAAAATAGACGATATTTTCTGTTCCGCTGTCGTTTATTTTATCCAATGATCGTTTTCATTCGTTTTTCACAATAAATAAATAGGAAGGGAAATAGAAATGGAGTCTTATAATTTTCTTCTTTTTCTTGCCATCATTCTTCTGTCAACTAAATTTTTAGGAATGATATCAAGAAAAGTACATATGCCGCAGGTGGTCGGCGCCCTGGTGGCAGGAATCCTGCTGGGGCCATCCTTTCTTGGCATCATCAGTCTCGAGGGAGACACGGGAACATTTCTCGAATGTACCGCTGAGGTCGGCGTTATTTTCCTGATGTTTTCCGCAGGTCTCAGCACAGAACTGTCAGAATTAAAGGAGAACTGGCTGGCAGCCCTGGTGGTAGCCACCGTAGGCGTTATCGTTCCCGTGCTGGGCGGATTCGTCGGATACGCCATCTTTTTCCATGTGCCGCTTGACAGCTATACGGATTGTCTGAAAGCAGTATTTGTGGGTGTCGTTCTGTCTGCCACCTCTGTCAGCATCACCGTGGAGACGCTCCGGGAGCTGGGACGTCTGAGAGGAAAAGTCGGCACAACAATTCTGGGTGCCGCTGTCATCGATGATATTCTTGGTATCATCGTCCTGACCATTGTCACCAGCTTACAGGATTCTTCCGTACATATCAGCGTGGTTCTGATCAAGATTGTTCTCTATTTCATCATGATCGCCGCTATCACCTTTGTGATCATCCGGTTCCGCCGGTATCTGGAACAGTGGAATCAGCTCCGGAGAATCGCCATCCTGGCTGTTTCTTTCTGTCTGATCCTCTCTTTTATTTCAGAAACAGTCTTCGGCATTGCGGATATCACCGGCGCATATTTCGCAGGACTGATTCTGTGCAGCCTTAAGATTGGACCTTACGTGGGACGCCGGGTGGAGATTGCCTCTTACCTGTTCTTCTCACCGGTATTCTTTGCCGGAATCGGATTAAAGACTTCTCTTTCCGGTTTCAATATGAATATCCTGGCCTTCTCCATCCTTTTGCTGCTGATTGCCATTTTTTCAAAAATCATCGGCTGCGGACTGGGCGCCAAATTCTGCCACTTCCAGAATAAACAGGCTTTTCAGATTGGCGTGGGAATGATCTCCCGGGGAGAAGTGGCCCTGATCGTCGCTCAAAAAGGATACCAGTGCGGACTGCTGGATGACACCCTCTTTGCGCCGATCGTCCTTGTGGTTATCGTGACCACCCTGATCACGCCGATTCTTTTGAAGCTGATCATGAAAGATCCTCCGGAAGCGGAAGTCCGTACTGCATAGACCGGGACATCAGCAGGACCCAGAGAGCGGTACGCTTCCTGCAAAGCAGAGTTTTCTTTCTGAAAACGCCGTTTCATGGAGGCACAGTTTCACAGAAGCGCAATCCCATGAGGCACAGTTTTACGGGAGCACAGTCTCACAGAAGCGCAGTCTCATGAGGCACAGTTTCAAACAATAAAAAACACTGTATGATGGACAATTCTCTTCTGGCAAATTCCTTTACCAGAAGGCCTCTCTCTTTTCATACAGTGTTTTTCTTTTCTCTTTTTCTATTTATTTTCTCTGTGGGATTGAAAGAATGCAGTTAGTGAATCTAGGCTCTTCATCCACACGCCAAGCTCTTCTGGTGTCAGGCAGCTGACCAGAGCATCCGTCATCTCCTTGTGGAACTGTTTATGATGTTCATACGCTTCCCGTCCCTTATCAAGCAGATAAATGTTTACCACACGACGGTCATTTTCACTGCGCTTTCTGGACACATATCCTTTATTTACCAGACCATTCATAGACGTGGTCAGGGAGCCGACGGTAATCTTCAGCTTCTTTGCTATATCCGTCATCCTGGCTCCGGAATCCTCTCCGATTGCCTCAATAATATGCATATCATTATTGCTGATATCTCTGAACTTATCTGTAATTATTGCTTTTTCTTCCAATTCCAGTATCTCATGAAATGTATTTACTAACATTGTATTGATAGTATTTCTTACTTCATCCATGGATTTACTCCTCTGCATTTTTCTGCTCGCATCTTCCTTTTTACCGAATATACGGTTCGTACAGTCCAGATTATCTACTCATACTCTTCAAAACTTAATCTTCAAAAAACCGGAAAGAATCGATGACTTCCTTTACGGTACCAATGTGGTCTGCCTCATAGGCTTTTCCGCCACAGAACAGCAGAGCGTCATCCAGCTCGCCTTTGGCAGCATGGATCAGGGCATCGGTGATACAATAAGGGGTCGTGGCAGGATTACAGGTATGAATGCAATTCAGGCATTTTATCGCAGGGACACGAACGCCGGACGCCACTTTGTCCATCAGCTTGTTGTGTATTGCCCTGCCCGGCATGCCCACGGGACTCTTTACAATCTCAATATCTTCTTCCTTTGCCTGCACGTAAGCCATTTTGTATCTCTCGTCAGCATCACATTCCACTGTGGTAACAAAACGGGATGCCACCTGGATGCCATCCACCCCAAGGTTCATGGCGTGAACATAATCTTCGTGGTTGCGTATACCTCCGGCCAGAATCACCGGGATCTTGTGGTCATACTTCTCTTCGTAGGTCTTCACCACCTGGAGAATCTTGTTCACTTCCTCATCGTAGACAGACGGAGTAAATTCTTCCAGCTGTTTAATATGAAAACCGAGATGACCGCCGGCCATCGGCCCCTCAATCACCAGAAGATCCGCTGTACGCTTATACTTTCTGTCCCAGTATTTTAAGATTACTTTGGCGGATTTCTCTGTGGATACGATGGGCGCAATGGCCACATCGCTTCCTTTCACATATGCCGGCAGATCCGCTGGAAGCCCGGCGCCGGATACAATCAGATCTGCTCCGGCATTGACAGCCTCACGAACGTAATCCTCATAATAATTCATGGCTACCATGATATTAAAACCGATGATACCGTCCGGCGCAATCTCCCGGGCCTTCTTTAATTCTGAGCGCATGGCTCTTTTGTTGGCTTCCACAGGATTCTGATAAAAATCAGGTTCTCTGTAACCTGGCTGAGCTGCGGAGATCACCCCCACAGCGCCTTCCTTCGCAACGGCTCCGGCAAGACCGCCGAGGCTGATTCCAACCCCCATTCCCCCCTGTAATAGCGGGATTTTCACTTCTTTATTTCTAATGGCAAATGTCTTTCTCTCCATAACTCCACCCCTGTGCTACATTCTTCGGAAACGCGCGTAACGGGCCTCTATTAATTCCTCTTCCGGCAGATTCATTTTTTCTTTCAGAAAAGCACAAATCATTTCGTCTAAGTGTTCACAGATTTCCAACATGGTTTCCAGTGTATACGTCTCCGGCTCCGGAATGATCGTTTCCACAAATCCTGCCTTATAAAGGTCATAGGAGGTCAGTTTCATCGCCTTCGCCGCCTTCTCAGCCAGACTGGCGTTCTTCCAGAGAATGGAAGCAAATCCCTCCGGAGACAAAATGGAATAAATCGCATTTTCCAAAGCCCATACTTCATCGGCAACAGCCATGGCAAGCGCACCGCCGCTGCCGCCTTCTCCAATTAAAATCGAAAGAATCGGCGTCTTTAAATCAGACATATGGAAAAGATTGCGGGCAATGGCCTCGCCCTGTCCTCTCTCTTCTGCACCCATGCCCGGATAAGCGCCAGGTGTATCCACAAAACAGATGATCGGACGGTGGAACTTCTCCGCCTGCTTCATGAGACGCAGAGACTTCCGGTATCCTTCCGGCATCGGCATACCGAAGTTCCTCTCCATGTTTTCCTGGGTATTTTTGCCTTTCATCTGGGCAATGACCGTCACCGGCTGACCGTGGAACAGAGCGATACCGCCGCAGATGGCATGGTCATCCCCGAAATATCTGTCTCCGTGGAATTCCACAAATTCGTCAAACAGGCCGTGAATATAATCTTCACCGATCGGTCTTCCCTTGGCTCTGGCAAGTGCTACCCGCTCCCAGGCAGTCTTATCCTTGGCATGCTCCGTGGAAACTTTGTACGGTGCCTTATATTTGCCCTGTTTCTTCACGGCTTCGCTGAGATCCTTAAGCTCTCTTGACGCCTCGTCATTTCCGACTCTGTGCAGGTCAAGCAGATGGCGAAGTTCTTCTTTCATATTCTGCCGTTCCACGATGCGATCCACAAATCCGTGCTCCAGCAGGAATTCAGAACGCTGGAATCCCTTTGGCAGTTTCTGATGAATGGTCTGTTCGATAACACGAGGGCCGGCAAAACCAATGAGGGCCTTCGGCTCCGCCAGAATAATGTCTCCGAGACTGGCAAAACTTGCCGTCACACCGCCTGTGGTCGGATCTGTCTGTACAGCAATGTATAACAATCCCGCATCACTGTGCCGTTTTAAGGCTGCGGCGGTCTTTTCCATCTGCATAAGAGAAGTCATGCCTTCCTGCATTCTGGCTCCGCCGGAACAGGTAAAGATCACGATCGGAAGCTTCATCTCTGTGGCCTTCTCGATGCCCCGTGTGACCTTTTCACCCACAACGGCTCCCATGCTGGCTGTCATGAATCTTCCATCCATTACCATGATGACCACTTCATTCTCGCCGATCCTGGCCTTTCCGGTCACAACTGCCTCATCAAGCCCTGTCTTTTCCTGCAGTGCCTTTACTTTATCCGGATACCCTTTCATCCGGAGAGGATTGGTGTTTACCAGTCCCGTATCCCATTCCTCAAAGGATCCTTCCTCTGTGACCAGAGCAATTCTTTCATAGGCAGGCATACGGAGATATCCGCCACATTTCGGGCAGATATAAAGATTATTCTTATATTCTTCTGTAAAAATGGCTTTTCCGCATTTATTACATTTTTTCAGAAGGCCTTTTGGCGCTTCCGGTTTATTTCCCTCTTCCACAAAACGGCTGGATGGCCGCCGGATGGAAGTCTTTTTAAACATCTTATTTAAATCCATTTACTCTCCTCCTGCATCTCTTTCAAAACATTTTCCAGATAGGAAATATTAATATCTCCTTCCTGATAATCCTCCCGTTCCATAATGTCGTACAGGAAATCAATGTTTGTCGTAATGCCTTCAATGATAACCTCCCCGAGGGCGCTGTGCATCTTTGCAATGGCCTCTTTCCGGCTCTTTGCATAGACAATCAGCTTGGCTATCATAGAGTCGTAGTAAGGAGTAATGGTATAGCCGCTGTAAATGGCGCTGTCAATACGGATTCCCTTTCCTCCCGGAAGATACATATCCGTGATGGTTCCCGGACACGGGCGGAAGTTATGTTTCGGATCTTCCGCATTGATCCGGCACTCAATGGCATGGCCGGTGATGTGTACGTCATCCTGGGTATAGGACAGATGTCTGCCGCTGGCAATACGAATCTGTTCTTTTACAATATCAATGCCTGTAACCCATTCTGTCACCGGATGTTCCACCTGAACACGGGTGTTCATCTCCATGAAATAGAAGGTTTCGTCTTCTTCCAGAAGAAATTCGATGGTTCCCGCATTGGTATATCCCGCTGCCTTTGCCGCCTGAACGGCCGCCTTTCCCATTTTTTCCCGGAGCTCATCGCTCACCGCAGCGGAAGGCGCTTCTTCGATCATCTTCTGATGATTTCTCTGGATAGAGCAGTCTCTCTCTCCTAAATGGATGACATTTCCGTAATTATCCGCAAGGATCTGTACTTCGATATGGCGCGGATTCTCCACGAAATGTTCCAGATACATGTGGTTGTCACCAAACGCCTGGGAGGCCTCTTTCTGAGCAGTCAGGAACTCTGTGGAAAACTCTTCTTCCGAGTAGGCCACACGCATTCCTTTTCCGCCGCCGCCGAGCACCGCCTTGATAATTACAGGAAAACCGATTCCTTTGGCAATCTCCAGGGCTCTCTTGTCATCTGTCAGAGGCTCCTCGCAGCCGGGAATCACCGGAACACCGGCATTGATCATCGTTGTTCTGGCTTCCGCCTTATTGCCAAGTTTCGCTATGGTTTTTGAATCCGGGCCGATAAATGTAATATTGCAGGCTTCACAAAGCTCAGCAAACCGGCTGTTCTCCGAGAGGAAACCATAGCCGGGATGAATCGCATCAGCTCCCGATACGATCGTGGCGCTGATAATCTGCTCCATGTTCAGGTAACTGTCTTTTGCCGCTGCCGGTCCGATACAGACCGCTTCATCTGCAAGCTGTGTATGAAGTGCTTCCCGATCCGCTTCGGAATACACTGCAACGGTCTCAATCCCCATCTCTCTGCAGGCCCGGATAATGCGAATGGCAATCTCACCCCGGTTTGCAATTAATATTTTCCGAATCATCTTTCTCTCCTTTTATCCAATCATAAATGTCAGTTCGGCTTTCACCACGACTTTACCGTCCACGCTGGCTGTCGCTTCGCCGATTCCCATCGGTCCTTTTACCTTGATGATCTTTGTCTCCAGACGTACCTTGTCACCCGGAACGATCTTGCCGCGGAAACGGCATTTATTGATTCCGCCAAAGTAAGCAGTTTTTCCTTTATTTTCTTCCAGAGAAAGAATGGCAACCGCGCCTACCTGCGCCAGTGCCTCCACTGTCAGCACACCCGGCATCACCGGTTCCTGAGGGAAATGTCCCCGGAAAAAGTCTTCATGAAACGTCACACATTTATAACCAACGGCGCTGACGCCCGGTTCCATATCTTCGATGTAGTCCACCAGAAGAAACGGATGTCTGTGAGGAATAATTTGTTCGATTTCTTTGATTCCCAGTCTCATCTTGTTATCTCCTTTTCATCCTGTCCGCAGATTGTCTCCGGAAAATACGCATCAGCATCTCCCGGAGACAGTCTGTTCCTTTTAAAAACAGCGGGCAGTTATTATCCAATCCGGAATAACGGCTGACCGTATTCTACAGCTTCTTCATTCTGAACGTAGATCTCTTTTACCACGCCGTCGTATTCGCTCTCAATCTCATTCATCAGTTTCATTGCTTCCACGATACCGAGAACCTGTCCCTTCTTCACTGTATCACCGACCTGAACGTAAGCCGGAGCATCTTCGGAAGGAGCCACATAAAATGTACCGACAAGCGGGCATTTTACGATATTTCCGGACTGATCATCGGATGCCGGCGCTGCAGGAGCTGCTGCAGGCGCAGGTGCCGCAGGAGCCGGTGCCGGAGCAGGGATCTCCACCTGCTGTCCGCCTTCCTGTACGGAAACCACCGGTGCTGCTGCCGGTGCCTGTTTGTTCTCCGGACAGCTCATGACAATCCGGATATTTCCCTCTGTATATTCAAAGTTGGTCAGTCCCGCCTCGGAGACACCTTTTACTAATTTAAGAATCTCTTCGTACTGCATTTTTTCTCCTTTCCTGACGCACCTGCTGCGTCAATCCTGGTAGATCTGGAAGTTTACTTCCGGACCTCTCACTCCTCATATTTCTTAACCAGAAGGGTTGCGTTGTGACCGCCAAATCCCAGAGAATTGGAGATGGCCACATTGACATCCTGCTGTACTGGTCCGTTAATTACATAATCAAGATCACATTCCTCATCCGGTTCTGTGGTTCCCACTGTCGGATGGATGTATCCTTCCTCGATGGATTTCACACAGGTGATCAGTTCCACCGCACCGGCTGCTCCCAGAAGATGGCCGATCATGGACTTGGTGGAGCTTACTTTCAGGTGTGATGCCGCATCGCCGAAGGCACGATGAATGGCTCTTGTCTCGAATAAGTCGTTGTGGTGAGTTCCGGTTCCATGGGCGTTGACATAATCCACTTCTTCCGGTTTCACACCGGCTTCTTCCATGGCAAGCTCCATGGCCTTGGCAGCGCCGCTGCCGTCTTCCGCCGGAGAAGTAATATGATAAGCGTCGGAGGTTGCGCCGTATCCGGCCAGCTCCGCATAAATCTTTGCGCCACGTTTTTTGGCATGTTCCAGTTCTTCCAGAACAACAACGCCGGCTCCCTCACCGATGACGAAACCGCTGCGGTTCTTGTCAAAAGGAATGGAGGCCTTCATCGGATCTTCCGCAGAGGAAAGAGCTGTCAGATTGGTAAATCCGGCAACTGCGATCGGAGTGATGCTGCTCTCGGTTCCTCCTGCAAACATCACATCAGCATCTCCATACTGAATGGCACGCAGGGCATCACCGATGGAATGTGTACCTGTGGCACAGGCTGTCACCACGTTAGTACATTTACCTTTGCAGCCCAGGGCGATGGATACATTTCCTGCTGCCATGTTGCTGATCATCATAGGAATCAGCATCGGGCTTACTCTCTTTGGTCCTTTTGTGAGGATCTTCTCATGTTCTTTTTCCATACTGGAAAGTCCGCCGATACCGGAGCCGATGATCACGCCCACACGATACGGATCTTCCTCTTCCATCTTAAGGCCGGCGTCTTCCATGGCTTCTGTTGCCGCAACGATCGCGTACTGAGAAAAAGTCTCCATACGTCTGGCGGATTTCACATCCATTCTTTCCTTCGGAACGAATCCTTTGACCTCAGCCGCAATTTTCACCTTGTAATCAGCAGTATCGAACTTGGTAATCGGACCGATTCCCACTTTTTCTTCTTTTACTCCATTCCAGAATTCTTCCAGTGTATTTCCGATTGGTGTAATCGCACCCATACCGGTAATGACAACTCTTCTCTTATCCATTTACATAACCCTTTCTTACTTTGTTTTACATGACCATTCCGCCGTCAACCAGCAGTACCTGTCCGGTAATGTATGACGCCATGTCAGATGCCAGGAACACTGCCGCGTTGGCAATATCTTCCGGCTCCGCAAAACGTCCCAGCGGAATCTGTTTCATGGCCGCTTCTTTTACATCGTCGGAGAGAACCTCCGTCATCTCTGTCTTGACGAAACCCGGCGCAATGGCGTTGGCAGTGATATTTCTGGATGCCAGCTCCTTTGCCACCGACTTGGTAAGACCAATAAGGCCTGCCTTGGAAGCGCTGTAATTTGCCTGCCCCGCATTGCCCGCAACGCCGGATACAGACGTGATATTGATGATCCTGCCATATTTTTTGCGCATCATCTGACGGCTGGCAAAACGGATACAGTTAAAGCTTCCCTTTAAGTTTGTATCAATGACTGCGTCAAAATCTTCTTCTGACATTCCCATAACCAGCCCGTCACGGGTGATACCTGCGTTATTCACCAGAATGTCAATCTTTCCAAATGTTTTTACCACGCTTTTGATGAAATCATTGCAGGCGTCAAAGTCTGCCACGTTGCAGCGGAAAATCTCCGCCTTACCGCCGGCTTCCTCGATCTCGGCCTTCACGGCAGCCGCCTTCGCTTCATTTCCATTGTAATGCACTGCAACAGATGCGCCCGCTTTTCCAAAAGCCAGGGCAATCGCTCTTCCGATTCCACCGGAAGCGCCCGTTACAACCGCAACCTTTCCCTCTAACATCCTGTCAACTCCTTAATCTTTTCTACGACGGTATGCATTTCTTCCATACTGCCGATTTTAAACATGTTTACACTTCTGTCAATCTTTCTCATAAAACCGGACAACGTCTTTCCCGGTCCGATCTCCACGAAGATATCCACACCTTCCGCGATCATACGGCGGATACTCTGCTCCCACATAACGGAGCTGGATACCTGCGCCCGGAGAAGATCCTTTGTTTTGCTGATATCCGTGATAACCTCTGCGTTTACATTGGTCACATACGGGATGGAAAGCGGTTTCCAGTCTACCTTTTCGAGGGTCTCATAAAGTTCCTCTCCCGCTTCTTTTAAGAACGGAGAATGGAACGGTCCGCTGACGTTCAGCGGAAGCACTCTCTTGGCTCCTGCCTCTTTCAGCGCCGGAGTCACCGCCTCAATGGCGTCTTTCTTTCCGGTGATAACGATCTGTCCCGGACAGTTATAGTTGGCCACGGATACGTTCTCCACTCCGTCTGTCACTGCCTTTACCTGGTCCCCGGAGAGCCCCAGAACTGCTGCCATACCGCCGGAACCATCCGGAACGGCATTGTGCATGAGACATCCTCTTTTCCAGATGGTCTTCACAGCATCTTCATAACTCATACCGCCTGCTGTCACGATGGCACAGTACTCGCCAAGGCTTAAACCTGCTGTCATGTCCGGTTTCAGTCCCTGGGCTTCAATCTCTCTGGTCATGGCCAGACAGGTAGTCACCAGTGCCGCCTGTGTATAATCGGTACGATTCAGTAAATCATTCTCCTCAAAACAGATGGACTGGATGTCCATATCAAGAATCTTTGCGCTCTCCTCATAAGCACTTTTAGCAAGAGCGCTCTGCTCATAAAAATCTTTTCCCATTCCGACAGTCTGTGCACCCTGTCCCGGATAAAGAAATGCAATCTTACTCATAAACCTTTGTCCCCTTTAACAGTTCCTCTGCCTGTGCATTCAGGCCTTCCACGATATCCTTACAGCTTCTGATCTCTTTTACCAGACCGGCGATCTGTCCTGCCATAACACTGCCGTTGATCACATCGCCGTCCACAACAGCCTTTCTTAAGCCTCCGAGTGTCAGATGCTCAAGCTCTTCCAGAGTGGCTCCCTCTGATTCCAGACGAAGGTATTCCTGTGTCTGTTTATTTCTGATACAACGAACCGGATGACCGGTGCTCCTGCCGGTTACCTTGGTGTCGATATCTTTTGCTTTCACCACTTTATTCTTGTAGGCATCGCTGGCAATGGATTCCTTGGAAGCCACAAAAATGGTTCCCATCTGTACTGCTTTCGCACCCAGCATAAATGCTGCCGCAATACCACGTCCGTCGGCAATACCGCCTGCGGCGATAACCGGGATGGAAACGGCGTCCACTACCTGAGGAACCAGCGCCATGGTGGTGGTCTCACCGATATGTCCGCCGGATTCTGTTCCCTCTGCGATCACAGCATCCGCGCCTGTTCTTTCCATACGTTTGGCAAGCGCCACGCTGGCAACCACCGGAATCACTTTCACGCCGGCAGCCTTCCACATTTCCATATATTTCTCCGGATTACCTGCACCGGTAGTCACCACCGGCACCTTTTCGTCCACGATCACCTGCGCGATCGCGTCAGCTTCCGGATTCATCAGCATCACGTTGACACCGAATGGTTTATCTGTTTTCTTTTTTACCTGCTGGATCTGTTCTTTTACCCAGGATGCCGGCGCTCCGCCGGAACCAATAATTCCCAGGCCGCCTGCCTCAGATACGGCAGAAGCCAGCTCGTTTGTACCAACCCAGGCCATACCGCCCTGGATAATCGGGTATTCAATTCCAAGAAGTTCTGTAATTTCCGTTTTCATAATATCTTACTCCCAATCGCTGTTTTCCTTAATCGTCCTGATTTTCATCAGCTCCGTTGATTCTCAGTAAAGTATCGTCTCTGATTAGTCCTGGTGATTCTCAATGTAATTGATGAGATCACCCACGGTATCAATGTTTTCCAGATCTTCGGACGGAATCTCCACGTCGAATTCCTCCTCCAGAGTCATGACCATCTCAAATAAGTCAAGAGAATCAATATTCAGATCGTTTTTAAAAGATGCGTCCATGGTTACCTGATCCGCATCAACACCAACTTCTTCCACAATCAAATCTCTAATTTTCTCGAACATAACTTGTCCTCTCTTTCATCCTTTTTTAATTTGTCATCATTGCTTTTTATGTAATCCGGCATTCACGCCGGGGATTACCACTCCAGATAGAAACCGCCCCAGGTAAGACCTGCGCCAAATCCTGCCAGCACCAGCTTCATTCCCGGTTTCAGAAGTCCCTTCCGGTTCATATCGTCCAGAAGCATCGGAATACAGGCGGAAGAAATGTTGCCGTTATCCATGATATTCATCGGGAACTTGCTCTCGTCCTGGCGAAGTCTCTTGGCAATGGCATCGATAATTCTCTTGTTAGCCTGATGGAGAATGAAATAATCAATCTCCTCCACCGTGTGGCCGCTCAAATCCAGCACCTCATGGATGACCTCCGGCACCTTCTTCACTGCAAACTTGAAAATGGCTCTGCCGTCCATGCGGTAATATTCATCATAAGGTACCTTGTTCTTCCCGTGACCGAGACTGCAGGTCAGGGAATCGCCCTTACTGCCGTCCGCATGTAACACACAGGGAATCCTTAAATCTTCCGGAGCACAGTCAGCCTTCAATATGGCCGCTCCCGCCCCGTCTCCGAACAGGATGCACGTTCCCCGGTCTGTCCAGTCCACATAATTGGAAAGGCACTCGCTTCCAATGACCAGTGCGGTCTTCGCCAATCCTGCCTTGATCTGTCCCGCCGCCATCTGATATCCGGTAATAAAACCACTGCAGGCCGAATTCACATCGAGAGCAGCCGCACCTTTTGCTCCCAGAGCCTTCTGTACCTCACAGGCAACACACGGAAGACTCTGCTCCGCAGAAACGGTGGAGACGATGATCAGATCAATCTCCTCCGGAGTGATGCCGGCATTCTCCACTGCCCTCTTCGCAGCTTCTGTCGCCATGCCCGCAACGGTTTCATCCGTAGCTATATGACGGGTCCGTATCCCGGTCCGGGTCTGAATCCATTCATCGGAAGTATCCACCATCCGGGCAATCTCAAAATTATCGACCACCCTCTCCGGCAGAAAGGATCCCGTACCTGCAATCTTTACAAACATATCTGTTATCCTCTTTCTTTCATCAGCTTATATCTCTCCGGAGCGGCATCCGCTTTTTCCATGCGGCAGACCGCACCGGAGACAGATTTTCTCCACTTCTTATTGTACATCATTTTTCATAAATGTACATCTTTTTTCACATTGTTTGGTAACAGTTCCGCCATGCACCTGAAAAGACTGAGCTGTCACATTGTTTGAAACCTGAATATTTTGATTATCAAACTTTTTGAGTAACAATATAACACAATATCATTTTAAGTCAAGTATTTTTAGCGGAACAACTATCCGGCCTCAGCCCCCTTCCACGCCTCTTTTCATTCACAAAAACCTCCCCCGCCGGCAGCTTCGCGCCGGCAGGAGAGGTTCCCCGTTTTTTATGTTCTGCCTTCTCTGGTTCCCCGCTGTCTTCCTTAATCTTTCTGCGATATTCCGCATATCCTATGTCTGACCAGAATCAGGCTCCGCTTCCTATAATAGATGATAATCATACAGCTTCGCCGGCTTCTCGAAGGTCTCCTCCTGAATCCGCGAACTTACCATATCCACGGTACAGATCTCATGCTCCACCTTGAGGAAATCATGAATCTCCTCAATACCCTCGCCGGTATAGGAGCTTGTAAAAAAGATGTGCTCACAGCCGGTCAGCCTCAGCCATTCCGCCGCCTGCTGCGGGTTCGCGCACCAATGATCAATCTTCGTCACGATACCGATAGTCTCCCGGTTGCTGACCGCCGCCACGTTAGGCGGATAAAGCGAATATGGCTCCGTGGCGCTCAGCACAATGCCCACCACATCCGCTTCCGCGATGTAAAGGGCGATGGCGTGCGCCAGATCAATATTCTCCGCATACTCTCCCGGCATATCGATCAGGCAGTCATACTGACTGACATACTGCGTCTTATGATACGTAATCTTCTCTCCCCGGAGCGCCTGCTTCAGCGTCGTCTTGCCGCACTCACTGCGGCCAATCAATACCATTCTTCTCATGATACGTTTCCTCCCTGACCCAATACTGTCACCGGCAAACTTCAGCCTCTCTGCCGGCGGCATCCAGCTTTTGATATATTTAATAATATAACACTTTTTTTTAAGATTGTAAAATAGATTTCTGTTATGTGTAATAACTTATCCTTATGAAAACACCCGGTTTACCGGAAGGAAAAACCGGTTTTATCTGGACAAACCCATGGGAAAGTATTATACTTTTTTCACAGCAGATTTACCAGCGCGCGGGTTCCACGGCCGGCGGACAGATGATTCACCTTTCTCCGGTTCCGTACAGCCACGGCTCCGCACGCCGGATTTCACCCTGTATGAAGGAAACACACGAAAGGAGTCATATGAAAAAAAGCAAAAAACTGAATAAATGTATGATCATCGCGGTGATCGTGGTACTGGCAGCCATCTACTATTATTTTGCGCTGCCGGCCATCAACATCCACAACGCTTCCATCTGGAAGTTTATCATTGCAATTCCGGTGATTCTTCTTATTCTATATGTAGTTCAGAAGTTTCACACCAACGGCGGCCGGAAGAACCCTGTACAGGCAGGAAAACTATTAAATACTGCCCTCTTTAAGATTCTGGCAGGCATTATCCTGCTGCTGCTCATTATCTACGGAGCGGGTACCCTGCTATCTTCCCCGATCATCAATGCTTCCCGTTATCAGAAGCTTATGACCGTGGAGACCGGAGAGTTCTCCAAAGATATCACCCAGATTTCCTATGATCAGATTCCTCTTCTGGACCGGGCGTCCGCAGAGCTTCTCGGTGAGAGAAAGATGGGAAGTCTTGTGGATCTGGCCTCCCAGTTTGAGGTGGCGGAGCTCTATACCCAGAGCAACTACAATGATACCCCGGTACGGATCACACCGCTGAAATATGCCGATATCATCAAATGGTTCACCAACCGGAAGGACGGCATCCCGGCCTATATCATGATTGATATGGCAACCCAGGAGACCAAACTTGTCCGTCTCGATGAAGGTATGAAATATACGCCGTATGACCATTTCGGCCGGAATCTGTACCGTCACCTGCGGTTTAAATATCCGACCTATATCTTTGATAACATCAGCTTTGAAGTGGATGACAACGGTACGCCGTACTGGATCTGCAGCACGAAAAAGTATAACATCGGTCTCTTCGGCGGACAGACCATCGGCAATGTGGTCATCTGTAACGCCATCACCGGGGAATGTACGGATTATGCTGTGGAAGACGTTCCCGGCTGGGTGGATCAGGTATACCGGGCAGACCTCCTGATTCAGCTTTATGATTATTACGGAACCTTAAAACACGGCTATATCAACAGCGTGATCAGTCAGCGGGACTGCCTGGTCACCACCAACGGCTACAACTATCTTGCCATCGGAGATGATGTCTGGGTATACACCGGCGTCACTTCCATCACCAGTGACCAGTCCAACGTGGGATTTGTCCTCATGAATCAGCGGACCATGGAGACCCGCTACTATGAGGTCGAAGGGGCCATCGAGGATTCCGCCATGGCGTCGGCGGAAGGTAAAGTACAGAACCTCGGTTATAAATCCGCCTTCCCTCTTCTCCTGAATATTGACAATGAACCGACCTATCTCATGGCGCTGAAAGACGCTGCCGGTCTGGTAAAAATGTATGCCATGGTCAATGTCCAGAATTACCAGATTGTCGCCACCGGCAACTCTGTGGTGGAATGCGAAGCCGCCTACAAAAGTCTCATGGCCGACAACGGCATTGAGACCAGCGAAACGCAGCCGGAGGAGAAAGAGACAAAAACTGTCACCGGCACCATCCGCAAGATTGCCGAAAGTGTCGTGGAAGGCAACTCCCACTACTATCTGCTTCTGGACCAGTCCGATACGATTTATGATGTCAATGTGGCGGAGAACCTCTCTGTCATCCGCTATAATACGGGAGACAGTATCACCCTGGAATACACCGAAGGCAGCGACCGCTGCAGTGTGGTGAAAATCCTGGAAGAAGACGCCACCGCCCAATAACAATGATCATAGTATCGATATTCTATGATATCGATGCCCCGTAATAAAAAATTCCGTCAGTCTTTTGGCTGGCGGAATTTTTTATAAAAACCTACTTTAACAACATAACTTTTTGGGCAATTCGTTTTACCCTATACAATAAGGAAAGTTCTCTATCTATTGCTCCTTTGATTTTCATAGCTACATTACGAATAAATCAATTCTACTATATATTTCATTTATTTCTAAGAATTCTTTTAATTTTCACAATATTCCTGACTGTTTTATCGTATTTTCCGGTCAAAGCTGCTCTTGATCCATAATTCATCCCGGTATTTGGCCACCGCTCTTCTGGAAATATGAATACCTTCAGCCACCAGCAATTCCACCAGTCTGGCATCACTGTACGGCCTGCGCTTGTCCTCACCGTCCACCAGGGACTTGATCCGGTCTTTGATATGTCCTGCGGAAAGTTCCTCTCCTCTCTCGCAGGATACAGTGCCTGCAAACAGCTTTTTCATGAGGATCGTGCCCGCCGGCGATTTCACGTATTTTCCCCGCACCGCACGGCTCACCGTGGACGGATGTACATGAAGTTCCTCCGCCAGGGCGCACATGGTCATGGGAGCCGGATTCCCCCTGCCCGAAAAATATGCTTCCTGCCTTCCAAGGATTGCCCGGGCAATGGACTTCATGGTCTCCCTTCTCTGTTCCACACTGTTTAAAATGAACCGGCACCGGTCCAGATTCTTTTTGAAATAACCCGTCAGTTCCGCATCTGTTGAACTGCGCATCATAGCCACATATTGATCATTGACATGATAATTGCCGGACCAGCGATCATTAATGGAAATCTCCCACTGGCCATTTCTGAAATCATAGATGATATCCGGCACAATATAATTGACTTCCGTCTGCTGAAGTCCGGAGAGAGGTTTCGGATTCAGTTTTGTAATCCGGGCGATGTACTTCCGTATCTGCGCTGTGGAAAGACCAGTCTGTCTGGAAATAACACTGATTTTTCCTTCACTGACCTCCGGCAGATACCGGCTCACCACCAGTTTCAAACCCTCATCTTCTTCGCCCATGACTTCCAGCTGCTTTAAAAGACATTCTGAAAGCCCGGAAGCAAACACACCAAAGGGTTCCAGATCTTTCAGCCTGGCCAGGACTCTTTCCACAGTCTGTTCCGGTACGCCGGTAAGTTTTGCCGTCTCTTCTATACTCATCCGGAAAAAACCGTCATCTTCCAGACAGTCCACCAGATAACCCGCCAGCTTCCACTCCTCGCCGGAAAAAGCGCTCATCTCAATCTGGCTTAACAAATACTTTTTCAGATAATCCTCCTCCGGCGCCGCAAGATTATTCCGCGAATCATAGTCTTCATCCTCATCCCCGCGATTTCTTCTCTTTCGCGTATCATGATCAAACCAGCGGACATCCTGCCCCATACCAGAAGGAACGCTGCTGTCGAGATTACAGTCCAGCAGCGGATTACTCATATATTCATTTTGCAAAAATTCTTCCAGCTCGATGGCGTCCATCGCCAAAATCTCCAGAGACTGAATCTGCGACTGACAAAGGATTTGTTTCGTCTCCAGTGCGACATGCTGTGATAATTCCATTTTGATCCCACCTTATAATCTGCACATCCATATCGTTCCTGTTAAGAAAACTCACCTCTAACTTTATCACAAGAATGATAAAAATTCAACAAATCCCGACATGATGTTATTAACTTTTCCATGATTTTATTTGTATTTATAAAAAAATACCGCCTTAATTCATAAAAATGGTGAATAAAAGCAGTATTTTTTATCATTATTCTACAAAGTAATTTGCCGGCCTTCCTGGTAAGAAAGAAAGTGAAATCTTCCATGAAATAAAAATTTTTATAGATATAAAATAAAAGCTTCGCAGAAGCTAACGATATTTATTTTTCCTGTATATCCTTCCCCCTTAATCGGCTTCTGCAGGCGAAAAAGCCCCGGTCTCCCGTTTGTACGGCAAGACCGGGGTAAATCATATCATCCTGTAATAACTCCATGATACAGTATATCAACTTCTTTTACAGGAAAAATGCATTCTCTGCTCTTCTCGTATAATGATTCTTAAGCATCTCTTTATGGGAAAGGAAGTCTTCGTCTGTAAAATATTTAGCCTGCGTCGGACAGGCACGGATACACGCCTGACATTTGATGCAGATGCCCTCCACCACCGAGCAGTCATCCCTGCGGATGCTTCCCATAGGACAGACGGACGCGCAGGCGCCGCACTGAATGCAGCGGTCTGCGTCGGTCACTGGTTTGGCTTTCAGGAATTTCGCCGGTTTTCCGTCGGCCCGCAGGGGCGTATAGTATGGCCCCACCGGGTTATGGCCGGCAATCTTAAGCGCCGATACGCCGCAGGAGGCCGGCGGCTGCTCCGATGAGTCTTCCGGGCCACAGCCGATGCCGCCGGCAGCCTTTTTGCCGCCGACAATCTTTTCTTTTCCGGACAGTTCCTTTATTTTCTCTGCCGCCTGCCGGGCAAAGGCACGCAGTTCTTCTTCATCCTGCTGGTCAGGCCGCCCGGCGCCGATATCGTCGGAAAATGCGTGGCGGGCCGCTGCCGCGGCGGCGGCAGCCACATGGAAGCCGTGATTCTCCAATAGCAGCGCCAGCTCCATGAGCCCGTCGTCATAATTCCTGTTTCCGAACACGCTGACTGCCACGGCCGGCGTGCGTTTTCCCTCAAAGCTCTGGTCCACATCGGGGAGGATTTTGTTGGGAATCCGCCCGGCGTAAACCGGCGTACCGAGGATCAGCAGATCTTCCTCCGTAAATGTATAGTTCTTTTTTCTCTCGTCCGGCAGAGTGAAGGAAATCCTATGTACCGGAAGTGCCAGACATTTTCCCATCTCCTCCGCCAGCAGATTGACGATGTGCTTTGTGCCGCCGGTAGGACTGAACGATGCCGCCCGGATTCTTTTTATCTTCATAACTGCCGCCCCCTCTTTTTCTCTTTCTTTTTGGATGTTTGCTTTTCCTGTGTTATCCCTTCTGTCTGCTACCTTCTTGCCCCCGAAAAACTCAGCGCTTGTTTGTGCTGTTTCCCTTACTGGTAACGCTGCGGGCGCCGCTGGTCACGATGGCGCTGCCCTCGGAAGAAGCATAAGCTTTGTTCTTCTTCAGCACCGCTTTTTTATAGCGGGAAGAAGACCGGGTGCCCACCTGGATGCCCTGGCGGTATCCGTACACTGTGTTGCCGGATACGGTCACCTTTGATTTATTTAATTTCTTCGCAGCCGCCTTTCCCTGAATGGTGATATTTAATCCCACCGAGTAGGATTCATTTTTCCGGGTGCTGTAGGTGGTAATAGTATTATTTTTCACCACTGCATTTAAGGTATTATAGAGGGTGCATCCCTCCGCACTGTAGCCGGTGATAGTATTACCTTTGATGACGATGTTTTCGTGAAATTTATTCTTATATTTATTGCCATCGGCAGTGGCATAGTTGGCGCAGACGCCCCGGCTGCCCTCGATGGTGTTGTTCAGCACCTTGATATTTTTACAGGTCTGGCCTTTCACATATTTCTTTCCGTACTGCACCAGCACCGGCGCGGTTTTTGGCGCGGCCACATCAATCTGCAGCGCTTCTTCCACGGATTTCTTTTTCTTCCTGCCCTGTACCTTCAGAGTGCTGTTCTGCACTGTGGTATTTTTCATGGCGATGAGCTCGATGGCGTGAGACTGATAATTGGATAAAATCGTCACCCCGTCAATGGTCACATTGCTGCCATGGCTGAAAGCCATGACAGAGCAGGATTCTTTCTTATCTGTGATCTCCCAGGTGCCTCCCTGAATCTTCACGTTGGTCAGCGCCCTGTAATTGACCGCCTCCGGCTTGTTGGACAAGATTCCTTTATCTTTTGAAGTCATGACGATGGTGGCTCCGTCGGCGATAATGGTGGTATTGCTTCCCAGATACACTACGTTGGTAAGCTCCACCCGGGAACCTGCCGGAATGACAATGGTTTTCTGCTGGTCACCGCTGCATAAGGTATTCAGCGTGCTGGAATTTAAGTATCCGGCACTGCTGCCGCCCTTTCCTTTTGTATACACATTCATCACGATCTGGCCCTGGTCATTAAAGGTGCCGGCCAGCTGTTTTCTGCTTCCCATCACTTCCACACCGGACAGATTTTTCTTTGCTGCGGATACCGGAGTATTCCACAGGAAAAGAAACGCCAGCGCAAAAAATGCGATAATCGCCATCCATGTGATTGAAAATGTGCGGACCGCTGCTGGGCTCACGCTGCCGGCAGCACCGGCGGCTGCAAACCTCCCGGTTCTGCCGGGATATACATGTTCCTCTGTCTTTCTTATCAAACGATTCATCTCTTCTCCTTTCTGTATTCCTGTCTTCGAAGAAAGGCCGCAGACCCTCCCTCAGGTCTGCGGCCTCCCGCCTTATGATTTCTGCCATTCGGGCAAATCGTTATCTCTTATACATTTTATTCTTTTTGTTTACGATCTTTTTCGCTGCCTTCTTGCTGAGCATGATGGCGTTCTTCTTTTTCGGCGCGTAACATTTGTTATTCTTCACGGTGACCTTCTTATATTTGGATGAAGTCAGGGACACAAGCTGCATTCCCTGGCGCACGCCGTAAATGGTATTGTTGGTCACGACGATTTTGGCCTTTTTCATCTGCTTCTTTGCCGCCTTGCCCTGCACCGTGATATTGAGACCCACGGAATAAGACTTTGTCTTGCGGGTGCTGTGGGAAGTGATGGTATTATTTTTCACCACTGCATTGAGGGTGTTATAGATCACGCAGCCCTCGGCGCTGTAACCGGTCATGGTATTACCGATGATCGTAATCTTATCATGGAACTTATTGACATATTTTCTTCCGTCGCCGCCGTCAAAGTTCACACACAGTCCCCGGCTGCCCTCGATGGTATTATTAAGAATCTTAATATTCTTACAGGTCTGCCCCTTGACATATTTGGCGCCGTACTGCACCAGCGGAGGCGCTGTCTTCGGAGTGGCGATGTCAATCTGCAGAGCCTCCTCCAGGGAATTCTTATTGGCCTTCCCCTGTACTTTCAGGGTACTGTTCTGGACCGTCGTGTTCTTCATGGCGATAAGCTCAATGGCATGGGATTCGTAGTTGGACACGATGGTGACCCCATCGATCACCACATTGCTGCCATGGCTGAACCGGATCACAGAACAACTGCCCTCCTCATCGGTCAGCTTCCAGGTTCCCCCCTGGATCCGGACATTCTGAATGGATTTATAGCCGGTGGCCGTCGGTCTGCTGGCAAGAATCCCTTTGCCTTTCTCATTCATCACCAGAGTGGCGCCGTCAGCGATGATCGTCGTATTGCTGCCCGGGTGGATCCCATTTATAAGTTCCACCGTGGAGCCGGACGGAATCACAATGGTCTTTTTCTCATTGCCGCTGCACAGAGCAGAAAGCGCATTGGAATTCACGTGAGCATACCTGATCACATCGCCGCCTTTTGTCTTATAATCTTCCGTGCAGACATTCATGACAATCTGTCCCTTGTCATTGTAAGTGCCTGCTACCCGGTTCCATCCGCCCATCACTGTCTCTCCTGCCTGATGGGCAGAAACGGAAGCGGAAAACATTCCCCATCCAATGGCACAGCAGAACATCAATGCGGCCAGCGGCAGCAGACGCCGCCATTCTCTTTTCTTTTTCATAATATTTCTCCTTTTAAAAAGCATGTGCGCATCCATTTACCGGATAATAGTTCCTGTCTTTCCGAGGAATCCTTCCAAAGCCTTATCAATGGATGTGATCACCACTCTTCGTCCGGTACCCTTTTCCAGGAAGGATACTCCTGCTTCCATCTTAGGGAGCATGGTATTTGGCTCAAACTGATTCTCATCAATATATTTCTTCGCCTGCTCTGCTGTGATCTCTCCAAGAGGAGTCTCAGAAGAAGTATTGTATCCAATGGAAACATGCTCCACGCTGGTGAGAATCATAAGCTCGTCCGCATTGAGGAGCTCCGCCATACGTCCGCTGGCGTAGTCTTTCTCAATAATAGCGCTGGCACCCTTTAACTGCACACCCTGGGCAAGTACCGGAATACCGCCTCCGCCACAGGCAATGACCACATGGCCTGCATCTGCCAGAGCCCGGATGGAATCGATCTCAATGATCCCCTGCGGCTTCGGAGCCGCCACAATCCTGCGGTATCCGCCTTCCACCTCGGTGACATAGTTGCCGTTTTTCTCCTCTTTATCGGCCTCTTCCTTGGTGAGAAGCCGTCCGATGATCTTCACCGGCTCGGAAAACGCATCGTCATACGGATCTACCATCACCTGCGTAATGATCGTGCAGACCGGCTTGGAGATTCCTCTTGTCAAAAGTTCCGCCCGAAGCGCATTCTGCAGGTCATAACCAATATAGCCCTGACTCATGGCGGAACATACAGACATCGGCGCCGGTGTATAGTCTGCTCTTCTGGCGCCAAATTCATTCATGGCCGTGTGGATCATGCCCACCTGCGGCGCATTGCTGTGAGAAATCACAATGTCCGCTCCGGCCTCCACCAGATTGGCAAGAATCTTTGCTGTCCTCTTTGTTGCCTCATACTGTTCCGGCAGTGTGGTCCCCAGCGCCCGGTGACCCAGTGCCACTACTACTCTTTTTCTGCTCATAATATCTATATCCCTTTCTATATATCATTCATTTGTTACTATTCATCAGCCATACACTTCGGATTCCGCAACTGACGTTGCCTTTGCCTTGAATAACGCATGGCTGAATAGTTACATTTATTTTACCAAAAAATCAACAAAACCGCCACATATAATTCGTCATTTTTCCAGATATTCCCGCATGGCTGCCATGGCATTTCTTCCGTCCTCCAGACCGGTTTGGTAGAGAGCTTCCAGCTTCTCTTTATTTTTCTCCACACGGTCCACATTGACTTTCTCCTTCGGCCGGATTACAAAGACCCTTCCCGCCTTTTCCTCTTCTTCCAGAAAGTCCAGTGTCTCATTATAGCGGATATGCCGGTTGGCCATCTGTTTCACAAACGCCTTGGAACGCGGATAACGCATCTTTAAAAGGCGGATATTGTGCGTCGGTTCCTTGCGGTATCCTTCTTCTCTGGTGAGTACTACCACATTTTTCTCATTGCCCTCTTCGATGGACTTACGAATCGGAATACTGTCCGCCACCCCGCCATCCAGATAGGTGTGTCCGTTGACCACCAGAGATTTGGAAACAAGAGGCAGGGAGCTGGACGCGCGGATGGCCCACATCTGCTTCGTCAGGTCCTTCACCTTCACATAAACCGGTTCTCCGGTATCCACATCCGTTATGACCGCGTGGAGCGTACCCGGATATTTTTTAAACGCCTCATAGTCAAAGGGATCCAGCACATTTGGAATCTGAGAATACAGCATATCCACGCCAAAAATATTTCCCGTGCGAAGAAACGTTCTGGTGCCGCAGTAATTGGGATCATCCAGATAATCCACTGCCACCCGGTACGCCCGCCCCGGCTGTCCGGACATATAGCTGCACGCATGGCAGCTGCCCGCCGATACGCCGTAAATATCTGAGAACTGTATCTCCTTCTCCAGAAACGCATCCAGCACTCCGGCCGTATACACTCCACGCATGCCGCCGCCTTCCAAAATTAATCCTGCATGATACATCAATAACACCTGCTTTCTTCTGTCAATCTTTTTGTCAGTTCTGTTTACATTTTCCATGGATACAGCCATTCACATTTTCATGGCGTCCGGCTATTCACTCTGGCCCTGACGCTCTCTCAATAATAATCTGCTGCCGCACCCACTCGGAGACCGGACTGCGTCCGCTGCCGGCTGCTGCCACCTGCTCATAAAGGCCGGCTGCCCGGACATCCGCCGCAAAAAGCGCTGCGGCCGCGCTGCCCCTGGCAAAATTCTGTCCCTCCACCGGTCTTTGCAGCAATGGTATGGAAGATCTCTCCCGAATCTTTTTAAGGAGCGGCGCAGCCCTTCTGGCAAACCCCAGCACTCTGGCATAGGGTACGGGAATCTCTGCCGCCCGGAAAAGATAGTCCTCTTTTTTTATATGCAGCACCAGATGGAGTAATGCCCGACGCCAGGCAGCGTCGGTGAGCCTCTTCGTGTGAAGCGCGCCGGTAAGCTCCGGCAGAGACATGCCCGGCCGGTACAATTTCAGAAACCGGGCCGCCATGTCCTTATCAAAACCAAAAATATCTTCCGGCCGCTCTCCCATCAGTACCGTGTAGGAAAGAAACGGCATCAAATCCTCCCAGCCCGCAGTATTATTGCTGCTCCAGCACTCCAGAAACTCTCCGGCTCTCACTCCCATGGCTCTGCCGAGCATCGGCCGGATCTCCTTCCTTTCGGCGAGCAGTTTCCGGACAGCCGAGGCGGACGGGTACCTCTTCTCCATATCCACGTCATGATAACCAGCACCCTGTCTCCTGATCGTCACCGGGACAATAGGAGACCGCAGCCTATGTAAAGACTTCAGATACTCCAGCCCCAAAATGTGATTTGGCTCTTCCAGAATCTCCCAGAAAATCTGAGTTTCCGGACAAAATTCCCTCACATACGCCTTCAGCGCATCCTCTCTGGCCAATGGGAAATTTTTGCCCCTTTTTAATTCTTCTCTCAGTTGTTTTTTATAAAAATCCGGTTCTTCTGATAAAAACTTAACGAGAGGTTCGAAGTCTTTTATCTCCGCTTTCTCACTCCCGAAGGATAAATAATTCACCGAACGGAGGTTATTAAGCAGCTGCACGCCGGCGGACGCAAAATATTCGGCGCTGGCCGAAGCATAGGTCACCGGCAGCTCAAGAACCAGATCCGCGCCGCCATACAGAGCCATACGGGTACGGAGATACTTATCCACGATCGCCGGTTCCCCCCGCTGCACATAGTCACCGCTCATGACCACCACAATGAAATCCGCACCGGTCTGCCGCCTTGTTTCCTCGATATGATACTGATGTCCCCGGTGAAAGGGGTTATACTCCGCAATAATTCCCGCTGTGATCAATGACTGTCCCGCCTTTCCCAAACACGTTCCGGTTTGATTTTTCTATCATACCTGAAATCAAAAAAAATAACAACTCCTCACGGAAATGAAATCTCTTTTTTCAATGAGATTGTACTTTTTTTAGTACATTCCAAATTGTATTTACTTTCGAACAAAATCAATTATTGTTAATTTTGAAACAATGCTCATCGGGAAAATGAAATCAAATCCGGCAGAAAATAGCAAAAAAAGTCCGGATTATCCGCAATATAATGCATTTTCAAAAGATTGTTTTCGTACTATAATTTTTGTATAATAGATTTATAATTAGTGAAATTGTGGTTTCGCTTTACAAAAATAATTATTTTTTCAAAGGAGACATGAACATGAAAGTTTTAGTTATCAATTGTGGAAGCTCTTCTCTCAAATACCAGGTGATTGATTCCGAGACAGAGCACGTACTGGCAAAAGGTCTTTGTGAGCGTATCGGCATCGACGGCCGCATGACCTATCAGCCGGCCGGCAAGGACAAGATCAAATATGAAGCTCCGATGCCTGCCCATCGTCAGGCTGTTGAGCTGGTGTTAAAACAGCTCACTGATCCTGAAAACGGCGTTCTTAAATCCGTTGATGAAATCGATGCTGTAGGACACCGTATGGTACACGGCGGCGAGAAATTTGCCTGCTCCACACTTCTTACTGACGAGGTTTTAAAGACCGTAGAATCTTTCAATGACCTCGCTCCTCTTCACAATCCGCCAACACTGGTCGGTGTAGCTGCCTGCAAAGAATTAATGCCGGATACTCCGATGGTTGGTGTATTTGATACCGCTTTTCATCAGACCATGCCTCCGGAAGCATACATCTATGGTCTTCCTTATGAATATTATGAAAAATACGGCGTGCGCCGCTACGGTTTCCACGGTACATCCCACAGATACGTTTCTCTGCGTGCCGCTGAGATCCTCGGCAAGAAACCGGAAGATCTGAAAATTGTCGTCTGCCACCTGGGCAACGGTTCCTCTCTTTCCGCAGTGGACGGCGGCAAATCCGTCGATACTTCCATGGGACTGACTCCACTGGAAGGTCTTGTTATGGGAACCCGTTCCGGTGACATCGACCCAAGCTGTATTGAATTCATCGCCCATAAAGAGAACCTGACCTTAGAGCAGGTAATGGAAATCGTCAACAAGAAGTCCGGTGTTCTCGGTATCTCCGGTATCTCCTCCGATTTCCGTGATCTGGACGAGGCAGCAAGAAGCGGCAACTACAGAGCAGCCCTTGCTCTTAAGATCTTCTGCCACTCCGTAGTAAAATACATCGGAAGCTCCATCGCCGTTATGAACGGCGTTGACGCCATCGTATTTACCGCCGGTATCGGTGAGAACGACGACCTGATCCGTTCCGCCATCATGGATCACTTCGGATACTTAAACATCCGTCTGGACGACGAGGCCAACAAGATGCACGGCCAGGAACGTATCATCTCCACTCCGGACTCCAGCGTGAAAGTCATCTGTATCCCTACCAACGAAGAGCTGATGATCTGCCGCGATACCGTAGAGATCGTTACCAAGAAGATGGTAGAAGACGCTGTGAAAGAAGTTATGGCGAATAAGTAAGAGATCATCTGATTGCACAATAGAATATAAACCTGTGAAAATGTAAACCAGGCGCGTCATATGACGCGCCTGAATTGGTTCTGTGGTATTTCAAAAAGGCATCAGAATCATCCCCCGCCCCATCTTCACATGCAAAATATCCACAATCTCATTTTTTCATTTTAACTTTCTTTACATTACTCCATGCAGAATAATATTTTTGATTATTGATTTTTTTGACACTGCGAATCCGAAAATAATATTTTTTGTTTTTCTTTAACTTTTTAATCGTTTTCTGAATCGTTTTATTTTTGTTGATATTGATCGTTTTCGCTTTTTTAAAACTTTTTTTGGCAGCATACTGAATCTGATATCCGTCTGCTGAAGTGTTTCTTTTCCACTTAATCTTCACCTTGTTGGCATTCGTTTGCTTTACAGATTTTAATTTTGTTTTTTTCACTGTAATATTTGAATTTTCTGACGGTGATGAAGGAATCTTCTCATTCTTAGTATCTGACTGATTCGCAGCTGCTGAATTACTGTTTGCTATTGTGCCTGTATTGGATTGGAAACTATTGTCCGGCTGAGGATTTTCTTCTTCCTGCAAAATAGATATTTCCGGCCCATTGTCACCATTCTGTTCAATATGAATTACATAATCCTCATTAATAGCAAAACTCTGTTCTGTCGTTTTATCTTCAGCGACTATTGTCACTTTCCCTTCATTAAATCCAGCAACATCTATTACATTATTTTTTACTGAAAAATCAATAGTATCAAAAGCCGTGCCAGTGATGATATAATCTATTTTTTCATCATCAGTCAACTGTGAGAATGTGACCGTGACATTTTCTTTCTCTGTACCTGATATCATTGCAGTTTTTCCACTTCCCGAATCCACACTCGTCGTTACTGTTGTTCCTTCCGGAATGCAGAACTCCAAAGAATCTTCGCTATCTGTTACAGAAAATATATCCTCTTCATTGGCAGTATAAGAAATCTCTTTATTCGATGCCCAAAACAGTTTCTCTGTCTTTTCTTCTGAAATATCTTCAGAAGAATCTGAACTGACCACAATTGGAACAGCCAGATTTTGATTACTGGTCTCTCCATAGCTGAGGGAAACCTCTTCTCCACCAATTGACAACGTAACATCATCGGACAGAGAAGAAATCAATCTGTTCTTTTCCGAAGAAATTGATTTTCCGGAAGATTGATTTTTTCCTACAGTAATTCCTCCTGATTCCAGCCACTCCTCAATACTGTCCAAATCCGCTGTGTACGAGATAAATGATAAGAAACCATCAGACCATATAGTACCTTTTATCCCTTCATCCTCATCCGCATCTTCTATCTGGTAGGACCAGCCTATATATTTTCCATTTTCTTTTTTAATTATAATATAATGTCATTTATTATCAAATTGATAAATCTGTAATCTTTTTATGTTCTCAGGTCAGCAAAAAAGCACGCCAATGTTTGTTTTTATCGCGCGCTTTTTTCTTTCTTATTATAAAGTTATAAAGAAATTTTTATGGCACAAAAAAAAACGGGCTCCTCACCCGTTTTTTGTGAAATGTTTATTTGTTTAAGAAAGATGTTCCTCCATCCAACGACGCAGCTGCTCCGCCGATTGTGTGTCTCCCAGCACATCTTCTCCGGCAGAAATATTTTCCAGGTAATCATAGAACGCTTCCAGTATGTCCGCCTCCTGAAATTGAAAAATTTTAAACTGGTTCTTATGGGCATATTGGAATAACATGTTTTCTCCCCGGCTGATGAGTATCTCCCAGTGATAACTCAACGGGAAATTCTCTGCGGGAAGCAGACGAATATGATACCAGCCTTCATCTACAGCTTTTAAGATTCGTCCTATCAATATCCGACGGTCCGATATTGATATGGCCCCATTAAAAAATACGGATGGATATTCCCGTAAAATGCCATCCCTGATAAATGCTTCCACAAAAGAAGCATTCATCAGAACAGTAACCTGACCATGCTTTTTTGCCCGATAAAGCGCAGCAGTATAAGCCGTGTAATTCTTAATAACCGATGCACAGTCCGGAATTTTACGGTTTATATATTTTTCAATCAGATGTTTGTCCCAGAACTGCACACTGCAAAGACCGGAACAGATTTCCATGGTGCTGGAAAATGTGGTTCCCCGCAGATAATCCTGGCCCCATTTGGCCTGATT
>ERZ1643250.430-NODE-430-length-45009-cov-26.205699_pt1 | contig 45009 bp, 39 predicted proteins | sample MGYA00579262_ERZ1643250 | MGnify/ENA primary metagenome ERZ1643250 (study PRJEB29033, sample SAMEA4952265) | chicken gut metagenome | biome: Broiler Chicken; feature: Gastrointestinal Tract; material: Caecum | place: Ireland | collected 2018 | study: Broiler...
AGACCAATCCCGTTTTCACTGTCCAGCTCCTGCAGCGATTTTACAGCTTTATTTCTGCCACAATTCAGCAATTCCATAATATCTTCAATAGAAAAGTATATGTAAGCCCTGTTTTCATGATCAAACCACTGGTTCTTGATAGATAAAGACATCCTGTCCAACATCAGCCCATACAATATCTTCGCATCACTGGACAGTCCGCGGAAGTAATCATTCTTAAATAACGCTTTTGGAATCCGGTAAAAACTATACTGATCCGCCTGGGATCCATAAAAATAATTAAATGATACTTTTTGTTCCATATGTTCCTCCTTTCTTCTGGATTTCAGAGGTGCTATTTCCGGCACCTCTGATCAGGCCGCTGTAAATTGTTTAATATATAAAAGGTTTGGCAATCCGGATCCCCGGATCTGTTTCTCAACAAGTCCCTTTTCCTCTAATTCAGAAAGGATCTCCATCGCCTTTTTTCTTGAAATACACATATCCTGCTGGATTTCTGCAATAGGATAGATCACATATACTCTGTTCTCTCTGTCGAGCCATTTATTCTTTGATGCCATTCCCATTCGATCCAACAGAAGACCATATAACATCTTAGCCATAATTGACAGAGATGAGAAATCCTTGTCTGTTAATAACAGTTTGGGGATGCGGATAAAAGAGTATTGATCCGCTTCTTTTCCATAAAAATACCGAAACGCCATGTTTTCATCCCTCCTGTTCCGTCTTCCATTTTTCCAATAAACTGACGATTATCCGTTCCATTTGCTCTTCTGAATATTCCAGCGGAAAATATTTCGTGAGCTTTTTCTCTGAAATTGTCACCTTTCTATTTTGGGTTTTAGGAGCAATACAATTATTAAATATCGAAATCATAAAATTCTGACTGATTGTTTCCGTTTCAAGATGTTTCCGCAATGCTGAAATCTGGCCAGGCTTGATGAAACCATTGTCCCGGATATATTCATAAATCCATTTCTGGATTTCCCTGTCGAGATATGAAATATCAACAGCTACCGTGAATTGCAGTTTCTTTTTATCAACAAGTTCGAGCATTTCCGGAATAAGTTCCGTGAGACGAATATAACGCTGTATCTGATTTCTACTGATTCCTACTTCACTTGCGAGGAGTTCATCCGATCTTTTATTTGTCCCATTTTGGGACGCATTTTTTGTTGGTCTCCCGGCTTGTCTCTTCATTGCATTTAATTTCATTTTAAAAGCAAATGCCTTTTCGCTCGGAAGCAGTTCTTCCCTCTGAATATTGGCATCTACCATTGCGATTACCGCTTCATCATCTGACAGTTCTCTGATGATTGCCGGAATTGTAGTAAGACCTGCGATAGCAGCTGCATGCATTCTACGATGACCGGATATCATTTCATATTGATCATTCGCTGTTGGACGGATCAATACAGGAGTAAGTACTCCATTTTCCTTTACACTGTCTACCAGATCCTGCATTTTTCCATCATCAAGAACTTTAAAAGGATGATCCTTGAAACTATGGATCCTGCTGATTTCTATCTCCATAGCCGACTCTTCATTCAGAACTCCCAGCATTTCGTCAATGCTTGTCAGTTTAACTTTTTCCCCGCTTCTATTTTTCATTTTCCAAAACCTCCTCTGTCAGATTTCTGTATGCCTCTGCAACTTTACTCCTGGGACAGTGTGCATAAATACTTATTCCTTCTGCGCTTGTTTCGGCAGCCTTTACAGACATAGGAATCGTATTCTGAAAGACAACAATCTTTGATCCGTATGTTTCATGTACTTTAGAAGAAATATCTTTCGCATAATTTGTTCTGTAATCGACCATAGTAAGAAGAATTCCCTGGATTTTCAATTTACGGTTTAACCTCTTCTTTACCATCATGATTGTTTTAATTAACTGCTGAAGTCCTTTTACAGGAAGGTAAGCAGCCTGAACCGGGATAAGCACTGAATCTGATGCCACCAGAGCATTAATTGTCATCATTCCAAGACTTGGCATACAATCAATCAAAATATAATCGTATCGTTCTCTCATCATATCGATATAATCCTTCAGTATTAATTCCCTGCTCATAACATTTCCCATTGTCACTTCCAACGCAGAAAGTTCAATATTGCCGGGCATGATATCTATATTTTCCTCATGATGAAGAAGCCCATCTGTCATATCGATTTCTTCCTCATTAATAACAGCCGTCAGGATGTTTGCCAGAGTAACCGGAATTTCATCCGGTTCGACATATCCAAGGCTTGCAGTCAGACTTCCCTGCGGATCTGTATCGACAAGCAATACTTTATTCCCTTTCCTTGCTAATCCAATGCCAAGATTTACAGCAGTAGTAGTCTTTGCGACTCCGCCTTTCTGATTTGCTATTGAAATAACCTTACACATTTTTTTATCCTCCTCAATTACTGTTCCCAGTATTGTTCTGCCCAGAGTTTTAATATCGCCAGGATTTCCCGTTTCATTTTCTCCGGTGTATAACTGGATGGGAAATATCGGTGAAGCTGTTCATTTGTAAAAATCACTCTGGAGATTTCTCCCTTCTTAATCTCACTCATAATATCTTCCATCTTTTCTTTTGTGAGCTTTCCTTCTTTGCTTAACCTTTTCATCCGCTGCGCCTGTGACAGTGAAGGCGTAGACTGTGCATAATCCATAGCGTCGAGAAGCTGTTTTTGCTCTTCCTTCTTCAGAGAGGCGATCTCTACTGCAGGATTAAATCCAATCATTTCATCATCCAACTGTTGGAGCAGTTCCGGGATCAATTCTGTAATCTTGATATAGCGTTGAACCTGCTTAGGACTGTCACCGCCTTCCTCTCCAATAATCTCGACTGTCTTTTTCCCTTTGAATTTGTGGTCAATTTGGCTACGCTTTCGACCGCCTTTTCTTTTCATTGCCTCATTTTTCATCATGTAGGCAAATGCCTTTTCGCTGTAGCTGATCCGCTCCCGCTGCAAATTAGAATCCACCATGGAAATAATCGCCTCGTCATCAGACATCACCCGGATGATTACGGGCAGCTTACGATATCCCAACTGCTGTGCTGCATATTTTCTTCTATGCCCTGCCACAATCTCATACACACCGTCCAGGACAGGTCTAACGATCAGTGGACTGAGTATCCCGTAATTTTGAATACTTTCTTTTAGAAGCGACATCTCTTTATCGTCCCTGACCTGAAATGGATGTTTCTTAAAATCACGAAGCCTCTCAATCTCAATTTCAATGACTTTCTCTTTTTCTTCCAATTCTTCCTCCTTCTTTCTTCTGAAACGTAAAAAGCCCGTTCAGATCAGATTTTTATAAATCCGATCCAAACGAGCTTCTCGTTTGACATATCCATGTAATTGATATTGTATCAGCTTTTTTCAGATAATCCGTAATGACGTACCGCCTGTTTATCCAGCATTTTCTCTTTTTTACTATCTAAAACACAGGCTGACATCTAACCGAGCACTCATATTAGCTAAACGCCCTGAAAAAAAGTATTAGCCACAGAGCATATTTATTAGCTGGAGCCGCCGATTTTTGTCCGTGTATTAGCTGAGATTTCATTCCTGACAGACCCTTTTTTATCTCCAGAAAATGAAATAAGCGGGTAATTATTCAGCCGTTCCAGCTAATAATTCCCGCTTATATTTGCCGTCTCCGGGAGGATTTGAACCTCTGACCCCTCGCTTAGGAGGCGAGTGCTCTATCCAGCTGAGCTACGAAGACATTCTCTGATTTTTGGCTTAAACACTGGGTTTTCAGCCTCTCGGTCAGATAACCGATTCTATGGTAACAGCCACTTTTTTATGACTGGTAACCAACAATTTTTTCTGTTTCTTTGACAGTGAAGCGAACACCTTTTTAATGTTCAACTCCTGTTCAATTCGTTTCCGTACCAGATCCGATTTGTACTCAAATCTGCCTGTCCCTGCTTCCATGAGGTGTTCGCTTACCAAACACTTAGGAGGCGCCCGTTCTATCCATTAAACTAACAGGACGGATAAGCGCGAAGGCTCATCACAGCGATAATTTTACTATAACTTAATAAAAAATACAAGAGTAAAATATCCAAAATCACTCCGTAAAGTCATCTGCCGGACCGAAAAACAAATTTTCCCAATCTGTATTTATAATGAGATACAACAAAAGGAAACAGAAACTATTTATAAAAGCAATAAACCACGCAAAAAGGAGGGCATATTTTGAACACCGGACAAATTACCGAAATGATCTGCATTCTTGACAAAAGCGGTTCCATGTATGGGAAAGAATCCGACACTATTGGAAGCTTTAATCAGATGTTAAAAGAACAGAAAGACCAGCCCGGAGAAGCTTATATTACCACTGCTCTTTTCAGCGACTGCTGCCGGGTCCTTTACCGGCATACACCTGTACAAAAGGCGGAAGAGCTGACGGAAGCCACTTATTTTACAGGAGGAAACACTGCTCTCTTTGACGCCATAGGCGAGGTGATCAACGAAGCTGATCAGGTCATTTCCGGAACCGGGAACAATTCTCAGCCAAAGATTCTTGTATTTATCATCACCGATGGGATGGAAAACGCCAGCAGACATTATGATCTACATACGATCCGGAAACTGATCCAGGAAAAACAGTCCAATGGCTGGGAATTTCTCTTCTTCGGGACAAATATGGAAACCCTGGAGCTGGCGCAAAGCGCTGGGATCAAAAAGAAAAATACGCTTCAATACACCAGAGATTCCAAAGGTATCCACACCGGATACCAGACGGCGGGGCAGCGTTTTTCACAGATGCGCCGCCAGACAAAATAAACCAAAAACAAATTTTCCAAACCTGCTGCTACAATATAATCATAAACAAAACAACCTGATACGGCGCAGTCGAAGGTCAGAAAATAAGCTGGTTAAACTTCAAATTTTATTTCCGCTTACAAAAGAAAGCTTATGGCCGGCATTAAATAACTATCAACAAATAACAAAAAAGGAAAACACGAAAGGAAGGAACAAATATGAAATCAGAATTCGCAAAAATCACAATGGCGGCAATTATCGGAATCGGCATCCTCGCAGCACAGGGCTGCGGCTCAACCTCCATCGAGGGAAGCTGGAGCGTTACAAAAGTCCAGATGGACGGCATGGATAAGCCGGAAAAAGTAGAAAAAGTTGTAAAGGAACTGGCTCAGAATTACGAAGGCGAAGTTTCCGAGGAAGAAATTCAGCAGGGCGTGGACATGCTTTCCGGCATCGGACTTACCTTCTATGAAAACGGCAGCATGTCCATGAGCCAGAGCGCATACGGCCTTAACGTAAACGGAACCTGGACAGAAGCGGGCGACAATGTATATGCGATCCAGACTCCTGTGGAAAATGTAGACGTCACTCTGGACGGCAAAGAACTGATCATGGAAGATGTTTCCTCCGGAAATATCTGCGTATTTGAAAAGAATTGATTACAGAAAGGCGGGATCATTATGATAAAGAAGATAGGCAAAAAATTGTTTTTCATCGCGGCCCTTACAGCAATGCTGCCTGCGACTGTATTTGCAGGCAGCGGCGATATCCTTCCAAACAGCGGTACAGAACTGATCTCCCAGGAAACAGCAGACGCTCTTTCCGACTGGGATCTCCGGGCCGCAAGATACGAGATCACAGCCAGACATGGAAAAGAAGTATACTCCCAGGATATGAAGGATTACTTTGAAAGCACAGGCTGGTATCAGCCTTCTGATTCCTACGACATATCCAGCCTTTCCGATACGGAGAAGACAAATATCCAGACACTTTATAATGAGGAGCTTGAACGCAAACAGCAGACCGCAAGAGAGCAGTTTGAAGAAAACCAGCGGATCTCCGCTTCCGGAGACGTACAGGTCATGTCCTCCTCCTTTGTTTATATGGACAGTCCCTATGCCTATGAAGATCTTGTGGGAACCTGGGTATACGACGCGGATCCCACTTACCCGCATGTGCTGGAAATCCGGGAAGAAGGCGGACTCTTCTACTATGAATATTATTCCATAGCTCCCGGCAACGACTCTGGTATCGGCTTTGCAAACACCTATACCAAATGGGGAAGATTTCATGGACTGGCGGAGCTGAACACGGAAACCGGATATCTCACCTGCTACAATGATGATACAAAGGATTCCGGAATTTTTGAAAGCTATGTTTACGACGTAATGTCCGATACCTTTGTTGAGGCCACCAACGACCAGTACCGGAAATCCTTTTCCAAAAATGATGAATTTGAATATGTGCTGTGACTCCGGCAGCGCTGGAGACAAACAGAAACTCCTACGGCCAGTAATACGACTGGCCGTTAAACTTTGCGGCGGGAACAATATGTGTGGCAATTCCTGTGTCCTCATATTCACTATTCATAAACATCACATTTTCCACAACAAGAAAATATGTTTCTTCTTCCTCCCCGGCAGACTTCTGCGCATCCAGAATATCCGCCTCCAGCTCCTCTTTCTCTTCTGGTTTGAACCTTCCTGCCAGTATTCCCACATCGGCTGCTTCCTGCTGGATCTGCGCGCCGCTTCCCGCCTTCCGGTATACCAGCATCTGCATCACATCCTCATTAACAAGATCCTTTAGAATTGCCAGATATACGTTTTCTTTCATCTCATATCGTTCCACGATATTATAATTTGTAAGGATTGCCCCGTATTTCTGGATTTCCACAGCATTTTCCCGCTTTTCGGATATTTTTTTCATCTCGTATCCCTTTTTTTTAAGCTCGTCTATAATCTCCCCGGCCTTTATAAAAAAACGGAAATTATTACAGGGCTCTCCCCATTTAAGAACGTCCTCTTCTTCCAGCGTAAAAACAGTTCCATCCCTCTCGTCCAGACTGATAGAATCCTCTCTTGTCTCTGTTTTTTTCTCTGAAACGGCATGTTCCCTCACATAAGCGGTAAATTCCTCGTACTTTTCGCTTCCCCGCTCATAGTTTCCGGCATAAACCGTTTCATCCTCCCCATAATCCAGATAATATCCATACCAGTCCTGTAAAGTAAGTCCCTGGGGACCGATTTCCACCTCGTAGATTTCCCCGTCCCCCTCCTGGTAATCGTCTCTGTGAGAAATATGGATTTCATGCTTTGCGCTGATTCCAAGAGACACATAATCGTCTTCCTCCGGCACTGTCTCCATCAGTTCCTCTGCTTCCTCGCCTGTAAGGTAGGTCTCCGGAGCAAGAAACGGGATCATCTTTTCCAGAAAACGGGCGCACCGCTTCCGGGAACTCTGAAACTGGATACCAGTCAGCCGTTCATCCAGCGCGTCATATGTAAATTTGATCTCTTCCTCAAAAGAACGTACTTTATAAGTCGTTTCGCTATGAGAAAACAAGGCGACCGCAGCCTCCTCGTTCTGATCGATACAGCCTGTAACATAGAATTCTTCCTGAGCTAAATCTATCTTTCCGGAGATATCCATATAATACTGCACCATATTCTTCACTGTGGGATAATCCAGATAAAAGCTTTCTTCAGCACTATGCTTAACCGGACAGTATTTCAGATCTTTTTCCTCTAAATCATAATAAATATTTCTTCTTTCAGAGGACTCCTCAGCATCCGTTTCCGGTTCGCCGTATTTCAGAATAAAATCTTTAACTTGTTCATATTCAGGATCATCCTTTCTGAAAATCCCCTGATCAGAATGAATATCCACCTTTTTTTGGGCCTGTTCCAGCTTCCACTGAAAATATTCCGGCTGATGTGTCTGAATGTAAGCATAGATTCCTGCCGCCAGACAAAGCGCCCCGGCTCCTGCCGCAGCTATCCGCTTCCACACATATCCTTTTATCCGGCGCTTTTTTTGCTGCCCCCTCGTCCTCACGGCAGTTTCCAGCCACGCTTCTCCCCAGAAATGCCGGATTACTCCTGCATCTTTCTCTATTTCATCAAAAGGAATTCCCATGCTTTCCAACAGGTTTCCCAGATAAAAAAACCGTGTCTGAGGCTCCAGGGACAACGCCTGCAGCAATACTTTTTCTGTCCTCTGACTGATCTCTGTATATCTGGACGGCGTTCTCAGCGTATCCTTTTTCTTTCTGGATACACAGTCTTCAGGCCTATGCCCTGTAAGCATTTCATACCAGACGGCTCCCAGAGAGTAAATATCTGTCCAGGGACCGAAAATTCCTTCTTCATCAAACTGCTCCAAAGCCCTGTACGGTATGCCCGCATCCGCAGCAGTTTTTTTCTGATTTTCTTCCTCTTTCTCCACGCTTTTAACCGACCAACAGTCCGCCAGAAGACAGAGCGTTTCCGCCTCTGTGACGATCAAATGTGAGGGAGTGATATTTCCATGAATCAGCCCGGAAGCATGAAGGGCGTTTACCGCCCGGATCACAGGAAGAAGCATTTCGACCGCCTTTTCTTCCGGCACGCGTCCCTGAACTTTCAGATACTCCGGCAAAGCCGTACCTTCGGCAAAGGAAGTGACTATAAAACCCTTTTGCTTTTCTGAAAAATAGTCTTTGACTGCCGTCATCCCTGAAAAATCAAACCGTCCGAATAATCTTTCCGCATCCTTTTCTTTCTCAGCTTTCCAGATTTCCGCATCATAGGCGTACAGGAAAACCTTCTGATCCAGCACTATATCGTATCCTGTATAACGGATCATCTCCCCTGTTTCTTCCAGAGCCGCTCCCACCAGATATTTTTCCTGAAGCACTGTATATGGCTCCAGATAATCTTCCTTCCACCGGTACTCCCATATTCCCTTTTTACACGCCGGGCAAATCTGATGCTGCCCTTTTATCTCATTCATACAGAAAATACATCTGTTTTGTTCCATCTTTTTCTCTCCAGAAAGCCTTACGGCCAGTAATACCATCCATAATCCGTTATCCTTTTATTCGGACCAAACCCCCAGGCTGTCGTCTCGCCGCTATCGTTGTCAAGCACTGACAGCCAGTAATGAAACTGTGTGTCCATCCATCCTTCATCCTGCGTCCTTCCTTCCAGCCTGTCAATTTCCTTCCGGATATCTTCTTCTGAAGGAGAATATTCCTGCTCCAGAAATTCTCCGGTAAGCGTCATCATTTCCCTGATCCGGCTGCTGCTTTCGTCTTTCACTCCAAAATAGATACGGAAAAGATCCTGGTTTACACTGTCGTATTGTGTGACAACCTTGTCTCCCTGTTCCGTACGGTAAGTGGTAATCCGTGAAAAATCCGTGATGACCGCTCCGTACTGATAAATCTTTACAGTGTTATTTTCTTCCTGGCTGACCTGCTCCAGAGGATAACCTCCGTTCTCCATCCATTTCAGGAACTCTCCGTTTTTTTTCTCAAACCGGAACTGATTGCAGGGTTCTCCCCATTCCTGAACAGCTTCCGGATCCAGTGTATAAACCATACTCTTCCCCTGAGAAGGATAGGCCATGTATTCCGAATTTTCCATCTCTTCTTTCTCGTAAATGGCGTACTTTTTTACAAATTCTACGTATTCTTCATACTTTTTCGTCTGCCGTCCGTAATTCCCCGCATAGGAAACCGCTTTTTTCTGTTCCCCGCCCCGGAACAGAATGAAGAATATCCCGCCGCCGATCATAAGGAGAAACGCCGCCGTACTGATTCCCAGTATCCGTACAAAACGTCTTTTTTCCTTTTTACGGCTTACCTCCCTCTCCGGTTCCAGCGCTTCTTTCAGCTCCTCCATGTTCCGGTATCTTTTCTCCGGTTCCATCTCCAGTCCCCGGCAGAGAACTTTCTCCTCTTCAGGCGAAATTTCCGCTCCGTAGGCAGAGGGCAGATACAATTCGTCCTTCTGCACCCGGTCCAGGGAGGATTCCGGCCGGACTCCTGTGATCATTTCATAAAGAGTGGCGCACAGCCCGTAGACATCTGACCAGGGTCCCTGTTTGCCGTTGTTCATATACTGCTCCGGCGGCGCATATCCCTTTTTTATCAGGATCGTCATAGTCTTTTCCGTATCCAGATATTTTCTTGCAGCCCCGAAATCAATGATTTTCAGATTTCCCATTTCCTGAACGATCAGATTCTCCGGATTCAGATCCCTGTGGATGATTCCTTTTTTATGCACCTTCTCAAGAGCTGCGGCCACAGGCCTGATCATTTCCCATGCCTGACGAAAAGAAAGAGGCATGTCCAGTCTCTGCAGATATTTATTCAGAGTGATTCCGCGTACAAACTCCATGACAAGATATGCCGTTTCGTTTTCTTCAAACCAGTCCAGCACCTTCACGATTTCCGGAATATCAAAAAGCTGAGACAGCCGTCTTGCCTCCATGAGAAAATCCTTTCTGCCCTTCAAAAAACGTTTTCTGTCGTTTTTCTCTCTTGGGAGCAGAACTCTCATTCCGTCTTTTTCTCTTCCCGCAATCTCCCGCGGGAAAAATTCCTTGATCACAACTGCCTGTCCAAGGGTTTCGTCATCCGCCAGATATGTGATTCCAAAACCTCCGGTCCCCAGTATTTTTCCTGTGCGGTATTTTTTCTTCAGGATAACTCCCTCTTTTAAATAATCTTCTTCCATGCTTTCTCCCTATGTCACGTTTATACTCACAGAAAAATTATCCTCATAATCCAGATCCATACTGATCTGACATTTTGCATTCAGATTGACAGAAATATATTCCCCTTCCCTTTTTGCCGTCTCCAACAGCTCCATGATCTCTTCTTCTGTCAGGAAAGCTTCCGGCGAAACCACAGGTATCATTTTATAGAGAAATTCCGCCGCCCTGCCGCTGTCCGCCGACAAAAACATCACACTTTCCACATAATCTGTCACGTAGTCGGACTCTATCCACAATCTGTCCTCCCCATAATAGCAAAAATCTGTCCATTCCAGATGGATGGAAAAAGGATCCAGTTCGTCATCATGATATACCTCTACATATCCGTTAAAACTCCGCTTTTCCTCCTTCCCCCTCTGTCCGGTAAAAAGATCTGCCGCCCTTTTTGCGGTATCTGTTTTTATGGGAAATCTTCCTGCGTCGCCGGAAGGGTATTTCCAGTCTTTCAGAGCGTCGGGTGTGATCCGGTATGTACTGATCGCAGTGTCTTCATCCGCTTCATAAGAATTTGTTTTCAAATACTCCACTGCCTTCTGAAACTCCTCTGTATCCTGATTCCAGATTTTTTCCGCTTCAAAGCTTTCCGCTTCCTCTCTGTCCCTGTTTATCCAGTATTCAAGTACCTTTTCCGGATGCGTATCGCAGTAGATCCAAAGCCCTGCTGCCGCCAGCGCCAAAGCCGTTCCAAAACCCAATAATATTCCCGCGGCAGTTTTTACATATTTTCTGAATCTCCCTCTTTTTTTATCTGAGGCGGACCGCCTCTCCACCTCCGTGGTAATAGCTATCCAGAGATCTCCCCAGAGTTTCCGGGTATTTTCTTTTATATCAGCCATATATACGTCTGTAATGGCAAGACCGGAGAGAAGGTTTTCCATACTGAAGTACCTGCCCTGAATATCCACAGACAGCCCTCTCATAAATACCTGCTCCATTTTTTCCGGAACCTTTACATAATCTCCCGGCTCCTTCAGACTGTCCTTCTTTGCTCTGCCGGGAGCCGGCGGAACCTTATGTCCTGTCACCATCTCATACCATACGGCGCAAAGAGCGTAAATGTCGCTCCACGGTCCTATTTTTTCTTTATCCTGGTACTGTTCTACAGGCGCATACCCTTCTTTCAGCTTCTTTTCTCTTCTTGTCCTTCCTTTCTGCAGGGCGGCGCCGAAGTCGATCAGTTTAAGGGAACCGTTTTTGTCAAAAAGAAGATTGTCCGGGCTTATATCTCCATGAAGAATGCCTCTGCTGTGAAGATGCATAAGAGCTTCCATAACCGGCACAAGTATCTCCTCTGCTCTCCCTGCCGGAATCTGGCGGTGTTTTTTCAGATATTCCTTCAGACTTCCCCCATCCAGATACTCCATTACCAGGCAGACTTTTCCGTTTTCCAAAAAAGAGTCTTTCCATCTGACTATTCCCGGAATATCCGCCGCTTTTTTCAAAACAGAGGATTCCTCTGAAAAATCTCCATCCGGATACACTTTCACCGCTACAGTACATTTTTCTTCCTCATCATAAGCCAGATATGTAACGCCGAAGGCTCCTTCTCCCAGCGCCACGCCGACCATATATCTGTTTTTCAGCACTGTATAGGGCTTCAGCCATCGCTCTTCCCATTGATATTCCCAGAGGGCTTTTTTACAGAAGGGACATCTTTTCTCTCCCGCGTCCGTTTCTTCCATACAAAAAATGCATCTTCTTTTTTCCATCCTGCTCCCCTGTCGTCTATATGACACGTCCTATTTCATTCTTAGATACTCGGCCAGCTCGTCCTGATGGCAGTAAGCGTCCCTGTAAACCTTATAAAGATAAAAGTTTTCTCCTTTTCCTACCTGTCTGTCCACATATTCTTCCATTACTGAAAAAGGTTCCTGACTTCTGAGGAAATCAATCACAAACCGGTCAAATCCGATCCCGGGACGGAGTTGGGCAAAACCGCAGTTTGTAAGGATACGGTTCATGCGCATCAGCGTAATCTTGCTGTCGTCGTCCAGGGATATCTTCATCTTAATGAACAGCAGAAAAGCAATCAGCGTCTCTCTGTTTATATCCCTTTTTCCGGTAATAAATTCCCGGAAAAAGTCCTCGCCGGATCTTCCCCTCTGGTAAAGCTTCGCCGCTTTTTTCTCATCTCTTCCGTACTCCCGGTTCAGCTCCTCTTCTTTTTTTAGTTCTTCCTGTTCTCTTTCCTCCAGTTTTCTTAAAGCTTCTTCCCTTTCTTTTCCATCCGGATTTAAAGAACAATATCCAAAAGCATGTGCAATACGGACTTTCAGATTGTCCGGCCATTCCCTTACCGGGCCGTAGATTTCAAATACAAGCTCGATCCAATCCACCGACACATACCCAAAATAGAAATAATTGAATTCGTCAAATATACCTCCGGGAGTCAGTGCAGTATTTTCCAGAAGCTCTCTTTTTTCTTCCAGGCTCATCCGTCCCCGGCTCTTTTTTGCGTCTTTTTTCAGGGCCGTAAGAGGCTTCAGAAAGTTCAGTTCCTCCAGCGCAAGACTTTCCAGATATCCTCTCTCATCTTTTTCCAGAGCGTTCCCGTACTGAGAAAGCAGCCTCTCTGATTTCTCACAGCTTTCATAATAGCGGTCACATTTGCTTCGTATATAAAAATCCAGATATTTGCAGAAATAATACCTGGCTTTTTCCCTTACGGCGGAAAAATTTTCCACATTTTCATCCATAAACCGGAAAAAATCCTCTTCTGAACGGCTCTCCACAATTTCTCTCTCCATAAAGCGGGTGAGCATTTCCGTTTCCATATCTTCTCCGGAAGAGTTTTTTCTCACATACTCCTCCATCTGTTTCAGAGTGATCTTTCCTCCCGGAAAAATCTGTTTTTTCGGATCCGCCACACCATCATACTTTTCCATATACTTCCGGTAAAGCTCTTTCCAGCTTTCATAGTCAAGATGATGGCTGAAAGCATAGATCAGTCCCGCCTCATAAAGGCTTCTGGCATATAAAGTCTCATACCCCTCATCCTCAAGCCTTTCATTAACTTCCTTTAAATCCATTTTTCTGGCAAAACCTTCCGCCAGAACAGAAAGTCTTCCAGGAAGAGAATATTCGTCGCTGTCCGGCAGAAAACCTTCCTCCGCATTCAGGAAATTCAAGGTAAGATCTGTTACCATTTCTTCAAAAAGATGACCTTTATTTTTCATTTTTAACTCCTGATCCTTTATATTTAGAAAAAAGAAACCGCCATATGGATACCAAAAGAGCATCCGCGGCAGTTTCCTTTCCTTTTTGCATGACTCCTGTTTTTCAGAAATGAAGCTGTCCCTGAAGCCAGATCACAGCCCGCAGCCTTCTTCCTATCGCCGGTTCTCCCAGCAGATCCTCTCTGTTGATACAGACATCAAACTGCATATTATTGCTTTCGATCGTAAGCTGGACAATCTCCTCTCCTGTCAATACATTCCTGAAAGAATGCAAATCCAGAATTTCTCCCATAATGCTGTACTGATCGCACTGGATTCCATACGGCATAAAATAGGAATCCACAATGGTAAAAATGTCTTCTTTTACAATTCTGTGAGAAAGCATGGAATAAGTGTCCATGTCCTCCATTGTCAGATTCTCCATTGCCTCCTCATCGCCGTTTCTTGCGGCAGCGATAAGATTACTTCTGTTTTTTGTCAGCTCCTTATCTACTTTGACCGCCTCTTTATCCTTCTGTGCCGGAAAAAGGATTCTCCCCTCGCTGGCCAGACCGGATAGGGTCAATGGCTGATGGTTCATATTTCCCTTGTATTTTTCCAGAAGAAACTCCGCTGCGTTCTGAAGATAAAAAATCAAAGTAATTCCGATTCTCAGATCGTCACAGGCCCCGGCATACGATTCCTTGTCCAGGTGTTTCTCTAAGGTTACCTGCTCCTGTGTGGTGACTCCCGTACCTCTGAAAAAAGGAAAATAATAATCCACATGAAACCGGTTATCTTCACCGTACTGTCCGCAGACTGTGATTCCAAAATTGCTTCCGTAATTTTTGGAAAACTCGGCAAAAACGCCTTCCGGATAGTCTTCTACTACGGATTTTTCATCATAATTCCTGACAACGTCATGAATGATGCGCTTTATCTCATCTCTGGTTTTCAGCTTTGAAAAACCCACTGACCTCAGATAACTGTGCAAGACAACACCTCCATGCCCTTTCTATTTGCGGGTCTTTTTTTCAATTTTTTTCATTCCGCCCATATAAGGCTGCAATGCTTCCGGAATATTTACAGAACCGTCCGCATTCAAGTTATTCTCCAAAAATGCGATCAGCATTCTCGGAGGTGCCACTACTGTGTTGTTCAGTGTATGCGCCAGATATTTTTTGCCGTCTTTTCCGTTTACACGTATTTTCAGTCGGCGTGCCTGAGCGTCCCCAAGATTGGAGCAGCTTCCTACCTCAAAATATTTTTTCTGTCTTGGAGACCATGCCTCGACATCCACTGATTTCACTTTCAGATCTGCAAGATCGCCGGAACAGCATTCCAGAGTTCTTACCGGAATATCCATAGAGCGGAACAGATCTACTGTGTTCTGCCACAGCTTATCAAACCACATAGGACTCTCCTCCGGTCTGCAGACAACGATCATCTCCTGTTTTTCAAACTGGTGGATACGGTAAACTCCTCTTTCCTCCAGGCCATGTGCTCCTTTTTCCTTACGGAAGCAGGGAGAATAACTGGTAAGCGTCTTCGGAAGCTCTTCCTCCGGGATGATCTGGTCAATAAACTTTCCGATCATGGAATGTTCGCTGGTTCCGATTAGGTACAGATCCTCGCCCTCGATTTTATACATCATGGCATCCATTTCCGCGAAGCTCATAACTCCGGTCACTACATTGCTGCGGATCATAAAAGGCGGAACACAATAAGTAAAGCCTCTGTTGATCATAAAATCACGGGCATAGGAGATTACCGCGGAATGAAGTCTGGCGATATCTCCCATAAGATAGTAAAAACCGTTTCCTGCCACTCTTCTCGCACTGTCAAGATCAATACCGTCAAAGCTTTCCATAATATCAGTATGATAGGGGATTTCAAAGTCCGGAACTACCGGCTCTCCAAATCTTTCCACTTCCACATTCTCGCTGTCATCCTTTCCGATAGGAACAGAGGGATCGATGATATTAGGAATTACCATCATATCTTTCAGAAGCTCCGCTTCCACCTCTTTTTCTCTGGCGGAAAGTTCTTCAATACGGGATCCGGAAGCAGCCACCTGTTTTTTGACCTCTTCTGCTTCCTCTCGTTTTCCCTGTCCCATCAGAGCGCCGATCTGCTTGGAGATTTTATTTCTCTCGGCCCGGAGAGCTTCCACTTCCTGTTTGATCTGTCTGTTTTCTTTATCAAGCTCCAGAACCTTATCAACCAGTTCCAGTTTGCTGTCCTGAAACTTATTTCTTATGTTCTGTTTTACGATTTCCGGATTTTCTCTTACAAATTTAATGTCTAACATATACTTCCCTCCTGAAAATTTTATTCTTTTCTGTCTGTTTTATCATTTTTTTCTTTTAATTCATCGTCTGTATTTTCCAGTTCAAGCCCGAAATTTACGGCCTTTCGCAGCGCCTCTACTTCCTCCTGGCTTAGCATCACATAGGATTCTCCCTTTACGATCTCCTTCAGATAAAGGAAACAGTTGTCCCTGCTGTGTACCGCGTTTAATATCAGGCCGGTATTTTCTTTATCAAGCAGCGCCAGGGCAAAACTCAGTTTTCCTCCTACATCATCAAAAGCGTCATATTTTTCCACGCCATACTTGCTGAAAATGATCCTGAAATTTTTTATAATAGAATTGATAGAACGTTCATGATCTTCCTTCGCCTCATAAAGACGGTCAATCTGAGCAAATTTCCTGACGAATCTTTTCTCCAGTGTCTGAGCGTCGCTTCCCTTCATGAACATCTTGTATTTCCGTTCCAGACGGCTCATCCTCATACTCATGCTGACTGCGGAGCCGATCAGTATAAGAACGATAATCAACAATACAATGATAATAATGCCCGGGTCAATCCCTATATTATCAAAAATCATGCTCATATACCATACTCCTTTTATCTTATAGATTCAAATAAATCTATAATTCTTTCCAGATCGTCTCTGGAATAATATTCAATCTCTATTTTCCCTTTATTATTCTTCTTTCTGCGAATAAATACTCTTGTCCCTGTGATTCCCTTCATTTTTTCTTCCAGGCTCTCATAGACAGCGTCCTCCGCAGTATTGGATACTTTTTCCTTTTTCTTTGAAGGATTCAGTATTTTTCTCACCAGCTCCTCGGTTTCCCGGACGCTTAATTTGTGGTCGAATACTTTCGCCGCCACCATCTCCTGAGTATCCGGATCGGATATTCCCAGTATCGCACGGGCATGGCCTGCTGTGATCATCTCTTCTATTACCATATTCTGAACACGGGGATCCAGTTTCAATAGACGCAGGGAGTTTGTCACCGCTGTTCTGCTTTTTGATACACGTTCCGCGATTTCATCCTGTTTTAAATGAAATTCATCAATAAGACGCTTATACGCCATTGCTTCTTCAACAGGATTCAGATCTTCTCTCTGTATATTTTCTATCAAAGATATTTCTACTGTTTCCTGATTGCTGAATTCTCTTATAATGATCGGAATTTCTTTTATCCCAGCCAGTTTTGCCGCTCTCCAGCGGCGTTCTCCTGCGATGATCTCATAATAGTCCTTTTTATCGGACACAAGAAGCGGCTGCAATACTCCGTACTGTTTTATGGACTCGGATAATTCCAAAAGAGAGTCTTCATCAAACTTTTTTCGCGGCTGCTCACGGTTAGGTTCTACCTTTGAAATCTTTACCATCATCACGCCGCTATTTTTCTCTTCCTTATCCTGAGAAATCAAGCTATTCACCGCATTATCCGCTTTTTTTGTATCCTGATGTTTTGACTGCACTGTTTTTTCAGGGAAAAGAGCGTCTAAGCCTCTTCCCAGACCTGATTTTTTTGCTGCCATCACTCATCCTCCCTGCTTATCACTTCATCTGCCAGCAGTCGATAGCTTTCCGCTCCTGATGATCTTGGATCATAAATATTGATTGGCTGCCCATAGCTTGGAGCCTCTGCAAGTCTGACATTTCTGGGTATGATCGTTTTATATATGTTCTGCTGAAGATTATCCTTTACATTTTCCACCACCTGTAAAGATAGATTTGTGCGGGCGTCATACATCGTAAATACAACACCTTCCATTATCAGATCTTTATTTAATCTGTCTCTTACCAAATCTATTGTATGTATCAACTGGGAAAGTCCTTCCAACGCATAATATTCACACTGAATTGGAACAAGGACAGAAGTAGCTGCTGTCAATGCATTGATTGTAAGCATGTTTAAAGAGGGCGGACAATCCATAATGATATAGTCATAATTATCACGGATCTTCTCTGTGATTTTTCTTAAAATATATTCCTTGTCTTCCACTCCGATTAATTCAATTTCTGCTCCTGACAGGTTTATGTTAGAAGGAATCAAGTCTACATTTTCCACTACATCTTTCAGGATTGTATCCTCTGCTTCCGTTTCCCCTAACAGTAATTCATATAATGTATTTTCCACATTATTTTTATCAACGCCTAATCCACTGGTAGTATTTCCCTGTGGATCCATATCTATTGCCAGTACTTTTTTCCCTTTTTCTGCAAGGCAGGCAGATAAATTGATTGCTGTTGTTGATTTACCAACACCGCCCTTTTGGTTTGCAACTGCTATAATTCTTCCCAAAGCTTTGCCTCCTTTTAAGGAATTTGTAATTAGATACATTATATCACTTTTATATCTATTGTTCCACACAATGTTTCACGTGAAACATGAAATTTTCCAATGAATTCTTGGAACTCTATAGGCAAATTTTACTATTTAAGTTTAAAGTTTTTTGTCTTTCTGATTCTCTTTTGCAGTTTTTTCTTATAAAGTACTTTACCCTTATCCCGTAAGTTGTAAACGAAAGTTGTGTTTTTCTATAGGTATCTGACTGCTCTTCACAGAATATTTTTATTTCATAAGAAGTCTTTTCATTTTACACTGCCTTGATCATATGCAGATTTTTCTAAAAACATCATTGATTAAATAATTTAGAACATTGAAAATACAGATAATCTACTTTTTCTGGTTATTACACTCCAGCTACAGAAATTACAATAAACCATAAAAGATAATGAAAGAACATCCTACTTTCTGATAGTCTGAAATGAGTTTTCTCCTCTATGCCAATACAAATATGTTTTCATATTTTATTATAATATTTGTTATATATATTGTTATTTTATATATTACTGTTTCTTTGTCGTTATTTCTTTGTTCAACACTTCTATAGCGTTAATGCACAAGGAGACAATACAGTCGATAAAGGGCTGATTTCTGCCTTTTTTGCATTACTTTCATTCCGCGTACGTCCTGTACGCGTCAATCAAGTGCCTTAAAGAGGCAGAAATCAACTCCTTTTCGACTCAGAGACTCAACCGAAGGAATTTCAGCGATTTACAAGGCAGACGATGGAAGTGTACAGGGCGTACGCTGACTGAGGATAACGCTGAAAATCGCTGAAATCACGCGGTTTGGAGCGTGTTGCCCCTTGTACATTAACGCTAATGTTTCACGTGAAACATTATGGAATTTGCAAATTTTGGATTCGTATATACACCAGCCAGTCTACATCATCACCCTGCTGATGCGAAACAATATCTTTCTCGAAAATGTTCAATTTTTATATTCCATTCTCTCGAATTCATTTTTCGATTTTCTTCTAATGTCTTATTTATACAAATATACAACGTCAGTGTACAAGAGACAATTCGATAAAGGACTAATTGCTTCTATCGTTTTGCCTTTGTAATTACACATACATTCCTTATTTCTTATACATGTCAGTCAGGTGTCTTTAAGACACAGAAATCAACTCTTTTTCGACTCAGAAGACTCCACCGCAGGAATTTCGGTAATTTACGAGGTAGACAATGAAAACGTATAAGACAGAGCTGCACTGACTGGAAATAATACTAAAAATCATTGAAATCACGCGGCTTGGAGCGTGTTACCCCTTGTACACTGACGCTAGAGTTCAAACATTGAAACATGATTTGAAGTATGTTTTCTCTTGGTAATAACACTAGCATTGATGAACAAGTGGACATACTGATAAAGGCTTAGTTTCTGTCCTTTTTACGTCACTTTCATTTTTTCTGTGTCCTGTACATGTCAATCAAGATTTTTAAAGAGGCAGAACACAACTCTTTTCAACTCAGGAGACTCTACCGCAGTTTCAGTGATTTACAAAACAGAAGCTGAAGCAGCACACAGAAAGGAATACTCTGACTGAAGATAATAACTCTGAAAATGACTGAAATCACGCGGTTGGGACCATATTACCCTTGTACATTAACGCTAATGTTTCACGTGAAACATTAAAGAATTTAATTTTTCATACATATATAATATATTTCATTGATTTACAAAGCAATATCTTCTTACAATTATCTAATTTTCCTATTTTTCCAAGCCACTTTTCCAATTGTATTCTGACAAGTTCTTTGTGCAAAATACACATCTTTTTCGCAAAACAGCAATAAATGTTTCACGTGAAACATTTATAAAAATATGGTATACTAATTATGTCAATATCAAAGTCTCACATTCTACTATCACGTTCTACAATTACAACTCACCCATAAGTTAATTGTTCCTGATAAGGTATTGGACTTACAAATATTTTACTGACGACAGGAGGAATTGAATTATATGAAAAAACTATTGCAGCGTTATCTCTTCTTTATTCTTGGTCTTTCTATAAACTCTTTTGGAATTGCCTTTGTTACCAAAAGTGCTATGGGTACATCTCAAATATCCAGTATTCCATATGTATTGAGTTTACAGTTTGATAATCTCAGTTTTGGAATGACAACCTTTCTCATGAATATGGTTTATATTATTCTTCAGATTCTGATTTTAAAAAAAGACTTTTCGCCAATCCAATTTTTACAGATTCCCGTTAATTTAGTATTTAGTTCATTTATCGATTTGGGAATGTGGGCTCTTTCCTGGTTCTCGCCGGAAACACTTATTACAAGAATTATTAGTCTTTTCATAGGATGTATTATTCTTGCCCTTGGAATAAGCATTGAAGTTGCCCCTGACGTTATTATGGTTCCAGGAGAAGGTATCGTAAAGGCAATCTCTCAGGCTAAACATGCAGATTTTGGTAAGATCAAAGTTATTTTTGATGTAACTCTTATTATCATTGCCTCACTTTTATCTTTCATCTTTTTCCATAAATTAAACGGCGTCGGTATCGGAACAGTAATATCCGCATTAACCGTAGGAAAATTTGTTTCTATAATAAATCATCACGTAACACTGATACACAAAATACATCGGCTCAGCACAGCAAAATGATACAGTCGAATATAATATAATGAAATCCGATTAAAACAATAAAATAGCGTTAATATACAGGGCAGACGATAGAAGCGAACAGGGCGTACGCTGACTGAGGATGACTCTGAAAATCGTTGAAATTATGCGGCTTGGAGCGTGTTGCCCCTTGTACATTAACGCTACACTCTTTTTCAGATACAAAAAAGCAGTCAATCCTAAGATCAACCACTTCCCTCTTTTAATAAAACTTACACTTCCAGAATTACTCACTACTGATGTATTGATTATATCTCCTGTTTTCAAAGACATCTTTCTATAATCAGACGTATTCAAAATACTAAAATGTAATCCGTCAGCTTTTTTTCATTTTATTTTTGATCAGTGCCATCGCTTCTTCATAATCGTCCTTGTGAACAAAAACCTCATAGATCAAAGAACCGGAAACGTCCGCAAAATTTCCGCCCAGACTTCTCGTAACTCCCTTTTCCGGCCCTAAATAAGAATTATGTGCAAGATCAAGAGTTTTGTATTTATAAGGGATCTTATTTAATTCCAATATGTTTCTCACAGAATTAAAATCTGCCAGAGATCTTCCGTCATATACTGATTTCCTGTTAAAAGCAGAAATGATTCTTTTCATACCCATACCTCCCGATCACACGATTTTCCATATTAACGGATTATGAATTTTATGCATTGCTTATTCGCCTTGATCATTTAATATTTCTTTAATTTCAGGGACCGATTTTCCCCTACTCTTCAATTCTTTTATCCGATAGATTCTATATACCGTTTCTTCACGCTTATATCTTCTGGTAAGGTTTTCTCCAGACTGCTCGAAAGGCAGCATCCCTTCTTCTGTATAAAATTTAAGAGTGCTGTATCTGACATCTGTAAGCCTTACCAGTTCTCCTATTGTCACATATTCCGATTTTTCTATTACTTCCATACTTCTCTGTCTTGACACCTGACTCACCTTTTTAATTATATTAATTGTATTTTACATTATCCTCCATCAGCGTAGAAAAACCACACATTAACATAGCGTTCGTGTATAGATAGATCATTTAACTGTATAACACCATAAGCACTGTCATCATATTCATCATATTCTCTATATGATCTATCATTTCCTGTACCATGTGTCCGTCCGCAGAATTTAAAATTTCTTTCAGCCGGGACTTGATTTCCTTCTGCTCGTATTCTGAAAAATATTTCTTTATAATTTTTCCTTTTGCAAGAAGGATTGTCAGAAGAACAATATCTTCTGTAATTTCTCCTTCCTCCAGAAGCTCTGACCGGATCATATCTATCACATAGTGTACGGCATCCTTTGTAGGAATATAATATTTTCTTTTTCCGAAAATCCCCGCCTCTTTTTCTTGTACAAGATTTATTTCCAACAGAGATTTGCCCACAGAATCTACAAGCTCAAAAAATCTTTTATCTGTAAATGTGTAAGTATATTCTTCAATTATTTTTTCAATTTTCACAGACTTATATCCATTTATGTAATCATACAGCGGTTTTAAATGCGTCAGCTTTTCAGGAAGGTCTGAAAGTACGCAGACCTTTTTCTTTTCCATCGCTATACATCCTTCCAGCTTCATTTCCAACAGACCGGCAGCTACAAAGCAGACAATCTTCTCTACCCCAAACAGTTCAGACATCTTTCCTTTTTCATTTAAAACGCAGATCATATATTCTTGTGTAATTGTTAAATCTTTCATTGAAATATCCTCCCGCAGTATCTGCAATTTTCAAAATTCTTTTTATCCTGCTTTCTTTCCTATGTTTTCGGAAACCGCAGGTTTCCTTTACTACTTACTACTTACTACTTACTACTTACTACTTACTACTTACTACTAAAATACACTATTCAAAAATATATGTCAATACTTTCAAAGTAATATTTCTTATAATCAGATTTCTTTTTTCAAAGATTGCGTAAATCCAGAATCCTATGCTAAAATAAATTTACTGCAGCAGACAAATATTTTATTATGTGAGGAAGCTTATGTTATATTTTGAAAACGACTACTCAGAAGGCGCTCATAAAAAAATTCTGCAGCGCTTATTAGAAACAAATATGGAACATTTGCCGGGATACGGCTCTGACCCCTACTGTTCTTCAGCAAAAGAAAAAATCCGAAGCATCTGCCATTGTCCCCAGGCAGACGTTTATTTTCTCTGTGGCGGTACTCAGACAAATCAGATTGTGATCTGCAGTATGCTCAGGCAGTATGAAGGAGTTCTTGCAGCCGTTACCGGGCATATCAGCACCCATGAGGCAGGCGCCATCGAGACAACAGGCCATAAAGTTCTGTCTCTGCCTCAAAAAGACGGAAAGATCATCCCCTCTTCTCTTGAAACTTATCTGGAGACTTTTTATTCAGACGAAAACCATGAACACATGGTTTTTCCGGGAATGGTCTATCTTTCTCATCCTACTGAATACGGGACTCTTTATACAAAGGATGAAATGACCGCCATCTCGGAAATATGCCGAAAATACACAATTCCACTTTATTTGGACGGAGCAAGACTGATCACAGGACTTTCCAGCCCGGAAAACCAGTTGACTTTCGCTGATATTGCCCGGCTTTGCGATGTATTTTATATCGGCGGAACAAAAGCAGGGACTTTATGCGGGGAGGCCGTTGTCTTTCCGAAGCACAACGCTCCTTCTCACTTCATGACCATTGTAAAGCAGCATGGCGCTCTCCTGGCAAAAGGCAGGCTTCTGGGAATCCAATTCGACGCTTTATTTACCGGCCGTCTCTATGAGGAAATCGGAAGAACCGCCATAGAAACCGCCTCTATTCTGAAAAAAGGATTCCAGGATAAGGGATACACCCTGTATAATGATTCCCCTACTAATCAGATTTTTGTAGTACTGGAGGATGAAAAAATGGAAAAACTGAAAAAAAATGTGGTTTTCAGTTTTTGGGAAAAAGCGGATAAAACCCACACGATCGTCCGTTTCGCCACAAGCTGGGCCACGAAAAAGGACGATATTCAACAGCTTCTTTCTTTGCTATAGCATTGTAAAAAGAAATATTTTAGCGTATAATAAGAAAAGAGGATCTCACTTTTTGACTTATTTATCAATACTGCCCAAACAGCAGAAAAAGGGGGTTAAAGATGAAAAAACACAAAAATAAACTGGCCACTTTTGTGGTTTTGTTTGCTATAGCAACAGCAGTCATCCATATTATCAATAAAATTATCGCTGCGTCTGCTGTTCTAAAAGAAATGCTGGATACTGACAGAAGAAATTATTATAAATGGCGTTTTGGTGAAATTTATTATACAAAAAAAGGAAAAGGAAGCCCGGTACTTCTGATCCATGATCTTCTTCCCGGTTCTTCCGGATACGAGTGGAATAAAGTAGAAGAAGCCCTTGCACTGGAGCATACGGTATATACCATAGATCTTCTCGGCTGCGGCCGTTCGGAAAAACCAGGGATCACTTATACCAACTTTGTCTATGTGCAGGTTATCTGTGATTTTATCAGAAATGTGATCGGAGAAAAAACAGATGTGATCGCCAGCGGTTTTTCCGGTTCCTTTGTGATCATGGCCTGCCGCAACGAACACAGTTTATTTAACAGGGTTATGCTTGTGAACCCTCCTGCTCCCGGAAGTCTGCAGAAGATGCCCGGAAAAAAAGAAAAGCTTCTTAAATATTTTCTTGAAATTCCTGTGTTCGGCACACTTGTATATCATATTGCCGTATCAAGAGAGGCTGTACAGAATTTCTTTATTGAGAATATGCTTTTTGATCCTTTCCATCCGGATCAGGATCTTCTTGACGCCTATTATGAAGGCGCCCACAGAGGCGGCAGTCAGGCAAAAGCCTTGTACGCAAGCAAATCTTCCAAATATGTCAATATAGACATTGTCCACAGCCTGAAAAATATTGACAACAGTATCTTTATTATCGAGGGATCCGCAGAAAATAACGGAACGTCTATTATCGAAGATTATCAGGATATTAATCCTTCTATTGAAGCGGCGGTCCTTCCAAAGACAAAACATTTTCCTCATGTGGAAGATCCGGAACATTTTCTGGAACAGGTTGGGATTTTCTTCTGAACAGTTTGCCTGTTCTGAACACCTCATTTATAAAACTTTTATCTATGATGTTAAAACGCCCGTCTCCGGCAAATACCGGGGATGGGCGTTTTTGCGGATATTTTATTCTTCTGCTGAATCAGTGTCTGAAGCTCCGATCATTTCCTCATAGGCTTCTTCCATGTCACGGACATTCATCTTATTTACCAGATAAACCTTATCGTCCACTACTGCGGCATAGAAATTCGTATCATATTCGTAGTATTTCACCAGCGTTTCCCGGCCGTCAGTGTCGATCATGGTAAAGGTGTAGGAAGGATCGTTTTCCGGTTCATAATCTTCTGTCAGTCTTTCCTGAGCGATCATATTATTCATCTTGTTATAGAAGGTAGTAAAGTCCGTTTCGTCCATCTCCTGGCCGTCCAGCTCATAGGAATATGTGGTGGTTTCCTCACCGTCTTCATCCTCTGAAGTTTCTCTTATCACTTCTACCTCATGAGTTTTTCCCCCAGCTTCGATTTCCAGGGTTTCCAGATTATTTACAGAAAGATAGCTTACCGTAAGATCATAGAAATCCTCCATCGTGCTGTCAAGAATATCTGTCAGGGAATCTTCCGTTATAGTGTAAACCTCATTGCTGTCATTTACCTTCACATAACGGCTGTCATCTGTCTGATCTCCTACATAAATAACAAGTTCCTTATCTACTGTAACCGTCTCAGGTTCCTCGTCTTCAGCATCCTCAGAAGCTTCTGCAGTTCCCGTTTCTTCTCCGGTATTGGTTTCCTCTGCGTCTTCCCCGGCGTCCGGATCCTCTGCGGAAGAGCCGTCCTCCGTATCTGTTTCCGCTCCTCCGGAGGTATCTTCCTCTGTATCCGTATCCTCTTCCACTTCCTCTTCTTCCGTATACTTTGCAGTAATTACCGCATATGGGTTGTCAAAACCGTATTTGGAGTCGTCTGTACAATTATAGTCCACAAAATCTTCATAGGAGAGGGAACCGATAGCGGAGGTAATATTGCCTGCCTTTGTAGTATCGGCTTTATCTGTTTCTTTTCCGTCCGAAACATCCCAGCTTAACGTTTCGCTGTCTCTGCTCAGCTCATACCCGTTTTCTTTTTCCACCTTAACGTCTGTGATGGTAGATGAAGTTACAGCCGGAAACGTCTCTGTCTGTGCAAAACTGTAAACAGAACCCATAAAAGGATCTATGGACGAGGAGGATACAAGATAGATATCCTCGTCATCTCCTGATTTTTTTATATAATACTGGCTGGCAGAATCATTTTTCATTCCCACCTGAATGGTAGTTTCCTCGCCGTCTTCCGCAGCAAGGGTAATCTCATTTTCCGGTTTATCAAGATCGTACTCGCTTAAATCCTCCGAACCTTCCACTTTCTGATCCGCAGTCAGAGCAGCAATCCCGTTTACCGCGCTGTTGACAGTATCCTGATCCAGAGGAAAATCCGTCTGATCCTTTTTCACCCAGGAATCATCCTCTTTTTCCAAAATCACTTTCTCGCCGTCTTCTGACAGGAAGGATACAGAAGAGATATCATCTGAACTGATATCTACCACATCGACGCTTTGATCCGCTTCCTCAGCTTCTTTTTCTTCCTGGGAGGACACATAGGATTTCACGCCTGCATAAGCGCCGCATAAAACCACCAGTACCCCCACAGCAGAAATCATTTTTACGGTTTTACTTTTCATTATGCTTTTCTCCTTTTCAGCCATACGCCAAAACCAACCACCAGGAATACTCCCGGAATCAGTCCCATTACACAGATCTTCCAGAAGCTTACATCATAAGCCGTCAAAGTCAGATAGGAAACTTCCAGACTCTTTGACGGGATGGAAATTGTAGACGTATCATCTGTACTGCACATCCAGTTCAGAGATTCTGTGATCATCTGCTCATTTCCTCCCGCTACCATCTGGTTGATCTGGCTGTCCATCAGGTTTGAAGTGGAATAATAAACAATCTGGGTGGTCTTATCGTCGCCCACATCTTCCGTAATGCTTACTCCAAGATCAAACGGACCTTCAATATCTTCTTCTGTCTTTTCCAGTGTATTATCGTTTACATTAACTTTTGAATATGCGCTGTCCGAGGTAGTCAGAAGACTTTCTACTGTAAGGGTATCCCTGACATTATCAAGCTTACGGATTCCCTGGGCATAAGGAGCGAGAACATAATATCCCTGGGAAGCAAAATCAGAAATCGCCTCCGTACTGTTTACAGTAGGAACAAGATAATAAGGCATCTGCATTGCATAATGCTGCGTATCTCCTTCAAGAACAATGCCGTCCACTCTTTCCACACCGTAATTTTCCAACACAGCGTCGAAATTATCCATTGGCTCCTCTGTATAATCAGAGAAGATCATTGCCTTTCCGCCGTTTTCCAGATATTCTATGATCGCATCTTTCTCATCTTCTGTAATATCAGAAGAAGGAGAATTGATCATCAGACAGTCCGCATCCTCCGGAACAGTTTCCTCCGTAAGAAGATTCAGGGATTTAATCTCTATATTTGCCTTCTCTATATCTTCCTGCAAAGTAGAATCCAGAGCTTTTTCTCCATGTCCGTCCAGCGTATAAAGAACTGGAAGATTTTCGGAAGTTACATAGGAAATAGCGCTGGTGATCTGTCCCTCGCCGTCGAATCCGCTGGTGGTATAGCTGTAAGTATTGTAGTCGATAGAGCTTTCATAAATATTTCCGTAATCGACTACTTTGCTTCTGTCTCCACAGACGACGATCAGGCTGTTGGAGCTTACCTCATCGTCTGTATATTCCGATGTGAATTTCGGGTTTACCACAGGGTCTTTTTTCTCTACTTTGATGTGATCGGATTCTTCTTCATATTTCTTCAGAAGTTTGGATATCACCTCATCCTCCGAGCCGCTTTCCGCAATCTGGTAGATCGTCACATCTTTGTCAAGATCCTTCAGGAAATCTTTCGTCTGATCCCCGATACTGAAAAGCTGCTGGTCGCTGACGTCAAGCTCTGTATAAGTTGTAGGAAGAGCGTCCACGATCAGATTTATCACAACGACAATGACAACAAAAACCGCACTGATAATCACACTATAGGATCCGTTTTTCAGCGCTTTCTTGTTGATTCCTTTTCTTATATGTTTCTTTTTATCCGGCTCCGATTTTCTTTTATTAAACTTTTCGGTCAATTTCATCTTCCCAACCTCCTAATTCCAGCGTCTTTTTACAATAGACTGAATGGTCAGGAAGACACAGACAGCTATTACAGAAATAAAATACAATATTCCTTTTATATCAAAAATCCCGTTGGCAAAATTATCAAAATGACCGCTGATATTAAATACCTGAAGAACCTTCTGAATACCTCCGGCGAAGAAGTCCGAATTTACCAGATAAAGTACCGCCAGCACCGCTTCTCCCGCCACACAGACAACAGCGGAGATCAGAAAATTCTTGATCATGGTATAAATAATGATGGACGCCGCCAGCACCAGAAGTCCGAAAGTAATACAGGTAGACAGCGCTCCTTCGGAAAAGAAAGAGGAAATTCCGTTCATCATGTAAAAAGCAAATAAAAAGACAAATGTCAGTACCGCCGCGATCACCTGACTTTCTGTAAGAGACGAAACGAAAACTCCGATTGCCAGATTTGCGCATCCTAAAAGGAAAAATCCAAGGATAGCCGTATAAGCCATTCCCAGGGAAACCGTCCCGAATTTCGTCATCAGCAGAGGGTACAGACAGATGATCGCCATAGGAATAGCAAAAATTGTCACAAGCGCCAGATATTTTCCCATTACGATCTTTTCTACAGAAACCGGCGCAGTAAGGAGAAGCTGGTCTGTTTTCTGCTTTCTTTCTTCCGCCAGGACCCTCATGGTAAGAATAGGCACACTGATCAGAAATACAAAAGTAAGCGCGCTTAATGTATATTCAAATTTCGGATAAGCGGCGCTTAGCTGATAAGCTGAAAAATATATTCCTGTAAGCAGCAGAACAAAAAAGATAAAAATATATCCGATCATTGATGTAAGATAACTTCTTAATTCACGTTTATAAACGGCTGTCATTGCTCTCCCCCCTCTTCTTCATGATTCTCTGTCTTATTTTCTTTCTTTTGACTGGAATCATCTTTTTTATCGTTTCCGCCGTCTGTCAGTTCCAGGAAGATTTCCTCAAGGGATACCTTTTCCGACTGCATTTCAAGAATCGGATAATGGTTCTCCGCCATCTTGTAAAAGACTTCTTCTCTGATATCTGTGCTTTCTTCCGTAGAAAGTTTCACACGCCATCCTTTTTCGTTCTCCGCACTGTTTACCGTGATTGTTTTCACTCCCGGAATTTCACTGAGAAGCTGACGGATAGACTCTTTTTCTCCTTTCACAATAAGAGAAAGATTATTGGAGCCTGCCGCCAGTTTGCTTAAGTTGTCCGGCGTGTCGCTGGCAACCAGTCTGCCGTGGGATATGATCAGTACATAATCGCAGACGGCGCTGACCTCCGAAAGAATATGGGAACTCAGTATAACAGTATGTTTTTTCTTAAGATTTTTTATTAAATCTCTGATCTCTATGATCTGTTTCGGGTCCAGTCCCACAGTAGGTTCGTCCAGAATGATCACATCCGGATATCCCAGGATTGCCTGGGCAAGTCCCACTCTCTGCCTGTAGCCCTTTGACAGATTCTTGATCAGCCGGTTTTTCATATCTGTAATTTTTACAGTATCCATAACCTCCTGAATCATTTCATTCTTTTTATCTTTGGGAATTTTTTTCAGATCTGCCGCGAATTTTAAGTATTCCAGAACAGTCATATCAAAATAAAGAGGCGGCTGTTCCGGAAGGTAGCCAATACATTTTTTCGCCTTTTCCGGCTCTTCAAGAATATCATGGCCGTCTATAGACACAGTTCCTTCCGTAGAGGCAATATAGCCGGTAATTATGTTCATGGTAGTAGACTTTCCTGCGCCGTTAGGACCCAGAAAACCGTAGATTTTTCCTTTCTCTATCTGGAAAGAAAGGTGGTCAACTGCCGTATGATCTCCATATCGCTTGACCAGGTTTTTCACTTCAATCACAAATCTCTCCTCCTTTTCTGCAGCAGAAGATGTTTCCGGGAGAAACAGAGATAGGGGGTACCCGGAAACATCTTCCTTTTGAGCAGATAATTTGTATCTGCTCTTTGAATATTTTATGAAAAAGTTGTGATAAAAATAGGATAAATTTGTGATGATTCTGTGAAACGAGCAAATACTCAGAGAGGTTCCTTTAAAGGTGTTCCTGCTTTCCGGGGATAACGGGCCGGACATAAGCCGGTTTTCTCGATCACCACCAGGGAACGCTGTATTTCTGAATCAGGAAGAGAAAAATAAATAATATCCTTTATTTCTCCTCCCAGAATTTTAATTGCCTTTTCTGCCTGCTGCGCTTCTTCTTTTACTGCTCCCGATTTGTAGGAAATAAAATATCCTCCCTTTTTTACATAGGGAAGGCAGTATTCGGAAAGAGTAGCCAGATTGGACACAGCTCTTGAAACGCAGAGATCGAAGGATTCTCTGTAATCTTTTTTTCTGGCGTATTCTTCCGCCCGTCCGTGAACTGCAGTAATCTCTTCAAGATTCAAAAGCCTGAAAGTTTCCTCCAGAAAATTCACTCTTTTTTTAAGAGAATCCAGAAGGCAGGATTTCAAATGGGGAAAAGCAATTTTCAACGGGATTCCGGGAAATCCGGCTCCTGTTCCCACATCTATCATATTTTCTGTTTTTGCCATGTCCACAGCCTTCACACAAGCCAGACTGTCCAGGAAGTGCTTGACCAGCACTTCCTGAAACTCTGTGATTCCGGTAAGATTCATCACTTTATTTTTTTCTATTAGAAATTCATAAAAATCCGTAAACTGTTTTTTCTGAGCATCGTTCAATGTAACTTTAAGCTGCCTGCAGCCCTGCTCCAATGTACTTAGATCATAGCTCATTTTGACTGTTTTCTCCTTATGCCTAATTTTTTCCACATTTTATGATTCTTTTGCGGATTTTCTCCGGTACTGTTCCAGATAGACAAGAAGAACAGAAATATCAGCCGGAGATACGCCTGAAATCCTGGATGCCTGTCCGATAGATACCGGCCGGAAAGCTTCCAGTTTCTGCCTTGCCTCTGTACGCAGGCTTCCTACTTTCTCATAATCCAGATCTTCCGGAATCTTCTTTGATTCCAGCTTTTTAAACTGCTCCACCTGCTTCATCTGTCTTTTGATGTAGCCTTCATATTTTAAATTGATTTCCACCTGCTGCTTCACATCCCAGGGAAGATCCGGACGATCCTTATCCACAGGAGCAAGATCCTCATAAGTAAGCTCCGGCCTTCTGATCAGCTCTGCTATGGTAGTTCCCGATTTCAGAAGAGTACTTCCTTTATCCTCCAGAAGCTTCTGGACCTCCGGCGTTCCCCCGACGGAAGCCTTTTCCGTTCTTTTAATCTCAGCGGCGATAGCCTCTTCTTTTGCCAGCGTTTTCTCATAAGTTTCTCTGTCAATCAGACCTGCCTCATATCCTTTTTTGCGAAGCCTGAGATCCGCGTTGTCCTGTCTCAGCAAAAGACGGTATTCCGCCCTGCTTGTCATCATTCGGTACGGCTCATGGTTTTCCTTTGTCACAAGGTCGTCTATCAGAACGCCGATATAAGCCTCTGAACGGTCCAATACCAGCATCTCCCTGCCTTTCAGCTTCATAGAGGCGTTAATACCCGCTATAAGCCCCTGTGCGGCCGCTTCCTCGTATCCGGAACTTCCATTAAACTGTCCTGCGCTGAACAGCCCTTTTATCTTCCTGAATTCCAGTGTGGGATAAAGCTGTCTTGGATTGATGCAGTCATATTCAATGGCATAAGCATTTTTTACGATTTTTGCATTTTCCAGTCCCGGAACAGAATGATACATGGCGTCCTGCACATCCTCCGGCAGAGAACTGGACATTCCGCCGATATACATTTCATTTGTATAAAGTCCTTCCGGCTCAATAAATACCTGATGGCGGTTTTTGTCCGCAAAACGTACTACCTTGTCCTCTATAGAAGGACAGTATCTCGGTCCTGTTCCTTCGATCACACCGGAATAAAGAGGGGAACGGTCCAGATTATTTCTGATGATTTCATGGGTCTTTTCGTTTGTATAAGTCAGCCAGCAGGACTTCTGTTCAATCTGTACATCCTCAGGATCAGTGGAAAAAGAAAAGGGCACGATCCTTTCATCGCCGAACTGCTCTTCCATTTTTGAGTAATCAATGGTATTTCCGGCAATCCGGGCAGGCGTCCCTGTTTTGAAGCGGAAAATCTCAATTCCAAGCTCCTTGAGGGAATCTGTAAGATAATTAGCCGCTTTCAGGCCGTTTGGCCCTGTGGCGTTGCTTACGTCTCCATAGATACATCTTGCCTTCAGATAGGTTCCCGTACACAATATCACTGCCCTGCACCAGTAAACAGCTCCGGAATACAGTTCCACTCCCTTTATCTCTCCATTTTCTGTAAGAAGTTTTGTTACTTCTCCTTCCCGTATGGTCAGATGTTCCTGGTTTTCCAGAGTTTTTCTCATTTCTGTGCTGTACGCCTGTTTATCTGCCTGGGCTCTCAGAGAATGGACGGCAGGTCCTTTTGATTTATTCAGCATCTTTGACTGGATAAAGGTTTTATCAATATTTTTTCCCATTTCTCCCCCAAGGGCGTCCACTTCTCTTACCAGATGCCCTTTGGAGCTTCCTCCTATATTTGGATTGCAGGGCATCAGGGCAATACTTTCCACACTGACGGTAAACATTACTGTTTCCATTCCCAGACGCGCCGCAGCCAGCGCAGCCTCGCAGCCTGCGTGTCCGGCTCCTACAACCACTATGTCACAGCTTTTTTCAAGCCTTTTTTTCTCCATGACCATTTACCTCCTGCGCTTCATGTACTTTCCGGCTATTTTCCCACACAAAATCTTGAGAAAATTTCATTTACAAGATCCTCTCCCACAGACTCTCCGATAATCTTTCCAAGGCTTTCATATGCGCTCATAAGATCAATGGAAAAGAAATCCTCGCTCATCCCCGCTTCAATACTGGATCTGACCATATTCAGACTTTCCAGAGCTTCCTCAAGGGCTCTCTTATGTCTTGCGTTTGTAATATAAACTTCATTGTCAAAAGAAATCTCACCCCTGAAAAACATCTTTTTAATGGTTTCTTCCAGTTCTGTAATACCGGTTTCCTCCACCACTGACACAGGGATTACAGGGCTTCCTGTTTTCTCCTTTAATTCCGATATATCCACAACGGGAGACAGATCTGTTTTATTATATATCACAATACTTTTTCTTCCGGAAAGAAGTCCCATGATCTCCCTGTCATTTTCATCCAGCGGCAGAGAAGAATCCACCACATACAGGATCAGATCCGCATCTTCCGCCATTTTCTTTGCCTTTCCTACTCCGATTTTTTCCACAATATCTTCCGTCTCCCGGATACCGGCAGTATCTATGATCCGAAGACTTATTCCGTGAAGAGAAATATATTCCTCCAAAGTGTCTCTTGTGGTTCCTGCTATGTCCGTTACAATAGCCCGGTCCTCTCCCACCAGAAAATTCAGAAGAGAAGATTTTCCCGCATTTGGTTTTCCCAGGATAACCGTCTTGATCCCCTCCTGGATCATTCTTCCGTCATCTGCGGATTTCAGGAGTTTTTCCACTTTTTCACTCTGCTCCTCCACTGTCTTTTTCAGCTCCTCCGGATATCCTTCCAGGCTGATGTGTTCCGGATCGTCAAGAGCTGATTCAATATAGGCGATCTGATAAAGCAGCGTACTCCGAATTTCTTTTACTGCCCGCAGGACAGAACCCTTCAACTGTTCTACAGAGCTTTTCAGTGCAACGGAGCTTTTTGCCTGGATCACGTCCATAACCGCTTCGGCCTGGGAAAGATCCAGCCTTCCGTTTAAGAACGCTCTTTTTGTAAACTCTCCGGGTTCCGCGATCTGTCCTCCGTTTTTTAATACGGTTTCAAGGACTTTTTTCATGGCATATACTCCGCCATGACAGTCTATCTCCACCGTATCTTCTCCCGTGTACGTTCTGGGCGCTTTCATTATCATCACCAGAACTTCATCGACGACTTCATCGCCGTCATAAATATATCCGTAATGGATTGTATGACTGCTTACTTCTTTTATTTTCTTTTTTCCTTTTTTTGAACGGTAAATCCTGGAAATAATATCCATGGCTTCCGGTCCGCTCATCCGGACGATTCCGATTCCCGACGCGCTCATGGCTGTGGAAATCGCGGCGATTGTTGTTTCCATAAATAAACTCCTTTTTGGAACTTAAAAACAGGATTATTTTAATGTAATAAAAAATGTTATTCCGGTAAAAGCACACGCTGACTACGTGTTATTCACGCTTTCACCTAGAATAACATTTTCTGTCTGTTCCGGCATCAGAAAAAATTTCTGCGCCGAAACCTTTTTGATCTTTAATATCTTTTTAGTTTTACTACCACATGACGATAAGGCTCTTCGCCCTCGCTGATAGTTTCTACAAATTTATTTCCCTGAAGAGCTGAATGAATGATTCTTCTCTCATAGGGATTCATAGGTTCAAGCACTACGGGCTTCCTTGTCTTTTTCACCTTGTAGGCAATCCCTCTCGCAAGATTCTCAAGAGTCTCTTTTCTTCTTCTTCTGTAATCCTCTGTATCCAGTTTCACGCGGATATAAGAAGATTTTCCCTTGTTTACGACAAGACTGGTAAGATACTGAAGAGAATCGAGGGTCTGTCCCCTCTTTCCAATAAGGATTCCCATATCGTTCCCTTCAAAGTCAACTTCCAGACAGCCGTCTTTTGTATTATATTTTGAAACGATCTCCACTTCACCAAGATCCATGGAAGCAAATATATCTCTCAAAAATACAAACGCCCTGTTTTCAATATCTTTGATCTCTTCCGGATCTGTAATGATCTCGATTTCCTTTGAAGCTTTCACCGGTTTTTCTTTCGGCGTCTTTTCCTTCTGTTCCCTGGACGCTTTCTCTTTAGAAGCTTTTTCTTTGACCGGTTTGGGCTGCTTTTCTTTCTGTACCTTTTCTTCTTTGCTTTCCTTCTGTTCTTTCACATTTTCAGCTTTCTGCTCCTGCTTGTTTACAGGCTTTGAAGGCTGTTTTACAGAAGCTTTCTGCGCTGTTTTCTGAACTTCTTTTTTTCTTTCTTCTTTAAAGGATTCAATCTTTACAGAATCAACGATTTTCTCAATTTCTTCTTCTTCAGAGGCGTCTTTCAGCTTGCGGACCTTAATGATCGCAGGCTTGCTTCCGAACCCGAAAAATCCGGTACTGCCTTCCGTGATCACCTGAATATCCAACTGGTCGCTGGATACGCCTAATTCAATACATGCTTTTGTAATTGCTTCGTTCTTTGTTTTTGCCGAAAACTGAACATACTCATCCATGGTGAACCCCTCCGTTCCTTCCTATTTCTTCTTATTCCTCTCATCAAAGTCTCTTACCATATTCGCCTTAGCCGTAATACTTCCAGGCTTCGCACCGGACGCTCTGCGGTAAGATTCCTCTACCTTTTTCGCGCGCTCTGATTCATTGGAACCGCTGTTTCCTTTTTCGATCCTGTTGATATTTTTCACGCTCTGATGAGCCTGATTCGTGATTTTCTGAGGAGGAAGACCAGCCTTTTCTCTCTTCTTCTCCATCTTCTTCATATTTTCATTGATCAGATCGTCAATATTCATCTTATTCAGATGACGGTTGATGAGAAGCTGCTGGATACTTCTGACAACGGCACTGGAAATCCAGTAAATACCAAGACCTACAGGGAAAGTGAAGCAGAATACGGCAGACATGATCGGCATGACCGTATTCATGGTTTTCATGGAGTTCGCCATTGAATTAGCTGTGCTGTCATCTGTATTCTGCTGTGCCGCAGCCTGAGGCATCAGCTTTAAGTTCAGCATCTGCGTTGCCCAGGAAAGAACAGGAATTGCAAGAGCCGCAATGACAAGAATCAGTGAACCTGTCTTAATATAGTTCCATGGCTGTTCCGCAATATTCAGGACTCCGAAGGTCTGCATACCCTGGATTCCATCTTTTGTACTGTTGATCAGATCTGTAAATCCGGAAAACTGGCTCATGTCCGCAAGCTTATCCCACTGAGAAGGAGAAAGAGCATAAAGGAAATTAATAACAGAATCCGCAGTTGCCTTTCCGTCTTCCACTAAGAACTTGACTCTCGTCATTTTATTGTCTGTAATAAAATTCTGGATCAGATCTGTATATCCGCCCACTCCGATGATCTGTGTTGCCAGTCCCTCAAATAAATTCTTTACACTTCCTACATAGGCGGGAATATTCTGGATAACATCCCACAGAGACCAGAGAATAGGGAGCTGTATCAATAGCTGCACACAGCTTCCTGTGGGCGAAACTCCATATTTCTGATAAACGGCAGAAGTCTCCTCCTGCATTTTCTGCATAGATGCCTGGTCTTTTTTACCCTGATATTTTTTCTGGATCTTCTGGAGCTCCGGCTGCATAACAGAAGTCAGCTTTGAGAACTTCTGCTGTTTGATCTGCAGAGGAGTCATAAACAGATAGATCAGAATACTGAAAATAATAATACAAAGACCAAGATTCTGAATTCCGAATAATCCGTCCAGTACTTTGTAGATTCCGTTCATGATCCATCCCATTACAACAGAAATCTGACCGATGATCGGCGTACTGCTCTTCGTAGCTAATATCATTTCCAATTTTCATTTCCTCCAATTGCCATTTCTTTTGGCATTACGGCACCGGATCATATCCTCCATGAGAAAAGGGATTGCATCTTAATATCCGCCATAAAGCGAGAATCCCTCCTTTTAAAGCGCCATACTTTTCAATTGCCTCCAAACCATACTGAGAACATGTGGGAATATAAGGGCATTTCGTTCTCTTCATCGGCGATAAATATTTTTGATAGAGACGTATCATTTTAATCAGAAATCTTTTCATTTTTTTCACCTGCCATGTGATGCCTTCCTGCAAGATGCAGAAGCGCGCTTTCAATTTCCTGATAGCTTCTTCCTTTTGCAGATGGTCTCGCAATCACAACAATATCCAGACTTTTATCAAATGCGCTTTCATTTAACCGATAACTTTCTCTTATCAACCTGGTGACTCTGTGGCGTACCACACTATTTCCTACTTTTTTACTTACGGATATTCCCAAACGATTCTTATTGTACTGATTCTTCAGTACATACATCACCAGATACCGATTTGACTGTGATGTTCCATGCCTGTATACCTGTTGAAAATCTCTGTTTTTCTTCAAGGACTCTGAATATCTCATAGAATCCTCCTTCTTTTTCTCCTGCAGAACGTTCCTGTTTCCGGAACATAAACAGCAATTCTGCTTTTTCCTGCAGAGATAAACTTAAAATTATAGAAGAAAAGACCACATAACTGCGGTCTTATGCTGATAATTTCTTTCTTCCTTTTAATCTTCTTGCAGCTAATACTTTACGGCCGCCCTTTGTGCTCATGCGGGCTCTGAAGCCGTGAACTTTCGCTCTTGATCTTTTTTTCGGCTGAAATGTCATTTTCATAGGTAAAGCACCTCCTTTATCTATTTTCGATAATTAATTTTCATAGAACATCATTTCAATTATATTCATAAAGCCTCTTTTCGTCAAGCAAAAAAACATAATTTACCGCGAAAAATAAAGGATTTTTTATATCAACATGCTTATGTGGATAATTATAGTTGACGTAAGTTTATCCACATTTTGTGGATAACTTGTGGATAACTTATAATTCTCCTGGATATTTATCCACAAATTTCGATTATTCTTTACACATAATGTTGAAAAAACCCTTTATTTTACAATATTCGCGCCGTGGAAAAGGTTATACACTATCCCCATACCCTGTTTTCCACTTTTTATGTTGTTATGTAAACCCTATGAGGGTTTTCCATATTCTTCACATTATCCACATGTGGATAAGTGTGGATAAGATAAATATATAATTAGGCATTGCGAAAAAACATTATTTATTATAATATATAAAAGGATATTTATGTCTTTCAGACTTAATTTATATTTTGAAACGATGACTCTAGGGAACCGGGAGAACAAAACATGGATAAAGTTATAGAAAAATGGGATGAAATTCTGCAGACTGTAAAAGTAGAATATGACGTCGCCGACGTCGCGTTCAATACATGGCTGAAACCTTTGAAAGTTTATGAAGTAAAGGATAATGTAGTTACAATCCTTGTTCCTTCAGAGCAAATGGTACTGATCAATATTATTACAAAAAAGTATAAACTTCCGCTGCAGGTAACAATCTGTGAAATAACAGGAATGGAAAGCTGCGAAATTAAATTTATCCTTCCGGAAGATGTACCGAAAAAAGAAAATACTTCTTATAATAATGCGTCTGCCTCTGAATCCCTTCGTGACCAGCGCTGCGAGGAAGCTCATCTGAATCCGAAATATACTTTTGACTCTTTTATTGTGGGAAGCAACAACAAGTTTGCCCAGGCAGCGGCTCTTGCGGTAGCGGAATCACCGGGGGATACCTATAATCCTCTTTTTATTTACGGAGGAGCAGGACTTGGAAAGACCCATTTGATGCATTCCATTGCTCATTATATTATCGAACATGATGAAAACAGCAAGGTTCTGTATGTAACAAGTGAGGAATTTACAAACGAACTGATCGAAACCATCCGTAACGGAAATAATTCCGCAATGTCGAAATTCCGGGAAAAATACAGAAATATTGACGTGCTTCTTGTAGACGATATTCAGTTTATTATAGGAAAAGAATCCACCCAGGAGGAATTTTTCCATACGTTCAACAGTCTGCACGGAGCCAAAAAACAGATCATTATATCCTCGGATAAACCGCCGAAAGATATGGAGATCCTGGAAGAACGTTTCCGTTCACGGTTTGAATGGGGACTTATCGCCGATATCACCCTTCCTGATTATGAGACACGAATGGCGATCCTGCATAAAAAAGAAGAACTGGAAGGCTATAATATTAATGAAGAAGTTATAAAATATATAGCAACCAATATAAAATCCAATATCCGTGAACTGGAGGGCGCCTTTAATAAAGTAATGGCAAGCTCCAAGCTTGAAAAGAAAGAAGTTACCCTTGAACTTGCGGAGCAGGCGCTGAAGGATATCATATCTCCGGATCAGCAGAAGGTCATTACTCCTGAATATATCATTTCTGTAGTGGCTGAACATTATCATGTAACAGTTGCCGATCTCTGTGGAAACAAAAGAAGTTCCAAGATCGTGACTCCGAGACAGATAGCCATGTATTTATGCCGGGACATTATCGACACTTCCTTAAAGACCATAGGCAAACACCTCGGAGACAGGGATCACACTACAGTTATGCACGGGATAGAGAAAATAGAAAAAGAAATCCAGACAAACGACAACCTGAAAAACTCAATAGAAACTTTAAAGAAAAAAATTAATCCACAGGGTTAAGCAGTTTATCCACATACGAAACCAGCAGTTTTACACGACTTTATACAGTTTGAAAATCCTTTATTTTCGGGCTTTATGAAGGTTTTTCACATATTCACAGCCCCTAAGGCGGCTACGGCGGATTTCTTTTATATTATATTCTATAAAGGCAATTTTCAAACAGAAAGGAAGTTATACACACTATGAAAATCATCTGTTCCAAAAACAATCTATTAAAAAGCGTTAATATATCTTTGAAAGCTGTTCCTTCAAAAACCACAATGCCTATTTTGGAATGTATTCTTATAGATGCTTCAACAAATCATATTAAATTTACTACAAACGATATGGAGCTTGGTATTGAAACTATTGTAGAAGGACAGATTGCTGAAAAAGGAAAAATTGCCCTTGACGCAAAGATTTTCTATGAAATCATACGCCGGCTTCCTGATAATGACGTAACAATTCATACGGACAGCAATTATGTGGCTACGATCACATGTGAAAAAGCAAAATTTACAATTCCCGGAAAAGACGGCGAAGATTTTGCATATCTTCCTTTAATTGAGAGAGAAGAATCGCTTACAATCTCTCAATTTACATTAAAAGAAATGATTCGTCAGACACTTTTCTCTATAGCTTTAAATGATAATAACCGGTTAATGACCGGTGAACTATTTGAAATAAAGGATAATTGTCTGAAAATAGTATCTCTGGACGGCCATCGTATATCCATTAGACGCATGCCGCTTAAACGAGAATATTCTGACAAAAAGATTGTCGTTCCTGGAAAGACACTCAGCGAGATCAGTAAAATTCTTTCCGGAGAGGTTGACGATCAGGTAAGCATCTATTTTACAAAGAACCATATACTTTTTGAATTCAATCAGACAATAGTTGTTTCACGTCTGATCGAGGGAGAATATTTCCGTATAGATCAGATGCTGTCCAGCGATTATGATACAAAGCTCAGTATCAATAAAAAGGAATTTCTGGACTGTATCGACAGAGCCACTCTTCTTGTCAGAGAGGGCGACAAAAAACCGATAGTAATAGATATTACCGACGGCAGCATGGAGCTCAGGATCGATTCCGCAATGGGATCCATGAATGAAGAGATAGATATTGTGAAAGAGGGAAAAGATATTACGATCGGGTTTAATCCGAAATTCCTGATCGACGCTTTGAAAGTTATCGAGGATGAAACAATTACCATGTATTTGATGAATCCGAAAGCGCCCTGCTTTATCAGAGATGATGAAGAGACATACACATATCTGATCCTTCCGGTAAATATCAGTCAGAATCAAACAAGATAAGGAGTGTTTAAATTGGAAATCACCATCAGGGACGAATTTATCAAACTTGGACAGGCTTTGAAGCTTGCGGGGGTCGTAGAGGACGGTGTGGAAGCCAAATATGCTATTCAGGACGGAATGGTAAAGGTAAATGGTGAGACAGATTTAAGAAGAGGCAGAAAAGTGTATGAAGGAGACGTAATCTCCTTCCAGGATAAAGAAATAAAAGTGATCAGATAAGAGATGTATATTGAATCTGTACAATTAAAAAATTTCAGAAACTATCAGTCGCTGGAACTGAAGCTGGATCAGGGAACAAATATTTTTTACGGAGACAACGCCCAGGGAAAAACAAATATTCTGGAGTCTGTATATCTGTGCGGAACAACGAAATCTCACAGGGGAAGCAAAGACAAAGAAATCATACGATTTGGAGAAGAGGACGCCCACATCCGTATGAAGGTAGTAAAGGATGGGCTTTCCTACAAAATCGATATGCATTTGAGGAAGAATAAGGCAAAGGGTGCCGCTATCAACGGACTTCCCATACACAAGGCAAGAGAATTGTTTGGCATCGTAAATCTTGTGTTTTTTTCTCCGGAGGATCTGAATATCATCAAAAACGGACCTGGGGAAAGAAGAAGATTTATGGATCTGGAACTATGCCAGCTTGATCAGATATATCTTACGGATCTTGCGGGATACAATCATATTGTAAATCAGAGAAACCGGCTGCTCAAGGATCTGTATTCCAATCCGAAGCTTAAAGATACACTGGATATCTGGGATATTCAGATGCTGCAGTACGGAAGAAAGATCATTGAAAAAAGAATGAGGTTCGTAGAGGAGCTGAATTCCATTATCTGTGAGATACACCGAAACCTTACGGGAGGAGAGGAAAATCTGGAGGTGCTTTATGAGCCAAGCGCTCAGGCCGGCATGTTTGAAGAAATCCTTAAGAGGAACAGAGAAAAGGATATGCGGCTGAAAATGACGTCTTCCGGACCTCACAGAGACGATCTCTGTTTTCGGGTAAACGGCATAGACATACGAAAATACGGTTCTCAGGGGCAGCAGAGGACGGCGGCTCTTTCGCTTAAGCTTTCTGAGATATATCTTGTAAAAGAAAAAATAAAAGATACGCCGGTTCTGCTTCTCGACGATGTGCTTTCTGAACTGGACAGCAACAGGCAGACATATCTTCTGGACAGCATCCACGATATACAGACATTGATCACCTGTACCGGTCTGGATGATTTTATCAGCCACCAGTTCCACATCAATAAGGTATTCCGGGTAATAAAGGGAGAGGTTTTTAACCCTGTTCATAAATCATAAAGTATTTTGACAAGGCCTACCGCTTATGTTAAACTTGTTGTAACTTGTTGTAAATACGGAAAGTTGGTGAATATATTGGATAAAGAGGAATTTCGGATAAAACTGGAAGAAATCAATCGTCTTGTAGAAAAGAAAGACTACAAGAAAGCAATGGAGGTCGTGGACAGTATCGACTGGAGACGCGTGAAAAACGTCCGTAATTTATGCGTAGTCGGTGAAATTTACGCGGCAAACAAGCGGTATGAGGACAGCAGGGAAATTTTTCTGCTGGCTTATCACAGAGCGCCCATTGGAAAGAATATTTTATACAGATTAATTGAAGTCTCTTTGAAAATGAAGGATGTGGACGAGGCCACAGAATTTTATGAGGAATATCTTGAGGTCGCTCCGAACGACAGCACTCAGTATATTCTGAAATATAAGATCGCCAAGGCAAAGCAGGCTCCGCTGGAGGAGCAGATCAGGATCCTTGAAGATTATAAAGAAAGAGAATTCACAGAACGCTGGTCCTATGAACTTGCGAAGCTGTATTATCAGAACGGAGATATGGACAAATGTCTGGATCTCTGCAATGAAATGATTCTCTGGTTCAGCGACGGCAAGTATGTGTTAAAGGCTCTGGATCTGAAGAACAGAATGGGGCAGCTTACGGGAGCTGAAAAAGAAAAATATGAAAAGCAGTTCATTCCGAATCTGACTACAGTGGATCAGGCTGCCGGAAAAGAAAAGAAAGAGCCGGAAGATGAGGAAGAAAAAACAGAAGAGTCCTCTTCAAAAGAAGACGCGCCTGTAATTGAAAGCGTTCTTATTGACGAAAGAGATGTGAACAGCGCGGAAAGCCTTCAGGAAAAAATATCCAAAGGAATACGGGATATCTTTAACGGAAAGAAGAAGGACACGGACGAAGAGCTTACCAAAGTAGAAGAAGAGATGCAGGAGGACCAGGTACAGGAAGAAATGATCAAGGATATTTCTTCCGAGGAAAATATGGAGGATGTTCCTGCTCTTGAGCCTGAGGATGCTTCCGTACAGCCGGAGGATGTAGATACCCGTCCGTCCGTCGCTGAAAAGGAAACGTCTGCCGGAAACAAGGAGAGCAAGATCAAGGTTCCTGAGCTTGAAATCCCGGAATCTATGAAGAATCTTGGTATGGAAAACCCGCTTCATACAGAAATTCCGAAAGCTCCTGATATTGTTCTTCCGGATGCGGAAAAGAAGAATCTGGAATCAGAGAATGATCTGGATTTTAATCTTGAAGATACGATCCTTGCGGCGGCAACAGCTCAGGGAATTGAGATTCCGGAAGAAAATCAGGTGAAGAAGCCTGAGCCGGAAAAGAAAGAAGTAACAGTAGAAGAAGATTCTGAGGATTACATGACAGAGGAAGATCTTCGCAGCGCAGAAGAAGAATTTCTGAATGGTCCTGCAGGAAAAACACAGGACAAAACAGACGCTCCAGAAGAAGATGCGGACATCTATTATGACGAGCCGGAGGAAGATTTTGTTGATGAAGATTCAGACGGCGATGGAGAAGTCTTTTATGAAGGCGGTCAGGACGAGGATGATTTCTACGAAGAAGACGAAGAAATGTACGACGATGTCCAGGACGAACCGGATTATGAAGATGACGATCTGGATGACGAGGAGTTTTACGGAGAGGAACAGGACGAAGACGACATAGAAGAATATGATGAGGAGCCGGAAGAGGAATACGAAGAAGAGTTTGACGACGATTTCGGCGAAGAGGACGAATTTGAGAATATAGACGATTACGAGGAAGACGACGAACTTGACGAGCTTCCCGTAGTCAGCCGCAGGCCCCTTCCGGAAAAGAAGAGTGCGTCCGTTCAGAAAACGGCGGAAATAAAGAAACCTGACAGAAACAGACGTACCGTATTTGCCGAGGAGGAGAGAAAGCCTGTAAGAAAGGCGGCTTCCGCACCGAAAAAGAGACCGGCAAGAAAGCTTACGGAAGAAGAAAGACTGGAGAGATTCGTAGATTCCATTAATCCGGACGACGGCAAAAGGGATATTATTCCAAGAAAGAAAGAACTTACGGAAAATGAGAAGAAGCTGTTTACATATCTGGCGAAAGTGCCCGGATTAAGAGAACAGATCATAGCGGCTCTCTGTGATGTGCAGATGGCGGCGGCAGACAAAACGTCCAAGACAGGAAACGTTATTGTTATGGGCGGCCGTGAAACAGGAAAAACAAGGCTTATTTCAGCGCTGATCCCTGCAATCTGCAAAGAGTTAAATCTGGAAGCTGCAAAAGTTGCCTATGTCTTTGCAGAGCAGATCAACGGCAAAAACATTGCTGAGATCGTCCGCAAAATGTCAGGAGGCTTCCTTGTCATTGAAAACGCCAACAAGCTGAAGAAAGAAACGGTAAATCAGTTGAATAAGGCAATGGAATTCCGGACAGACGGAATGATCGTGATTCTGGAAGATGAAAAGATCGGCATGAGAAAGCTGATGGCAAGATTCCCGAAATTTACGTCAAAATTTACGTCTCTTATCAATATTCCGGTATTTACCAATGATGAGCTTGTAAATTTTGCAAAGGTATATACAAGAGAAAACGGATATACCATTGACCAGATGGCAATGCTTTCTCTTTACAATCTGATCAGTACCAACCAGAAGGACGATCAGCCGATGAACGTAGGAGCTGTGAAGGAAATCATTGACAATGCCATTTCTAAATCAAAGGGAGGCATCCGTAAGCTGAAACGCAACATTTCCAAAAAGAGAACAAACGCCGACGGTTATGTAGTTCTCTATGAGAGAGATTTTAACTAGTACAAAAGAAATTAAATAACTAGCTAAATATTTTTGTTTGTGCTATACTGA
>ERZ1643250.431-NODE-431-length-44967-cov-36.761266_pt1 | contig 44967 bp, 36 predicted proteins | sample MGYA00579262_ERZ1643250 | MGnify/ENA primary metagenome ERZ1643250 (study PRJEB29033, sample SAMEA4952265) | chicken gut metagenome | biome: Broiler Chicken; feature: Gastrointestinal Tract; material: Caecum | place: Ireland | collected 2018 | study: Broiler...
GGGCATCGTGGTGCTGGGCATCTGGGCTGTGCAGACCTTCATGGTCGCCGCCTGATAGCTTTTCCCTTGTTCCTTCTTTACAAAGAAAGAACCGAAGAAATTCCAATCAAAAAAGGCATGGTCTGCGGACCATGCCTTTTTTCTATCTATTTTTTCCTCTCCCCCTGCCTGGCAAATCCATTCCACACCCTGGGAACTGTCCATACAGGGCTGGCCGCACGTCCTTTTCTGTAAGGAAGAACCGGAGAACTCCCCCAACAAAAATCCCCGCTGTGGAGATTTCCACAGCGGGGATTTTTATTCAGAGTTTCTTTGGTCCTTTCTTTGCAAAGAAAGGACGTTCAGCCAGCTCTTACTTGTACAGCTCGACGAGGCGGGTCAGGTGCTCGTAACGGGCATCGGCCGCAGCCTGGTTCTTCTCGAACAGCTCCTTAGCACGCTCGGGGAAGGCACGAGCCAGACGGCTGTAACGGGTCTCGTTGTTGAGGAAGTCCTGATACTTGCTCATATCGCCAGCCTTGGAGGTCAGGGTGAAGGGGTTCTTGCCCTCGGCCTTGTTGGCGGGGTTGAAGGTGAACAGGTTCCAGTAACCGGCCTCGACAGCCTTCTTCATCTCGTTCTGGCAGTTGGTCATGCCGCCCTTGACACCGTGCAGCTCGCAGGGAGCGTAGCCGATGATGATGGACGGGCCGGGGTAAGCCTCAGCCTCAGCAATGGCCTTGACAGCCTGAGCCATGTTGGCGCCCAGAGCGATCTGAGCAACGTAGATGTAGCCGTAGGTCATGCAGATCTCGGCCAGGCTCTTCTTGCTGATTTCCTTACCGGCAGCAGCGAACTGGCAAACCTCACCGATGTTGGAGGCCTTGGAAGCCTGTCCGCCGGTGTTGGAGTACATCTCGGTGTCGAAGACCATGACGTTGACATCGTGGCCGGAAGCCAGGACGTGGTCCAGACCGCCGTAACCGATATCGTAAGCCCAGCCGTCGCCGCCGAAGATCCAGAAGCTCTTCTTGGCCAGGTACTGCTTGTCCTTCAGGATCTCCTGAGCCTCGGCAGAGCCGTCAGCCTCGAGGGCAGCGACCAGAGCCTTGGCGGGAGCATCGTTGGCCTTGGTGTTGGCCTTGGTCTCGATGAACTTGTCGATGACAGCATCCAGCTCGGCGTTCTTGCCCTTCAGGGCTTCGACCTTCTTGATCAGGTTGGCACGGACGGTCTCGTAACCGATCTGCATGCCCAGGCCGTGCTCGGCGTTGTCCTCGAACAGGGAGTTGATCCAGGCGGGGCCGTGGCCGGATTCCTTGTTGGTGGTGTACGGGCTGATCGCAGCGGTGCCGCCCCAGATGGAGGAGCAACCGGTAGCGTTGGAGATGAACATCTTCTCGCCGAACAGCTGAGTGATCAGGCGGGCGTAAGAAGTCTCGGCACAGCCAGCGCAGGAGCCGGAGAACTCAAGCAGCGGCTGGTTGAACTGAGAACCCTTGACGGAGATCTCGGAAACAACGCCGGGGATGTTGTCCTTCTTGCGGATGTTCTCGACGCAGTAGTCGAACGCGGCCTGCTGGGCAGACTGGCTCTCCTGCGGCTTCATCTCGATAGCCTTGGTGGGGCAGACGGTGACACATTCGCCACAGCCCATGCAGTCCAGCGGAGAAACAGCCATGGTGAACTTGTACTCGCTGGCCTTGGGCTTGGTGTCGGCACTCTTCAGGCTCTCGGGAGCGTTGGCCACTTCCTCAGCGGTCAGGCAGAAGGGACGGATGGTAGCATGAGAGCAGACGAAGGCACAGTTGTTGCACTGGATGCACTTCTCGGCGCTCCATTCGGGAACCATAACGGCGGTGCCGCGCTTCTCGTAAGCGGAGGCGCCCAGTTCCCATTCGCCGTTGGCGTTATGCGCAAAGGCGGAAACCGGCAGGCTGTCGCCGTCCATACGGCTGATGGGCTCCATCACGTCGCGGATCATCTTGACCAGCGGAGCGGGACCCTTCAGGTCGGCGGGAGCAGCGTCGGGAGCGGGGTTGTGCCAGCTTTCGGGCACTTCGACCTTATGGACAGCGTCCACACCGGCGTCGATGGCCTTCCAGTTCATCTCAACAACAGCGTCGCCCTTCTTGCCGTAGCTCTTCTTGGCAGCGGCCTTCATGTACTCGACAGCCTCGTCGATGGGCATGACGTCAGCCAGCTTGAAGAAGGCAGACTGCAGGATGGTGTTGGTGCGCTTGCCCATGCCGATCTCGATGGCCTTGTCGATGGCGTTGATGGTGTACAGCTGGATGTTGTTGTCAGCGATGTACTTCTTGGCCTCGGCGTTCAGGTGGTGGCCCAGCTCCTCATCGGTCCACTGGCAGTTGATCATGAACACGCCGCCGGGCTTGACGTCCTGGACCATCTTCATGCCCATGTTGACGTAAGCGGGGTTGTGGCAGGCCACGAAGTCAGCCTGGTTGATGTAGTAGGGGCTGCGGATGGGCTTGTCGCCGAAACGCAGGTGGCTGATGGTCACACCGCCGGTCTTCTTGGAGTCATACTGGAAGTAGGCCTGGATGTACTTGTCGGTGTGGTCGCCGATGATCTTGGTGGAGTTCTTGTTGGCGCCAACGGTACCGTCACCGCCCAGACCCCAGAACTTGCACTCCTTGGTGCCGGGGGCGGAGGTGATGGGAGCGGGCTTGACCTCGGGCAGGCTCAGGTTGGTGACGTCGTCCACAATGCCCAGAGTGAAGCGGGCCTTGGGCTCGTCCTTGGCCAGCTCGGTGTACACAGCAAAGACGCTGGACGGCGGGGTGTCCTTGGAACCCAGACCGTAACGGCCGCCGGTCAGCACGATGTCGTTCATGCCGGCCTCACGCAGGGTGGCGGCGACATCCAGGTACAGGGGCTCGCCCAGAGAGCCGGGCTCCTTGGTACGGTCGAGGACAGCGATCTTCTTGACAGTCTTGGGCAGGACCTTCAGCAGGGCCTCGGAAACCCAGGGACGGTACAGACGGACCAGAACCAGGCCGACCTTCTCGCCCTTGGCGGTCAGGTAGTCGATGACTTCTTCGGCCACGTCGCAGATGGAGCCCATGGCGATGATGACACGGTCGGCATCCGGAGCGCCGTAGTAGTTGAACAGATCATAGTTGGTGCCGATCTTGGCATTGATCTTGTCCATGTACTTCTTGACAACAGCGGGCAGGGCCTCGTAGGCGGGGTTGCAAGCCTCACGATGCTGGAAGAAAACGTCGCCGTTCTCGTGGGAGCCACGGGTCTTGGGATGCTCGGGGTTCAGCGCCTCGGCGCGGAACTTCTCCACAGCCTCCATGTTGCACATTTCCTTCAGATCTTCGTAGTCCCACTTCTCGATCTTCTGGATCTCGTGAGAAGTACGGAAACCGTCGAAGAAGTTCACGAAGGGAACGCGGCCCTCGATGGCAGACAGGTGCGCAACGGGGGACAGGTCCATGACTTCCTGCGGGTTGGACTCGGCCAGCATGGCGAAGCCGGTCTGACGGGTGGCGTAAACGTCGCTGTGGTCACCGAAGATGTTCAGGGACTGGGTGGCGACGGTACGGGCCGACACGTCAAAGACGCAGGGCAGCTGCTCGGCTGCGATCTTGTACATGTTGGGGATCATCAGCAGCAGGCCCTGGGAAGCGGTGAAGGTGGTGGTGATGGCACCGGTACCAAGGGCACCGTGCACAGCACCGGCGGCACCGGCTTCAGACTCCATCTCAACAACCTTGACCTGGTTGCCGAAGATGTTCTTCAGGCCGGCAGCGCTCCACTGGTCCACCGTGTCAGCCATGGGGCTGGACGGAGTGATGGGGTAGATGGCAGCCACATCGGTGAACGCATAGGCTACGTGCGCCGCAGCGGTATTGCCGTCCATAGACTGTTTTGCTCTGGGCATTTTTCTTCCTCCATTTTCAGAGTAGTTTTGCATATCCGCACGGGTTTTTGCCCGCACAGGCCCACGCCTGCCCGGCAATGTGCCTGTGTTTTGCCCCGGGCGCACTGCTAGAAAGACGCTTTTGCATAGCTTTATTGTACCAAAAAAGAACCTGATTCGTAAAGGGTTTTTGTTTAGAATGTTGCACAGATTTTCAGGAAGGATGTGTGCATTTTGACTATTTTTCCACAAAGGTTGCAAAACATGAAATATGGCAGTCCCATAAATGGAACTGCCCCTTGCCGGCACCTGCCGGGTAAAATCAAAGAATTTCCTGTACCTGTAAGGTTTTTCCGGCCACGGTGAACCGCACCTTATTGGCGCCAAAATCCAGCGTGTACACCCGCTGGGGGTCGTGCTGATACCCCGGCCGGGGGTCGTTTTGCAGCACCCCCAGCAGGGCCGCCTGCTTTTCCTTCGGCACTTTGGCCAAAAGTTCCGGCGCACATTCTACCGTCAGCCCGTAACCGGCGGTCTGCTCGGTAAAGCCGCCCCGGGCGTCCGGGTGGGCGTCCACATAGGGCAGGTAGGGTTTGATGTCAAAGATGGGGGTGCCGTCCAGCAGGTCGGCGCCTTTCACCAGCAGGTCGCCCCCGTCCACGCCCACCAGTTCCACGCAGCTAAGCCCCAGCGCATTGGGCCGGTAGGGGCTGCGGGTGGCAAACACCCCCCGCCGCACATTGCCGCCCAGCCGGGGCGGGCGCACCGTGGGCCGCCAGCTTTTGCCCGCGGCATATTCCGCCGCCACCGTGCTGAACTGCCAGATCAGCCACAAATGGCTGTAGCCTTCCAGCCCCACCAGGGCGTTGGGGTCCCGGTATTCCGGCTCAAAGACGATGCGTCCCGTCAGTTCCGGCACCAGCCCGCTCTGCCGGGGAATGCCGAACTTGTCCTTGAAGTCGGTGCAAATATGGGCGATGGGGTGGATGGTGTAGGCGTCAGCAGACATGGCAAAAATCCTTTCTTTCGGGCTGTGGTCCCGCGGGATTCGGGGGCGGGGGAGTGGGCCGCCTGTTGTTGCAAAATCACTTTTTTTGCAAAACCTGCAAAAACCGGGGCGGCTGGCTCGTACCTATTATATAGCACCGCGCAAAACCGCGCAACGCCGGGGCCCCCGGCCCCAAAAATTTACACGGATTGCCCTTCTCAAAATTGTCGAAGTATGGTAGAATAGGGCCAATATACGCTTGAAAGGGGGCAGATGTTTGGCACCCATCATCCGCACCGAAAAACTGCGCAAAGTCTACGCCGTGGGCAAGGAGCGCGTGGTCGCGCTCAACGACGTGGATCTTTCCATTGAAAAAGGGGAGTTCTGCTGCATTGTGGGTCAGTCCGGCAGCGGCAAAAGTACCCTGCTGAACCAGCTGGCCGGGCTGGAAAAGCCCACCCGGGGCAAGGTATTCATCGGCAAGCACGAGATCAGCGCCATGAGCGAAACCGAACTGGCCCGGTTCCGGCAGGCACACCTGGGGTTCATCTTCCAGAGTTACAACCTGCTGCCCACCATGACCGCCGCCGAGAATGTGGCCCTGCCGCTGATGTTCAAAGGGGTGGACAAGAAAACCCGCATGAAGCTGGCCCGCAAGGAACTGAAAAGCATGGGCCTTTTGGGCCGCGCCAACCATCTGCCTACCGAGATGAGCGGCGGCCAGCAGCAGCGCGTGGGCATTGCCCGTGCTTTTGTGAGCAACCCCAAGGTCATTTTTGCCGACGAACCCACCGGCAACCTGGACTCCATGACCAGCAAACAGGTATTGTACCGGATGCTGGAACTGTCCAAGACCCAGCAGGTCACCTTTGTGATGGTCACCCACGAACCGGAACTGGCCCGCTGTGCCGACCGCATCGTGACCATTCTGGACGGCAAGGTCCAGTCCAGCGTGGTCCAGGACGACGAGACCAAACAGAAGTACCGCGATGAGCTCTTCGCCGATCTGAAAGACAACCTGGACATCGGCGGCGACGCCAGCAAAGAAAAGAAAGAAAAGCCCAAAAAGAAGGAATCTGTGCCGGCAGAACCCGCCGCCACCTGAAACCGCCCCGCCGCCTGCGGCGGCATCGGTTTTCCGGCCCGGCTGTATGCCCGCATCTATACATGGAGGTCTTACCTTGAAACGCATTTTTTCCCTGATTGCTCTGCTGGCGCTGGTATCGGCGCTGGCCCTGCCGGTAGTGGCCGATGATACCGCCACCGACACTCCCATCGTCGATACCCCCGTAACCACCCCGGCGCCTACCCCCGACAACTCCACCCCCCAGACGTCGGACGGCGTGTATGTGGTGGGCTACACCGTCACCGACATTGCCGGCGGCGAGATCACCACGGTGGAAGTGGGCGACCACGTGAACATCGTGCTGCAGGTGGTGGACCATTCCTCGGCCCGGTACTGCGTCAAACCGGAAGAAATCTCCGCCCGGATCAACTCCTCGGTGTTCCAGTACACCGGCATCGGCGAGATCGGCCAGCTGTTTGACTCCAACGACGACCCCAACCAGGAGCGTCTGAGCCGGGTGCGCAACGGCGAAGCCACCGAAGATGAGAAAAAGGCCAACGCCTACTATAACTATTACAGCTATGTGCTGCTGTTCCGGGATGTGGTCTACAACGGCGGCGGCAACACCCTGCCCATCAACCTGACCTACCTGGACACCAGCAAACCCATGCAGCAGTTCAGCGTTTCCATCGGCCAGTGTGTGGACAAGGACCAGACCACCGCCCCCAACCTGATCGTGCGCAGTTCCAGCTACGGCAACGGCGCTGTGGCCGGTGAGGAGTTCACCCTCTCCCTGGGCGTCTACGCCACCAGCGGCAACGAGGACCTGAACGACGTCATCGTTTCCCTGACCCTGCCGGAGAATGTTTCTCTTTCCAACGGCAGCCTGTCCAACTACATCGGCACCCTGCAGCCCGAAACCATCCGGGAAGTGACCTTCCCCGTGCTGCCTGCCTCCGGCTTTACCGGCACGGTGGCCAACATTACCGTCAACATGACCGGCACCGGTTCCATCAGCGGCAAGGCCGTCAGCGCCAACACCTCCATCTCGGTGCCCATCAGCCAGCCCGATCGCTTTGAGGTGGGTGAACTGCAGGTGCCTTCCTCCATCACCCTGGGCGATACGGCCAGTGTCTCCCTGAGCTATGTGAACAAGGGCAAAAACCCCATCTCCAACCTGGAAGCACGGCTTTCCGGCACCAACCTGGGCGCCGGCGGCTACCAGTACCTGGGCAACCTGAACGCCGGTACCGAGGGCAGCGTGGACTTTGACCTTTCCCCCGAAGCCGGTGGCGCCGTGTCCGGTACCATCACCCTGAGCTACGAGGACGCCAGCGGCGAACCCCGCACCATCACCAAGGATTTCTCCACCACCGCCGAAGAAATGACCTTTGACCCCGGCATGGTGGACCCCGGCATGGAAGATATGCAGCCGGAACAGACCGGTCTGCCCGCCTGGGCCATGGTGCTGATCGTGGTATGCGGCGGCGTGGTGGTCGTGGTCATCGTGGTGGTGGTCAAACGCACCAAAAAGAAGAAAGCCATGGCGCTGGCCGCCCTGGAAGCCGAGGACAGCGATGAAGATCTCTGATGAAATCGTCCTGAGCGCCCGCAACCTGACCCGCCGCAAGGGCCGCACGGCCCTTACGCTGATCGGTGTGGTCATTGGCACCTGTATGGTGGTGCTGATGATCTCGCTGGGCATTGCCCAGAGCCAGGCCAACGAGGAAATGCTGCAAAGCTGGGGTGACCTGACCCAGATCCAGGTCTACGGCGGCGGCATGGCCGTGGGGGCCGACGGCAAGACGCTCAAACTGGACGACGCGGCCATTGAAAGTATGAAAAAGCTGGACCATGTGGTGGCTGCCACGGCCTATGTATCGGCTTACAGCATCCAGGGGCAGGTCACGGCCGGCAACAATGACCGGTATGTGATGGAAATCGGTTCCTTGACCGGCGTGGACCCCACCGCCATGGAACCCATGGGCTTTGAGCTTGCCTCCGGCCGGTGGCCGGATTCCGGCCCGGCCAGCAAAAAGGCCACCAAACTGCAGGTGCTGGTGTGTGACTACACCGGGTACAGTTTTTATGATTCCCGCAAAAGCATGAACAGCCCCAACCGGTACCGCTGGCAGGGCATGACCGATGCCCAGGGCAACCCCATTGAACCCTTTGTGAATGTGGACAAGGACAAAATGACCCTGACCATCAAGACGGGGGAAGCCGGCAACGAAAAGACCCAGAGCTGGGAACTGGAAGTGGTGGGCCACATCCAGCAGGACGTGAGCAAGGGATGGTGGACCCAAAGCAACATCATTCTGCGCACCCAGGACCTGAAAATGGTGGAGGAAGCCTACTACAAGATGGCCAAGATCACCAACAACAATACTTCCTACGACCAGGTATACGTGAAGGTGGATGACCTGAAAAACGTGGCCGACGTGGAAGAAGCCATTCATGACCTGGGCTTTGAGAATACCTATTCCATGAACCAGCAGCGGGAAGAGATGCAGAAGCAGGTCATGCGCAGCCAGATGATCTTTGGCGGCGTGGCGGCGGTTTCGCTGCTGGTGGCGGCCATCAACATCATCAATACCATGACCATGGCCATCTATGAACGGACCCGGGAGATCGGCGTCATGAAGGTGCTGGGCTGTGAGCTGGGCAATATCCGTACCATGTTCCTGCTGGAAAGTTCCTGCATCGGGTTCCTGGGCGGATTGCTGGGGGTGGGCATCAGCCTGCTGGTCAGCTTTGTGCTCAATCACCTGACCCTGATTTTGTCGGTGTTTGGCCAGAGCATTGATCTGTCCGGCCTGATGGGCAACAGTATGTTCTATGGGGGTATGTCCAGTACCATCTCGGTGATACCGCCCTGGCTGATGCTGGCGGCCCTGGTGTTTGCTACCCTGGTGGGCCTGATCTCGGGTATTCTGCCCGCCAATAACGCTGTAAAAATCAGCGCCCTGGAAGCCATCCGCCACGACTGATTGGCTTGCTGTTCTTTTCTTGCAAGAAAAGAACCAAAAGAACTCTAACTAAAAATCCCCCGCAGGGTTCAATACCCTGCGGGGGATTTTTGATTGGAATTTCTTCGGTTCCTTCTTTGCAAAGAAGGAACAAAAAGCCAATTACTCGTCGTCCGGCACGTCTGCGGCTTCGTCAGCGCGTTCGGCGGCTTCAATGGCAGCCAGTTCCTCGGCGGTAGGTTCCGCGTCCTCCGACGCATCCGCTTCCACCTTGGCGGTCTCGGCGTTGTTGTCCCGGTCCACGCGGGCCACCATGGCGACCTTGTCGCCCTCGGCCAGCCGCATGACCCGCACACCGCTGCCGTAGCGGCTCTGCACATTGATATCCGATGCATGGATGCGGATGAGGATCCCGTTGGCGCTGATCAGGATCAGGTCATCGGTCTCGTCCACGATCTTGATGCCCGCAACGCCGCCCTTGGCATAGTTGCGGATACCCAGACCGCCGCGCTTGGTAATGCGGTAATCGTCAATGCGGCTGCGGCGGCCCTTGCCGTCCTCGGTGATGGTCAGCACCGTGGCACCCGGGCGGCAGACCCCGGCGCCGATGACGTAGTCACCCTCGCGCAGCTTGATGACCCGCACGCCGTGGCCGGTACGGCCCATGGCGCGGGCGCCGGACTCCGTAAAGTGGATGGCGGCACCATCGTGGGTGGCCACGATGATCTCATCGTCGCCGCCGGTCAGGTGGCTCCATACCAGGGCGTCGCCCTCGTTCAGGCCGATGGCGATGAGGCCCGCCTTGCGGATGTTCCGGAACTGGGAAAGGGGCGTGCGCTTGATCAGGCCCTGACGGGTCACCATGGTCAGGTAGGTGTTGTCCTCGTCCGCCTTGGCGCTCTGCTGCAGCATCAGGGTGACCTTTTCACCCTCCTGCAGCTGCAGCAGGTTCACAATATGGCTGCCCTTGGCGGTGCGGCTGCCTTCCGGTACCTGATAGCCCTTCAGGCGGTAGACACGGCCCTGGTCGGTCATGAACAGCATATAGTCATGGGTGGAACCCACGAACAGCTCCTCGGTGAAGTCGTCGTCCTTCTGGGTCATGCCCTGTACGCCGCGTCCGCCGCGGTTCTGGGCCTGGTAGGTGTCCAGCGCGGTGCGCTTGATGTACCCCTCATGGGTCAGGGTAAAGACGCAGGTTTCCTCGGGGATCAGGTCCTCGATGTCCACTTCGCCGGAAACGGCCTCGATGGAGGTGCGGCGCTCGTCGCCGTACTTGTCGGCCAGCGTCTGCAGGTCGGTCTTGACGATGCGTTTTACGTGCTCGTCGTTGGCCAGAATGTCCTTGTAATCGGCAATGGCAGCCTGCAGTTCGCCCAATTCCTGCTCGATCTTGAGGATTTCCAGACCGGCCAGACGGCCCAACTGCAGCTTGACGATGGCATCGGCCTGGGGTTCGTCAAAGTCGAACCGGTCCATGACCGCCTGACGGGCTTCCGCAAAGCCGCCCTTGCAGGCGCGGATGGTGGCGATGATCTCGTCCACGATGTCCACGGCCTTGCGCAGACCTTCCAGAATGTGTTCCCGTTCCTGGGCTTTCTTCAGGTCAAAGGCGGTGCGGCGGCGGATAACTTCCATCTGGAACTCCACATAGCGTTCCATGACGGTTTTCAGGCTCATGATCTTGGGCACGCCGTCGTCCAGCGCCAGCATAATAACGCCCACGGTGTCCTGCAGCTGGGTATAGCGGTACAGCTGGTTGAGCACCACCTGGGGGTTGGCGTCCTTCTTGATCTCAATGACGATCTTCATGCCGGTACGGCTGGAAGATTCGTCGTTCAGGTCGGAGATGCCCTCGATGCGCTTGTCCTTGACCAGATCGGCAATGGATTCGATCAGGCGGGTCTTGTTGACCATGTAGGGGATCTCGGTGATCAGGATCTCATACCGGCCGTTTTTCTTCTCCACGATCTCGGCACGGCCGCGCAGGGTGATCTTGCCGCGGCCGGTGGCGTAGGCCGCCCGGATGCCCGACCGGCCCATGATGATGCCGCCGGTGGGGAAGTCGGGGCCTTTGACGTATTCCATCAGGCCCGCCAGGTCGATGTCGGGGTTGTCCATCAGGGCGGACATACCGGCCACTACTTCCCGCAGGTTGTGGGGCGGGATGTTGGTGGCCATGCCCACGGCAATGCCCTGGCTGCCGTTCACCAGCAGGTTGGGGAACCGGCTGGGCAGCACATGGGGTTCTTTTTTGGTTTCGTCAAAGTTGGGGTCCCAGTCAATGGTGTCCTTCTCGATGTCGGTGAGCATCTCACAGGCGATCTTGGACATGCGGGCCTCGGTATAACGGTAGGCAGCCGGGGGGTCGCCGTCCACGGAACCAAAGTTACCCTGGCCGTCTACCAGCGGATACCGCAGGCTGAAATCCTGGGCCAGACGAACCATGGCGTCGTATACGGATGCGTCGCCGTGGGGATGGTAGGAACCCAGCACGGCACCCACGGTGTCGGCGGATTTGCGGTAGGGATGCTGGGGATCGTTGCCGCGCTCATGCATGGTATAGAGGATGCGGCGATGGACGGGTTTCAGGCCGTCCCGCACATCGGGCAGCGCGCGGGAGACAATAACCGACATGGAATAGTCCAGGAAGGCCGTTTCGATCTCCTTTTTCACATCGCGCTCAATGACCTTGGTGCCGGACCCCGGCACCATAATGATATTTTCTTCCATTCAGTACCACCTTGGGATCAGAGTAGATAAAACGTAAGAACGTGAAACAGCAGGGCAGACCCGCCCGCTAAGGCGGGCGGTGTTTCAGAACGGGAGCCCGGATGAGCTCTCACGGCAGGCACGGGTGGGGAACGGGGTCACGCAGAACCGTTCAGGGTCCACGGTGTTGGAGTCTCGGGCGACCACATCGGAGCCCCGGGGTTTCTTAAGGGGCCCGCAGGCCCCTTGAGCCGTGCCCCGCGCCTCGGAACTAGCGGCGACTTTTTCGGTTCCTTTTTGGTCGCTCAAAAAGGAACAGGGAAAGGTTGCGCGGATGTTCTGTGCTGCAAAGTGTTTTTCTTTGTTCCTTCTTTGCAAAGAAGGAACCGAAGAAACTCCAAACGTGCCCCCGTTGACCACTCACACGTCGAGGTTCGCAAACTTGGCGTTCTTGACGATGAACTGGCGGCGGGGTTCCACCTGCTCGCCCATCAGGATGCTGAACGCCTCGTCGGCCCGTTCGGCGTCCTCGATCTTGATCTGGACGATGACCCGGTTGTCGGGGTTCATGGTGGTTTCCCACAGCTGGTCGGGGTTCATTTCGCCCAAGCCTTTGTAGCGGCTCACCTTAGCGCCCGGCATCTCGGCCGAAAGCACCTTCATTTCGTCGTCGTTGTAGGCATATTTGACGGTCTGGCCTTTTTGCAGCTTGAACAGCGGCGGCTGGGCCACATACACATACCCGTGCTCGATCAGCGGCCGCATATAACGGAAGAAGAAGGTCAGCATCAGGGTACAGATGTGGGAGCCGTCCACGTCGGCATCGGCCATGATAAAGATCTTATGGTACCGTACCTTGGAAATATCAAATTCGTCCCCGATACCGGTGCCCAGGGCCGTGACCACCGGCATCAGTTTGTCGTTGCCATAGATGCGGTCGGCGCGGGCCTTCTCCACGTTGAGCATCTTGCCCCGCAAGGGCAGGATGGCCTGGATGTTGGAATCCCGGCCCATCTTGGCGGAACCACCTGCAGAGTCACCCTCCACAATGAACAGTTCGGTCTTGCTGGGGTCTTTTTCGTGGCAGTCGGCCAGCTTGCCGGGCATCCGGTTGGATTCCAGGGCGCTCTTGCGGCGCACCAGTTCCCGGGCCTTTTTGGCCGCGGCGCGGGCACGGGCCGCCTGGGTGGCCTTTTCCAGAATGGCCTTGGCGGCGGCGGGGTTCTCCTCAAAATACTCGCTCAGGGCCTTGTAGACCACGTTGCTGACCAGGCCCTTGATGAAGGTGTTGCCCAGCTTGGCTTTGGTCTGGCCCTCGAACTGGGCTTCCTGTAATTTGACGCTGATGACCGCAATGATGCCTTCCCGGGCGTCCGGGCCGGACAGGTTCTCATCCTTGTCCTTCAGGATGCCCTTGGCGCGGCCGTACTCGTTCAGCACACGGGTCAGGGCCAGCTTGAAGCCCTCCTCATGGGTGCCGCCTTCCGGCGTATGGACGTTATTGGCAAAGCTGAGCATCAGCTCGTTGTAGCTGTTGTCGTAGTATTGCAGGGCCACTTCCGCCACGGCGCCCTGGCCCTCGCCCTTCATATACATGACCTGGGGGGTCAGGGGAGTCAGGTCCCGGCGCTCGCACAGGTAGCTGACAAAGGAACGGATACCGCCCTCGTAGCACATGGTTTCGGTGCGGGCGTCGTTGTCGGCGCCCTGCTCGTCGCTGGGACGGTCGCTGTCGGGGCGCTCATCGCTGAGGGTGATGCGCACACCGGCGTTCAGGAAGGCTTCCTCCCGCAGACGCTTGAGCAGCGTTTCGTAGCGGTAGAGGGTGGTTTCCTGGAACATCTCCGGGTCCGGCTTGAAGGTGACGGTGGTGCCGGTGGAAGCTGCGGGACCGATTTTTTTCAAATCGCCGTCCGGCTTGCCCCGCTTGAAGCTCTGCTCATACTCGGCGCCGTCCCGGCGTACCCGGACCACCAGCCATTCGGACAGGGCGTTCACCACCGAAGCGCCTACGCCGTGCAGGCCGCCGGCCACCTTGTAGCCGGAGTCCTCGCCGCCGAACTTGCCGCCGGCGTGGAGCACGGTGTATACGACGGTGACGGCCGGAATGCCCAGCTTGGGCTGGATGTCCACGGGAATGCCGCGGCCGTTGTCCGATACTTCGATGATGTTGCCCGGCTTGATGGTAACTTCGATATGGGTACAGTACCCGGCCAGGGCTTCGTCGATGGAGTTGTCTACGATCTCGTACACCAGGTGGTGCAGGCCCGAGGGACCGGTGGAACCGATATACATGCCCGGGCGCTTGCGCACAGCCTCCAGACCTTCCAGAACCTGGATCTGCGCGCCGCCATAGGCATGGTCGGTGGCCGTCTCGCGGTTGGATTCGGTGATGATTTCGTCTGCCATGAAGTGATTGCCTCCTGTTTGGATGAGGGGTTGGAATCTATTCTAAAATAAAAGAAAATTGCAATGGAAAAAGGGTTGCTCTCCGGGCCAATGCCCCGGAGCGGGTCACCACTCCACCTTTTCGGCGCGTTTTTTCAGCGCGGCAGGGGAGAGGGGACTCAGATACACCGTTTCGTCGGGGAAATCGGTGACAATAAAGCTTTTGGGCAAGGTGCCCATGGCGCACAGGTCTACCACGGCGCCCTCCGATTCGGCGGTATGGAAATATTCCTCGGTGCGGCGGGACGCCCCTGCGGTGTCCAGATCGAACACCCCCAGCACGTCCCGGGTATTCAGCACAAAGTCCTGCCCGGCATGAAAGTACATGGTGGCCTCCTTTTGTTCCTTTTTTGCAAAAAAGGAACCGAAGAAACACTAATCGATGGGGCTTTCCGAAGCCTGCCCGCCTTTGACATAGACAATTTTGCCGTTGGTGCGCGCAAAAGCGGCAGTATCGCAGGTGGTCACGATGGTCTGGTGTTCCCCCATGCGGGTGAGCAGGTAGGTCTGCCGGTCATCGTCCAGTTCGCTGAGCACATCGTCCAGCAAAAGCACCGGGTGCTCGCCAAAAAACTCGCCCACCACGGTGGCTTCCGCCAGTTTCATGGCCAGCACACAGCTGCGCTGTTGGCCCTGGCTGCCATAAATGCGGGCGGGCTGACCGTCCAGCTGCAGGTCCAGGTCCTCCCGGTGGGGACCGGTCAGGCAGAACCCTGCTCGCAGTTCGCTGCTGCGTACCGCCGCCAGCTTTTCGGCCAGGGCTTCCACGGTGGGGGTTTCGGCGCAGCACTGGTACCGCAAAGAAAACCCCTCGGCCCCATGGGAAATTTCGGCATAGTTTTTTGCCGCCGCAGGGGCCAGGGCATCTACAAATTTTTGCCGGTGGGCCATGATCTGCCCGCCGTATTGGGCCAGCTGCTCGTTGTAAGCATCCAGCAGCAGGGCGCCGTTTGGCGTAATATCGTAACTTTTTAAAAGGGCGTTTTTCTGGGCCACCAGCCGCATATACCGCCGCAGGGCCACCAGATAGGGCCGGAACACCTGGCACAGCGCCGAGTCCAGAAACCGGCGCCGTCCTTCCGGCCCGCCTTTGACCAGAGCCAGCAGGTCCGGCTCAAACACCACCGCCTGGAAATTGCCCGCCAAAGCGGCGGCCCGGCCCTGGTCCACCCCGTTCAGTTTGGCGGTGCGGCCCGGGCGCTGGCTGCCTTTGGCCCCCACCGTCAGCCGGATGGTCTTTTCGGCGCCGTCGGTCTCAAAAGCACCTTCCAACACCGAAAATTCACACCCGCGGCGGATCAGCTCGGCATCCTTGGCGCCCCGGAAACTTTTGCCGCCGGTCAGCAGCCAGACCGCTTCCAGCAGGTTGGTCTTGCCCTGGCCGTTGGGCCCGCACAGCACCGTCAGGTGGGGGTCAGGGTCCAGCACCGCGTGGGCAATGTTGCGGTGATCGGTCAGTTCCAGATGCGTTAACCGCATCACGCACCCTCCGCGATCTGTACGGTGCGGCCGTCCAGTTCCACGGTGTCACCGGCGCGGCATTTCTTGCCCCGCATGGTGCATACCTCGCCATTGACCTTGACGGCGCCGCCCTGGATCAGTTCCTTGGCTTCGCCGCCCGTTTCGCACAGGCCGGCAAATTTCAAAAGGGCGTCCAGCTTGATGAATTCGGTATGAATACGAATTTTCTCCATAACATCAGCCCTCGTTCTTGAAGCGGACCGGCAGTACCAGATAAATGAAGTCCTTGCCGTCCTCGGGCAGGATCTTCACGGGGCTCAGGGGGCCGTTGATCTCCAGCACCATCCGCTCGCACTTGGAATAGCGCATGGCGTCCAGCAGATACCGGTTATTGAAACCGATCTCCACGGGGTCGCCGGTCATTTCTACCGGGGCGAACTCGTCCACTACCTTGCCCAGAGGGGTCTGGCAGCGCACCGTGACCTTGTCCTCGCCAAAAGTGATGCGCAGGGGGTTCTTCAGCCGCTCGGTAATAATGAGGGAAGCACGCTCAATGGTATTGATGAAGGTTTTGCAGTCCACCGTGACCCGGGTGCGCTTGTCCTTGGGGATCACGCTCTCGTAATTGAGGAAGTCGCCCTCGATCAGGCGGCTCATGATGGTGTAGCCGTTGGTGGTGAACACCACGTACCGGCGGTTGGCGTCGATCTTGACGGGGTCATCCGGTCCGCCCATGATCTTGAGCAGTTCCTGCAGGGTTTTGGCGGGAATAATGATGCGGATGTCGCGGGTGCACTCCACATCCCGCTGGATGATGGCCAGCCGGTAGCCGTCCAGTGCCACAATGGTCAGGCTGCCCGGCTCAATGACGAACAGTTCGCCGGTGTGGGCGGGTTTCTTGTCGTCCTGGCTGACGGCGTAGATGGTTTTTTCGATCAGTTCCCGCATCATGCTGGTGGGGATGGTCATGGTGTTGTCGGCACCGGTCACCGGCAGGCTGGGATAATCGGAAGCGTTCAGCGCGGGGATCTCAAATTCCGCCACGCCGCCGCTGATGATGGCCTGGCCTTCGTCGGTCAGTTCGATGCGCACATCGCCGGCGGGCATCCGGCTGACCATGGAAAGGAGCAGTTTCGCCTCCAGTACCGTTTCACCCGGTACCAGAACGTTGCACTCGATGGTGGTGGTGATGCCCATTTCCATATCGTAGCCGGTGAGCGTCAGGTTGAAACCTTCGGCTTTCAGGTAGATGCCTTCCAGCACCGGAATCGCGGAACGGTTGGTAATGGCGCGGGAAACGCCTTCGATTGCCGATGCCAAAAGGGATTTTTCGCATTCAAATTTCATGGCAGGTCCTTTCTCGGTCTTTGTTTAGCTGAAAGACCCGGCTTTTGTAAGGTGGTAAAGTCGCTTCCGTTTTGTTTTCCACAGATTCGGCACTATTTTGGGGAGAAAACCCGAAACTGAATCGTGTTTTGGAAGCAGAAACTATTAACTATTCTCGTAGTAGTAGTAGGGGGTGTTAAAACCGTGGAAAAGTCCGGGAATGTTGATAGCGGCGCGGAAAACGGCCGTGGAGTTTTTCTCAACCGATTGTGTAGAAAACGGTTGAAAACCTTGAAAACCCGAGTTTTTCACCGCGGTTCTTGAAAACCGCCTGTTGAAAAGGGAAAACTTTGTGGATAACTTTCGGGCGCGGAGGTTCTTTCTTTACACCTACTTTCTTGAAAGAAAGTAGGCAAAGAACTTTCAACCCCATATCCCGCAGGTGGGATGGCCCTTTTCTTTTTTATAAAAATCGAACATCGTTCGATTTTGGTTGGAGTTTCTTTGGTTCTTTCTTTGCAAAGAAAGAACACTTACGTGCGGACGTTCTTCATGATATCGCTGCACATTTCTTTCAGGTGCTGGTCCTTGGTGATGTTCTCGGCCATGGTTTTGATGGAATACACCACCGTGGAATGGTCGCGCTGGAATTCCTGACCGATGGCTTCCATGCTCATGCCGGTCACTTCCCGGATGATATACATGGTCATCTGCCGGGCCGCGCTGACGTTGGCGTTGCGCTTTTTGCCCCGGATATCCGCCGGCATTACATTGTAGGTGCGCGCCACCTCGTTGAGGATCTTCTCAATGGTCACCGGGATGGGCTGGCTGTCGTTCAGGGTATCCTTGATGGCGGTGGTGGTAACCCCGATGCAGGGGGCGATGCCTTCCAGCATATAGTAGGCGTTGAGCTTTTTCACCGCGCCTTCCAGCTGACGGATGTTCTGCTTCAGATGATTGGCGATGTATTCCGCCACGTCATCGGGCAGGTCCAGGTTCAACAGTTCCGCCTTGCGCTTGACGATGGCCACGCGGGTCTCGAAATCCGGCGGCTGGATGTCGGCGGTCAGGCCCCACTCAAACCGGGTGCGCAGACGCTCTTCCAGACTCTTGATCTCCTTGGCGGGACGGTCCGACGCGATGACGATCTGCCGGCCGTCGTTGTGCAGGGTGTTGAAAGTATGGAAAAATTCTTCCTGGGTACTTTCCTTGCCCGCCAGGAACTGGATATCGTCGATGAGCAGCACGTCCGCCTGCCGGTACTTCTGCCGGAACTGTTCCGTGGTGGCCGTCTTGACCGCCGTGATGATCTCGTTGGTGAACATTTCACAGTCCACATAGACGATGTTGAAATCCGGATGGTTCTTTTTGATTTCCACCTGGATGGCGTTGAGCAGGTGCGTTTTGCCCAGACCCGACGGTCCGTAAATGAACAGCGGGTTATACGCCCCCGAAGGATTGGCCGCTACCGCCTGGGCTGCCGCGTAGGCAAACTGGTTGGACGGGCCTTTGATGAAGTTCTCGAAGGTGAAATCATACCGGCCGCTGGGCAGCGTTTTTTCGTCCAGCTTGGGTTTTTCGGGTTCTTCCTCTTTTTTCGGGGTGACGAACACAAGATCAACATCAAAACCCAGCACCGATTTGAAGGCGTCTTTCAACATCGCCGTGTACCGGTCCGATACAATGCCCAGAATGAAGGCATTGCGGATCTCCAGCGTGATGGTGTTGGAGTTCTCAAAGCTGACGGCTTTGATGTCGCTGATGTAGTATTGATAGGTTGCCTCGGCAGTATGTTCACGGCAATAGGCTTTCGCCGCGTCCAATACGTCGTTGATGGAATCCATGGCTTTCGATACTCCCCACTTCCTGTTAAAAATCGCGCCCTTTCCACAAGGGCGCAAAAACACTACATACAGTATACCACAAAACAAGGTTCAAAACAACACCCTATTATAATAAAGTAGGGAAATTTTTTATCCGGGGCGGTTCACCACCCGGACACTAAATATGGTGGGTATGGATTTTGGGGGCCACAACTGTACGTTCTTGCGAAAAAAACTGTGCAAAACTATTGACAAAGGGTGGCGTTATCGCGTATAATCTAAGACTGCAAGGCTGCCCCTGTATGGGCAAAGCCCTGAAACAAACCGCCCATACCGGGAATTCAACAGGAGGAATGAAAAATGAAGCGTACTTTCCAGCCCAAGAAGCGTCAGCGCAGCCGCGTGCATGGTTTCCTGCAGCGCATGGCCACCAAGAACGGCCGCAAAGTCCTGGCTCGTCGCCGTGCCAAGGGCCGCAAGAGCCTGACGGTCTGATCTTTGGAAAATGATGAAGTAAAGGGTTGCTGATGATCGATCAGCAGCCCTTTTTTCAAAACTGGCGTTTTCGATGTGTCACCGTCGTCGGCGCATGTCCGCCGACGGCGACGAGATTTTAACTTTTATACTTTGCGTTTTTGCGTTTTTTGGAGTTTTGCCCATGCGTTACCGCACTTTGAATAAAAACTGGCAGTATAACCGCGTGTACGGCCGCGGCAAAAGCTACGTGCACCCCCATGTGGTGCTGTACGTGGCAAAAAACCGCGTGGGCTATACCCGCATTGGGCTTACTGCCACCAAAAAGGTGGGCCATGCCATTCAGCGCAACCGCGCCCGTCGTGTAATGCGCGCCGCTTTGAGCGAACACCTCTCGCAAAATATCGGCGGGTATGATATAATACTGGTAGCCCGCGGTCAGACCCCGCACCTGAAAAGCACCCAGCTGAGCAAAACACTGGGCAAGCTGTTTGCAAAAGCCGGTCTGCCCGACTTGGCAAAGCCTGTGCAGGATGCCGCCGGCAAAACGGAAGCCGTCCCGGGAAATACCCCGTGACCCGGCTGCTGATCGCCCTGCTGCGGGGCTATAAAAAGTACATCAGTCCGCACCTGGGCCACCATTGCCGGTTTGTGCCCACCTGCAGCGAATACGCCATGCAGGCCCTGGCCGTCCACGGTCTGGTAAAGGGTCTGATTTTAACGGTCTGGCGGCTTTTGCGGTGCAATCCCCTGTGCAAGTTCGGGTTTGACCCGGTCCCGGAAAAGGGACGTTGGGTCAGCGATGAACGGCGGTTGACTCGCGGTTGACCGGGAAGTTCGCGCTTCCCCTAAGTGTTCCTTTTTGAGCGACCAAAAAGGAACCGAAAAAGTCGCCGCTAGTTCCGAGGCGCGGGGCACGGCTTGGGGGTTGCTCACCCCCAAGACCCCCAAAGGGGAAGTCGAATCGAAAAAACCGGGAAAAACGCCTGGAGAGACTGTTTTTCCATCGGTTTTTCCGATTCTCCACCGTTGATTCGGGTGTGCCCGAACCCCCGTGACGGGAAAAACGATTTTTTTCACCATTCTGGCATTGCCTGTGGAAAATTGTTAAGAGTTTCTTTGCCGACTTTCTTTGCAAAGAAAGTCGGGGACAAAATCAGCCTCTCATGTCTTTGCGCTGCGCGGCAAAGACCTACGTTAAAATAAACGCTTCCGGGCGCAGCCGGGGCAGAATGGACAAGCTATGCAATTTCTCTACTTCCTGGCCATCCTGATTGGCCCGCTGGTGAAGGTTCTGTACAACCTCATCGGCAACTACGCGGCAACCATGATCGTTGCCACCCTGATCCTCAAGCTGCTGTTGTTCCCGCTGGCTATTCACCAGCAGAAATCCACCGCCAAGATGTCGGTGTTCCAGCCGCTGATGAACGAGATCCAGCAAAAGTACAAAAACAACCCCCAGAAGCAGCAGGAAGAAATGATGAAGCTGCAGCAGGAACATGGCTTTAACCCCATGGCCGGCTGTCTGCCCATGCTGCTGACCATGCTGGTGCTGTTCGGCTTCCTGGGCGTGGTGTACTACCCTGTACATTACATCTTCGGTGTGTCCGATGCAGCCGTCAAGGCCGCCTGCGAATCCCTGGGCCTGGCTACCGTCAACGCCACCACCATGCAGACGTCCCTGATCCAGGCTATCCATAACGGTGCGGTCATCAGCCCGGACATCATCCCCGCCGATGTGGTTGCGGAAATCCAGAATTTCAACACCACCTTCTTCGGCATGGATATGTGCGATATCCCCGGTTTCAACATCACCCCCATCGCCATCTTCCCGGTCATCGCCGCCGTGACCATGATCCTCAGCTACGTATTCACCCAGAAACTTTCCGGCATGGGCTCCCAGATGCAGGGCAGCATGAAAATCATGATGTGGGTCATGAACCTGATGTTCGTGTCCTTCTGCTTCAATGCCCCCGTCGGTTTCTCTCTGTACTACGGTGTGTCCAACCTGTTCCAGATCGGACAGAGCTTTGTGACCTACAAGATCTACAGCCCCGAAAAGTTCAAGGCACAGTATGAGGCCGAACTGGCCGCCAAACGTGCCGAGAAGAAAAAGAAAAAGACCATGACCATTGAGGAAAACGGCCAGACCGTTATCAAAGAGGTCACCGGCACCGAAGCCAACAAACTGCGCCTGGAACTGGCGCGCCAGCGTGAAGCTGAATTGTACAAGGATGAACGGACAACCCCGTTGCAAAAGTAAGGAGGGAGCACCATGCGCAGCATTGAAATGAGCGCCCGTACCGTGGAGGCCGCTGTAGAGGCTGCCTGCGAAGCATTGGGCGTCGATCGTGACGATCTCAACGTAAGCTATGAAGTTCTGGAATTCCCCGCCCGTAAACTGTTCAAAACCATCCCTGCCAAGGTCCGTGTAAAGGTGGAAGAACCTGCGGACACCGCCCCGGCAGCTGCGGAACCGGTCCAGGCCCCCGTGGCAGAGGCCGAAGTCCCCGCCGCCCCGGTGGAACAGGCACCGGCAGCCGCCCCCGCAGAGGAAGCAGCCGCCCCCGCTCCCGTGGAGGAGCAGCCCGCCGAAGCCCCGGCTGAGGAGGAAGTGGCGCTGGACATCGACGCCGACCCCCGCCTGCAGGCTGCGGTGGAATACCTGACCCCCATCTTTAAGCTGATGGGCGTGGAGGAATTCACCTTCTCGGCCCTGAAAAAGGGTGAAGCCACCATTCTGCGGGTCAGCGGTGCCCACATGGGCGCCCTGATCGGCCGCCGCGGCGAAACTATGGAGAGCCTGTCCTACCTGGCCAGCCTGGTGGTCAACCGGATGGAAGGCCCCTACGTAAAGCTGGGCCTGGATGTGGGCGGCTACCGCGGCAAGCGCGAGGACGACCTGGCCGCTCTGGCCCGCCGCATTGCGGACCGTGTGATCCGCACCGGCTGCTACTACGAGATGGAGCCCATGAACCCCTACGAGCGGCACATCATCCACACCGCCGTGGCGGACATTGAGGGTGTGCGCAGCGAGAGCAAGGGTGAAGGCCCCAACCGCCGCGTGGTGATTTATTCCACCGACCCCAACGCCAGCAACCTGCCTGACCGCGACAACGCCCGCAATGCCCGTGGCGGACGCGGAAACCGCCGTGAGGGCGGCCGCGGAGCGCGCCGGGAAGGCCGTGGCGGCCGCGGCAACCGTAGACCCCGCCGCGAGGGCGCAGGCCGTTACAACGGCCCCCGTTCCAGCGTGCCGGAACGTGAGTTTGCCGACCGTCCCCGTGACCCCGATGCCAAGCCCATGGCACCCAAGGTGACCGAGCGCATCCATGACGGCGACGACTTCGCCTTCGGCAAGATCGAACTGTGATGGCCCGTCCTTTTCTTGCAAGAAAAGGACCAAAAGAACACACAAACAAAACACCCCCGCAGGGAATCCCCTGCGGGGGTGTTTTATTCGGGGTCCTCGGGTCTTTCTTGCAGGCAAAGGGCAATCCCTCCCATTCACAAAGTTCCCCGGGCGGCAGGGGGAAAACTTACAAAAACAGAAAAGTTTTCCACAATCTTGTGGAAAACAAAAGTGAGAGGGACATAGAAAAAGGGGAAAATCCCTGTTCATGGGGTAAATGGTTGGAGTTTCTTCGGTGCCCTTGTTGCGAAAGGGAATAAGAGGCACCCAAAGTTCGTAAAAATCCCTCTTCGTGGGGCAAATAGGTAGAGTTTCTTCGGTTCCTTCTTTGCAAAGAAGGAACAACAAAGAAGGAACAAGAGGTGATATTGACAAACCGGCGGGAATTGGTTTTAATGGTTGTAGGAAAGATAAGAGCAGTTGAAAAAGGAGGCGACCATGAACCAATACAAACGCAGGCGGGCCATGATCATCCTGTGGGGATGCATTGCAGCGCTGGCCCTGTGCACAGCCGCGGTACTGGGATTTTTATGGTGGAAAACCCCCGAGGTGGGGGATTTTTCCATACCCGGTACCCGGGGCGAGATTCCCGCCACGGTGGAATTGCCGGGCAAACTTTCCCGCGGGGAGGAGATTCCCCTGGCGGTACTCTGCCACGGATTTACCGGCAACCGGGGCGGCGATACCCACTTTACCCAGCTGGCCGCGGACCTGGCCGAACAGGGCATTGCCACTGTGCGGATGGATTTTCCCGGCTGCGGTGAAAGCACCGAACCCTATACCGCCTATACCCTGAGCAACATGGCTGCCGATGTGGATTCCTGCATTGCCTACATGCAGGATACCTACAACGTCACCGGCCCCATTGTGCTGGTAGGGCACAGCATGGGTGGGCGACTGGCCAGCCTGTACCCCAGCATGGGCAACTACCCGGTAGATGCCCTGGTCCTGTGGAGCCCCGCCAACGGTACGGGATTGCAGGGCCTGGACTTTTTGAACGTGGAGGATTTGTCCCAGGTGGAGGCTGTGGCCGCCGAGGCCCTGGCCAACGGCAAGGCCGCCACCAAATGGAACGTGGAGATCAGCGACGTGTTTGTGCAGGAAATGCAGAGCAGTGACCCCAACGCCGCTTTGCGGGAAGCCGGGCTGCCGGTTCTGCTGACCTATGCGGGGCACGAAACCCTTTTCCTGGAAAGTACGGTGTCGGAAACCATCGCTGCGGTGGAAAGCCTGCCCAACAGCCAGGTGGTGCTGGAACCCTTTGTGAACGGCGACCATAACTACTTTGGACCTACCGGCAAAGAGGACCCCGAAACCCCTGTGATGGATGCCGCCCTGCGGGAAGTTACCGTCAGCTTCCTGACCGATATTTTGAAGTGAGTGTCTTTGTTCCTTCTTTGCAAAGAAGGAACCGAAGAAATTCCAATTAAAAATCCCCGACAGGATACATCCTGCCGGGGATTTTTGTTTAGAGTTCTTTTGGTTCTTTTCTTGCAAGAAAAGAACGAAGCCATCCACCACAAAAGCATCGCCCCCGTCCGGTTGCGGCTCCGGGCGGGGGCATTTTGGGGTATCGGTTTGGTGTGAGGAGGAATCATGTTCCAGGGTTCCGGTTGCGGCTCCGGTTCCCTGTGCCTAATACAATACAGGATAACTGCTAATAAACTATGATTTTGATATGAACATTTTGTAAAATTGAACAGGTGTGTACAAAAAAATCCCGGCTGCGGGTGCAGCCGGGACATTTTTGAACAGATGGTGGAAAATCAACCAAACATGTTGATCAGGATACCGGCTGCAACCGCAGAACCGATAACGCCCGCCACGTTGGGGCCCATGGCATGCATGAGCAGGTAGTTGCGGGGATTGTACTCCTGGCCGACCTTCTGGCTGACGCGGGCCGCCATGGGAACGGCGGAAACACCGGCAGAACCGATCAGCGGGTTGATCTTGCCGTGGGTAACCACGCACATGACCTTGCCCAGGAGCACGCCGCCGGCGGTGCCAACACCGAAAGCCACGACGCCCAGAACGATGATTTCCACGGTCTGCAGGTTCAGGAAGGTGGAAGCGTTGGTGGTGCAGCCTACGGAGAAGCCCAGGAAGATGGTGATGATGTTCATCAACTCATTGCCGGCCGTCTTGGTAATACGTTCCACAACGCCGGATTCCTTCATCAGGTTGCCCATCATCAGGCAGCCCACCAGGATGGCGGCGTCAGGCAGCGTCAGAGAAACAATGATCGTAACAATAATGGGGAAGAGGATCTTCTCGGTCTTGGAAACCTGCCGCGGTGCGGTCATGACGACCTGACGTTCCTTCTCGGTAGTCAGGAACCGCATGATGGGCGGCTGGATCACCGGCACCAACGCCATGTAACAGTAGGCAGCCACCGCAATGGAACCCAGCAGGTGCGGAGCCAGACGAGTGGTAACAAAGATGGCCGTGGGGCCGTCGGCACCGCCGATGATGCCGATGGAGGAAGCTTCCTGGTTGGTAAAGCCCAGGATCTTGGCGCCGACAAAGGTGAAGAAGATACCCAGCTGGGCCGCAGCGCCCAGCAGCAGGCTGGAGGGACGGGCAATCAACGGGGTGAAGTCGGTCATGGTACCGATGCCCAGGAAGATCAGCGGAGGATAAATGCCCAGCTTGACGCCTAAGTAAATATAGTCCACCATGCCGCCGGAGTTGCCCAGCATCTCCCAGTTGATGTGGTTGGTCTCGTTGAGGAAAATCTCAATGTGGAAAATGCCGTCCAGGGGCAGGTTGGTCATCAGCATGCCGAAGCCGATGGGCAGCAGCAGCAGCGGTTCGAACTGCTTGACGATGGCCAGGTACAGCAGCACACAGGCTACTGCCAGCATGACGGCGTATTTCCAGCCGCCCTCGGTGAAAAAGATCTGTGCCCAACCGGAGTTACCAAAAATTTCGGCAATATTGGTAAAAATCGCACCCATTTTCAGCCCTCCTTACATAAACGGCGTGGTATGCTCACGCACACCCGCATCGCCCCAGGCACCGCGGCGGGAACCCTTGCCGGATTTTGCCACGCGGCGGATACCGTGGATCACAGCGCCTTCGCCCATAACGCTGGCAACAGCAGCCGAGATCGCGGCGATGATCTCGCCGGGGATGGCGCCGTTCTCTGCCTTGGCGGCAGGAGCCTGCGGATTGGGGGCCGGTTTGGGCGGCGCTTTGGGCGCGGCCTTCTGCGGCTTGGACGCCTGCGGTTTGGCAGGCTTATGGTTGATACTGTCGAAAATCTTGCCCTCGATCATGATGATCAGGCAAAGGGCAATCAGCATCGCAAAGACCAGGGTAATGCTGGTCAAAACGACGGTGCCGTCGCTGGCTTCCAGCGCCAGCAATGCAACGTTGGGCATAGCGGGTTTTCCTCCTTTTGCGTTATGCAATCGCAAATTTTGTACAAGCGACATTTGTTCGTATTATACCACATTGTGCATTTTTTTGGTAGATTTTTTTACAAAAAAATTAACAACCCTTCCGCAAAGTTGTACGGTTCACAAAAGCCGTCCCGCTCCGCGGGGCATCCCCGCACCCGGCGCCGGAAAAAGGAGCCCGGGCCAAAAAACGGGTGGGTAGCGGAACTTAATAAAATAAAATACAAAGGCCTGCATAAGGAAAGAGTAAGCACTGCAACAAAAGAAAATAAAGTTTCTTTTCGTCATCCTGCCCAAAAACGGTGGAAAACCCTGCAAAGGGGACGGGCAATGCACAAAAATTGGCCCCGAAAGGCAAATTTCGCTTGACCCGGGCGGCAGGGTGTGGTAGCATAGGCCCATCGAAACGAACGGCAAAGGCGCCGGGCAGAGAAATCTGCCCGGCGCTTTTGTGTTTGTGAGGATAGAAAAGGGGTATGTGTATGTACAGTTCAGCGGATGTAACCTGGACGTTGGTTGCGGCGTTCATGGTGTTTTTCATGCAGGCAGGCTTTGCCCTATGCGAAGCAGGCCTGACACGTGCCAAAAATACCGGCAATATTCTGATGAAGAATATGATGGATTTTTGTATCGGCACGCCCTGCTTCTGGCTGGTAGGCTTCGGTGTGATGTTTGCGGGCACCGGCGCCTTCATCGGCGGGTTTGACCCGTTCATCCAGGGCAGTTACGATTTCGGCAGCCTGCCCTTGTGGGTGTATGTGGTGTTCCAGACGGTGTTCTGCGCCACGGCGGCCACCATTGTTTCCGGTTCCATGGCCGAGCGTACCAAGTTCAGCGCCTACTGCGTGTACTCGGCGGCCATCAGCCTGATCGTCTACCCCATCTCCGGCCACTGGATCTGGGGCGGCGGCTGGCTCAGCCAGCTGGGCTTCCATGATTTTGCCGGTTCTACCGCCGTACATTTTGTGGGCGGCGTGACCGCCTGCCTGGGCGCCTGGATGCTGGGCCCCCGTATTGGCAAATACGGCAAGGACGGCAAGGCCCGGGCCATTCCCGGCCACAACCTGACCGCCATGGCGTTGGGCGTGTTCATCCTGTGGTTCTGCTGGTTCGGTTTCAACGGCGGTTCCACCGTCAGCATGACCGGTGACGATACCATGATCTCGGCCGGTCTGATCTGCTTCAACACCAACATGGCCGCTGCCCTGGCTACCGTGGCGGCTTTGATCACCACCTGGGTGCGCTACGGCAAACCCGATGTGTCCCTGACTTTCAACGGCGCGCTGGCCGGCCTGGTGGCCATCACCGCCGGCTGTGATATGGTAGACCCCTTCGGTGCTGCCATCATCGGCATTGTGGCCGGTGTGCTCTGTGTATTCTCGGTAGAATTTTTCGACAACGTTGCCAAGATCGATGACCCCGTGGGTGCGGTTTCCGTCCACTGCGTCAACGGTGCCTGGGGTACCCTGGCCACCGGTTTGTTCTCCACCGGCAAGGGTGTGTTCTACGGTCACGGCTTCTCCTTCTTCGGCGTGCAGGTGCTGGGTCTGGCCAGCGTGCTGGTCTGGGTGCTGGTTTCCATGTTCATCATCTTTACCATCATCAAAAAGACCATCGGCCTGCGCGTTACCGAAAAGGAAGAAATCGACGGTCTGGACATCCACGAACATGGCCTGACCAGCGCTTATGCAGGTTTTGCCATCAGTGACGCCACCTATGCCGACCTGGAAGTGAACGAGAACACCGATCTGGGTGAGGACGACATCACCAAGGCCAGCCCCGCAAAAATCGCGGCGGCGGTCAAGGTGCAAAAAGAAGCGCCCCTGCCTGCGGAACTGGATTCCGGTATGCATAAAGTTTCCATCATCGTACAGCTGGCCAAGTTCGACGCCCTGAAGCAAGCACTCAACCGCGTCGGCATCACCGGCATGACGGTGACCCAGGTGATGGGCTGCGGCATCCAGAAAGGCAGCGGTGAACGGTACCGCGGCGCTGTGGTGGATGCCACCCTGCTGCCCAAGGTCAAGGTGGAAGTGGTGGTCAGCAAGATCCCGGTGGATACCATCATTGAAGCAGCCACCAAAGCCCTGTACACCGGGCACATCGGCGACGGCAAGATCTTCGTCTACAATGTGGCGAAGGTGGTCAAGGTCCGCACCGGCGAGCAGGACTACGCGGCTTTGCAGGATGTGGAATAACCACAGCAAAAGCAGCCAAAAAAAGGGAACGGTCTTTCGGGACCGTTCCCTTTTTGTTTGTTCCTTCTTTGCAAAGAAGGAACCGAAGAAATTCCCATAGGATATTCCGTGAATGGACGGCTGCCGGGGCATTACCGCCGCCCGGTGCGTTCATCCTGCGGGAACAGACTTTTTTCCAGAGGAGAAAAAACAGGAAGTTTTCCACATGAGGACCTCTCTATGTGGAAAACTTCCTTATAATAAGAGGAAACGCCCTTCCCGGAACCCGTTGGCATGGTTCAGTGGGTCAGCACCTCGTTCATATCATCCAGTTGCTCCGGCACGTCGGTCAAATCCATGGTGGAAAAATCCGTGGTGACCCCCGCATCGTCCAGCAGCCCCTGCTGGGCGGCCGGGTCCGCGCAGATATCCTGGGCACAGCGGTAAACCCCCGGCCAGTTGGCATCCATGGTGGCCTGGTCGTCGGCGCTCAATCCCTGCTGCCAGGTCCGGGTTTCGCCGGGCAGGTCCTCCGGCACCAGGTCCCCCGCCAGAAATACCACCAGGTCCGCCGCCGCAATGGCGGTTTTCAGGCTGCCCCCGGCGCTGTCCACCTCATAGGCAATGCAGCCGTTCAAAACCACCGTCAGCCGCCGCGTTTTTACCGCCGCCGCTGCGTTTTCCACCGCGGCGGTTTCGCTTGTGGAAAACCCTGCCTCCGGTGTGGCGGCTGTCTCCCCGGTCCGGGCGGTTTCCGGCGTGGCGGCGGGGGCTGCGGCGCACCCCGCCAGCAGCAGCCCGCAAAGTATACAGCACAGTATCTTTCGCATACAGGATACCCCCTTAGTTTTGCACCATAGTATGCCCGGGAACACAAACTTCGTGCGTTGTGCCCATCCGCTTGCGGATATACGCCTGGATGCCGTCAAAAATCGGCATCAGGTCCTCTCCGTCCGGCGTCAGGCGGTATTCCACCCGGGGCGGTGTTTCGTGATGATCGATCCGCTGGATCAATCCGTCAGCCGCCAGCTCCTTGAGCTGGTTGCTCAGCATCTTGTGGGTGATGCCGTCCAGCAGCCGCCGCAGCTCATTGTAGCGCAGCGTGCCGTGAGCACCTACCATAAACAAAATGCGCATCTTCCATTTGCCGCTGATGCGGTCCATCACCGCTTCCATCTTGTCGCAGCCTACGTCCGCGTACCGGCAGTTACAGTTTGCATTGGGATGCATGGTCTGAAGTCCCCCTCCTTTGACGGTTTCCAAAAAGTGCGTACTTGCCAAAACGACCAGTGCCTGTATACTAAGTATAGAGGATTTTTTTCATTTTGCAACTTGCCCGCCCCTGTGGTTTGCGGTAGAATGAGTACAGAAGCGCACGCCGGAAGGGCGTGCCAGGAATTATGAGGGAGAAACTGACGTATGACCGACGATTTGTTTGAGTTTTTGCAGGAGAGTGTGACCCCCTACCATGCAGCCGCCACCGCGGCCGCCTGGCTGGAAGCGGCCGGCTTTACCCGCCTGGAAGAGGCCGATTACTGGAACCTGGAACCCGGCAAGGGATATTATATCGTCCGCAACGGTTCGGCGGTGGTGGCCTGGCGCATCCCCGACCATGCCATCGGCGGCTGGCGCATCACCGCCAGCCACAGCGACGCCCCGGGCTGGAAGATCAAGTCCGACACGGTACAGAACGACGGCTGCCGCCGCCTGAGCGTGGAAGGCTACGGCGGCATGATCATGTCCAGCTGGCTGGACCGTCCCCTGACGGTGGCGGGCCGGGTGCTGCTGCGCACCGAGGACGGTGTGGAAACGCGGCTGGTCCATTTTGACCGGGACCTGCTGGTGATCCCTTCCCTGGCCATCCACATGCAGCGGGATGTGAACCAGGGCCACCACTACAACCCCCAGATCGACATGCAGCCCCTGTGGGGCCCCGCCGACAGCCGCACCCTCACCGACCTGCTGTGTGAGGAACTGGGCGTGAAAGAGGAGGACATCCTGGACCGGGACCTGCAGCTGGTGACCCGTCAGGCACCCACCGTCATCGGACCGGACGGCCAGTATTTTATGGCGCCCCGCATCGACGACCTGGAATGTGCCGCCACCACCCTGCTGGGCTTTATTGAAGCCGCCGCCGAGACCGACAGCGCCTGCGCCCCGGTCTGGGCCATGCTGGACAACGAGGAAGTGGGTTCCTCCAGCCGTCAGGGCGCCCAGAGCAGCTTTTTGCGGGATGTGCTGGACCGGATTCTGGAAGCCATCCCCCACAGCGCCCAGATGGAACACCGGGCCCTGGCCAACAGCTTTATGCTCAGCGCCGACAACGGCCATGCGGCCCACCCCAACTTTGCGGCCAAGAGCGACCCCGCCGCCCCCGTGCGGCTGGGCGGCGGCGTGGTGTTGAAATACAACGCCAGCCAGAAATACACTACCAACGCCCTGAGCGGCGGCATCTTCCGGGCTATCTGCGAAAAAGCCGGGGTGCCGGTGCAGACCTTTACCAACCGGGCGGACGAACCGGGCGGCAGCACCCTGGGCAACCTGCAGAGCCATTCGCTGCCCATCCCCATGGCGGATATCGGCCTGGCCCAGCTGGCCATGCACTCCGCGGTGGAAACCGCCGCTGTTTCTGACGCCAACGCCATGGTCCGGGCCGTGGCCGCCTTCTACCGGGTCCATCTGCGGGCCCTGGGCGACGGCGTGTATACCCTGGCATGATCACCGGACGGTATGCCCCCAGCCCCAGCGGCCGGATGCACCTGGGCAACCTGCTGTGCTGTCTGCTGGCCTGGCTGAGTGCCAAAAGCAAAGGCGGGCATGTGCTGCTGCGCATCGAAGATCTGGACACCCAGCGGTGCCCCCGGCATTTTGCCGACGCCATCATGGACGACCTTGCCTGGCTGGGTCTGGCCGCCGACGGCCCGGAACCCCCGGTGTACCAGAGCGAACGGGCGGAGATTTATCAACACTATTATGATATGCTGGACCGGCGGGGGCTGGTCTACCCCTGCTTTTGCAGCCGCAGCCAGCTGCACGCCGCCAGCGCCCCCCACCGCAGCGACGGCCAGGTACTGTACGCCGGTACCTGCCGGAACCTGACGCCGGAAGAAGTGGCGGAAAAATCCAGGACCCGCGCCCCTGCCTGGCGGGTGAAGGTACCGGAGGAGGAAATCGCCTTTACCGACGGCCACCTGGGCCCCTATGCCGAGAATCTGGCCCGGGACTGCGGGGACTTTTACCTGCGCCGGGCGGACGGCGTGTTTGCCTACCAGCTGGCCGTGGTGGTGGATGATGCCCTGATGGGCGTTACCGAGGTAGTACGGGGGGCCGACCTTTTGAGCAGCACCCCCCGGCAGCTGTGGCTGTACCGGGAACTGGGGCTGACACCCCCGGCCTTTTACCACCTGCCCCTGCTGCTGGCCGCCGACGGACGGCGGCTCTCCAAACGGGACGGGGACCAGAGCCTGGAAAACCTGCGGGCCAAATACGCCCCCGAGGAAGTCATCGGCAAACTGGCCTTTGCCTGCGGATTGCAGGATGCGCCCCGCCCGGTGACGCCGGCGGAACTGGCCGGGACCTTTACTTGGGCCAAAGTGCCAAAAGATGACATCCTTTTGCCGGAAAACCTGTTTTAATGGGGGAAAGGGGCAAAGGATGCCCCCGGCAGCGGGCAAGGCCCCGCCGGAAAAAACCGAATTCCCACCGGGAAGCGCCGTCTTCCCGGTTTGTCTCAACCCAGCAAAATAAAGGAGTTCTCCACAATGCAACGCTATGAAATTACCGGCATGAGCTGTGCGGCTTGTGCCAGTCATGTGGAAAAAGCCGTGGCGGCGGTGCCCGGCGTTCAGTCGGTGGCGGTCAGCCTGCTGACCAATTCCATGCAGGTGGAATGTGCCCCCGATGTGGACCAGGTGCGGCTGCAAAAGCGCATCTGCCGTGCGGTGGAGGCCGCGGGCTACGGCGCCGCCCCCGCCGACGATACCATGGAAGGGGCCCTGGACGATACCGAGACCCCTCGCCTGAAAAAACGCCTGATCCACAGCCTGTGTTTTCTGGTGCCGCTGATGTACCTTTCCATGGGGCACATGATCGGGCTGCCGCTGCCGCCTTTCCTGGAAGGGGGCGGGCCGGGGGCGCTGGTCTACGGCCTTTTGCAGCTGGCCCTGACCCTGCCGGTCTGCTGGATCAACCGGGCGTTCTTTATCAGCGGCTGGAAGGGGCTGCGCAGCCGCGCCCCCGGCATGGATGCGCTGGTATCCCTGGGCGCCGGGGCGGCCTTGCTCTACGGCGTGTTCGCCCTGATCATGATCGGTGCGGGGCTGGCTTCCGGGGAGGAAGAACTGGTCATGCAGTACCGCCACGACCTCTACTTTGAATCCGCCGCCATGATCCTGACCCTGATCACGGTGGGCAAAACCCTGGAAGCCTACAGCAAGGGCCGCACCACCGACGCCCTGAAAAGCCTGATGGAACTGGCCCCCCAGACCGCTACCGTGCTGCGGGACGGCCAGCCCGTGACCGTGCCGGTGAGCGAGGTGGAAGTGGGCGACCTGTTCCTGGTCAAACCCGGTGAGGCCATTCCCGTGGACGGCACGGTGGCCGAGGGTGTGTCCAGCGTCAACGAGGCAGCCCTGACCGGCGAGAGCATGCCGGTGGACAAGTTCCCCGGTTCCCCTGTCAGCGCCGCCACCATCAACCAGAACGGCGCCCTGACCTGCCGCGCCGAGCGGGTAGGCCAGGATACCACCCTTTCCCAGGTGATCCGGCTGGTGCGGGACGCCGCCGCCACCAAAGCACCCCTGGCCAAAACCGCCGATAAAGTATCCGGCGTGTTTGTGCCCGCGGTCATTGCCATTGCGGCGGTGACTTTCCTGGTCTGGCTGCTGCTGGGCCAGACCTTCCCCTATGCGCTGGCCCGGGGGATCTCGGTGCTGGTCATCAGCTGCCCCTGCGCCCTGGGGCTGGCCACCCCGGTGGCCATTATGGTGGGCAGCGGCGTGGGCGCCAAGCACGGCATCCTCTTTAAGACGGCCGCCAGCCTGGAAACCACCGGCTACACCGACACCGTATTGCTGGACAAGACCGGCACCATCACCACCGGCGAACCCAGCGTGGTACAGGTGGTGGGCACCCGCCGTGTGCCGGAAAAATTCCTGCTGAGCATGGCCGCCGGCCTGGAACTGCGCAGCGAACATCCCCTGGCCCGGGCCATTTTGCAGCGGGTCGAACAGGATAAGATCAAATACACCGCCGTGGCAGGCTTTGAGGCCGTGCCCGGCAAGGGGCTGCGGGGCAAGGTGGCCGGCAAGGTCATTGCCGGCGGCAACGCCGAGTTCATCCGCGAAACCTGCATCCTGCCCCCCGACCTGGAAGAAGCCGGGCAGAAAATGAGCAAAAACGGCATTACGCCGCTGTATTTCTCTCTGGCCGGCAGCCCCGCGGGCGTGATCGGTGTGTCCGACGTGGTGAAAAAGACCTCGGCGGGGGCCATTGCCCAGATGAAGGCCCTGGGCCTGAATGTGGTGCTGCTCACCGGCGACAACGAAGGCACTGCCCGGCACATCGGTTCCATGGTGGGGCTGGACGCCGACCATGTGGTGGCCGGGGTGCTGCCCGCCGGTAAGGAAGCGGAAGTCCGCCGCTGGCAGGCCAAGGGCCGGGTGGCCATGGTGGGGGACGGCATCAACGATGCCCCCGCCCTGACCCGCGCCGAGACCGGTATTGCCATTGGCGCCGGGGCCGACGTGGCCCTGGATGCCGCCGATGTGGTGCTGGTGCGCAGCGACCTGGCCGATGTGCCCGCCGCGGTGCGGTTGTCCCGCGCGGTGGTGCGCAACATCCACGAAAACCTCTTCTGGGCGTTCTTCTACAACGCCATCTGCATCCCCCTGGCTGCGGGCGTGTTCACGGGGCTGGGCATTACCCTCAACCCCATGATCGCTTCCGCCGCCATGAGCCTTTCCAGCGTGTGTGTGGTCACCAACGCGCTGCGGCTCAATACTTTTGATCCCCGCAAGGCCGACCGGGACGCCCCGCCCAAACACAAGGCGCCGCCCCGTCAGGCCCCTGCACAACCTGCCGCCTGCCCGGTCAGCTGCCCGGTGCAGACCACCCAAAAGGAGGGTAAAGCCATGAACAAGACCATCCATATTGAGGGCATGATGTGTGCCCACTGCGAAGCCACCGTGAAAAAGGCACTGGAAGCCCTGGACGGTGTGGAAAGCGCCGCCGTCAGCCATGAACAGGGCACCGCGGTGGTGACCCTGACCGCCCCGGTAGACGATGAAGCCCTGAAACAGGCCGTGGAGGCGAAGGACTACACGGTTACGGGCATCGACGCATGAGCGCCGTGCGCCGCCGCTGGCGGTTTGAAGGCCGGGTGCAGGGGGTAGGGTTCCGATACTTTTCCGCCTGCGCTGCCCAGAAACTGGGCCTGACCGGATGGGTGGCCAACAACTGGGATGGCAGCGTTACGCTGGAAGCCCAGGGCGAGCCTGCCCAGCTGGACAAGCTGGTGCCGCTGATTGAAAAAACCTGCCGCTGGGGCCGCATTGAAGGCATGACTGTACAGAATCTGCCCCTGGAGGAACACGAGTACGGTTTTACCGAGCGCAGCGGCGATTGACCTACTTTCTTTGCAAAGAAAGTAGGCAAAGAAACTCTGATCAAAAAGGCATGGTCCAAAGACCATGCCTTTTTATATATCATTTTCCATTACGGGGGTTCGGGCACACCCGAATCAACGGTGGAGAATCGGAAAAACCGATGGAAAAACAGTCTCTCCAGGCGTTTTTCCCGATTTTTTCGATTCGACTTCGTCTTTGGGGGTCTTGGGGGTGAGTAACCCCCAAGCCGTGCCCCGCGCCTCGGAATGCGGCGCTTTTTGCCTGCGGGGCCATGCCCCGCAACCGCGCCCACAGAATCAAGCGCGGTGCAAAAACCAACGCGAAGCGTTGGTTCCGAAATACACGGCCCCGGAACCGGGGCCATTAGGCGGGTTGCCTAACTTGCCGCTACCTTTGGTCGTTCAAAAAGGAACATATCCCGGCAGCGTGAACCCACCGGGAAAACCACGCGTCAAACTTGCCAACGGCAGACAGGTTCGGTATAATAGAATATTATAGAAAAAGGGGGCTTTGTTTTGGCCGGGACTTTGTATCTGGTGGCTACACCCATCGGCAACCTGGACGATATGCCGCCCCGGGTGGCGGCGACTTTCGGGGCGGTGGATTTTGTGGCCGCCGAGGATACCCGTGTGACCCTGCGGCTGCTGAACCATCTGGGACTGAAAAAGCCGCTGGTCAGCTATTATGAACACGCCCTGCACCACGGCGAAGCCATTTTGCAGCGCATCGAAGCGGGGGAGGACTGCGCCCTGTGCAGCGATGCGGGCATGCCCTGCATCAGCGACCCCGGGGAACAGATCGTGGCCGAAGCCCACGCCCGGGGCATCCGGGTGGTGCCGGTGCCCGGTGCATCCGCCTGTATTACGGCGCTGGCCGCCAGCGGGCAGCCTACCGCCCGGTTCGTGTTTGAAGGATTCCTGCCGGTGCCCAAGCGAGAACGGCGGGAACGGTTGGCGGCTTTGCAGGGCGAGACCCGGACCATACTGTTGTACGAAGCCCCCCACAAACTGCGGGGGACCCTGGACGATCTGGCCGGGGCATTCGGGCCGGAACGCCCGGTCAGCCTTTGCCGGGAGTTGACCAAACTCCACGAGGAGATCGTCAAAACCACCCTGGGCGAGGCGGTGGCCTATTACAAGGAACACGATCCCCGGGGCGAGTATGTGCTGGTGGTGGCGGGGGCTGACCCGGCCGCTGCGGCTGCCGATGCCGAACCCACCAAAGAAGAAGTGGTGGCCGCCGCCAGAACCTTGTTGGCGGGCGGTATGCCCCCTTCCGCCGCAGCCAAGCAGGCGGCGGCAGGCACGCCCTTTTCCAAGGGAGAGATTTACAAAGAACTGATCGCCAAGGAGTAAGCGGGCGGCGATTCCCCGCCGCGGGGATATTCTGATTTTTCCAGAAAGGATTTACTTTCATGTCTGAAACCACAAAGATCCTTGTCATCAGCGATGTGCACGGCCGCCTGCGCGACCTGCGCTGGGTGCTGGATCATGAGGAAGCCGAGGCTATGTTTTATCTCGGTGACGGATTGTATGATCTGAACGCGGCTTTGCAGCTGCGCAAAACGCCGGTGCCGTACCCCATCTACCGGGTGGCGGGCAACTGCGATACCGGCTACGAGGAACCCACCGAGGGCATGGCGCCCTTTGCGGGGGTGCTCTTCTTTTACACCCACGGCCACCACTACGGCGTCAAGATGGGCAGTGAACGGCTGGCGGAATCGGCCGGGGCCCGCGGCGCCGATGTGGCGCTTTTCGGCCACACCCATGTGCGGGAACTGCAGCGGGGCGTGGGCACGGCGGCTACCGTGTTCAATCCCGGCAGCCTGCGGGACGGCGGCAGCTATGGCGTGATTGAAGTGACCGACGGCCAGTGTGCCTTCGGATGGAAGCGGGTGCCTGCATTTTGAACGAAAGTGTACAGTATATTCCGGAAGTAGACAGCACCAATACCTGGGCCAAGGCCCATCTGCAGGAGTTCGGGCCCATCGGGGCGGTGTATTCCACCAGCCAGACGGCGGGCCGGGGACGGCTGGGCCGCCAGTGGATCGACGCCCCGGGCAAGGCCCTGTATTACACGGTGGTGCTCAAAACACCGCTGGTGCAGCCGTCCACCCTGCCGCTGTTTTCCAGCCTGGCGGTGGCCGATGCCCTGGAACAGCGCTACGGCGTACAGTGCCAGATCAAGTGGCCCAATGATCTTTTGCTCAACGGCAAAAAGGTGGTGGGCATCCTGTGCGAGGGTGCCCCCGACGGACACAGCGTTCTGTCGGGTATTGGCATCAACCTGGCCCAGGACCAGGCCTATTTTGACGCCGCGGGCCTGCCCCATGGCACCAGCCTGGCCCTGCAGGGAGTCAAGGTGGACCTGGAAGTGGACCCGGAATGGCTGGCCCAGTATATGACGGATTTCGGCTTTGACCGGGAACTGTATACCTACGAGGTGGAGGGGTTTGCCCCGTACCGGGAACGGTACAAGGCCCGCTGCGTGAACCTGGGCCGCCGCGTGACCTATGAGGGCGGCGCGGGCACTGCCGTGGATGTGGACGAGGAAGGACGTTTGATCGTGGAAGGCGAAAACGGCGAGACCCGCGTCTTTACCGGCGAAGTATCGGTCCAGGGCATCTACGGTGCGGTGTAAGCCACAGCGTGTGACCTCCGCTTTCGTTCTTTTCTTGCAAGAAAAGAACCAAAAGAACTCTATACAAAAATCCCCCGCAGGGAATTTCCCTGCGGGGGATTTTTAGTTGGAATTTCTTCGGTTCCTTCTTTGCAAAGAAGGAACAAAGGGCGGGTTACGCCTTGGCTTTCTCCTCATCCAGGCGGTCCAGCAGATCCCAGACACCCAGCATATACTGGATACCCAGGGCACGGTCATACTTGCCGTAGCCGGGGCGGCAGTTGCCGGGGCCTTCCTCCCACAGCTGACGGCCGTGGTCGGGGCGGATGACCAGGTCATGGCCGCCCTCATGGTAGGCGCGCAGGATATCAATGATGCCGGTCTCGCCGCAGCAATCGCGGTGGGCAGCTTCACTGAAATCGCCGTTGGGGAAGTGATGGATGTTGCGGATATGCGCGAAGGGGATACGGTCGCTGTGCTTGCGCACAATGGCCGCCACGTTGTTGTTGGGGTTGGCGTTCAGGCTGCCGGAGCAGAGCGTCAGGCAGTTGTACGGATCATCCACCATGGTCAGGAACCGGTCAATGGCCTCGGCGTCGGTCAGCAGACGGGGCAGACCGAAGATATCCCACGGGGGATCGTCCATGTGAATGGCCATCTTCACGTCGCACTCGCGGCAGGTGGGCATAAGGGCTTCCAGGAAATACTTCAGGTTATCCCACAGTTTTTCCTTGGTGACGGGGGCGTACGCCTTGAACAGCTCGTCCAGCTTGGCCATGCGCTCCGGCTCCCAGCCCGGGAAGGTCATGTTGTACTTCTCGGTAAAGTTCAGGATATACTCGGCCATGGCCTTGTAATCGTCCTGGATCATGTCCTTCTGGTAGAACAGCGCCGTGGAACCGTCGCCCACCGGGTGGAACAGATCGGTGCGGGTCCAGTCAAAGATGGGCATGAAGTTGTAGCAGATCACCTTGACGCCGTACTTGGAAAGGTTGCGGATGCACTGCTTGTAGTTCTCGATCAGCTGATCCCTGGTGGGCAGGCCGATCTTGATGTCGTCATGCACGTTGACGGACTCCACCACTTCGGCGGAAAAACCGTAGGACTGGATGTGCTCCACGGCTTCCTTAATCTCGTCTTCTTCCCAGATTTCGCCGGGCATCTTGCTGTGCAGCGCCCAAACGATGCTCTCTACGCCGGGGATCTGCTTGATGTCGCCGAGGGTGATGGGGTCATTGCCCTCACCATACCAGCGCCAACCCATTTTCATGGACATAAAAGACCTCCTTGTATATGAATTTTAAAATTATACAATTTGTAATATTTGCGGGTTCCAGATTGTTGGGCCGGATAACCACAAATGTTGCCTTTACGGGGGTTCGGGCACACCCGAATCAACGGTGGAAAATCGGAAAAACCGATGGAAAAACAGTCTTTCCAGGCGTTTTTCCCGGTTTTTTCGATTTGACTTCGCCTTTGGGGGTCTTGGGGGCGTGCAGCCCCTAAGCCGTGCCCCGCGCCTCGGAATTAGCGGCGCGTTTTTCCGCCGCTTTTTGCGCGGTCAAAAAGCGGCACTGTCCGGCAGCGCGAACCTGACGGGAAAACCACCTGCTCTTTGAGAGCCGAAGGCTCAGTTCAGAGCGTCGTGAAGCGTTTTACGGACAGCACCCACACCGGCCAGCTCAGCCACAAAGTAGGCTTCGATCTTGTCGGCCAGAACGGTCTTGGTCAGGTCGGTGCCAAAGATGGACGCATTGGCCAGGATGCTCTTCAGCTGGCCATGGTAGGTTTCCGGCTTGCCCACTTCGATGCCCGCCAGCTTGGCCTGCAGATCTTCCTTCAGGGGATCGGCCGAAACTTCAAAGGCGTTGCCGTTGTCGTCCACGGCCAGCAGGTAACGCAGCCAGCCGGCAATGGCCAGAGGAATGGACACCAGGGTGTTCAGGTCGCGGCCTTCGGCAATGTAGCTCTTGATGGTCTCGCCAAAGCGAATGCCCACCTTCTGGGAGGTATCGGTGGCAATGCGCTGCGGGGCGTCCGGCATGAAGGGGTTGGGCAGGCGCTGCTCCACCACTTCGTCAATGAAGGCCTTGGGCTCCAGAATGCCGGGGTTGACCACCACGGGCAGACCTTCCACATAGCCCAGACGCTTGATGAGGGCCACGATGTCGGCGTCCTTCATCTCGTCGCAGATCAGGGTGTAGCCCAGCATGCAGCCGTAGACGGACATGGCGGTGTGCAGCGGGTTCAGGCAGGTGGTGACCTTCATGCGCTCGGTCTTGTTGACGGTCTCGCGGTCGGTCATGTAGACACCGGCCTTTTCCAGAGCCGGACGGCCATTGGGGAACTTGTCCTCTACCACCAGGTACTGGGGACGCTCGGCGTTGACGAAGGCCGCAATGAAGGTGTTCTTGCTGGTGACGATGGGGGCCATATCCTCGATGCCGTCCTTGGCCAGAGAATCCTGCACCATCTGGTGGGGACGCGGGGTGATCTTGTCGATCATGGACCAGGGGAAGGCGATCTTGCTCTCGTCGGTCAGGTAGTCGATGAAGTCCTGGCCCACAAAGCCCTTCTCGGCCCAGGCCTTGGCAACGGTCATGACGCTGGACTGCAGCTTCTCACCGTTGTGGGAGCAGTTGTCCATGGAAACCACGGCCAGAGGCGCGGCGCCGGCCTTGAAACGCTCAAACAGCAGGGCGGCCACCATGCTCATGGCATGACGGGCGGAGGCGGGGCCTTCGTCCATGTCGGCCTGGACAACCGGCATCAGGCTGCCGTCCGGACGGTAGAGGGCGTAGCCCTTCTCGGTGATGGTGAAGGAGATCATCTGCAGGCCGGGATCGGTGAAGATCTCTTTGAAGCGGGCCATCATGGCGGCGTCGGAAGAATCGGCGCGCAGGCCCTCGGCCACGGAACCGATGATCTCGCGGCTGGTGGAGCCGTCCGGGTTCAGGGTGACCATCATGGTCAGGTTGTCAAAGGGGGTGTAGATCTTGTCGATAATGTCGTAGTCGAAGGTATCGGCGGCAATGATACCGCGGTCGGCCAGACCTTCGTTCAGCAGATTCTGCTGCAAAGCAGCAATAAAACCGCGGAAAATGTTGCCCGCGCCGAAATGCACCCAGATGGGGTGTTCCCTGGTGGCGGCGGTCATAGCGGCATGGTCGAACTGGGGCAGCTTGACGCCCAGCTTTTCCCACTCGGCTTTCTGGTTGACGATGGAAGAGGCATTCATCTGCATAGCGGTTTGCTCCTTTTTTGGTGCGTGTGAGTGGACGGCCCATTGCCGTCCGCGTTGATTTCAGTATACCGCGCAATTTTTATTAGGAAAATGGCCGAGATTGCTTGAAAGATTGTAAAAGTTGCGGTAAAGTATACTATATAAGAGTTTACCGGCAAATTGCCGCCGAAAAGAGGGAAAACCGGTATGGCCACCTCCAATTACAATCCCTATACCCGCCGCCAGACCATGATCGCCTCCGATTATGAGATCTACCGTTACCGCTCCACCTATATGAACGAAGTGGAGCTGCACCACCATGACTTCTACGAAGTATATCTTTTGCTGCGCGGCCGGGTGGAATACATTGTGGAAAACCAGATCTACCGCATGCGCCCCGGCGACTGGATGCTGACCAGCCCCCTGGAACTGCACCAGGCCCGCATCGTTACCGACGCCGACGCCTACGAGCGGTTTGTTCTGTGGATCGCCCGGCCCTATCTGGAGCGGCTTTCCACCCCGCGCACCAGCCTGACCCGCTGTTTTGACACCAGTGTGGCCACTCACACCAACCTTCTGCGGGTGGGGGGTGCCCAGGGCGCCCAGATGCGTGCTTCCATCGAGCGGCTGTGCGGGCTGCGCAACTCCAAGGACTACGGCAGCGACCTTTTGGCCCAGAGCGCCCTGGTGGAACTGATGATCGGGCTGAACCGCGCCGCCGAGGAACGGGGCGACAGCCGCCCCTTGGGTACCAGCGACCAGGTGGTGGACGCAGTGCTGCATTACATCAACGAACATTACAGCGAGACCATGACCCTGGACCAGCTGGCGGAAAAATTCTTCATCAGCAAATACCACCTGCTGCGCAAGTTCGACGCCCAGGTGGGCACCACGGTACACCGGTACATCCTGCAAAAACGGCTGCTGAACGCAAAACAGCTGCTGGCCGGCGGCGTACCCCCCAACGAGGTATGCCAGTACTGCGGGTTCGGGGATTACGCCAACTTTTACCGGGCGTTCAAGGCCGAATACAACCAGACCCCCCGGCAGTATATCCAGACCGTGCGGGGCAACTGAGGATGGTTGCACTTTACCCCCGATGCGTGTACAATAAAGGCGTATCTTGCAGGAAGGCGGTGACCCCCGGGTGAATGCCCCCAAAACCGAAACACGCCGGGCGGGCGGTATCGACTATACCCTGACCCGCCGCCGCGTACGCAACATCAATCTGCGGGTGCGGGCGGACGGTTCGGTGGCGGCCAGTGCGGCGCCCCGGGTGCCTGCCGCCGTGGTGGATGCCTTTGTGGCCTCCCGTGCCGGATGGGTGGAAAATGCCCGGGCCAAGGCTGCCGCCCACGCCCGGTGGGATGCGGCCGCCGATGCCGCCCTGCCGGACAAAAAGCAGGCCCTGGCGCAGATGACGGCGCTGTGCCGGGCATACTATCCGCAGTTTGCATCCACCTGCCCCGGCGGGGCGTTCCCCCGCATTGCGGTGCGGGATATGCGTACCCGGTGGGGTTCCTGCAGCCTGAAAACCGGCACCCTAGCTTTCAGCCGCCGTCTGTGTGTGGCGCCCCGCGCCGCACAGGAATATGTTGTGGTACACGAATTCTGCCACTTTGCTCACCCTGACCACAGCCCGGCGTTCTGGGCGGCGGTCGAGGCGGTGCTGCCCGACTACCGGCAGCGCCGCAAACTGCTGCGGTAACCGCGGGCCTGCTGCCCGCTGCCGCTTTGTACGGAGGTTGCGCCCTTGGCTTCTTCACAGAAAAAATACGCCACTCTGGTGAACAACACCCTGTTGTTCGCGTTGTCCAACTTCAGTTCCAAACTGCTGAGTTTCTTTATCCGGCCGTACCTGAGCTACGCCCTGGATTCCCCCGACGTGATGGGTGTGTCCAGCCTGCTGCAGCAGGCCACCAACCTGCTGATCCCGGTGGTCAGCCTGGGGGTGTCTTATGCGGTGATCCGCTTTGGCCTGGACCGGGCCGTGCGCAAGGACAGCGTCTTTGTAAACGGCGGACTGACCATCTTTGCGGGCTTTGCCCTGCTGCTGGTGGCCATGCCGCTGGTGCGGCTGATCCCCAACGCCGGGGATTATCTGCCCTGGCTGTACCTCTGCGTGCTGGCCAGCTGTCTGCGTACCCTGTGTACCCAGTTCATCCGGGCGCGGATGCTCAACCGTCTGGTGGCCATCGACGGCGTTATGACCACCGGCGCGCTGCTGGCCTATTACCTGATCTTCCTGAGCTGGTTCAACATGGGGGCCACCGGTTTCCTGCTGGCCAACGCCTGCGCGGACCTGACCTCCATGGTGTTTGTGTTCTTTGCCGGCGGCTGCTGGCGGTACTGCAAGCCCAAAGCCTTTGACAAGGAACTGTGGGTGGATATGCTGCGCTACTGCCTGCCCATGATCCCGGCGGCCATCAGCTTCTGGATCATCAATGCCAGCGATATGTTCTTTGTGCAGGCCATGTGCGAGGACTACCAGGGCCGCAGCGGCAACTATTGGGTGGGCCTGCTCTCGGCGGGGTATTTCCTGCCGCAGGTCATCACCATTATGGGCAGCATCTTCTATGAGGCATGGCAGCTTTCCGCCGTGACCGAGGAACAGGACCGGGAAGCTTTCTTCTCCAAGATTTTCCGGGTCTATGCCTGCGCCATGTTCTGCTGTGTGGCGGGGGTCATTATGCTTTGCCGGCCCATGATGCACCTGTTCAAGGGCGAATACTACGACGGCTGGACCTTTGTGCCCTTCCTGACCCTTTGTTCCATGTTCACCTGCCTGAACCAGTTCCTGAACAGCGTCTATGTGGTGTATAAGCGGTCCACCGGGTCGCTGGTCACCATGCTGGCGGGCGCGGTGCTCAATGCGATCCTCAACGTGGCGTTCATCCTGCTGTGGGGCCCCTGGGGCGTTACCCCGGCCAGCTTCCTCAGCCTGCTGCTGGTGTTCCTGCTGCGTGCCTACTCCACCCGGGGCCTGCTGCGCATCGACTTCCACGCCCCCTGGCTGGCGGTCAACATGCTGCTGGTAATGGCCGAGATCTGGTGCCTGATGAATCTGTCCGACTGGGTGGTGCCGGTGGTGCTGCTGACGGCGGTGATCTGCGCCATCAATGTGCGCGAAGTGTTTGACCTGGTACAGAAACTGATGGCGCGGTTCCTGCACCGCAAAGGAGCCTGAGATGGAAAACGAAATTCTGAAAGCGCTGTCCGCCCGCAAAAGTGTCCGGGTCTTTACCGACCGGCCGGTGACCGCCGAAGAGCGGGCCGCTATTCTGAAAGCTGCCTTCCAGGCGCCCACGGCGGGCAACCAGCAGCTGTACACCATTCTGGACATTACCGACCAGGCTCTGAAAGAGCGGCTGGCCGACCTGTGTGACCACCAGCCTTTTATTGCCAAAGCACCGCTCTGCCTGGTGTTTTTGGCGGATTGCCGCCGCTGGCCCCGGGCTTACCGGGCGGCAGGGGTGGAAAATCCCCGCAAACCAGGCCCCGGCGACCTTTTGCTGGCCATGGCCGATGCCTGCATTGCGGCCCAGAACGCCGTGACCGCGGCGGAAAGCCTGGGCATCGGCAGCTGTTACATAGGGGACGTGCTGGAAAACGCCGAACAAATGCGCCAGGCCCTGGCCTTGCCCGCCCATGTGGTGCCCGCCTGCATGCTGGTGTTCGGCTGCCCCACCGAACAGCAGCAGAACCGCCCCAAGCCGGTGCGTTTCCGGGAGGAAGCGGTGGTCTGCGAGAACACCTACCGCGACCGCACCGAGGAAGAACTGCGGGAGGACTTTACCCTGCGGGGCGCCGGTGTGCCGGAATTTGACTTTGATAGATACCTGCAGGCTTTCTGCAACCGCAAGTATGACAGCGATTTCTCCCGGGAGATGAGCCGCAGCGCGGCGGTGTATCTGAAAGATTTTACATGATGGTTCCCGCTTTCTTGCCCCCCATGCGGGGGCTTTTTTGTTGGTAGTTTTTCCCGGTGTGCCCGAACCCCCGTAAAGGCAAAGCTTGTGGTGACCCGGTGTTTTTTCTTTTCCGGAAAGAACCGGAAAACCCCATAAAAAATCCCTCTATGGAATTTCCATAGAGGGATTTTTTGATCAGAGTTTCTTCGGTTCCTTCTTTGCAAATAAGGAACTTACTGGGCGTCGAAGAGAGTCTGGTCGCGCTTGGCGTGGGCGCCCACGTTGTTGTATTCCAGGTTCAGGTATCCGTGAACCCAGGCGTCCAGCGTTTCATCCACGCCGAACTCCGCGGTGCTGCCGTCCGGTTTCATGTAATCGTTGGCGCCGGTCACCACCGGGGTGGTGTCCTTCATTTCCAGCAGATACTGGTAGAAGGTGCTCAGGGGCAGGCCCGCCTGCT
>ERZ1643250.437-NODE-437-length-44691-cov-7.982705_pt1 | contig 44691 bp, 38 predicted proteins | sample MGYA00579262_ERZ1643250 | MGnify/ENA primary metagenome ERZ1643250 (study PRJEB29033, sample SAMEA4952265) | chicken gut metagenome | biome: Broiler Chicken; feature: Gastrointestinal Tract; material: Caecum | place: Ireland | collected 2018 | study: Broiler...
AAAACAGTAAAGAAAGTCCTGTTCCAAGAATCATAAATATACCATAGATTCTGCGGCCGGAAGTATCGTTCTGATTGAAGGCAAAGAGACAGAGCCCTGTTATGGCAAGAGCGACGGCGGCGCCAAATATCCATGCCGCGAGAATACTTGCATGACTGGACAGGACAGCCCAGAGTGCGGTTATGATTACGACAGGATATGCAGTCCATGTAATGATACGATTGTCCCGTCTGTTTTTTCTATCTATTTCAGCTACATCGGTTATCATACATTTTAAATCATTGTTAGAAATATTATCGTTTCTTTTGCTTGACTTTTCGGAACTCATCAGTTCCGGAAGAGAAATATCAAGGGCGTCAGACAGGGGGACAAGAATACTGATATCGGGAAATCCTTTTCCTCTTTCCCAACGGCTTACCGCCTTATCTGTTACTTTTATTTTCTGTGCCAGTTCTGCCTGTGTCATGTTTTTCTCTTTCCGGCACGCTGCGATAAAAGAGCCGAATTTTTCTGCATCCATGCTGTTCACCTCCTGCTGTAAAGATACACCATTGAGAACATTTTTAAAACCGATGAAGATTTTACTTTATAAATTCCGGAGACTCTACGGATTGTTTACCGGTCTTGTGTCAGTGAATTTACATAATCTGTAATATTAAAACTATATTTCGGTGTATCTGAACTCAGATACAGTGGGTGGTGGGGATGTCCGTCTTTGGATAAGTCCCCGAACCGTATCCAGTTATATCCGGCCGTAAGAGCGTAGATGTCATGCAGACATCCTGGTAAATAACTGCGTTTGTTTATCAGTGTTCCCCAGGCTGCCCATATATCCGAGATTTCATATGTATTAAGGACAGTTTTTATTATATCCAGGTTTTTCTGATGAAGAGCATCATCGATCTGAGGATGCAGTCCGTCAGGATTTGTTGACCGCTGGGGATAAAGGTTGATCATGATCCATCCGTCGTAGGAATTGTTATCAGCAATTCGTGCCACAGACTTTAATGTGGGATCCAGATTTTCCGGGACGGCAGTGCTTGGATTTACACCAATGCAGAGTAGAGGTGAGTGCCCACAGTTCCCCAGAGTAAACCTTGATGAATTTGATGGACTGGTATTATAAATCCAGGAATATTCGTTCATAACAGTGACCTCCTCTATGAATTATACCTTAGTAATCCAGAAATGACATCAGTAAATATTAAAGAGAAGAGATTGCTCTGAGATATTTTTACATTTGGAAAAGGCTGTCGTAAAATCCTGGACCTTGTGCTAAAATAGAGACAAATTTATAAGAAAGAAGGTCTTAATTATGACACAGGAAGTACGCGATTTTGTGATTGAGAAAACAAAGGATCTTATGGCAGCTCACTCCTGCAGCGCAGAGGCAAAAGCTGCGGCTCAGGCATGGCTGGATGCGGCTGGTACAGAGAAAGAAGCGGAAGAGACAGCCAGATATATTGAAGAGCTTGAGGCGGATATTATGCCGGTGGACAACCTGATCGCATTTGCGGAGTCGGAGACGGGAGCGAAAGTATTCGGCGGCGAGGAAGCTGCAAAAGGCGTAGCTGAACACGGACGTCAGATCAAGGCGGCCGGAGCAAAATACTGCGACTGTCCGGCATGTGCGGCTGTGGAAGCAATTCTGGAGAAGAAAGAAGAAATGTTAAAATAAGCTGTTTATGCAGAGAGGAGCCGGCGGGGCTCCTTTTTGCAGCTGCGACGGGCAAAAATCCGGGCTTGCCGGCGAACCTGGCGGCCGCTTACTCAGACCGGTTACAGAATTTTAAATGCAGTACAGATGGAAGAAAAATAAAATAATATCTATAAAAAAACATAATAATAAAATTAAAAAGAACCCCATATGACAAAGCGCCGTGTCCTGACATATGGGGTTCGGTTTAACCGTCTGCTATGGGGAAACCTACTGCAGTTTTTCTCCTGTCAGCATCTCATATCCCTGCAGGTATTTGTCAATCGTCTTCTGCACGATATCATCCGGCAGCGTCCAGTCGTTATCCGGATTCTCTTTGAGCCAGTCGCGGGCGAACTGTTTGTCAAAGGAAGGCTGGCCGTGTCCCGGCTCATATCCGTCGGCAGGCCAGAAGCGGGAGCTGTCCGGGGTGAGCATTTCGTCGCCCAGCACGATATTTCCGTTTTCATCCAGGCCGAACTCGAACTTTGTATCTGCGATAATGATGCCGCGGCTCAGCGCGTAGTCCGCACATTTTTTGTAGAGCGCGATGGTGTAGTCGCGGAGCTTGGAAGCGTATTCCTCGCCTTTGCCCGGGAATGCCTTCTCCAGATGAGCGATGCTCTGCTCATAGGAAATGTTTTCGTCGTGGTCGCCGATCTCAGCCTTTGTGGACGGTGTATAGATGGGCTCCGGCAGTTTATCGGACTCTTTCAGGCCTTCCGGCAGGCGGATGCCGCATACGGTGCCGTCTTTCTGATAGCTTGCCCAGCCGCTTCCTGTGATATATCCGCGGACAATACATTCGATGGGGAGCATATTCAGCTTTTTGCACATCATGCTGTTTCCGTCAAATTCCGGTTTTTGGAAAAATTCCGGCATATCTTTTACATCTGTAGAGATCATATGGTTCGGAAGGATATCCTTTGTCATGTCAAACCAGAATTTGGACATCTGTGTGAGTACAGCGCCTTTTTTGGTGATTGTGTTTTTCAGGATAACGTCAAAACAGCTGATCCGGTCGGTGGCAACCAGGATCAGGCTGTCGCCGTTGTCATAGATTTCTCGTACTTTTCCTTCTTTAATCGGTTTCATTTTGTATACCTCGTCTGTTTTTAATATGTTTCTGGCAATCCGGCAAGGCTGTATGCGGCCGGGCTGCCGTTTATGTTCCTATAATAGAATAAGCAGGATGGGAATAAAAAACAATACTTTTTTTATTTTTTTACAAAATCTGCGTAGTTTGAATTATAGTAAAATGCGAAGTGGTCCGTACAGAGAAAACATTTCATGCAGTATTCTGCATGAGATGTTTTTTTAATTTACAGGGAATAATTACCAGTATTCAGAGATTAAAACAGCCGTTAGTATAATGGGAGTATGGATATATTGTTGAATTTTACAGAAATAATCGAGCGAAACTTGTTTCGTAAAAAGAGATAATTCATACAAAATGTCGGAAAATAGTTTCGTAATTCATAAATATTGATTAAATTTGCACTAAATGATAATATTTGTACAAAATTAATTTACTAAAAAACTTTCAGCAGGAAGGGAAGGAGGGCAAATGAATATTCAGGATATTGCAAGGCTTGCCGGAGTATCCGCTTCCACAGTTTCCAAAGTAATGAACGGAAAAGACAGGGATATCAGTGAAGAGACAAAGAAGAAAGTTCTTAAAGTCATAGAAGAAAAACACTATGTTCCCTATTTTAAATTCCGGGAAAAGGAGGGACTGAAAAACCGACTGATCGGATTGATCGTCAGGAGGGACAACAGGGAGCGGGAGGCTATCACGGTAAATGCAGAACAGGCGGCCCGTCTGAAGGGCTATGGTCTTGTGATCCGATATGCGGAACCGGGGGATGATCTTTCCGAATATGTGGAAGAATTAGCCCGAAAACAGGTTTCCGGGGTGATAATCGACTCGGAAAGGAAGGCCGCCTGCGGCAGGCTGGAAAATACAGCGGTCTATCTGAACCAGACAAAGGAGTTTGACCGGCGTGAAAGGGTATCTTTCTATTACAGGCTTTCTGAGGCCGGCAGGATAGGAACAGAAAGACTTATACAGGAGGGACATCACAAGATCGCATGTATTGTCCACCGGAGAGACCGGTCTGTAATGGAAGGATGTAAAATGGCGGTCCAGAGCCACAATCTGCCGCTTCAGCCGGCATGGTTCTACGAGGGGGAAAATCTTGAGGCCATTGAGAAGTATGGCATCCGGCAGTGCCTGACAGAAGAAGTGACGGCGGTGATCTGCGGTTCCCCGGATATAGCCTGCTGTGTGTGGAAACTGATGGAGAGAACCCGCACTCCGGTGCCGGACGCTCTGTCCATGATCGTGGTAGGAGACAGTCCGGTGCTGAAGCTGCTGGGGGACGGTATTACGGCGGTCCGGCTTCCGGCAGGACAGATGGCGCGGGACGCGGCAGAGTGTCTGACAGAGATGATCCAGGAGCAGAAAGAGATGGAACTGATGCGTAAATTCTCCCCGGAGATAGCGGAGAGGAGGAGCATTGTCCGGCCGGCCCAGGATAAGCTGGGGGAAAAGATCATTGTTGTGGGCAGCATGAATATGGATGTAACACTGGAGGCGTCAAGGATACCAGTAAAGGGTGAGACTCAGATCGCAGAAAAACTGTATGTCTTTCCGGGCGGGAAAGGAGCCAACCAGGCGGTGGGCGCCGGGAAGCTGGGCGGCCAGGTATATATGATCGGCTGTCTGGGGAATGACATGGATGGCCGGGAACTCTATACGAGTCTGGTTGAGAATCATGTACATATGGACGGCGTTCTTTTTGACACAGTTCTTCCAAGCGGCAAGGCGTACATCAACGTGGATCAGGGCGGTGAGAGCACGATCGTGGTTTACCAGGGAGCGAACCGCAGCCTGAACCAGTCCCAGATACAGAAGTGCCGCTATTTGTTTGAAAGCGCGGCATACTGCCTTCTCTCGATGGAAATCCCGGATGAGATCGTGGAATACACGATTCGCATATGCAGGCGGACGGGAGCGGAGGTGATACTTAAGCCTTCCGCTACTGAGCAGGTGAAAGAAGAACTGTATGCGGATGTGTCCTATTTCATTCCCAATGAAAATGAACTGCATCTGTTGGTGCCGGGCGATATGAGCATTGAAGAAAAAGCGGAGCTGCTGAGGAAAAAGGGGGTTAAAAATGTCATCGTGACTCTGGGAGCCAGAGGCTGCTATCTGGCAAACGGGCAGGCGTCCATGTATTTTGAAGGAAGCGGCTTTGAAGCGGTAGATACCACAGGAGGAGCGGATTCCTTCATCAGCGCTCTGGCAGTGTGTCTAAGCGAGGGAAAGCCCCTCGTGCAGGCAGTCCGGTTTGCCATCTATGCATCCGGGATCACGGTGACCCGATATGGAGTGCAGCCGGCTCTTCCCGACCGCAGAGCGGTGGACGTATATGAGGATGAAATATACGGGCGGCAGAGCACAACAGGAGAAAGGACGTAGAAAAACAAAGATTTTTGTACCTGAAGGAAAAATACTTAACAGATTAGTAGGAGGAAAACATGAATACAAATAAGAAAAAGATGGACAAGTTAACATTATTTTTAATACCTATCGGAGTAGCGATTAATTTCGTAGGCGGGCAGATTGCCGGCAATCTGGGATTCCCTGTTTATTTGGATTCGATTGGAACCATTTCTGTAGGTGCATTGTGCGGAGGGTTTCCGGGAGCTTTGGTAGGGCTTGTATCAAACCTGGTTAATTCTATCAGTTACCCGTTAACAATCTGCTATGCGCCGATCAGTATTATACTGGGATTTTTGGCATCCGTATTTTCTAAGAGGGGCTACTTCAGACATATCGTAAAAGTTATCGGGGGAATGATCATATTTGGTATTATTGCAGGCGGAATCAGTGCGATTACCACATGGCTTGTATACGGGTTTGATTTTGGCGTTCCGCCCACATCATATATTTCGCTTCCGCTGTATAAAATATTCCATTTACCAAAATTTGTATGCGAATTTATAGCGTCTGCTTGCATAGATATTTTCGATAAATCTATCAGTATTGTCGTGATGATCGGTATTTTTAAGGCTATTCCTAAGAGGATGCTTACAAAATTGCCGCTGGGAAATGTTTATTTAAACAAAAAATCTGAATATGATGATGAAATTTGATCAGGGTGAGAGGAGCGCGTATGTTTAATAGCGAACAGGATTTAAACAGGTATTATATGCAGAAATATTGCAATTATCAACTGCGAGGAAATTTTTTTCTGGACATGAATCCGCTGGTTAAAATATACTTTTTTTTGGCGCTAGGCGTTATTGGCATTTTCCTTCCATCATTTAAAGAGCAGATCGTATTATGTGCAGCTTTCTATCTGATGGCTGCCGCAGGAAAGAGATTTGGGAAATTTGCAAAACTATATACCGCATTTTTGATTATGATCGTTGGTTATATGCTGATTGTCCGGCAACTTTCCGTAGCGGGAGAAAAGGTACTATTTTCTGTTTTTGGATGGAAATGGACATACGAAGCGCTGGTCAATGCGCTTGACTTGAGTTTTACACTGAGTGTTTTTTCTGGAGCAGTGATACTGTTTTTCGTTTTTACAGAGATGAGAGACCTGATGTATTCTTTTGAAAAACTCGGCGTATCGCATGAAGCCTCATATATTGTGCTGGCATCGTTTCAGACAATAGTGGATCTGAAAAAAACAGCGCAGACGATCATGGATAGCCAGCGCGCCAGAGGCGTTGAAACAGAAGGAAATTTTTGGAGGAGAGCAAAAGCCCTCCTCCCGGTGCTCAGCCCTACATTTTTAAGCGCATTGTCGTCAACAGAAGAGAAAACAATTTCCATGGATGCCAGAGCATTCTCGATTGAGAGAAAACATAGTTTTCTGAGAGAACTTAGACCAGTTCAGTGGTATGAAAAATTATTGCTGGTAATTGTAACAGTTGTATTGGCAGCGATGATTATATGGATGGTAATATAATGTTTATGCGTTCGGAGGAGAAGGAATCTATGGTTTGTATTGAACTGAATAATATTACTTATAAATATCCCCTGTCTGATGAGAATGCTGTGGAAAATTTAACCTGTAAGTTTGAAGAAGGAAAGTTTTATGGGATTATCGGTGAAAACGGAGGAGGAAAGACGACCCTTTGCAACATTATAAGAGGTCTCATCCCTAATTTTTATAAAGGAGACCTTACAGGGCAGGTGAAGGTACTGGGAAAAGATATTAGTGAATGGAAACTATCAGAACTGTCAGTTAAAATAGGATATGTTTTTCAAAATCCAGACGAGCAGATATTCAACCCCGATGTGAGAAGCGAGGTGTCATATATGCCAAAACACCTGAAGATGGAAGATGAGGAAGTAATCAGAAGGATCAGGTGGGCCATGGAATTGACAGGGGTGAGACAATATCAGAAAATCAACCCCCTAGATCTGCCTTATCCGATCAGGAAATTTGTGACGATAGCAGCAGTAATAGCGATGGAACCGCGATATGTCATTTTAGATGAACCTACGGCCGGGCAGGATCTGAAAGGGATAAAGATCCTGGAGAAGCTTCTTGATGAATTGCAGCAAAGGGGGATATCGGTAATAACAATAACGCATGATATGGAGTTTGTTGCAAACAATTTTGAACGTGTTATTGCCATGGCCAATAAAGAAATTATTGCAGATAATAATGCGAAAGAGATATTCTGGAATCAGGATATTTTGGACGAATCAAAAATAAAAAAACCGCAGATAGCGGAGGTGGCTGAAAGGCTTGGAATAGCAGGAAATATACTGTATATGGATGAATTGATTGGTCAAATCAGATGAAAATGGAGAAAATGATGGAAAAGAGAAAATTTATTATTGACTGTGACACCGGGACAGATGACGCGATCGCTATTGTAGCAGGGCTGTGTTCTGACGAGATAGAAGTTCGGGCAATTACTACATTGACAGGAAATGTTTCGGTAAAATATACTTCTCAAAATACACTGAATCTGGTCCGTTATATAGGCTCGAAAGTTCCGGTCGCGATTGGCGCATGGAATCCGCTGAAATTGCGCACAGATGACCGGTATGCGGAAGAAACACACGGAAAGACAGGCCTGGGCGGGATTGTTTTGCCGACAGCAGAAGATTCATTTTGTAAGGAAAACGCGATTGAAGTAATATATAATGAAGCTGTAAAGGCACAAGGCCAGTTGGAGATTGTGGCAATCGGCCCACTGACGAATATAGCCATTGCTTTACTGCTGTACCCTCAGTTGAAAACATACATCAAACATTTGTGGATTATGGGCGGAGCCATTACGGGAGGAAATATTACAACCACGGCAGAGTTTAATATGTGGTGTGATCCGGAGGCGGCAAAGATCATATTTGCAAGTGGGATTGAGTGTACGATGATCGGACTTGATGTTACGACGAAGGCAGTCCTGGGACAAGAGGATATGGATAGGATAGGCGCCCTTGGAACGAAGGCAGGAGAGGTCGTGTCTGCCATCTTAAAATTTATGATAGAAAGGGGAAAAAATGGAGGCGAAGCACCTCTGATGCACGATGCATTAGCTGTGGCAGCGGCTTTGTGCCCAGAATGCCTTAAGTGCAGAAAATATTTTGTTGATGTTGAATGTGAAGGAGAGTACACGTTTGGACATACGGAAGTTGATCTGTACCAATGGCTGGGAAAAACTCCAAATGTGTCAGTCGCTGAAGAAGTTGATCTTCCTCTCTTCAAAGAGTGGCTTTATCGGACGATCGCGGGAAATGTAAGATACTGACTGACTCCTGAATATGAGGAAATTCTGTCCAAGAAGCGGCGGTAGTAAAGAGGTAAAGATTAAAAGTTTTATTTAGGAGAAAGATTATGAAGATAGCTGTAGTTGGCAGTATGAATATGGATATGATCGTTCATGCTGACCGGATTCCATTGAAAGGGGAAACGATTAAAGGGAACGGCCTGGAGTACCAGCCGGGAGGGAAAGGTGCAAATCAGGCGGCGGCCATGGCGAAACTGGGAGCGGATGTGTCTATGTTCGGCTGCGTGGGAGATGACAGCGCCGGAAGCCATTTGGTGGAAAATCTCCGCGGATGTGGAGTTGCGGTAGATGCTGTAGAGACGATGAAGGGTGTGCCTACAGGACAGGCAATTATAACTGCCGGCGGCGGAGACAATACGATCGTAATTATAGAAGGAGCCAACGGATATGTAAATGTGGATTACGTGAGCCGGAACAGGGAAAGGATTCTCGAAGCGGATATCGTCGTTCTGCAGAACGAGATTCCTGAGACGGCTATTGCCTATACCATACGCATGTGCTCTGACGCGGGGAAGACCATTTTGTGGAACCCGGCTCCCGCCCGCCCGCTGGATCGGGAACTGGTCGAAAAAGTCAGTTATATCACACCCAATGAGCATGAAGTATGCCTGATCTGGGAGAGGGAACATGATCAGATTGACAGCCTGATGGAGAAGTATCCGGGAAAGCTGCTGGTCACCCAGGGCGAAAAGGGGGTCAGCGTGTACATACCTGACAAAGGACTTCAGACGATCCCTGCCATGAAGGTAGAGGTGAAGGACACTACCGGAGCCGGCGATACGCTGAACGGGGCTTTCTGCGCCGGGCTGGCCCGGGGAATGGATGAACTGGAGGCGCTGCGGTTTGCCAATGCGGCGGCTGGCCTGTCTGTTCAGAAGTACGGGGCTCAGGCAGGGATGCCAACGCTGGAGCAGGTGGAAGCGGCGCTGGCCGGAATGTAGAAAATTTTATAAAACAGGCAGAAAAACCGGCGGAGGCATTTGCGGCAAAAAGGCAAATGTCTCCGCCGGTGCAGTATGGAATGATTAAAAGGTGCCAATTTCGTTCTGCCGCCTTATCTCGTCAATAACCCGGATGGTGTCCAGGGAATACTGCAGATATTTATGATTCACTTCCTTATCTCGGATCAGTCTTATAAATTCCAGTATTTCATAGACCATATTGTTCTTTGCGGGTGTAAAGGGCAGCGCCTCGATGCTGCCTCCTGTCAGGGCGTCCCGGGAGCCCTTCCGCAGACGCAGTTCAAGCGTCTCGGGGCGGCTGACATAATCCATTAGAAGAGAACCTTTTTCTCCCTGGATCACACTGGGAGTGACAGAAACAGCGGTTTTGGAGTAAATGGCCTCTGCAACCATATTGTCGTACTGCATCAGTACAGCGCCGCTCCCCTCAAATCCGTTTGCCAGTTTTGTGGAGCAGGATTTGATCTGCTTCGGCATCCCGAACAGGCGGACAAGGGAGTGTATACAGTACACGCCGATATCCATGACAGCAGCGTTGCACAGACCGGGATTAAATGCATTTGGAAGTTCTCCTTCGAGATAGCGGTCGTACCGGCTGGAATACTGGCAGAATTCAAATGTTGCGCGGGACAGCCTGCCCAGCCGGGGAAGGGTCTGTTCGATCAGCTCATATGCAGGATCAAAGTCCGGCCGCATGGCTTCCAGAAGAATCCGGCCCTTTTCCCGGGCACAGTCGATCATAGACTGCACCTCTTTTTCATTTACGGCCATGATCTTTTCGCAGAGAACATGCTTTCCCTGATCTAATGCCTTCAGAGTCTGTCCACAGTGGATAAAATTCGGAGACGCCACATAGACCGCGTCCAGCCCGCAATCAAGAAAAGCATCATAATTCGTATACACCCGGGAGATTCCGTGTTTCCGGGCAAATGCATCTCCGGTCTCCTGCTTTCTGGAATAGACTGCATACAGTTCAACTTCCGGCACAAGAAGAGCCGCCTCGCAGAAATCACTGCTGATAAAATTCGTTCCTATAATTCCAATCTTAAGATTCATACAGATTACCTCCTGTCAGGATCCAGGCAGACGGTATGAGCCATACTCCGGCCGCCTGGGGAAATATACTATTTATAGTACAGTTTATCATATCCGGGTATGATAGTAGGTATTAAATTTGAATTGTCCAGGGATATGCATTGTAATTGCCCCGATTATATAGTATGTTAAATTTGCTGACCGCAAAGATTATTTAGAAATTGTGAAAGAATAAAAAACAAAAATGGGTTTGGAGAGAAAAATATGAGCACAAATATATCAAACCAAAAGAGAGAGGACTTACTGAATAAAATCAGGGAAATTCGTACTTATATATCCTCTGCGCCGCAGGATGAGAATACGGGCAATTTGCTTTCCTATCTTTCCGAACTTGAAAAGGATGTGAATGGCAGGAAGTATGGACTTGTATTCGAGGAGCACCGTGAAAAAATCGATGAGATTCTGGATACCCACGCTCCGGTACTGGTCGAGGATAAAGACCTGTTTATTGATAACGGGGGACAGACGAATTTTCTCATTGAGGGGGATAACCTCGCTTCATTGAAACTTTTGGAGAAAACATATAAAGGCAGAGTTGACCTTATTTACATAGATCCTCCATACAACACAGGAAACAAAGATTTTGTTTATGATGATGATTTTGTTTGTGCTGATGATTTATTTAAACATAGTAAATGGCTGTCATTTATGAAGAAAAGGCTCGAAATTGCCAAAAGAGTTCTCAAACATGACGGATGTATTTTTATTTCTATTGATAATAATGAGTTTGCACAATTAAAATTGCTGTGTGATACAGTGTTTGGAGAGGAGACTTTTGTCACCAGCATTCATGTAGAAATGTCTGCAACCCAGGGAATGAAAGTCAAAGCTGCCAAGCAGGGAAATATTGTAAAAAACGGGGAATATATCCTTGTTTATAAAATGGATGGCACAAAAAATGTTGGCAATTTTCCTTTGACAGATCCCGTAAAATATGATGCCCACTATAATTCATTTCTTATAAATGAAGGAGAGTATTTTTCGGAAATTTCATTGTCTGAAGCGTTGTCTGAAGAAAGCGATATACTGAACGCTTTACAATTACTCGGGTTATTAGACAAGCGTGGGAATATACCAAATAAAAATCTACCTGCCGCCTATGATAAATGCGATGTATTCAGAGAGTGGGTCAATAATAACGCTTCTAATATTTGCCGTACGCACGACTCAATTACGATAGATGATAAAACAAAAGAAAAGATGCTGGCTAATAAGGTTTATGTTTATTCTTCCGGTACTCGCGATTACCTTATGTGCAAAAACGATAAAGGCGGGGTCTTCCAACGTATACTCTTATCGGATAAATTGTCCGTTGCAGATGATTTTTATAATACTTTCGGTCCCACAAAAATTCGCGGCGACTGGTGGACAGGGTTTTACCTTGATATGGGAAATATCAATAAAGAGGGGAATGTAGATTTTTTAAATGGCAAAAAGCCAAAACGATTGATAAAACAAATAGTAAAATTTTCTTCAAAAACCAAAGATGATATTGTTTTAGATTTTTTTGCCGGCTCAGGTACTACAGGACAGGCTGTGATGGAATTAAATGCAGAGGATGGAGGCAATCGTAAATTTATCCTTTGTACCAATAACGAAAACAATATCTGCCGGGAGGTTACCTATGAGCGCATTAAGAGTGTTATTAATAAGGAAAACTATACCGCAAGCCTGAAGTACTATAAAGTTGACTATATTCCGATTTCGGAATAACTGCATTATGAGTATGCCGATGAACTGCTGAAGCATATCCGTGATTTACAGGAGATATAAATATGGAATTGCAGCAGGCACAGGAGCCAGCTTCCTGTGCCTGTTCTTTATGTCATTTACCTTAAGGAACTTTACATATTATCTTAAGAATCTTTGCAAGACATATTAAGAAGTATGCTTTAGAATGGACTCCAACAAACTTGTAAGGGGTGATGACAAATGATATTCGACAATAAAGGCAGAAAAAATGAGTATGACAACATTCTCGACTGCCTTGAACAGACTGAAGAGAGGTATAAATATAAAACAGCTGTATCTGACTCCAGGTTGTCGCTGACATGGCATGAACTGGCAGTAATGTCCCGCAAAATCGGAAGCGGGCTCAGCAGGCTGGTCCCGGCCGGACGGCCGGTGCCGATCCTTATGGAAAAGAGCGCCATAACTCTGGCGGCAATGTTCGGCACAGTATATGCAGGATGCTTTTACGTTCCGGTCAACCCGGATAACCCGGCGGAACGGCTGAAAAAAATCTTTGAGACGCTGGAAGCCAAAATCGTTGTGGCAGATGAGAACGGCAAACAGATTCTGGAGTCGTCGGGGCTGCTTACGGACGGAAATCTTGAACCGGTTCTGGCAGAGACGCTTCTGAAGTCAGATGTGGACGCAGGAAAACTTGCGGAAATCCGGGCAGCAGGCAAGAAAACAGATCCGCTGTACGGTCTGTTTACCTCGGGTTCTACAGGAAATCCGAAGGCGGTAGTGGTAAGCCACGGCGCAGTGCTTCAGTTTATCGGGCATTTTACAGAATGTTTTCATATAACAGATGAAGATGTGATCGGCAATCAGGCTCCGTTTGATTTTGACGTATCGGTAAAGGACATTTATTCGGCGGTGATGACAGGCGCCGGGCTGGCGCTGATCCCGAAAGAGTATTTTTCCACCCCGCCGAGGCTTCTGGACGATCTGTGCGAGAGAAAAGTTACTACACTGATCTGGGCGGTGTCTGCGCTGACCCTTGTATCGTCCTTAAAAGGGCTGTCCTACCGGGTGCCGGAGCGGGTGAATAAAGTAATGTTCAGCGGCGAGGCCATGCCGCCCAAGCAGCTGCGTATCTGGCAGGAAGCGCTCCCGAATGCGGAGTTTGTAAATCTGTACGGACCTACGGAGATTACCTGTAACTGTACCTTTTACCGGGTAAAGCGTCAGTATGAAGATAAGGAAAAGATTCCTGCGGGAAGGGCATTCCCTGGAAGAGTTGTGTTCCTTCTGGATGAAGAGGACAGGAAAATCGCGGCTCCCGGGCATCAGGGAGAAATCTGCGTGGCAGGGGAATCTCTGGCGGAAGGATATTACCGCAATGCCGAACAGACGGCACAGAGATTTGTTCTGTATCCGGTGAACGGGAAAGAAAAGGAAAGAATTTACAAAACCGGGGATATGGGATGTTTTGACGAAAACGGTGAACTGGTATTTGCCGGGAGGAAAGATTTCCAGATCAAGCATATGGGGCACAGAATCGAGCTGGAGGAGATTGAAAGCGCCATGAACAGTGTGGACAGCATCCAGAGGAGCTGTTGTATATTCGACAGGGACCGAAACCGCATTGTGGGATTTTATATGGGAGATATGGAGTCGGCGGAGGTGCGCAGGACGCTGAAGCAGAAGCTTCCGCTTTACATGGTGCCTCCGCGCCTGATCCGGATGAATGTGATGCCGCTGAATAAGAATGGAAAGACGGATCGCGATTATCTTAAAAAGATTGCCGGGGAGGGAAGAAAATGACGAAAGAACAACTGGAATATGCGGCAGCGCGCTATGGGACGCCTCTGTATATTTTTGATCTGGATATGCTGACACAGCAGACCCGGAGGCTGCAAAACGCCTTTGGCAGGGAAATAGGACTATGTTACGCAATGAAGGCAAATCCATTTCTTACAGCACACATGGCGAAGAAAGTGGATCGGATTGAAGTGTGCTCTATGGGAGAATTTGAGATTTGCAGGAAGCTTCGGATCCCTCCCGAAAAATTGTTTATATCAGGAGTGCTCAAGAAAAAGGAAGACATATTCAGAATCCTGGAATTTTGCCAGGGGCGCTGTATTTATACAGTAGAATCTGTGAAGCAGCTGCATTATTTTGTGGAGTGGAGCGACGCTCATATGGTAAAACTGAGATTATATCTCAGACTCACCAGTGGAAATCAGTTTGGCATGGATACAGATATGCTTCACAGTGCGATCAATGTAGTAAATATGAGCCCGTATCTCGAAATTGGAGGGATCCATTATTTTTCGGGAACTCAGAAACGGTCTCTGAAGCAGCTGGAAAAAGAAATCGCTATGCTGGATGAATTCTTATTAAGATCTGGAAATGAATGGAAGGCGGACATCCCGGCACTGGAATACGGGCCCGGCATCGCGGTGCCTTATTTTAGAGGAAAAGATGTCCAGACATATAAAGATGAAGGGCTGACCGGGCTTAAAACGGCGATTGATTCTATGCGCTGGAAAGGCCATGTGACAATAGAACTGGGGCGGGCAGTTGCCGCCGAATGCGGATATTATCTGACCCAGATCCGGGACATAAAGAAAAACGGCGATACAGAGTACTGCATTGTGGACGGCGGCAACCATCAGTTAAACTATGACGGACAGATTAAAGGGATGTATGAGCCTTATATTCAGGTAATCCCCGGAGAGCAGAGGGGAAGGGAAAAATCCTGGACCATATGTGGAGCCCTCTGTACAGTGAATGATGTACTGTGCAGGGATGTAAAACTGACCGGAGTCCAGAGCGGGAAAATGCTCGTGTTTGAGAGGACAGGCGCATACTCTGCAATGGAGGGCATGTCCCTGTTTTTGAGCCATCCCCTCCCCTCAGTCGTGACATATCAGGAAGGAGCAGGATGGAGGATGCTGAGAAAACAGAGAGATACTTATTCATGGAATATGCCGGAGGACGGCGGCGCGGAAAAAGAGCTTGTAAATGAAGGAATAACAGAGATCGCAGGAGGTTTATCAGGATGGAGACTTTAATGAATATATTGAGAGAGATTGACGACAGTATTGATTATGAGAAAGAGCAGGCACTGATCGACGACAGGCTTCTGGACTCGTTCGGGGTGATCACGCTTGTTGCGGAACTGGAAGATGCATTTGATATTGTGATCGAAGCTTCTGAGATGGTTCCGGCCAACTTCAATTCCGCACAGGCAATCTATAATATGGTGTGCAGACTACAGGAGAATTAACTTATGGCGTATGATTCATGGTTGTATGGGTTTGTGTTCCTCCCAGTGTGTCTGGCGGTTTACCAGCTTGCGCCCAAAGGATGGCGCAGGCGGGTGCTGCTGGCATTTAGCTATGTGTTTTTCTATCTGCTCAGCGGAACACTTCTGGCGTACCTGCTGGGCACGACGCTGCTCATCCATTGTATCGGGATTTGGCTGTCTTGGCTGAAATCTGAAGAGAAAGCCGCCCTGACAGATGTCCGGGGAAGTGAGAAAAAGGCCGTAAAAAGCGCGTATCAAAAACAGAGCAGACGGGTGCTCGCTCTGGGTGTGGTGATCCTGCTGGGCGTGCTGGCATATCTGAAATACTACAATTTTTTTGCGCAGAATGTGACAGGCGCCATGGAAACGCTGAACCTGCCGTTCTCTCTGGAGGCCAAATCTCTTATTATGCCTATTGGTATTTCCTTTTACACATTGCAGGCCATCAGCTATATGGCGGACGTGTACTGGGGAAAAATAAAAGCTGAGACAAATCTGGAGAAAACCGCACTGTTTCTCGCGTTCTTCCCTCAGATCATGGAGGGGCCGATCGCACGGTATTCCGATACGGCGGATACGCTTTTTGCAGAAAAATCCCTGGAGATACAGAATCTTCAGAACGGGTATCTCAGGATAATATGGGGGCTTTTTAAGAAACGAGTCATAGCAGACCGTCTTGCTGTTGCCGTGGCCGCGGTATTTGACAATTATACTTCATACAGCGGCGCCATCGTTGCAGTTTCGGCCGTGGCATATACGGTTCAGCTGTACATGGAATTCTCGGGATGTATGGACATTATTATCGGAAGCGGAGAGACTTTTGGAATCCGGCTTCCGGAAAATTTCCGCCAGCCTTTCTGCGCGCGGAATGCGGCGGAATTCTGGCGGAGATGGCACATTACGCTGGGAGTATGGTTTAAGACATATATTTTCTATCCGGTTTCTATGTCGGGGCCGGTCAAAAAATGGAATCAGTACGGCAGAAAACATGCGGGCAAATACCTGACCATGCTGGGGACTTCCGCTATGGCACTCCTGCCGGTGTGGCTGTGCAACGGTCTGTGGCACGGGTCCAGATGGAGTTATATATTTTATGGAATATATTATTTCACCCTGATACTGCTGGGAATCGCGGTGCAGCCGCTGAGAGATAAGGCGCTGGCTGTATGCCACATCAATGAAGATTCAGCAGTGTGGCGAAGGATCCAGATCACAAAGACCTGGGTGATTATTTTTGTCGGAGAGCTGTTTTTCCGTGCAAATGGTTTCCGGGCCGGACTGCATATGTTCCGCAGTATTTTTCAGGACTTTGATATCCGGCAGCTCTGGGACGGAACGGTGCAGGGGCTGGGAATCGAAAACTCGGATATCGCAGTTGTGGTCGCAGGGTGTCTCGCCGTGGCGTTGATCGGCATGATAAAAGAAAGGGGCGTCTGTGTGCGGGAAAGACTGTCGGAATGCCGGGTCCCGGTACGCTGGTGCGCATACTATGCACTATTGGTCGCAGTGGTCATTTTTGCGGCATACGGAGACGGATATCAGGCAGTGGATCTGATTTATGCAGGATTTTGACAGGATAGGAGGAACTGGTGAAGAGACAAAAGAAAATCGTTCTATTTATTTTTATATTTGTGCTGATACTGGGCGCGCTTTCTATGGGCGCCCAGAAATTGGCCTACAGTATGAAAGACTCTGTTTTTGGAAGAAGCCGCTCTTTTGCGGCAGTGGGCGCGGAGCCTAAAGATACGATTGATGTACTGGTAATTGGAGACAGCGAGAGTTATACGTCGATATCTCCAATGGATCTGTGGATCCGGACCGGCGCCACCTCATTTAACTGCGGGCAGCCAGGGCAGAGAATACAGGAGACAAGGTTTCTGTTAAAAGAGGCGTTAAAAACACAGTCACCGAAAGTAGTGCTTCTTGAAACAAACGTAATGTTCAGGGATCCGGGCTTTATAGAGAACATTACAATGTCAGTCGTAGAACCTGTCCGGTATTATTTCCCGATATTCCGTTATCATAATCTATGGAAAATGTTCTTTGACGGGAAAAAAGATAGCGGCTATATCGCATATAAAGGATTTGAAATCAGGGACAAAGCAGTTCCATATGAAGGCAGCAGCCAGTATATGGAGGAGACAGACGCGACAGAGAAAATACCGGAATTCGTCTATCACTATATGGAAGATATCAAGAAAATGTGCAGAGAAAACGATGCAGAACTTCTCCTTGTAAGCGCGCCGTCACCATGCAACTACAATTATAAAAAGCATAATGCACTTGAATCCTATGCAAAAGAAAACGGGCTGCCGTATATCGACCTGAATATGAAAACAGAAGAGCTGGGAATCAACTGGAAGACAGACAGTTACGACAAAGGAGACCATCTCAACCTCAGCGGAGCGCAGAAGGTGACAGCATATATGGCAAAATATCTGAAGGAAAACTACAGTATACCAGACCACAGAGGAGAAAAAGCATATCAGGAGTGGGAAGAATTGGCGAAAAAATTCAGACAATATCTATAAAAGGGGTCAGACCCCTTTGGGAAAAGTATTCAGACATTTGAATACAATTCCGAACAAAACGAGCAGCAGGGAAATTCTCCTAAAGGAAGAATTTCTCTGCTGCTTTTATCAGATATTCTGTGTCGTTTGTTCCCGCGGTTTCGTAGGGGGAGTGCATGGCAAGCTGAGGCAGTCCGATATCGACGGTGTTTAGCGCTACCCGGGTGTTTGAGATATTGCCCAGGGTGGAGCCTCCGGCCATATCGGAGCGGTTTGTAAAGGTCTGCACCGGTACTTGTGCCTTTTGGCATATATCCCGGAACATGGCGGCCGAAATCCCGTCGGTACAATATTTCTGTCCTGCGTTGAATTTTATTACAATTCCGCCGTTCAAAAATGGGCGGTTGGACGGATCGGCTTTATCTGTGTAGTTGGGATGAACAGCATGAGCATTGTCTGCGGAAATCATAAAGCTGTCTGCAAGATGGATCAGATAATCCTCTTCCGTCATATGCAGGCTTCTGTATGCCCGCGTTAGTGTGTCGTACAGGAAGGTAGAAGCTGCGCCCTGCTTTGTGGCGCTTCCGGTTTCTTCATTGTCCAGAACGCAGTGTACGGTCATAAAAGATTGTTTCGGCGCTGTAAGAAATCCTTTCAGAGAAGCAAAGGCGCACTGAAGATCATCCAGCCGGGGACAGGAAATGTATTCCCCGGAAGCGCCCCAGACACTTCCCTTCTGTCGGTTGTACAAAAACAGATCATGTCCAAGGATATCTTCTTCCTTTATACCGGCAGCATCAGCGATAGTCCGCAAAAATGTTCCTTTCGCGGAGATGTCGCCGTAAAGCGGAAGCATATCCTTCTGAATATTATAGGAATAACCCTTGTTGGCTTCCCGGTTCAAATGAATTGCAAGGCTGGGAATCATAACAAGATCCCGGTCAACATCTACGAGCCGGGATTCCAAATTTCCCGTTTCGTTATTTTTAATAATAACTCTGCCGGCGATAGAAAGCGGGCGGTCAAACCAGGGCGCGCACAGCATACCGCCATATCCCTCCACATTCAGGCGTATATAGTGATTCTCCGCCTCGAGTTCCGGATTTTCCTTGATCTTGAAGGAAGGAGAATCACTGTGGCTTGCCATAATTCGCATGCCAGTAAAATCCTGTTGGGGAACGGTAAATGCAATTATCGCCGAGCCATTCCGGACAACAAAATAGCGGCCGCCCCGTTGAATATGCCATTTCGTATTTTCCCGTAATTGTATAAATTGTTCCTGTAAAAGCAAATCCTTCATAAATTTCACCGCATGGAAACAAGAAGGACTGGAATCAATAAAATGTATGAGTTCTTTGGAAATTGTGTGCTTCATAGCGAAAACTCTCCTTAAAGGGGCCTGACCCCTATTAATGATATTTTCAGAATATAGTCCCGTCTCTGCTCTGTCAAGAAATATTTGCAGAAAACTTTGCGGGTTCCTGCCTTTACAATGGCAGAGCAGCGAGGGTATACTGTATGATAACAGGTGCAGAAGACAGAGGAGATGAAATTATGCGGATTTTGATTGCGGAGGATGAGAAGGATCTGAACCGGATTATAAGTTCAAGGCTGGCGGAGGAGCACTACAGTGTTGATTCCTGCTATGATGGGGAGGAAGCGCTGGAGTATCTGGAAAGCGCCGGGTACGATGCGGTGGTGTTGGATATTATGATGCCGAAAACGGATGGCCTGACGGTGCTGAAGAAAATGCGCAGGAATAATGACGCGACTCCGGTGCTTCTTCTGACGGCGCGAGACAGTATTGAGGACCGTGTGAAGGGGCTGGATGCAGGGGCGAATGATTACCTTGTGAAGCCTTTTGCTTTTGAGGAACTGCTGGCCCGGATACGGGTGCTCCTGCGAAAACCGGCAGATACGCCTACGACCTGTTACCGGCTGGCGGACCTGGAGGTGCATATGGACACTCACAAGGTGATACGGGCAGGAGAGGAGATCCGCCTGTCAGGCAAGGAGTTTTCCCTTCTCCGATACATGATACAGAATCAGGAGATCGTGCTCTCGCGGGACAGGCTGGAGCAGCATCTGTGGAATTTTGACTATGCAGGGGGCTCCAACGTGATCGACGTCTATATCCGGTATCTGAGAAGAAAAATTGACGAGGGACATGATGTGAAACTGATCCATACGGTGCGGGGCGCCGGTTATGTTTTGAAGGTGCAGGAATGAAACGGTTGTCATTGAAAATCAAGCTTACAGTTTTATATACGTTTTTTATGATCCTTGTAACCTGTGCGGCTCTGGCGATCCTCTTTTCTCTGAGCAGCAGGGAAATCCTTTCCTCTACACAGTCCAAGCTGGAGAGGAGAGTTCAGGACAGTACGGATGATATTGTACTGCGGGATGGGGACCTGAAGATTGATTCGGATTTTTATTCCGTGACGCAGGATGTATATCTTTCTCTTTATGATGAAGATATGTACTTCCTTTATGGAAAAGTCCCTTATGGATTTGATTCCCAGCCGGAACTTGCAGACGGACAGACAAGAAGCATTACGGAGGGAAATACAGAGTGGTATGTATATGATATGTCCTTCCGCCTGGCGGAGGATCGCACGGTATATATACGGGGAATTACGTCCGTTACAGACGCAGAGGCAAGCTTTACGGTCACCCTCCGCTTTGCTCTGATCCTGCTGCCGGGACTTGTTATTGTGACGGCTTTTATCGGCTACCGCTTTACAAGGCGCACGCTGCTGCCGGTTAAGAAAATTACTGATACCGTGCGGCAAATCCGGGCGGATGCGGATCTGTCCCGCCGGATTGGAATCACAGGCGGTGAAAAACAGGAAAATGGAAAATCCGGCGGCAAAAGCGAGGCGCGCAGGGGGAAAAATCCGGGAAACAAAAGGCGCAGAGGGCACAGGGATGAAATTTATACTCTGGCCGACACATTTGACGGAATGCTTTCCGAGCTGGAAGAAGTGTTTCAACGTGAAAAGCAGTTTACATCCGATGTGTCCCATGAACTGCGTACCCCGGTGAGCGTGATCCTGGCCCAGTGCAGTGCATGTCTGACGGATGAGACCCTTTCGTCCGTTCAGAGAGAACAGATTATGCTGATCCAAAAGAAGACGCAGGATATGTCGGAAATAATCTCCCATTTACTGTTTCTCTCCAGAGCGGATCAGGGAAGGCAGCCACTTCAGAAAGAATATCTGAATCTTAGCGAGATTACTTTGATGGCGGTGGAGGAACAAAGGCTTCTGGCTGAAGAAGACGGCCGGAGTGTGACGATTGAGTGCCGCATTGAGCCGGAACTTTATGCCTGGGCGGATGAGACATTTTATATCCAAATGCTGGTCAATCTGATCTCAAATGCAGTTGCCTACAGCAAAGAGAACGGACATATTACAGTTTCCCTCAAACGTTCGGGGAGCGGGATCGCAGGCTGTGTGGAAGATGACGGCATCGGGATCGCGGCAGAGCATCTTCCCCATATATGGGAGCGGTTTTACCGGGCAGATGCATCCAGAACCGGGCGGGAAGGGGAAAGCCATTCGGGGCTGGGGCTTCCCATGGTTAAATGGATTGCCGAGGCTCACGGCGGTTATGTGAAAGCAGAGAGTTCTCCGGGAGTAGGGAGCAGGTTTTTGTTTGGCTTTCCGGCGGAAAAAGAAAGCGATATCCGCGGAGCCGGGAATGACGGAACACAATTTGAAAAAAATTAAAAAATATATTTTTTTAATGTTGCTTTAATCTTTCTCAATTATATTTAACTCAACGAAAACAAAAGATAATAAAAATAGAAAAAGGATTTGAAAGGAGAAATGAAAAATGAGAAAAAAGATTTTAGCAGCAGCGGCATTAGCGTCGGCAGTAGTATTAGGAGTGTTTACAGGATGTGGAAACGACAGTGATATCGGAAGGGAAGCAGCTCTGGAAGCGGCCCTGAATGATGCGGGTGTCAGCGAATCTGACGCTACAAGGCTGAAGGTATCTGAGGACAGGGACGACGGCAGGAAAGTCTATGAAATCCGGTTTGACGTGGCAGAAAAAGAATATGATTATGAGATCCAGGCGTCTGATGGAACGATCTTAAGCTCTGATGTAGAAATAAATGAAAACTATGCGGCAGACGATGCCCTGAATGACGATTCGTCTCAGACCGGGACAGACCAGACCGTTTCTGACCAGGGGGCATCTCAGAATCAGACCGGCACGCAGGACCAGGCAGGAAACCGGGATCAGGGGAATACAGGATCAGGCTCATCCTCCGGCGCAGCAATCAGTCAGGATGAGGCAGTCCAGATCGCTCTGGAAAGAGTGCCCGGAGCAACGGCGCAGGATGTACGAATTGAGCTGGACCGGGATGACGGAAGATATAAATACGAAGGCGAGATTATTTACAATAATACCGAATATGATTTTGAGATCGACGCAAATTCAGGAACAATTCTTGAGTGGAGCGAGGAGAGATACTGATTCCACAGCTAAATAGGGATAAAAATTAAAAAATCCAGTGTACAAACAAAAAGAAGATTCTTCTGAAATGAAAGATTCAGAAGAACCTTCTTTTTTTGCGTGGAGAAATAGATTAGAAAAATACATATTTTCTTAAAATTTTCATTGTGAAGTGAATGAAATAAACACAGACAATTTAACTGATTTATTACAAAAGTTTAAATAAATTTGCTGAAAATTTAACCGGGACATGATAGTGGATATAAAGTACGCCTTATAAAATATTGTGTGTACAAGACAACGGAAGGACGGCTGAGAGATATGAACCGACAGTTTATCGAAAGCGCCATGAAAGACGAGCAGAACCTGGCCTTCCTGCTGAGCGGCCGGGCAGAATTTTCCATGACCGGGTATAAAGTCATGCAGAGCCAGGAGAAGAACGGTTTTGTAAAATGCAGAAAATTTACATATAACGGAAAAACGGAATTGTGGTACGACATTGCTCCTTACCGCAGCCTGTCTGTTCTGCTGCCGGAGCTGAAGGCGGACGAATTTATAAAAATTCTCTCCTCTGTATCTGGCGTGATGGCGGAGGCAGAAAAGAACGGATTTATGCATATCAGCAATATTTCACTGGAGTTTTCAGAGATTTTTGTAATGCAGGAAAAAATGAAACCCTATCTTTTATATCTGCCGGTGCAGAATGAAGCCGGAGCCGGTGAAATTTTAAAAAATCTCCAGCCCTTTATAAACGAAATTCTCAGTGCGGCGGCTGCCTGCCCGTCTCTCAAAGAAGAAAAGATACAGAGACTGACAGCAGGTCTGGCCGGCGGCGTTCATACCATATCGGAACTGAAGCATCTTCTGGAAGAGGCGGAGGGCCGCTCCTACGGGGAAGGAGAGGAACGGCACACCAGCAGCCGCCTGGCGACGGAAGGACTCCGGACCGAATCGATCCAGTCTGTCCCTCCAGCAGAAAAAGAGAAAAAAGGCTTTTTCGCCAAAATGTTCCGGAAAGGAGAACCACAGCATCAGACTCCGCCGGAGCCGGAGCAGATGCAGCCTCTCGACGAGGGCGGAGATACCGAACTTCTTGGACAGAATCCGCCGGATACGGAAGGCATCCGTCTGGTGGGAGTGAACACCCCGGAGAAATGTGTGCTGGAGATCCGGGGCCCGGAATATAAGATCGGGAAAAAAAGAGAACTGGTGGACGGATGTATCACATGCAGCAAGGCGGTCAGCAGGATCCACTGTAAAGTAACAGAGCGGGGACAGCGCTGGTATATCGAGGATATGGGCAGCGCCAACGGTACATTTGTCAACGGAACACGGCTGAATCCGGGAAGAGAATTCCCCCTGCGGCCGGACGACAGGGTAAAGCTCGCCAACGTGGAGTTCCGGGTTGCGGCAGGATAGGATAAATGAAAGCGCAGATGTGGGAAATCGCCGGTTATACGGATAAAGGGCCGGTAAAAGAGACAAATCAGGATTCCTTTCTGTTCCGTACCGCATGCAGCGCCCGGGGATGGGCGGCGATCCTGGGCGTGGCGGACGGGATCAGCGGACTCGGACGGGGAGAAACAGCCAGCCGGAAGATGATGGAGAATCTTCTGAACTGGTGGGAGGACAACGTTCTGAGAAGTCAGACGGAGAGAAGAGCGTGGCCCCGTACATTGGAAACAATGCTTCTGGAAACGAACCGGGAGCTGATCCGCTGGGGAAAAGAAAATGGAGTACAGACAGGGACAACGGCGAGCATACTTCTCCTTGAGAACGGGAATTACCACATTCTTCACGTAGGCGACAGCCGGATCTACCTGGCTCCCGGCAGAGGGCGCAAAGGCCTGGAACTGCTGACAGAAGACCAGGTAAAACCCGTACGCAGAGAACAGGGAGGACGCATTTATTATAAAAATGTTCTCACCGACTGTGTGGGGTACAGGGAAAAGTTTGCAATCTTCCAAAGGGAAGGAAAAGTAAAGAAAAACGACGTCTATCTTGTGTGCAGCGACGGCGCTTATAAAAAGCTGAAAGAGGATGAGCTTGAAAAGCATCTCAGAGCACAGGAAGACCCGGTACAGGATATATTAGAAAAGATCGGACATACGGCCAGAGAGTATAAGGAAAATGACAATATTACCATGACAGCCGTCCGGATCACAGGAGGAGTAAGGATCAATGGCAGGAGTCAAGATATTATTGGCGGATGAAGATGCGCAGTACCTTCTTCCGTTGGTAAGAAAGTTCATAGAAGGATTTGACAATGAAGGAGAGATTGAAGTCATAACAGATGCGTCTTATCTGGAAACGTATTTTCAGACTCCGCGCACCCTGGACATCGCGGTTATGCAGGAATCGCTGTATCAGGAAGCCTTTGACAGACACAATATCAGCAGTCTTTTCTTCCTGACAGAGCAGGAAGAGGAGGAAGGAGCGCTTGTCAACCGGAGGATTTATAAATATACCGGCGCCGACACCATCTATAAACAGGTGATCAACAATCTGGCCAATGCCACGGCGGCTCATATACGGAAGCAGGGCGAGACCCGTATCCTGTATGTCTATTCTCCCTGCGGCGGCAGCGGAAAGACGACGGTAGCGGCGGGAATCAGCAATGTATTTGCCAGAAGCAATCAGCGGACGCTCTTCCTGAGCATGGATGAGCTGCAGTCCTTCGGGTGGATCATGGAACAGCCGGGGGTGCTCCCTGCGGATGTGGAGCGGCACCTGATGTCTCAGAGCAGCTTCGTATACAATCTGGTCAAACCCTATCTTGCAGAGGAGAATTTCTTCATTCTGCCCCCGTTTTCCCGCATGCTGTCTTCCCTGAACATCCGGGAGGAGAGTTTTATCAGACTGCTGGAGACCATAGTAATAAGCCATGACTATGATTATGTGGTGGTAGACGGCGCAGCCGGATTTTCCGAGGCGGTGTCCCGGATCATGAGTATGTCCCAGCACATTCTCATCGTGACGCAGCAGGATCCGGTGTCCCGGTATAAGATGGAATGTCTGCTGAACAATCTGGATTTTTCAGACAGCCGCAAATTCACATTTGTATGCAACAAATATGAGGCGGATAAGCCCAGCAGTCTGGAACAGCTTGAAAAAGAAGGAAGGCTGACCATAAGCGAATATATTCCAAGAGAGCCGGGAAACAGTCTTTTAAAGCCGTCCGAGGCGGGACAGATGAAAAGTATACAGAAGATCGCATATATGTTTATGTAGCGCAGACCGGGAGAGGATGAGATATGGGAAGAGAGAGGATTGTCGCAGTGCTGGAGCGGCACGGAGAAGGAAAAAGGACAGACGTAGATCTGCCTCTTAATATAACTGCAAATGAGGCGATTATCGGACTGAATCAGGCGTTCGGACTGGGAATGGACACCTCCGATCTGTCCCGCTGTTTTCTGCGGACGGAAAATCCCATCGCCCTTCTCAAGGGCAACCGTACGCTGGAGGAATTCGGACTCCGGGACGGAACTGTGATCCATGTGATATAGCGGAAAATCTGCAGAAAAATGAGACGGAGATGAAAATGGACAATAAGAAATATAAACTTATTATCTCAAACAAAAGAATATATAAAGAGATCGAACTGCCGGCAGACCTGTCCGCACTGGCAGTGGGCACGGTAAAAGGGTGTGAGATCCGTTTCTCCAAAGAACTGTTTTTTGATGATATCAGGATCATGCTGGAGAAGAAGGACGGACACTGGTATATGAGCTGCTCGGATAACCTTTATATCTCTTCGGACAATATCCTGAAGCTTGCGTCCAGAGAACTGAACCACGGGGATGAGGTACTTGTAAAATACCAGAATTCCGGGCAGGAAGTCGTCAAAGTCAGCTTTATGATCGATTTTGAGGCGGAGAAAAAGCAGTATAACCGGGTGATCGATATTACAGGGCGCCATACCATCCGGATCGGCGGCGGAATGAATAACGATATTACCATCCGGGACGATCTGCTGGGCGAAGATCAGATGATATTAAGCCGCAGAGGAAACCGGTATGTGCTGAAAGATATGCACACCCGGTACGGCGTGTATGTCAACGGCATCCGTATCGAGGATGAACAGGAGATCGGACCGTATGATTTCTTTTCCGTCATCGGCTGCAGCTTCTATATGAAAGAGGACAGGATTTATACCGAGGCGGGAGCAAATATGCTGCTGAACGGCCTCCCTTTTCAGGACACGGCGGAGCAGGAAAGTCAGCTTGAATATCCGAAATACCGCCGCAGTACAAGAATACAGTATCAGATACCGGAGCAGGAGATCACCATACAGCAGCCGGAGTCCCGTCCCCAGCCGCCGAAGAAAAATCTGATCGTATCGCTGGTTCCGTCTCTTGTAATGATTGTCCTTATCGTTGTCCTGCGCGGGATCATGGGCGGAGGCGGAACCTTTGTCATTTTCAGCGCATGTACTATGGGAGTGGGCGTAGTTATGTCAGTTGTCTCTTTCTTTTCGGACAAAAGGGAGTACCGCAGGCAGATTGAAAAAAGACGGGAACTGTATCTGGAGTATATCCGTGAAAAAGAAGAAGAAATCACACAGCTGCGCAGCCTGGAGCTGGATACAAGATGGAAAATCCAGGAATCTCTGGAAGACAGTCTCAGGGAAGCACAGCAATTTTCAAAACGGCTTTTTGAAAAAAGTCCGAAGGACCCGGATTTCCTGTATGTCTATCTGGGAAAGGGAAGAGTGGAGGCATCCTGCAGGATCAACTATCAGCGGCCGGAGTTTATCGACAGGGAAGACGATATCGCGGAGCTGCCCCAGCAGGTGGCGGACCGGTACCGCTACATTGAGGACGCCCCGATCATCGTAGATATGCTCACGTCCGGCGGAGTCGGCATTGTGGGGAAAAAAGAAGAACTTGATGATATGGTCCGAAATATGACGATGGATCTGGCTCTGCGTCATTTCTACAAAGAGGTAAAGCTGTTCTACATTTTCGGTGAAAAGGATGCGGCACAGTTTTCCTGGGTAAGATGGCTGAAGCATACTGCCAACGAGGAACTCAATACAAGAAACATCGTGTGCGATGCGGAAAGCCAGAATTCTGTGCTGGAATACCTCTATAATATAGCGTCACAGAGAGAGAATCTGAAGAAAGACGAAAAGGAGCGCTTTTCAAAACATTTTGTGATCTTCGTGCTTGACAGGAGGCGGATTGAGAAACATCCTCTGTCAAAATACTTTGAAGATGCAGCGGACTACGGTTTCACCTTTGTCTTTCTGGAAGAATACGAGGAATTTCTGCCAAGGGGATGCGCCCGGATCATCCGACTGGAAAGCCACAGCGACGGTACGGTGCTGGAGACGAGGAATGCACATCAGAGATCTGGTTTTAGCTATCCCCGCCTGAACGGCGAAGAGATCCGCGGCGCCGCCCGGAGGCTGGCGGCAGTCTATGTGGATGAGGTCAGCCTGGAAAGTGAACTGACAAAGAACATTACGCTGTTTGAGATGATGCACATTGCCAATGTGGATGACCTGGATCTGGAACAGCGCTGGAGCAGGTCGAAAGTATATAAGAGCATGGCTGCTCCGCTGGGAGTAAAGCGGAAAAATGAAATCGTCGAACTGGATATCAGCGACAAAGGAAAGGCACACGGGCCTCACGGACTGGTGGCGGGAACAACAGGTTCCGGAAAAAGTGAGATCCTTCAGACCTATGTGCTGTCCATGGCTTCTCTGTTCCACCCTTACGATGTGGGATTTGTGATCATTGACTTTAAGGGCGGCGGTATGGCCAACCAGTTCAAGGATCTGCCCCACCTGATCGGCACGATCACCAATATTGACGGAAGAGAGATCAACCGGTCGCTGCTGTCCATCAAGGCCGAGTTGGTATACCGACAGGAGGTGTTCTCAAAAAGCGGTGTAAACCACATCAACGATTACATAAAACTATACAAAAGCGGCAAAGTCAGCGAGCCCATGCCCCATCTCATAATGATCGTAGATGAGTTCGCGGAGTTAAAGGCCGAATATCCAGACTTTATGAAGGAAATCATAAGCGCCGCCCGGATCGGACGGACCCTGGGCGTACATCTGATCCTTGCTACTCAGAAACCATCCGGCGTGGTTGACAATCAGATCTGGAGCAACTCGAAGTTTAAGCTCTGTCTGAAAGTGCAGACCAAAGAGGACAGCAAAGAGGTGATCAAAACGCCTCTGGCCGCAGAGATCGTAGAGCCCGGGCGGGCGTACTTCCAGGTGGGAAACAACGAGATTTTTGAATTGTTCCAGTCGGCATACAGCGGCGCGGGCATTCCCACCGGAGAGGACAATGTAAAGAACTATTCCATTTACTCGGTAAATTTCTGGGGAAAACGGGAATGCGTATTTCAGAATAAAAGAGGCGGGGGCTCCAAGCAGAGTAAAAGCCAGCTGCAGGCGCTTGTAGAATACATCCACGATTACTGCCAGGAGGCGCACATTGAAAAGCTGCCCAGTATCTGCCTGCCGCCGCTGGCGCAGAAGCTTCTGACAGATGAGCTGAAAGGTGAGCCGGGTCCGTTTGGTCAGGGCGTGACGGCGCCGCTGGGCTATTATGATGATCCGCAGCAGCGCAGACAGGGCACCTTTGTACTGAATGTATCGGAGGGAAACACCTATATTATGGGAGCGTCGCAGACCGGAAAGACGACTGCCCTTCAGACCATCCTGTATCAGCTGATCCGCGGATATACGCCGGAAGAAGTCAATATTTACATTGTAGACTGCGGCAATATGTCCCTGAAAGTATTCGAAGAGGCAAAACATGTGGGCGGAGTGGCCCTGTATACAGAAGAAGAGCGTGTCCAGAATCTTTTCAAGATGCTGGATATGCGGGTGGCCGAGCGGAAGAAGAGATTCGCAGAAAAGGGGATCGGCACCTACCGGGCTTATGTGGAGGCCGGATTTGCGGATCTGCCGCAGATTCTGCTCCTGATAGACAATATTACCGTATTCCGGGAGTACTACACAAAAGTCGAAGACAGCCTGATGAAACTTTCCAGAGAAGGGCAGAGCGTGGGCATCAATCTGATCGTAACAGGAAGCCAGGGCAGCTCCATCGGATTCCGCCTGCTCGCAAATTACAGCAACAGAGTGGTCTATCACTGTAATGAAAAGGCAGAGTACAGCAACGTGCTGGAGCGCTGCAGAATTGAGCCCCAGGAAATCCCGGGAAGAGGACTCTGCGTGGTGGATAAGAGGATACTGGAATTTCAGACGGCCCTGGCCTTTGACGGGGAAAAGGAAATCCAGCGTGTAGAACAGATGCGGGATTTCCTGCGCAGAAACAGCAGGCTGTACCCGGATGCAAGAGTAAAACCGATTCCGGAAGTACCGGAAGTGATCCCATTTGAAAAGCTGCGCCAGGAAGAGAAGAATCTGTTCGAGCAGCCGTATCAGATGCCGGCAGGACTGGATTATAACTCCGTCGAGTATCATATGATGGATCTGGCGTCGATGGGAGTCCTGGCGGTAAGCGGCCGGGAAAAATCAGGAAAGACAAACTTTATCCGTTATATCTTCTCCGCGCTGAAGGCAGACATCTTCCACAGCCGGACGGACGCGTACATCGTGGACGACAGCAGAAGACAGCTGGAGGAACTGGGAGAGCTGGGATTTGTCAGAGAATATACAGCCGATGCAGAAGGGATGAAATATGTCCTGGAGCAGGTATATGAAGAGATGCAGGACCGCAGAAATCTTCTGGCACAAAACCGCCGGGAAGCGCCGGAAACCGTGCTGGAGCAGCTGCCCCTTCTGCTGGTGGTTATCAATGACGCAGGAGCGCCGGGAGCCATTGCACAGGATAAGGCGCTGCAGGGCAAAGTAAATGACATGATCCGCCAGGCAAAATCTCTGAAGACTGCTCTGATCTTCTGCAATCTGAATAACGCGCAGATTACCTTCCAGTCGCCGGAGACATTAAAACTGCTCAAGGAAAACAAGCGCACGCTTGTATTTGATGATATGGAAAATATAAAGATCTGTGATGTGACGGCCAAATATCTGAAGGACTACGCAAAACCGATCAGCCCGGGAGATGCATATCTCTTTCAGGGCAGCAGGGTGATGAAGCTGAAAACGGCGCTTGCCGCCGGATAACGCTCACCCGCTTAAACACGGCGGACTGTATTCCGGCGCCGTATTTCCAATGCAAAAAACAGCTTCTGCTGTTTTTTGATAGATACTTTTTAACAGACGAAAACGTCGGTGACAAAATTTTTTCACAAGGAGGAAAAGAAAATGGCAGAAAGAATTACCATCACACCGGAGGAACTCAGAGATTCCGCTTCCAAATTCACGACAAAATCAGGCGAGATCAGAGAGATCTTAAGCTTCTTAAGAAGCGAGGTAGACAGCCTGGAAGCAACATGGGAAGGCGCCGCGCAGAGTCAGTTCTTCGCATCCTACAGCGAGATGGAGCAGACGCTGAATCAGTTTCCGGAAGTTCTTGACGGAATCAGCCAGCAGCTTACAACAGTTGCCCAGACACTGGAGGATACAGACGAACAGCTCGGCGCGTCACTTGCTTAAGAGAAGACCGCTGGATCAAGGGAAGGTGTGGAGTACGTTTCATGCCTTCCCCGTTAATATCAGAAGCAGGAGGCGGCATATATGGGCAGTGTAGAAAGAGTAGATACCGGAGGGTTTCAGGATGCTCTGGACGGCATTGACAGAGCCAGAAATGCGTTCCGTGATTCCAAAGAGCAGATCATCGCATCGACAGACACTCTGCTCGGAGTCTGGGAAGGCAGAGGGAAAAATGCTTTTCAGGACGCTTACCGGGTCTTGAAAGTCGAGCTTCAGGATGAAGAAGAGAACCTGGATGTAATTTATGATGACTTGAAAGCGGTAAAAGAAAGTTATGAAGAGTGGGACGCATCGGTAAGCGACGGGCTGAAGCAGGCCTAGTGCGGCGGCCGGCAGAAAAAGGAGTAAGAAAATGAATATTGCGGCAGAATGGAGTAAATATTACCGCCTTTCGGGGTACCGCCAGAGTCTGCTGAACGGCTCCTGGGAAATAAATTCGATCAATCAGGGAATCGACAGCCTGGACTGGATGCTCCGGGATGCGGTAAAAGGGGACTATTACGGAGTCTCTTCCGGTGAGTTTGACCAGTTAAAAGAAAAGGATCCCGGAAGTGACTATAAAATCACCAATGCAAGGACGTACATCCAGTACGAGATGAATGCGATCCGGGATGACATTGAAGAAGAGGAAGAGAGAAGGCGCAGGGAAGCAGCAAATGCAGATTAAGGAAAAAGGCGCCGGATGGGAAGGTGGTGAGAACAGATGGCAGAACTGACAGTTGATTTTTCCGCCATCAGCCAGATGGGGTGGAGTATTGATTCCATCGTCCGGCAGATGGACAACAGAGGAGACGATCTGAACAGCATGGCGGGGAGAATCTCCGGAGTATCCACCAGGCGGGGATATCTGGGATCGGCGGTCAGCGAACTCTACGGAAGAAGGGACAGTCTGGATGACAAGGCCCAGAAGCTTAGGGATTTTAAAAGTGATCTGGAAGACTTTGCCCGGGAGGCGGAACAGGCGGATCAGAGAGTAGCTGCCAGGATTGTATATGATACGGGAAGCTTTTGCTATACCCAGGGGATCTCGGTGGCAGAGGCAGCCGGGAACTGGTGGCAGAGTGTGATCGACGAGGCCGCGGAATGGTTTTCCAATACTCCGCTGGGGCGGGGAATTCAGGCTGTGGCGGACTGGTATGAGGCCAACAAAGAGACGATCTGGGCGGGAATCGAACTGGTGGTGGAAATCGGGATCGCCGTCCTGGCGGTCACCGCATTTGTGGCCCTGTTTCCGGCGTCGCTGGCGTCGCTGGGATTCTGGGGCTCCGTCAGTCTGATCGCGGCAGGATTTACGGCAGTAAAATCCCTTGCGGACGTGGCCTCCCAGACCGTGTCCTTTACCGCGCATCTTCTGGGCGATCATAAGACCGGAGAAGAGTGGGCGGACAGAGGGCTGGATTTCTACATGACAGAGGCCGGAAGAGCAGCCGACGATGTTCTGGGTACAGGCGATTTCTTTGAAAACGGCGCATCCTTTGTATACACCGGGCTGGAGATCGTATCCATTGTAAATGCAGGCAATGATCTGCGGAAGATCGGACAGAAGGTATTCCCGGCGATTAAAAACGGAACAGTTAACTTCGGCACGTTCCGAACGATGATGGGCAACGACAGGCTGACCTTGAGAGATTTCCTGGCGGATCCCAAATCGCCCATACGGTCCGTGGATGATCTGTTCCTGTACGGGAAGGGATATGAAGGAAACCAGCAGGCATTAAAGAGTATCTGCGACGGATACCGCTATACCACGGAAATGGGGTGGAGCCTGTTTGATTCGGATCCATACACAAATCCGTTTACAGAAATGAAACTGGGAGCAAAATATGACGATATCGTATATAAGGCTCCGGAGATCGCGACAGACGCTCTGTTTGGAGAAGACACATACAAAAACGCTCATCTGAAGGAAGTGACAATGATGGCGGATCCGTTTAAAACGCCGGATATAAAAATCAATGCGCTTACAGATATTCTGGAGGGGCTCGGCTATAAAGCGGCGGCATAGCGTCCGTTCGGTTATGATGAGCAGGCAGTGAAGCGGATTGCAAATATCCGCCTGAAGGAGAGGATCATGGAATTAAAAACAGATGAAGGGAAAAGAAAACAGTATCTGCGGCCAAGAAGGGCGCTCTTTCTCGGAGTTACGCTGGGGGTGCCCGCGCTCAGCATCCTGCTGACAGCAGTGCTGCCGCGGGAATGGTATTACGGAACGCCGCTGGGCTATATTCTGGGAACCGGCATATTCAGCTGTATATTCAGTCTGATCGGACTGGGGCTCTACTATGCGGACTGTTCCGGGACATCCAAAGTACAGAAGCTGTATCTCTATCCAGATAAGCTGGTGTACAGCGGCTATTCCGGGCAGGGCTCCCGGCAGATCCAGTTTTATTCTGTGATTGATTCCATTGATTCCTTCTCCCTGGGAAAATGGAAGATCAGATTAAACGGCAGATTTTTATTTACCTACACCGGGCGCTGGGATGAAAGGAAAATAAAGAAAAACCTCAGTATTATAAGGACACTTGACAATGAACAAGCGCTGCTTGCACTGGTATACAGGCTGCAGGTGGCAGGGAAGGAGAATGTACCATGCAGCAGATGAGTCTGGCGGAAGAATATAATCAGCAGGGAAGAGGACTTTACGGGCTGGATAAATACGATGAAGCTCTGGATTTCTTCAGAAAGGCAGAAGAAAAAGATCCTTCTTATCTGCGGACATATATCAATAAGGCAGAGCTTTATATCACAACACATCAGCTGGATAAGGCAAAAGAAGAGCTGAACAAAGTGCTCTATCTGGATAAGAATAACGGGGAGGCGAATTTCCATCTGGGAAATATTGCCTATCTCGAACAGGACGCAAAGATGGCGGTCAGCTATCTGACCAAAGCATATAACAGCGATTACAGGAACCCGAGAACCGCATACCACCTGGCGTGTCTGTATATAGATATGCATAAGGACGAGCAGGCGCTGTTCTATCTGAACAAGCTGCTCAAAGAGGATCCGTTTCAGGTTGAGGCCAGATTAAGAAAGATGGAAATTCTGGTAGGAATGCGGAAGTACGAGGAGGCTCTGCGAAATGCAGATGAGATGATAGAACTTCTTCCGGATACGTTTGAGGGTTATCATTATAAATTTGTTACACTTCTGGGACTTCAGCGGTATCCGGAGGCGAAACAGGCGATTGAGCGGGCGATGGAACTGTTCCCGGATGATCTGGGATTTGTCTACGATCTGATCAAATACTATGAGCAGGTAGAAGAGTACGACAGGGCAATGGAACTGATCGACGACAGATTTCAGGCCAATGCACAGGACCGCCGGTCTATCCGCAAGGAAAAAGCAAAACTGATGTTTGCAATGGGGAAAGCAGATGAGACAAAAGAGCTGCTGGAGAGTATCGTGGCGGAAGATTATGACGACGAAATGTGCTACTGCCTGATGCAGGTGTACGGCGGATTCGGCGAGTATGACAAGGCTCTGGAATGCTGCCGGAAAATCATAGAAGGAGGCAGAGACAGCCAGTATTACTATTCGGCGGTGTACCATGAGGCGGTTGCCTGCGACAGACTGGAAAGGAAAAAAGAAGCCGAAGAAAAATACAGGAGAGCGGCCAATACGTTCCGAATGGCGTCAGCCAGACATCCGGGAATGCTGGGACTCTACCTCTATCGCGCACTCTGTTACCGCAGGCTTGGCGAGTATGACAGGGCAATGGAAATGACAGATTATCTGATCACAATCTCGGATCAGAAATTCGGCGAGGCATATTTTGTCAAAGGACTGATATATGAGGACCTCAATGATGAAAAGAAGGCGCGGGAGTACAAGGAAAAAGGACTTGCGATGAGCACTGTGCTGAATCAGTTTTTCAGCCTTTAGCAGACGGCCGGAAGGAGGAGAAAGATGAATATCAGAGTAGATTTGACACAGCTTGGCGATACCATCAAGGTGTACAGCACAGCGATCACAGAAATCCAGACAGCCTTTGACGATCTTGACAGCGCCATAAATACCCTGAAAAGCACGGACTGGAAGTCAGGCGCCAGCAAACAGTATTTTGCCACATATGATGATTCGTGGAAGCAGAATATGAAAAGGCAGGAAGCCATACTGGAACATCTGAAGAACTGTCTGGAAGAAGCAAAAACAGAGTATGAAAATGTGTACGGCAAGGTACACACGCTGGGACAGAATATCTGAGGAATCAGAAGACCGCAGAAACATCAGGAAGAGGGAAACAGATTGAAGAACTTTATTTTCCGCAATGCTATGAAATTTGAAAACAGAAAAGCGCAGAAGAAGATATTGCTCCGGCTTCTGGGAGCGGCGCTCCTTCTGCTGTTTGTACTGAAGACAGCCCTGGACGGCTTTTCAGTCGTTACGCTTTGGCTGGTGCTTGTGGGGATCGGATTCCTGGCGCAGAAGGGCTCCCCTGTAATTGTGGAAAATGTGCTTACGGAAATACAGTTTGACAGAGATTCTATACGGATCATTTACCGGGATCTGGACCGCCATGACGGAAAAGGGAAACGGCAGGAGATCTATGACATGGGAAGCAGAGATATTGTGAGCATCCGTTACAGCGACCGGCATCAGATGCTGGAGATCTGCTCCCGCCCGGTCCTGCATGTATACGGGGAAGCAGGGGAGACTGCGAAAGATTTCCGGCAGACCGGGGAAACGGACCGCCAGATCCTGTATCTGGCGGATGAACAGACAAGGGAACCCATTCTGCAGAATATACATGCATTTTGCAGCGGCAGGATGCAGAGAGGTTAGAAATATCCGCTGCTTTTACCGGCAGGCAGAAGCGGTGGAGGATACACAGGAGGCAGCAGTAAGGTGGCAGAGATAGGAACACTTATAGACGGGAAATATGAAATATTGAAGCAGATCGGAAAAGGCGGGATGTCGACGGTATATCTCGCCATGGATCAGCATCTGAATAAGCAGTGGGCGGTAAAAGAGATCCGGCACAAGGCAGACGACAAGGAGAGCCATATTATCATTCAGAGTCTTGTGGCCGAGGCAAATCTGATGAAAAAGCTGGATCATCCGGCCCTCCCCAGAATCGTGGATATCATTGACAGCAGAGACACCATTTATGTCATTATGGATTACATAGAAGGGGAACCGCTCAGCCGGATCCTGGAGCGCGAAGGCCCGCAGCCGGAGGAGGACGTGCTGGAGTGGGCGAAGCAGCTGTGCGATGTGCTTTCCTATCTGCACACCAGGAAGCCTCCCGTGATATACAGAGATCTGAAACCGGGAAATATCATGATACGGCCGGATGGGAATATCCGCCTTATTGATTTTGGGATTGCCAGAGAATACAAAGAAGGAGCTGTGACAGATACAGTTCAGCTGGGAACCAAAGGCTATGCGGCCCCGGAGCAGTTCGGCGGACAGGGACAGACAGACGCGAGAACAGATATATACAGTCTGGGCGTGACGCTTTATCAGGCGCTGACCGGCCAGGCGCCCACAGAACCGCCCTATGAATTCTATCCCATCCGTTACTGGAATCCTGCTCTGTCAGGAGGGCTGGAGAACATCATAGCAAAATGCGTAAAGTCTAATCCGGCTGAAAGATATCAGTCCTGTGCAGAGCTATTTTACGCGCTTGATCACTATGAGGAGGAAGACGACGTTTACCGGGCGGCGCAGAAAAAGAAAATCCGCATATTTACCGCGGCGGCCGCAGGCTTCGTGGTTTTTCTGGCCGGCGGCTTCCTGGGACTGTCCCTGGAGAACTGGGCAAACACCCGGAATTTTGACGCCATCTACCGGCGGGCAGAAAGAGAAACCGATCAGAATGAGAAAGAGGATCTTCTCATGCAGTGCATCGCGCTGAAGCCCGAAGAGACACAGCCATACGAGGAACTGGCCAATACATACAAAGCAGATCTGTCCTTTGGACAGGAAGAAGAGGCACAGCTTACCAGGGCCCTCTATCAGAATCTGGAAGAACTGCAGGGGACAGAAAACTACCCGGAACTGGCCTTTGAGATCGGAAAACTGTACTGGTACTATTACGATTATGGAAACGGGGAGACAAACTTCGTCACCAAAATGAAGGGAGCGGTACAGTGGTTTGAGGACGCCCTTGACTTTGGCGGCGGATTTGAGAATGCAGAGATGGCAGAAGTATACCGGGATATCGGAGCCTTTAACGAGAATATCACCATGGATATTGAAGAAGCCTCAGATGCAGGGAAATATGCGCCGTATTTTGAAGACCTTAAGAGACTGACAGAACAGGTATCCCAGAATCCGGATGAAGCGGAGATCGTCACACTGGAAGTATACCGGCTGGATGTCGACGCAGTCGAGACTTACGCGAGAAAGTTCCGGGCAGACGGAATCTCACAGGAAGAACTGGAAGCGCTTATAAATCAGGCAGACGCCGGGCTGTCCGGCCTGGATGCGACTACGGATAAAACGGAGGAACTGAAAAATACAGTGACTGGCAGACTGGACGCAGCCAGAGCGGCGGTAGAAAGAGCATTTACCGATTCAAGAATCCCGGACAGCGTGAAGCAGGAAGATCCGGATCATTACGGAGATTAGGAGGGAGACAGATGGAACAGGCGGAAATTTTTCATATTGTGGCAATCGTAAGCTTTGCTGTCAGCGGGCTGTGTCTGCTCCTGGCGGCTGTCTCCTGGTTTAAGCTGGGTATACCGGAAGTGATCGGCGATATCACAGGCAGAACCGCAAGGAAACAGATCGAAGAATATGAAGCAAAACAGGAGGGAAGAAAGGAGCGGACCCGGCGAAAAGGAGGAGCGGCAAAAAGCGTCCGCACTGCCGGGCGGACCTCTCCGCTGACCGGGAAGCCGGCGCCGGCCGGGCGGACCGGGACATTTCCGGGAACAGGGTCTGCCTCAATATCTCTGGAAGATATGGACGGTACAGAGATCCTGAGAGAAGAGCCGGATGCAGGTACGGAGATCCTGGCAGAAGAGCCGGATGCAGAAACGGAAATCCTGACAGACGGTACAGATACGCAGACAGAGATTCTGGAAGATGGGGAACAGTACCCGGATACCAGGCGGGAGGGCTGATATAAGATGAAGAGGCGGATTACAGCGGCGCTGGCAGCGTTTTTGATACTGGGCAGCAGCATTCCCTGCGGCGGACTGGCCGTGCAGGCAGAGGGAGAAGAGAAAAAGGAGACTATTGTCCTGGAGTTTGACCAAAGCGGGGAACTGTTGACAGATCCCTCCGAGCTGGGACTGCTGGCCGGAACGGAAGAGATCACCTGGAAATATCAGGAGGCAGAAGGCAGGCTGCAGATCATGATCATCCCGGAGGAAGGGTTTTATGCAGATTATTCAGACACAGACTATGAGGTTGTGCAGACTCTGCGACTGGGAGAAGAAGACGGTCGGTGGAGAACAGAGATCCTTCTGGAAACATCCGGGATTCTGGATGGAGCCGACACGGCGGACGGACATACGCTGACGTTATCCATGAAGAAGGATGGGGAAGCTCCCGTTATAGAAAATGTGACAGGGGAACAGGCGGATGACGGTTCCTGGGTTTCCGGGGCTTATACGATCCGGTTTCAGGTGGCGGACGGAACAGACGCCGCAGCTTCCGGCGCGGGGCTTGTTATTTTTTCCAGATCAGAGAATGTTCTTCCCGGGGAGTCTGTCCCGGAGGGAGAAGCCTCTTATCAGGAAATTAAGTACAATGAGACGGACAGGTGTTATGAACTTCAGATCCCGGGAGAAGATTATGCGGGTTCCGGCTACATCACAGCATATGACCGGGCGGGAAATTATACCCGCCGGGAAGTGAAGATACGCTGTGAAGTAAACGGGCCTGTTATCCGGGAACTGTCCCGCACGCCGGACACGGAATGGACCAATCAGGAGACGGAGGTACAGTTTCGGGTAGAAACGCCGGTATCAGGCATAAAGAAAGTCTCATATCGCTCAGATGCCGGCGGGAGCGCCGAGACAGAACTGACGGCAGATGAGAATGGAGTCTATCATTTTACAGTGCCAAAAGAAGAGCGGGAGACAACGTGGACGATACAGGCGGAGAGCAATGCCGGAAAAACAGATACAGAGACTGTGATGACCAGAATCGATCTTACCCGGCCGGCGACTCCTCAGATCAGCGCCTCCGGCGATGGCGTGATCAGCCTGAAACGGGAGATTACGCTGACCATTACGGCAGAGGATGTACCGGGGGAGACGTCAGGCATCGCCTCCGGCATAGATAAAGTCTATGTGGAGACTGTTCTGAAGGATGACGGCAGCCTGGAGGAGATCGGCGAGGCATCGAAGAACACGGATGGGAGCTATACCTTTAAAATAAAAAGAAGTCTGTTTATCAATTCGGTCCAGAATAAAGCATTCTATATTTATGCAGTGGACGCGGCAGGCAACGTATCAGCTCCGGCGCTGTATACGGCAGATATCGACCTGGAACAGCCGGTGATCGAAAAAATGGAGATTACGGATATTGACGGAAATGCTTTGAAAGAATATGAAGCTTTGCAGGACCAGGCATTCGGCGTCAGGCCGGTCAGAATCACGGTTACAGCATCTGACGACCGGTATGGTTCCGGGCTCGCGTCCGTCAGCCTGTACCGGAAAGAAGGCGAAAGATATACAGAACTGGCATCCCCTGTAATCCCTGAAAACGGAAAGGCGGTATTTACAGTTCCGGCAGAGGATATCACAGAGGGAGACACACTGGCATTTGAGGACGTCATATATGCCCAGGCGGCAGATCAGGCGGGAAATACATCGGATTACAGCGGCAGCGGCACAGTTGTGCTTGAAAATACAAAGCCCCGGATCTTTATAGAGAAATCGGAATCTCCGGATACAATGATCACGGTGGACGGTGTGGAGTATCCATGTTACCGGGATGACACGGTTTTGAATATCACAGTGTCAGATGACAGGGGCGGGGTAAATTCCGGGATTCATAAATTAAGAGTCCGTGTCAATGGACAGGTGCTGGCAAACCAGACATTTTCATCCAGAGAAAACAGCAAAATCCTGACTGTCAGTACAGAAGACTGTGTGATCGCAGACGACGGTTCTTATCAGGTTATCGTAGAGGCAGAGGACTTTTCGGGGAATACGGAAACGGAAGAGTTCCGCCTGTACAAAGATAATACGCCTCCCCGCATTACTCAGATCACAAAAGACCCTGCATCCGACTGGAGCGGCGGCGATGTGACAGTGACGATAGAGGCGGACGATATATCCGGCCGATGCAGCTCCGGGGTCGCTCAGGTACGCTACGGGACCGGCGGTTATGAAGATTCCATGCCGGCCTCCATAACGGGGGAAGGAACGTATCAGTTCACCGTTTCGGAGGAGAGCAGCGCCATCTATTCTATATGGGTGGAGGACCGCGCGGGCAACAGATCAGACCCGGACAGCAAAGATCAGATCCAGGTCAGAGTAGACAGGACAGCGCCGGTTATACAGCAGATTACTTTTGAAGGAACCGGATATCAGGAAGGGGACGGAGAGGCTCTTGCAGACGTCATGACGCAGACAGATTACGGATATTATTTCCGGAGCGACGTCCTTGCGGCTGTTACCGCGAAAGATACACAGTATCAGAGGACAGAAGACGGACAGGAGACAGAGATTGAGGGAAGCGGCGTTTCAGAAGTGTACTATATCCTTGCATCCTCAGACGGCGGCACGTCGCAGCCGCAGAGAGCGGAAGCAGGAGATAACGGCGTCTTTACGTTCCTTATTGAAGCCGGCTTTAAAGGGGATGTGTATGTGATGGCAAAGGACTGCGTGGGGAACCGGCCGGAAGACGACCCGGAGACGGAAGCGGATGAAGGATATGTACATGGAGAGGGAATTGTACTGGAGACCGGGGAACAGCACGCGGGAAATGGAAAAGCAGAAATTACACTTCCCGGCACGGATCTGATAAGCGCAAAAGGACAGAACCTGTACGGAGAAGATATTGAAGTGCGTCTGCACGCTGCGGATCCGGACTCCGGCATCCGCTCGGTAGAATGGCAGGTTCAGACACCCTTTGATGAGAACGCATATCAGGCGGGAACTGTGAATATTGACGGGGAAGGCGTGATGACAGGGGATACGGAAGGCTGGAGTGCGGCGGCATCCGACCGGAATCTGATCACAGCCATGAATCTGACTCTGCCGGTAAGTGCCGACAGCTGCGACATTACGGTTATGCTGCGGATGACAGACCGGGCGGGGAACACCACCACATCCCGCCAGACTTTTGACATTGATAAAAGCGCGCCTGTAATTGAAGTGTCCTATGACAACAATGAATATGACGAAGGATTCATCTCAGAGGAGGAATACTACAACGCGGACAGAACCGCTGTGATCACCATCAGAGAGCGCAACTTTGACGCAGAGAATACGGCGCTGACGGTGACAAGAGACGGAGAAAATGTCCGTATGGAAGAAGTGGAGTGGGAAGGGACGGCGGACGGGGACAACCCGGATAATACCACACATACAACACGGGTTCTGTTTGACAGAGACGGGGACTATACCTTCCGGATCACAAGCCGGGATCTGGCGGGGAACGAGGCGCAGACTTACGGACCCGATCAGTTTGTAATTGACAAAACCGCGCCGTCTCTGCGGGTAGAGTACGACAACACAGACGGGCAGAACGGAAACTATTATAATGCGCCCCGGACCGCTGTGATCACCATAGAAGAGCATAACTTTGAGACCAGCAGATTCAGCCTGTCAGGAGAGGCTTCCTATGAGGGGACCGCGCTGGCTTATCCGTCTCTTTCCGAATGGAGCAGCAGCGGAGACACCCATACGGCTGCCATACACTTCCAGGCGGAAGGAGATTACAGCTTCCGGGTGGCATACACGGATAAGGCCGGAAATCAGGCGTCCGAGTATCCGGAAGATACGTTTGTCCTGGATTATACAGCGCCGGAACTTGCCATTGAAGACTTAGAGAACCAGTCTGCCAATGCAGCGGCGGTCCGGCCGGTGGTGAGCTGGTCCGATATCAATCTGGAAAGTCCGGCCGAGATCACACTGACCGGATCAAACCGCGGAGAAACAGATTTGATGGGTGGCTATTACGGCGAGGAAGAAGAGGGCTTCTTCCAGTTTGATAATTTTCCGTTTGAAAAGGAATACGATGATATTTACACCATGCAGGCGACGGTTTCTGATCTTGCCGGAAATGAGTCCTCAGAGACGATCCGGTTTTCTGTCAACCGCTTCGGGTCAGTATATACATTCAGCCCGCAGTTTGAGGATATCAACGGAAAGTTCCTTCAGAAAGAAACCGATCTGATCATTACAGAGACAAATGTAGATCAGCTGGATCCGGATTCCATAGAGATCAAGGTGGCAAAAAACGGACAGAATACAGACGTCAGCGAGAACGGATGCGATATTACAGAGTCCGGAGGCGGGGGAAGCTGGAGCCAGTATACCTACCGGCTTAAGGCGTCAAACTTTGCCGAGGAAGGGGTATACACGGTAACGGTGAATTCGGTAGACGGAGCCGGTAATATAAATGACAGCACGGACGAGACAAAAGAAGCGGAAATCCGCTTTGGAATTGATAAAAGTGCGCCGCGCATCATAGCCGTTAATGTAGAAGACGGCGAGACATATGCGGAAGACAGCAAAACGGCCGAATTTGCAGTGGAGGATAATCTGATCCTCGAAGATGTGACTGTATCGGTGAACGGAGAAGATGCGCCCCTGACAGTTCAGGATAACCGGTATACATTTGAACTGGCAAACAGTGATACGCCGCAGAAAATTGTAGTCACCGCACTGGATGCTGCGGGAAACAGGAGCGAATATACAGTATCAGACTTTTACGTGACACAGAATCTGTTTATCCGATGGTACACAAACAGGCCGCTTATGATCGGAACCATAGCGGGCGCAATCCTGATCGCGGCGGGCGGCGTATCTGCGGTGCTTGTGAGAAGGAATATCAGAAAACAGAGAAGACGGGAGCCGGAACGGGAAAGGACATGATAACAGAACGAAAAAGCAGCATGTTGAATTTAAGTTGATATAGCGATCCCCCCCCCTGAAACAGATATCGGAAACGGTCAAAGCCGGGTCAGGGGGGGAGCGCTATATCTGACGGGAAATTTCTTTCCCTCCTAAATTTAAATCCATTTGCTATTGGCGGCAGACCAACGATCGGTAAATGTTTTATTTCCCACTACCGCCGCAAACGGCTGTTCAAGGAAATTCCTTATTGTTTTCAGGACAGTACTGTAATCGTCTGTCTTGGTATTGATCTTTCGGACGAAGGCTTTCCATTTCTTTTGCATGACAGTATCATCGGCGAAACAAAATCATCAAGCTGAGTGGGGATTTTTCTTTTTTTCTGCTTTGGCACAATGATATCGCCAACACCAAAATCAATGTCAAAGGGTGTGCGAGTATTTTTAATATAAGCGATCATTGAAGCGCCTATGCCGGCATATTTCTTCGCAACGGCAATAGGTGCAACATCCTTTATCTCAAAGGTAACAAAATCATTGCCAGTATGAACTGCTATAATTTCTTCAAGGATACCTCTTAACTGTTCTGGTGTATTAGGTATTCGCCGAAGCAAAAAATCCACATCAACTGTCACTCGGCTATCAAAGTCAGTAAGAGAATAGAGGAACAAGCCTCCTTTTAACACGAGATTCTCAGCATACTTGGACTTTCCCAAACGTCGCAAAAATTCCTCTTGGCAAAAAAGCTGTAAACAGAGTTGATAACTTCTTCCACTTTCAGCAGCTTTATTCTTAAGTCGTGCCAGCACGGATGCAGCTATATCAGCCATTAAGCAGCACCTCCATTACATTCATAACCTTTGTATAAAGCTTCATTTCCTTTGCGTATTTAGACAAATTTGCAAGCTTCTTTTTTTTGTCAGCAGCAAATGCATTAACAGCTTTATTAAAAATTTCGTTGTCAAGTTTTGTGCGGTACTTAAAGCAATCACATATTGTTCGTTCGCGGTCATACACAGGCAATATTACACCGTTAAAATTGCTTGTGGACTTACCTATATTTAAAAATCCCTTTTGAATATAGTAAGCCTTCATCGGAAATTCTTCAATGTTCTTTACGGCACGGGACGCTGTTCTGGGTACAGCAATCGACCATTCACGGGGAGAAAAATCGCTATATCCGTAGTGAAACAAAGCGGACTCCACACAAATAATTCCTTGTGGAAGAAGCTCCCGTATGAGCTGTTCTTCTGTAATATTTTTACTTTGGGGGAGCTGATAAAATCCTCTGCGAATTCTTTCAATGACTCCTTCTTTACAAAAAGCCGCTACTTCGTATTTATTTATCCCGTTAGCGGCAAAATCTGAAGTTTTTGCAATGCCGCCGTTATTTTTAATTACCGTTTTTAAAATTTCTTTTTTACTCAAGCAGACACCAACTTTCCACACGCAAAAGATAAATAATGTACGCAATTATTATACCATACAGTTTTGAAAATCGAAACAACTATATGCAGACATTATTCCAAATCTGTGCGTCAAAAGTAATTTGAATATCAATTACGTT
>ERZ1643250.439-NODE-439-length-44559-cov-10.230519_pt1 | contig 44559 bp, 35 predicted proteins | sample MGYA00579262_ERZ1643250 | MGnify/ENA primary metagenome ERZ1643250 (study PRJEB29033, sample SAMEA4952265) | chicken gut metagenome | biome: Broiler Chicken; feature: Gastrointestinal Tract; material: Caecum | place: Ireland | collected 2018 | study: Broiler...
ACAAGCAATGATGAAGCACGGCCCTTACACACTAACTTGAGAAGAGCCACTTTTTTGCGGGTAGTACCTCTCTTGTTACGGGTAGTGCTTTTGCCGTTACGGGTAGTGCTCTCCCAAACAGCCGGCGTCCATTCTGCGCTACGGGTAGTGCGTGTTTATCGGGAAACAATATGTTTTTGGTCATTTTCCACTACCCGTAGCAGGAGAGGTGCCGCCAGCTGTAGAGGGAGGCACTACCCGTAGCGACGGAGGCACTACCCGTAGCGGAAGGGGTGAGACGCCCAGACTGCAAACGGTTCTGTCGCATAACGAAAGAGACCCGGCCGGGGGAAGTGGCCGGGTCTCTTGAGAGAGGAAAGAGAAGAAAGAAGGTTTCAGTTATGTCAGCTGTTCGGCTGATGTCTTCAATATAACCACCGCTGTCTTGGGAGAACGGTGGAGAAACCTGAAAGTCTTCTGTGAATTATTGCGCAGGCCGGATGGACGCCCACAACAACCCCGTCATGTTGCCCGCCCAATCGGCGTGCGGGGCCGCGGACGAGGTGCCGAGCGCCTTGTACGCGAGCATCGAACCGAGCACGGTCTGGAACAGGAACGGCGCGTCGAGCCCAGCGCGGAACGCGCCGCTCGCCATGCCCCGGCGCAGAAAATCGTAGAACCGTTCGGCCGCCGGCTCGATCACACTCTTCGCGATGTTGCGCAAGTGGGCGTTCTCCGAAGACAGCACGACGCCGATCGCCTTGAGTTCGAATTCCTCGTCGAAACAGTCGATGATGCGCCGCAACACGGTGTGCAATGATTCACGCGACGGCTCGAGCACGGAGAAATCCAGCGACGGCGCCACGGTGAGCGTGAGGTGCCGGATCAGGTCGTCGGTGTTGGCGTACCGGCGGTAGATCGTGGTCTTCGCCACGCCCGACCGCCGCGCCACTGATTCGATGTTGACCGCGCCAATGCCTTGGGCGATGATGATCTCCAACGTGGCGTGCATGATCTTGCTGTCGGTGCGCTCGCGCTGCTGCTCTTTCGTCTCTTTCATATTCATGCCCATTCCTTCAGCCGACCAGCTTCGTGCTTTCCACCTTGGCGCTGTACCATGCGTTGAACTTGCCCAAGCTTGGCCGCAGCAGCAGTCCGATGAGCAGCATCGGCACCAGGAACAGCGCGAGCTTGCCCATGGCGATCCAATAGTCGTTTTCATAGATGCCGGCGATCGCGCCGCGCAGCGCCGTGACCGAATACGTGACCGGCAGGAACGGGCTGAGGTCACTCACGAACTTCGGCAGGATCGCGAGTGGGTACGCCGCGTCGGAACCGGAGATCTGCATGACCAGGAAGAGTACGCCGATCGCCTTGCCCACGTTGCTGAAGCTTGCCACAAGCGTGTAGGTGAAGAACGAATACACGAGCGAGCTGAACCAGCCGGTGAGCATGAACAGCATGGGGTGCACCGACTGCACGCGCAGGAACAGCAGGGTGCCGGCGCATGAGAACGTGCTCTGCATCAATGCGATGCACGCGAACACACCGTAATGGCCCAGGAACTCCTGCCACGGCTTCGGGTCGCCCAATTCCTTGCTGCGCTTGGCCGAAAGGCTCGTCTTGAGCGTGACCACGAGCAGCAGCGCCCCCACCCACAGCGGCAGGAACGTGTAGAACGGCGTCAACGCCGCGCCGAAGTTCTCCACCGGGAACAGCCTCTTCGTCTTCAACTCCACGGGTGCCGAAAGCGTGGTGGCGAGCGCATTGGAATTGCCGCTGAGCACCTGCTTGACCATCCCCATGTCCCCGGTCGTCAGTGCCTTGTTGAGCTGGCCGTTGAAGTCGGAGAGCTTCTTGCCGGCGTTTTCGAGGTCGGTCGCGGAATCGTCGATCAGTGTGCGCACGCTCGTCAGCTGTGTTTTCGCACTCTCGCCCGTGCTGTCGAGGTCGCCGAGCGCGTCCTTCGCCGTGCCCACGCTCGTGTTGATCTGCTGCGCCGCGCTGGTGAACGAGCTGTTCATCTGCGCGAGGTCAGGCTTGATCGTCGAGTCGAAGTCGCCGCTGATGCCGCTGATCGCAGCCCCGGCCTGCGCGGCGAGGTCTTTGATCGACGCGCGCGTATCGCCGTTGACATCCACATGGTCGGTGATGTCGGCGGCGGCCGCGTCGAGTGTGCTCGCCAGATTTCCCAACGTCTTCGAGACGGCGTCGAGGCGGTTGATGAACGATTGGATCCCTTGGCGCACCAAGCCGTTTTCCGGCAGCGACGATCCGTCGAGGAGTGCCTGCAGGCGGTCGCGTGTGGCGGCGTAGGCCTTGCTTTCCGCCGCGATGTTGCCGGACTGGTCCTTGATCGCGGCCACGGCGGCGTTGGCTTGGCCATCCACGCTGCTGAACAGTGTGTCGACGCGCCCGGAAAGCGCCTCGAGGCTGCTCGAACTGGCGTCGAGCGCGTCGCCGACCGCCGCCACGGAGGTATCGAGCGCGCCGGTCAGGTCACCCACCGCCTTTTTGGCGTCGCCCATTTTGCCCGCCGCGTCTTCGGCGGTGTCGCCGGCCTGCCCGATGAGCTGCTGCGAACTGCTGAGCAGTGTCTGGGCGGAGTCGGTCAGATCGCCGTACGCGCGCAAGGTGGCGGCGCTTTCGTTGAGTGTGCCCGCCAGCTCGCCGATGTTCGCGTTGAAGTCCTTCAGCCGGTTCTGCGCCTCCGGTTTGCTGAGCGAATCGAGCATCGCCGAGGCGATGTCGAGTGCGGTGCCCGTGAGTGTTTTGGCGAACATCTCGTTGATCTGCGCGGAGATTTCGTCGGCGCCCTGTCCGGTGACCTTGGGGGCGAGCGCGTTGAGCTTCTCGTTGTTGTAGTAGTCGAGTGTGGCATGCTGCGCGTCATTCGTGAAGAACGTCATCATCGTTTTGCTGAAGCCCTTGGGGATGACCACGGCCGCGTAGTACTTGCCGGATTTGGTGCCGTCGATGGCCTCTTGCGCGGTTTTGGTGAAGGCCCAGTCGAGCTGCGAGTTGGCGCGCAGCGTGTTGATCACTTGGCTGCCGATGTCGACGCGCACAGGCAGCAGGTCGCCCTTGTACCCATCGTCCTCGTTCGCGATGGCGAACTGCAGGTTGCGCGTGTTGGCGAAGGGGTCCCAGCACGCCGCCACGTTGAACCACGTGAACAGGCCGGGAATCACGGTCAGGCCGATCACGATGATGATCGAGACGATGTTGCTGGTGATGTGTTTGACGTCGCTGACGAAGATCTTGCCGATCATGCTCATGATGCGTGCTTCCCTTCGTGGTGCTTGCGGCCGTCGAACAGGCGATGGCGCAGTTGGTCAAGGTTCATGTCGAGGGTGTCTTCCAAGTCCGCGAGATGTTCGACGTCGGGGGAATCGTCGTCCTCGTCCGCACCGTGGGGCGCCCCCTGGGCCATTACGGCGCTGAACCGGCGCCTGTGCTTGTGCCCGCCGCTCAGCAGGCCCTGGTGCAGGATCAGCTCGCGCAGCGACTGTTCGCTGAGGGTGCCGAGTTCGGCTTGCTGGCGCAGGCTGTCGCGGATCGATTCGACGACCATGAGGAACGTGATGATCAGCAGGATCCAGACGATCCATGTGGCGAGCGCGACGAGCTTGGTGCCGTCGGTGAACGAGAACGTGACGAACAGCGCGATCGGCACCACGAACCCGGCCACCAATGCGCCGCGCATGAGCTTGGGGTAGAGGTGCGCGAATCGGTGGGCGCGCTCCTCTACCTCTTTGCGATAGCCGGCTTGGTCGGCGAGCACGCGTATCGCGAGCGAGAGGTTGAAGCGGTGCACCGGCGTGTACACCTGCTCGCCCACGATCATGTCAGATTCCTCGATTTCGCGCGCGAACAGGTGGTTGAAGTTCGACATGAGCGGGCGCAGCCCCAGCCCGATCGCGAACGACAGCGCCGCGAACAGCAGCAGCGTGAGCATCACCTTGCCCCAATGGCCGTCGTAGAAGCCGCCGATCGTCTCGCGGAACGCGTCGATCGAATAGGTGAAGGGGAACAGCGGGTACAGCGCACGGTAGAAGTGCGGCATCATCTCGATGGGGTAGAGGCCGGAGGCGCCGGGGATCTGCAGCATGACCATCGCCACCACGAGCGCCTTGCCCACGTGCATGAACGTGGCGGAAAGCGCGTACGCGATCGACACATAGACGAGCGAGGTGAACCATGCGGTGAACACGAACAGGGGCGCGTTCACTGTCTGCACGCCGATGACCAGGTCGCCGATCGAGCACACGAGCCCCTGGAGTCCCGCGATCATCGCGAGCAGCAGCCAGCGCGCCATGTAGGTCTGGTTCATCGTCACATGCCGCCCGGCGAGGCCTTCGTCGTCCACTTCGAGCTTGATGAGCACCATGAGCATGAACGCGCCCACCCACAGCGCGAGGCTCGTGAACAGCGGCGCCATCGCGGAGCCGTAGGTGTGCACGGGGTAGAGCGTGTGCGTTTTCAGCACGGTCGGCGAGAGCATGAAATTCGCAATGCGCTCGGCGTTGAGCGAGCCGCCATCGCCGGTGAGCTCGTCGAGCACGTTCACATTGGCGAGCGCGCCGAGATCGGTGCCCACCGTGTCGAGTTTGCCGATGAACGTGGCCAAGAGCGCGTCGGTGCTCTTGAGCGAATCCGCGGCGTCGGTGCAGATGTCCGCCAACTGGGTGAGCACGATCTTGCTTTGGTCGACGAGCGCGCTTTCGCCGCTCAGGCCGCCGGAGAGCGTGCCGCTCGTGCCGGCGAGCGCGCTCAGCCCCGCGTTGAGCTGTGGCAGCGCGCTCGAGCTGAGCGTATTGCGCGCGCCGCTGATCGCGTTCAGCGTGGTTGTGCTGGTCTGCGAGAACTGGTCGATCGTGCTTTGCGCGCTTGTGGCGGCGGTTTTCGTGGAATCGTTGAGCTGGGTGAGCGCGGCGAGCGTGGCGGCGGCCTTCTGGTTTTCGCGCGTCAGGTCGTCCACGATCTGCTTGATGTTTTCGTTGAACGGGTTGTCCGGCAGGTTCTTGAGGTCTTCGATGAGCTGCGCCACGTCGTTGTTGACGCTCGTCATGCTGTTGAGCGCGGTGCCGGCGGCGCCGTTGGCCGCGAGGATGCCGTTCGTGATGCGTGTGGCGTCGGTTGTGGCCTGGCCGCTCGCCTGCAGGAACAGGTTGCTGCCTTTGTCGAGCTGGTCGGAGGCGCTTGCGGTGAAGCTGTTGAGGCCGGACTGGGTTTTCGTAAGCAGGCCGGAGGCGGTGGCGAGCCCCGTGCCGGCGGTGTTGGCTGCGGCGGTGACCTCGTCGAGCGCTTTTTCGGCTACGTCGGTCTTGGCTTTGGTGTTGGACAACGTGGTGCGCAGGTCGGCGATCATGGTACGCGTTTTGCCGAGGTTCGCTGTGGTCTTGTCGATCTGCGCGAGCGCCTGCTGCACGGAGCTGTCGGCCTGCTTGCTGATCGACGTGTTGGTTGTGTTGACGATGCCGCTGATCACGTTGCTGACCGTGGAGACGAAGGTGCTGTTGACCTGGCGGTCCACGGTTGTGGCGCCCACGCCGGTGATCTTGGGCGCCACGGCGTTTGCCTTCTCGTTGACGTAATAGTCGAGCTGCGGCCGGGTGCTGGTGCTGGTGAGCACGTTGGCCATCGCTTCGCTGAAGTCGCCGGGAATCACGATGGCGGCGTAGCAGTGCGCCGATTCCACGCATTCCATGGCCTCGGCTTTGGCCATGAATTGCCATCCGAGCTGGTGGTTCTTCTTGAGGGTGCCCACGATCTGGTCGCCCAGATTCATCTTGCCCAGCAGCGAGCTGTCCGCGCCCTTGTCTTCGTTGGCCACCGCCACGCGGATGCCGGAGGTGTTGCCGTACGGGTCCCAGAATCCGGCGATGTTGAACCATGCGTAGAGCGCGGGGATGAAGGTGAGCCCGAAGATGATGACCCACGCCGTCGGCACGCGCAGCAGACGCTTGAGGTCGCGCTTGAGAATGAACCATATGTTGCGCATGGGGCTCCTCTTCTGCCGGGCGGTGGATGGTGCCGTAGAGCAATCATAAACGATACGCTCTACGTAGCGCTACGGGTAGTGTAGCGTTATGCCGAAGGCGTGCGCGCAGTTGTGCTGCGGGCGGCCTGTGATGCGCTGTCAAGTACCACAATGCGGTCCGCATTGTGGAATTAATGAGGATTCTTCGTGCAAAACTCTTGTTTTACGCGCCTGCGCCCAATAGATTGTGAATCATTTACGCACCAACGCAGCTCATGTCCATCATGCAGACGTCAATCTTCCGCATGACGGTCTTTTCGCGCCGCGCAAAACCAAGTTGTCGCGCGCCGGGCTGCCCCACCGAAACGGAGCGCAACGCATGACCCAGCAGTCCGCACTGCCCACCGCGCAAGACGCCAAACGCCGCCTTGCCGTGCCCGACTACATCAACATCGGCGTGTTCTCCGCCCTGTACTTTGTGATCGTGGCGCTGTGCGCGCTCGTCAGCAACATCATCTTCGGTGTGGCCGGCAACCTGCTGCTGCCCGCGTTCGCCGCGCTGCTCGCGGGCCCCGTGTTCATGCTGCTCAACGCGCGCGTGCGCGCATTCGGCGCGATCACCACGATGGGCGTGGTACTGGGATTGTTCCTGTTCGTCTCCGGGCACTTCGCCACATCGCTCATCACTGGCATCGCGTTCCCGCTGCTCGGCGACCTCGTGGCGCGCCTCGGCGCCTATCGCAACAAGTCGGCGCTGCTCGGCGGCTACGTGCTGTTCTCGTTCGGCTGCGCCGGCCCGATCCTGCCGATCTGGCTCATGAAGGGCGCCTATATCGCGAGCCTTGAGCGCAAAGGTAAGGACTCCGCCTATATCGCGAGCCTGTTCGGCCACGTCAACACGGCCACGTTCGCCGGCGCGATGTTCGCGATCGTCATCGGCGCGCTCGCGGGTGGCGTCTTCGGCCTTGTGCTGCTGCGCCGCCACTTCGCGAAGGCCGGGGTCACGCAATGACAGCCGCTGCGCGCGCAGCCGGTGTGCGCACCCGCGCGCTGCGCCTCGACCCGCGCGCCAAACTCGCCATGCTCGCCGTGGCCAACGTGCTCATGTTCCTGCACGCCGGCCCCGCCGCGCAATCGCTCGCGGTCGTGCTGTTCTCGCTGCCGCTGCTGTTCGGCGGCAAAGCGGCCGCCGGCGTGCGCATACTCGCCGTCTACGGTGCGCTGTGTGCGGTGGAATGGGCGAGCGCGCTCGGCGTGGACCGCCTGCCGTGGCGGCACATCGCCGGCGCCACGGCGGCGGGCGTGTGCATGATGATGCCGTGCCTGACCGCCGGCATGGCCATGTTCGCCACCACGCGCCCGGGCGACATGGTGTGCGCGATGCGCCGCATGCGCGCGCCCGACGCGCTCGTGATTCCCGTGGTGGTGATGATGCGGTTCTTCCCCACGATCCGCCATGATTACCGGCTGATCCGCCAAAGCCTGCGCCTGCGCGGATTCGCCGGCGGCGGCATGGCGTTGGCGCGGCATCCGCTGCGCTCGCTCGAATACATATTGGTGCCGCTGTTGATGAACGCGGCGAACGTGGCGCGCGACCTGACGGTGGCGGGGCTGGCGCGCGGGCTGGGCGCGCCCGGCGAGCCGACGAGCATGGTCGAACTGCGCATGAGCGCGGTGGATTGGCTCGCCGTGGCGCTGAGCCTGGCGCCGCTCGCGGTTGCCGCAGTCACCGGTTGAGGAAAGGACGGGGGAGTGGACGGTACGGCATTGTGCACATTGCGCGACTGCACGTTCGCATACAGTGGCGAAGGCACCGCGTTGCACGGGGTGTCATTGCACGTGCGCGCGGGTGAACTCGTGATGCTCGTCGGGCCCAGCGGCTGCGGCAAAACCACCGTCACACGCCTGATCAATGGGCTCGCGCCAGGGCATTTCACCGGCACGCTCACCGGGCACGCGTGCACCGGCGGCCTCGAGGCCGGCCGTGCGCCGCTCGAATCATACGCGCGCGTGGTGGGCAGCGTGTTCCAGAATCCCAAAACCCAGTATTTCCACGCGCGGTCGACCGACGAACTCGCATTCCCGTGCGAGAACGTCGGCATGCCGGCGCCACGGATCCGCGAACGCGTGCGGCAGGTGGCGGCGCGCTTCGGCATCGACGACCTGCTCGACCGCGCGATCGTTAACCTGTCGGGAGGCCAGCAGCAGCGGCTCGCCGTGGCGTCCGCGGCTGTGCTCGAACCGGCGGTGATGGTGCTCGACGAGCCGACGAGCAACCTCGACACCGCGTCGATGGCGCGCCTGCACGGCATGATCGCCGCGCTGAAAGCCGACGGGGTGGCGATTGTGATCGCCGAACACCGGCTGGCATGGTGCGCCGATCTCGTAGACCGCTACTGCGTGTTCGATGGCGGCGAACTGCTCGGTGCCTACACCGCGCGCGAATTCGAGGCGCTGCCGGCGACGCAGCGCGAGGCGTGGGGGTTGCGCGCGCTCGATGTGAGCGCGGACCGCGCGCGGATCGCCGAGCTCGCGCGCGCCGCGCATGGCGAAGGCGCGCCGGTGCTCGGCACACGAGGGCTCGAAGTGGGATACCGCAAGCGCGCGCTGTTCCGGCGCGGCGTGGAGTTCAGCCTGCGCATTCCGGACGTCGATGTCTACGGTAGGCAGATTGTGGGAATCATGGGGCACAACGGCGCGGGCAAAAGCACATTCGCGCGCACGTTGTGCGGGCTGCAGGCGCCGCTCGCCGGCATGGTCGAGCTCGGCGGCGAGCCGGCGAGCACGTCGGCGCTCTCGCGCGCCGCGGCACTCGTGATGCAGGACGTGCACTACCAGCTCTTCGCCGAAAGCGTGCGCGCCGAGGTCATGCTCGAAACGGTGCGGGCCGGCGGGGAGCTCGCCGCCGCGCGCGAACAATGCGACGCGCTGCTGGGCGAACTCGATCTGCTCGACGTGGCGGACCGGCACCCGATGAGCCTTTCCGGAGGCCAGAAGCAACGGCTCGCGATTGCCGTGGCATTGATGGGAAAGAAGCGGTTCGTGGTGCTCGACGAGCCGACGAGCGGTCTCGACCGCGCGCACATGATGCAGGTTGGCGCGTTGCTGCGCGAGCTCGCCGGCCGTGGGGTGGCGGTGCTCGTCATCACGCACGACGACGAGCTCGCCGCCCATTGGTGCGACCGGATCCTCGCACTGGATTGAATCGGTGGATTGGGTGGGTGGCTCCGTTAGGCGATCTCGAAGAACTCCATGAGCCAATCGCTCGACGCCGTGGACGACTTGCCCGAATCGGATTCGCCCGATTTGCTGTTGGAGTCGGAGCCGTTCTCGTCCTGCTGATCCTGCGGACCCTGCTGCTGCATGGGCATGCGGCGGCCGCGCGAACGGCCGGTCTCGCCGCCCTGCTGCATGTCGGGCATCTGCTCGAAGTCCGGGGTCTCCTCGAGTTCGGACGAGGCATACGGGGCGCCGATGCGCGAGTGGGCCGGGTCGCCGTGGCCGTTGATCGCGTTCGTGATCGCCGTGCCTGCGACGCCGGCGGCGAGACCACAGGCGAGGCTGACGCCCACGACGAGGCCGATCATCTTGTTGCTCAGGCGCTCGCGAACGGTGGCCGGGGCGCCCGGTGCGCTGCCCGGCATCGGCATCGCTGTGCGCGGCGGAACGGGGCCGGTGGGTGCGCCGGTGTTGGTCTGATTCATGTTCTGGGGCATGGCCTGGGTCATCGTCTGGTCCGTGGTCATGCCGGGGTTCGCCTGCAGGGGGAAGACCGAAGGCCGTTGCGGCGTTTCCACTGTGGCGATGCGCTCGGTCTCCTGCGCGTCGGCGATCACCGTGGTCTGCTCGGCGTTGGTGGGGATGTTGGTGTTCTGCGCATTGGCGCTCATGGTGAATCCTTATGTCCTATGTCTCTGTGTTCTCTTGGCATTGCCGCGTTCGCCGCGGCGTTACTGCATAAGTACACCGTGCGAGGTTTGGATGTGGCTGAAGGGTGATATGGAACCTGCTTCGGAATCGCTGAAAACCAACTGGGCGCACACAATCCCCACAATTGCAACGCTTTCGCCACCCAGACGAATGTCACGGCTGTAGGTGGTGGATATGAGTGAGGCCCTGAATCGCTGTGATTGCAACGGTTCGGGGCCTGTGATGGTGCCCCCCCAGGGATTCGAACCCTGAACCCACGACTTAAAAGGACGCTGCTCTAACCGTTGAGCTAGAGGGGCAACAACCCGCTATTCTACAACCACCACACGAAAACACAAAATCGGGTGGAGGCGGCGGCCGGTGCGCTAACGTAGTGCCTATGTCTTGCACCACATTGTTAGTCGGCAAATCAGCCAGTTATGACGGATCCACCATCATCGCCCGCAACGACGATTCGGGCAGCGGCACCTATGACCCCAAGCATTTCGTGGCCGTGGCGCCGGCCGACCAGCCGCGCCACTACCGCAGTGTGATCAGCCACATGGAGCTCGACCTGCCCGCCGACCCCTGCCGCTACAGCATCGTGCCGAACGTGGTGCCGAACCGCGGCGTGCTCGCAGAGGCCGGCGTCAATGAACACAATGTGGCGATGAGCGCCACCGAGACGATCGCCGTCAATCCGCGCGTGCTTGCGGCCGATCCACTCGTGGCGCTCAAGCCTGCCGTCGGCGAGCCGGGTGAGCCTGGGTATGTGGAGGAGACGCCGGGCGGGTTCGGCGAAGAGGACATCATCACGATCGTGCTGCCATATATCAGCACCGCGCGCGAAGGCGTGGAGCGCCTCGGCCGCCTGCTTGAGGAAGTCGGCACGTACGAGTCGAATGGCATCATCATCAGCGACGTCAACGAAATCTGGTACGTCGAGACGATCGGCGGCCACCACTGGATGGCGCGCCGTGTGCCCGACGACTGTTACGCGGCGATTCCCAACCAGCTGGGCATCGACTCGCTCGACCTGGACGACGCGTTCAGTGAGCGCCGCAACAACATGTGCAGCGCAGACCTGCGCGAATTCATCGAAGGGAACCACCTCGACCGCGATATGACGAGTTTCGAAGGCAGCCCCGCGCACTTCGACCCGCGCTCGGCGTTCGGCACGGCCACGCCGAAGGACGCGGTCTACAACACGCCGCGCGCGTGGTACATGCAGCGCCATCTCAATCCCAGCGAGGACTGGGATTCGCCGCAGGCCCGCCACACGCCCGCCTCCCAGGACCTGCCGTGGTGCCGCGAGCCGGAGCACAAGATCACCATCGAGGATGTGGCGTTCCTGATGGGCTCGCATTTCGACGGCACGCCGTACGACCCGTACGGCACCACGGGCACGGCGGTGACGCGCCACGCCTACCGCCCGATCGGCATCAACCGTACGGGGCACATGGTGTGCATGCAGATCCGCCCGTACGCCACTCAGGCGTACCGGTCGGTCATGTGGATCTCGTACGGCTGCGGCGCGTTCACCGCGCCGGCGCCGTTCTATGCGAACGTCGTGGACACGCCCGCGTACCTGCGCGATACGCCGGGCGTGGACGCGTCAACCGATTCGCTGTACTGGACGAACCGCATCATCGCGGTGATCGCCGACGCGCACTGGTATGGCACGATGAACCTGATCGAACAGTACATCGAAGACGTGCAGACCTACGGTCACGCGCTCGTCAAGCACACCGACGCGTCGATCGCCGACGACGCCGACGCGCTCGAAGGCGACAACGGCACGGAGCGCATGGCGGCGGTGCGGCTCGCGCTCGGTGAGGCGAACGACCAGATGGCGCAGTGGTTGCAGGGGCGCACGCAGCGCCTGCTCAACCAGGTGCTCTACACGGCGAGCAACCTGATGCACAACGCGTTCAAGATGTCTGATCACTGGACGAAGTAGCGGGCTCCTCAGCGGATTCGGGGGCGGCGGCCGCTTTGGAGGCCTTGCCGCCTTCGAACCGCAGCGTCGGCTTGGCTTCCATGCGGCTCAGGCCATTCCATGCCAGGTTCACAATCAGCGCGGCGAGCTGCTCTTTGCTCAGTTTGCGCCGGTCGGCCCAATACTGGCCTGTATATACGGTCATGCCCACCAGCATCTGCGCATAGTACGGCGCGTTCTTCGCGGGCAGTTTCTGCCGCTTGAACCACTCCTCGAGGATCTGCCCCACACGCGTGGAGACGTCGCCGAGCAGCGACGAGAACGAGCTCGTCGGGTCGGTCGTGGGTGAATCGCGCGCGAGCACCTGGAATCCCTCGGTGTTCTCTTCGATGTAGGTGAGCAGCGCGAGCGTCGTGCGCTCCACGATCTGCCGCGGGTGTACGTCGTCGGCGCGCAGCGCTCCGAGGAGCATGTCGTTGAGCGCGCGCATCTCGCGGTCCACGACGACCGCATACAGTCCCTCTTTGCCGCCGAAATGCTCGTAGACGATCGGCTTGCTCACTTTGGCGGTCGCGGCGATCTCCTCGACGCTGACCGACTCGAAGCCCTTGGCGGCGAAGAGCGCGCGCCCGATGCAGATGAGCTGTTCGCGCCGCTGGTATGAAGACATTCTGGAAGCATTGGCCATGCCCTCCAGTCTTTCACACCCTCTCGCCCGGCCGGCCCCATGGCGGTGTGCGCGCAATGGTCTAGGCTGGGAGGCATGGATACCAACATGGTGTACGGCATCATTGCCGTTGTGGTCATCGCGGTGTTGCTCATTGTGGGCGGCATCTGGATGGACCGCTCACGTAAGAAGAACATACAGCAATCACAAGAGGCCGCGAAGGCGAAGGCCGACGAGCGTCTGGCCGCGGAACGCGCGGCGCAGAAGCCCACAGTGCCCGAACCGGCCGAAGCCAAGCAGAGCCCGGCCGAACAGACGCCGGACGCGCTCGCGCCGCCGGCTGAAGCGCCCGTTGAAGAAGTCGAAACGGTCGAGGAGACCGGCGTCGTCGAGGAACCGGTGCCTCCGGTCGAGAAACCGGAAGGCAAGAAGGGCCGTCTGCAGCGCCTGCGCGAACGCCTGTCGAAGTCAGGCAATCCTTTCGGCAAGGCGCTGTTCAACATCCTCGCGAAAGACCACCTGTCGGAGACCGACTGGGAGGATGTGGAAGACACGCTGCTGCTCGCCGATGTGGGCGCCGAGGCCTCCGAACAGCTTGTGGAGCAACTGCGCACCGACGCGCGCGTGACCGGCGAGACCGACCCCACGCAGTTGCGTGAGGCGCTGCGCGGCGAACTGCTCGCCCTTGTGGGCACCGACGTGGACCGCAGCCTTGAGGCGGAGAAGCCGGGCGCCAAGAAGCCGAGCGTCATCATCATGGTCGGTGTGAACGGCACCGGCAAGACCACGACCGCCGGCAAGCTCGCCCGCCTGTTCGTCTCGGAAGACAAGACCGTGATGCTGGGCGCCGCCGACACATTCCGCGCCGCCGCCGCAGACCAGCTCGAGACGTGGGGTGCGAAAGTGGACGTGCCTGTGGTGCGCTCCGACAAAGAGGGCGCCGACCCGGCCTCGGTCGCGTTCGAAGCCGCCGCGAAAGCGAAGGACGACGGCGTCGACGTGCTGATCATCGACACCGCGGGCCGCCTGCAGAACAAGGCGAACCTGATGGACGAGCTCGGCAAGATCCGCCGCGTGACCGAAAAGAACCTGCCCGTGGACGAAGTGCTGCTCGTGCTCGACGCCACGACCGGCCAGAACGGCATGGCGCAGGCCAAGGTGTTCGCCGAGGCGATCGGCATCACCGGTGTGGTGTTGACGAAGCTCGACGGTTCCGCGAAGGGCGGCATTGTGATTTCCGTGCAGAAGGAACTCGGCGTGCCGGTCAAGCTCGTGGGTGTGGGCGAGGGGCCCGACGATCTGGCCCCGTTCGACCCCGAATCGTTCGTCGACGGGATCCTCGGCTGACCCAAGCAGCCCTTCGCAGCCCTCTGCGTGAGGTTACACATTCGTAATGCGCCGTAACTTGTTCAAAATCCGCGGGGCGTTCCATAACGCATGTGAGCCCCGCAGGGGGCTGCATCATTGGAGAGTCGCCCGCAGGGGCGCAATGAAAGAAAGACTACATAATAGGGAGGTGGCCGTATGGGACAGCTTGATTCCGGCAATACCGCGTGGATTTTGACCTCTGCGTGTCTTGTGTTCCTGATGACGCCAGGTGTGGCGCTTTTCTACGGCGGCATGGTCCGTGCGAAGGCCGTGCTCAACATGTTGATGATGGAGGCCGCCGCGCTGTCCGTCACGATGCTCATCTGGGGCCTGTGGGGATGGTCGATCGCATACGCCGGCAATTCGATCGGTGGTGTGTTCGGTGATCCTGCCACAGGATTCCTGCTGCGCGACACGATGGTGGCGCAGGACGGCGTGTTCACATCGGTCGGTTTGAACAGCAACAACTACCCGGCAAGCGTGGACGTGGCGTTCCAGGCCGCGTTCGCCATGATCACTGTCGCCCTCATCTGCGGCGCGATCGCCGAACGCGTCAAGTACAGCACGTGGATGATCTTCGTGGCGCTGTGGATCACCTTCGATTATGCTCCCATGGCCCACATGGTGTGGAACGGCGGCATCCTCTCTGCGGATGGCGCGATCTCGCAGGCGATCGGCGCCGCCGCGCACGACTTCGCAGGCGGTACGGTCGTCCACATCAACGCCGCTGTGGCAGCGCTGATCATCGTCCTCATCATCGGCAAGCGCAAGGGCTTCGGCACCGAGCCGATGCGCCCGCACAACGTGCCGTTCGTTATGCTCGGCGCCTTCCTGCTGTGGTTCGGCTGGTTCGGCTTCAACGCGGGCTCCGCCTTCGCCGCCAACGGTGTGGCCGGCTACGCCTGGGTCTCCACGTCGCTCGCCGCGGCGGCAGCAATGCTTGCCTGGGGCTTCACCGAGAAGATCCGCACCGGTCACTACACCGCGATCGGCGCCGCTTCGGGCATCGTCGCCGGCCTTGTCGCCATCACCCCGGCCGCCGATGTCGTCTCCCCGCTGTGGTCCATCGTGCTCGGCGCGATCGCCGGCATCTGCACGTGCCTCGCCTGCTCGCTCAAGTACAAGCTCGGCTATGACGATTCGCTCGATGTGGTCGGCGTGCACGGTGTCGGCGGCCTCATCGGTACGGTGGCCCTCGGCTTCTTCATGCAGGACACCGGCCTGTTCTGCGGCGGCGACTGGCGCCAGCTCGTCGTGCAGATCATCATCGCGGTTGTCGCCATGGCGTTCTCCGCGGTCATCACCACCATCATCGCCTTCGCGCTTGAGAAGACCGTCGGCTGGCGCGTCACCACCGCGCAGGAAGTCAGCGGCATCGATCTGGCCGACCAAGGCGAGCGCGCATACGATTTCGCTGGCACCGCCAGCTCCGTCATCAGGGAGATGAAGTGAAATGAAACTAATTACCGCCATCATCCAGCCCCATAAGCTCGACGACGTCAAGGAGGCTCTCGCGGCCGCCGGTGTGCACGGCCTGACCGTTTCGGAGGCCAACGGCTACGGCCGCCAGCGCGGCCACACCGAGATCTACCGCGGCGCCGAATACACGGTGGACCTGATCCCCAAGATCCGCGTGGAGGTCCTGTGCGACGACGCCGATGCGGAAACGCTCGTCGATGTGATCATCAAATCCGCCGGCTCCGGCACAATCGGCGACGGCAAGGTGTGGGTCGCACCGCTCGACATGGTGGCGCGCGTGCGCACCGGCGAAACCGGTTCGGCCGCCATCTGACCCATCCAGACATGCGCGGGCGGGCGGTTCTGAACCCTTTCCGCCCGTCCGCGCACACTCCATCCCCGCGTGGCCCCAGCTCGCGGGGATTTTCCATACCTGCACCCTGTGGAAAGGACCATCATGCCCAGCGCAGTCAGCGATCTCAAAACACGCATGCTCGAACTGAGCGCGCCGGACACGGACGGCGTACTGCGCGGCGGCACCGCCAAGCGCGCCGCGCGCACCGCGCTCGTCATGGGCGCGCTCGTGCAGTTGTGGAACGAGGCCGTGTGCGCCGTGCCGTTCGACGTGCCGGGGCGCGGTGTGGCGCTCGCCGCCGTCGGCTCGCTCGCCCGCGGCCAGATCGGCCCCGCGTCCGACCTCGACCTCGTGCTGATCAGCGACGGCCACACGCTGGGGCACGAGCAGCTCGCCGAACTCGCGAACAAGCTGTGGTACCCGATCTGGGACGCGGGGATCGATCTGGATTATTCGGTGCGCACCGTGGCGGAGTGCGAGGCCGTGACCGACCACGACCTGCCGGCGGCGATGGGCTGGCTCGACGTGCGCGCGGTCGCGGGCGGCGGTGAACTCGTGATGCGCACATCCACCGCCATTTTGGAACGCTGGCGCAAGGCCGCGCGCAAACGGCTGCCGGAACTGCTCGACTCCGCGCACGTGCGGCTGAAGCGGTTCGGGCAGATGCCGTATGTGAACCAGCCCGACATCAAGGAGTCACGCGGCGGCCTGCGCGACACCGTGCTGCTCGGCGCGCTCGCCGCGTCATGGCTCGCGGACCGCCCGCACGGCCGGTATGACGCCAGTGTGGAGCGGCTGCTCGACGTGCGCGACTGCATCCACATGGCCGCCGGCAAAGATACGAACCTGCTGCTCGCGCCCTATCAGGCGCCGGTCGCCGCGATGCTCGGGCTCGCGGACCCGACCCTGCCGAGTGGCGCGCGCGAGGCGAAGTCGATCGACGACCTGCAGACATTGCTCGCGCGGCTCGGGCGCACGATCGCGTTCTCGCTCGACGCCACGGCCGCGCGCGCCGAACGCACGCTCGTGCACGACAAACCGCGCTTCTCGTTCTTCCAGATCCGCCATCCGCGTGCCGGCGGCAAACGCGAGGCGCCGACATTCGACGTGCTCGCGGCCGGCGTGGCCGAACACGAGCACGAAGTGGTGCTGGCGCCGGGCGCCGACGTGCAGGCCGACGGTGCACTGCCGCTGCGCGCGGCGGTCGCGGCGGCCGAACACGGCCTTTCAATCAATACGTCCACATTGCTCAATTTGCGGCGCGCGCCGATCCGCTACACGGAGTGGACGGACGAGACGCGCGCGCTGTTCGTGCGTCTGCTCGCCACCGGCGACCAACTGGCGCGCACATGGGAGGAACTCGATGTGGTGGGACTCCCCACCCGCTGGATGCCCGAATGGGAGGCGATCCGCAACCGGCCGAGCGCCTCCGCCGCACACCGCTTCACCATCGACCGGCACATGCTCGAGGCGACGGCGCAGCTCACCTACACGCGCCCCGATTTTCTGGCGGCCGGCGTGGCGCCGCGCACCGCGGAGCACTACACGAGTGACCAGTACACGGCGCTCTTGCTGGCGGGGATCCTGCACGACATCGGCAAACGGCCGGGCGTCACCGACCACGCGCGCGAAGGGGCGCGGCACGCGCGCGCGGTGCTCACGCGCATGGGATTCGACCCGCAGATCGTGCATTGGGCCACGTTGCTTGTACGCGAACACCTGACGCTTTCGCAATTCGCGAGCTCGCGCAATCCAAACGACCCCGAGGCGGGCGGCGAGCTCGCGCGGCGCGTGGAGCACGACCCAGTGCTGCTCGACATGCTGTTCGACCTGACGCGCGCCGACATGTGCTCGTTGGGAGCCACGGCCGAGGAGCAGATCTCGGGCAAGGTGGGGTGGAGCCGGTGGCGCGCCCAATTGGTGACGACGATGGCCTCGGTGGCGCAATACCACATGTGAGTGATATGGCGTATAGCAGAGATGTGCCTGTATGGCAAATCGGTACAGTGGGGAGCGGCGGCCATGGGTCTGTATCCCCACGCCATCCACAGACTTATCCACCGAATGTGGATAAAATCAGTGGCAATCCACATGCTTATCCCCAGAATGTGGATAACTCATGATTTTGTGGATAACCTCATCCACAGGGTGGCATCCCTATGGTTTTCTGCCCACCGCAAAAATGCAGTGGAGCAGGTCACTTGAGAATCTCATGCACCCGTTGCTGCAACGCGGGCACCACATCGCGTTCGAACCACGGGTGCGCACCGAGCCAAATGCCGTTACGTGGCGAAGGGTGCACGATCGGGAAGAACCCAGGCAGGTAGCTGCGGTAATCCTCGACGATGCTCGTGAGCTTGACCGACGACTTGAGATGCAGGTAGTGGTGCGTCGCGTATTGGCCCACGAGGATCGTCAATTGGATGTGGGGCAGGTCGGCCAAGATGCGCGGATGCCACTTCTCGGCGAACCCGCGCCGCGGCGCCAGGTCGCCTGATTTGCCTTTGCCCGGAAAATAGAAATCCATCGGCAGGATCGCGAACATGCCCGAATGGTAGAACGTGTCGCGGTCCACGCCCATCCATGCGCGCAGGCGGTCGCCGCTTGGGTCGTTCCAGAACAGCCGCGTCTCCTGCGCGCGCACGCCCGGCGCTTGCCCCACGATGTTGATGCGCGCGGTCGTGGGCGCACTGAACAGCGGTGGAATGCCCCGCTCGGTGTAGCTGCGGTTGGCCGGGTCGGCCATGATCTCCTGTGTGATGCGCTCAATCGTTTCCATCGGTCACCTTTCCATGTAGGGGGGGCAGGGCACGTCACTGCCGCGCGTCGATGATCCCATGCACGCGTGTGCGCAGTGCGGGGATCACGCGCTCGTCGAACCACGGATGCTCCGTGCGCCAGATGTTGGTGCGGCCCGAGGGGTGCACGATCGGGAAGAACTCGGGCAGGTACTGTTCGAAATGCTCCACGGTCTGCGTTTCGCGCGCCTCGGTGTTCTGGTGCAGGTAGTAGCGCTGCGCGTCTTCGCCCGCCAGAATCGTCAGCTGCACATGCGGCAAGTCCGCGTTGATCTGCGGATGCCATTGCGGTGCGACCCACGGGCGCGGCGTGTCCCCATGGCCGTCCTCGCCGTCGCCGAGGAAATAGAAATCCATTGGCACAAGCGCGAACAGGCCGGAGCCGTAGAACGTCTCGCGGTCCACGCCGAGCCACTCGCGCAGGCGGTCGCCGCTGCGGTCGTCCCAGCATAGCCCGCTGCGCTGCGCGTCCGCGCTCGGCGTCTGGCCGACGATCGTGATCACGGCGGTGGACGGTGCGGAGAACACCGGCTTCCATCCTTCGGCGGTGAAGCGCGCGTTGCGCGGGTCGTTGATGATGCTGGTTCTGATGTCTTCGATACTTGCCATATGCGGCCTCCCATCGATCTGGCTTCCGATTGTAGGCGCGCCACGCCGGTGGATGGCGGGTCTCGCTACGGGGAAACAGGTTGCGCGCAGGGGGGTGTCGGTGCCGCCGGACGGTGGATATACTCGTGAGCTATGGCTGAAGGATTCCAGAAAACCGACATGAATGACGCATCGCTGTTCGACCGCGTGCCCCCGCACGATGATGACGCCGAGCGTGCCGCGTTGGGTGGCATGCTCGTGAGCAAAGACGCGATCGGCGAAATCTCGCAGGCCCTCGACCCCGAGGACTTCTACCAACCGAACCACCAGACGATCTACGAGACGATCCTGGCCATGTTCAGCGCCGGCGACCCCGTGGACAGCGTGACGGTGGCCACGAAGCTCGACGAACACGGCGACCTGCAGAAAATCGGTGGCGTGAACTACCTGCACGACCTGGCATCCGAAGTACCGACGGCCGCGAACGCCCTGTATTACGCCGAAATCGTGCACCAGCGCGCGCTGCTGCGCCGCGTGATCGCCACCGGCACCAAAATCACCCAGCTCGGCTACAACGCCGGCGGCGCGCAGGCACAGGACGTGATCAACCTGGCGCAGGCCGAGGCCTACGAGATGGGCGAAGGCAAGGTGCATCAGGACTACGTGCCGCTGCGCGACGCCGTGAACACGGCGCTCGACCAGATCGACCGCATCCAGAAAGGCGAGATCGAAGCCGGCATCCCCACCGGCTTCCGCGAGATCGACGCGATGACGAAGGGCCTGCAGCCGGGCCAGATGGTGGTTGTGGCCGGCCGCCCCGCGATGGGCAAATCGACGCTCGGCGTGGACTTCGCGCGTTCGGCCGCGCTCAAGCACCACGAGCCCACCGTGATCTTCAGCCTCGAGATGAGCCGCATCGAGCTCGCGCAGCGCATCATCGCCGCGGAGACGAACATCCCGCTCGCCGCGATGCGCAACCCCGACGACATCGACCCCGGCCGCTGGAACGTGCTCAACGACTTCTACGGCAAGCTCGAAAGCGCCCCGCTGTACATCGACGATTCGCCGAACATGAGCCTCATGGAGATCCGCGCCAAGTGCCGCCGCCTCAAGCAGACGCAGGGCCTCAAGCTCGTGGTGATCGACTATCTGCAGCTCATGAGCTCGGGCAAGCAGGTGGAAAGCCGCCAGCAGGAGGTCTCCGAGTTCTCGCGCGCGCTCAAGCTGCTCGCGAAAGAGCTCGAACTGCCGGTCGTGGCGCTGAGCCAGCTCAACCGCAATTCCGAGATGCGCAACGACCGCAAGCCGCAGATCTCCGACCTGCGCGAATCCGGCTCGATCGAGCAGGACGCCGACGTGATCTTCCTGGTGCACCGCCCCGACGCCTATGATAAAGAGGACAGGCCGGGCGAGGCGGACATCATCATGGCGAAGCACCGCAACGGCCCCACCGCAACGTTCCAACTCGGGTTCCAGGGCCAGTACTCGCGCTTCAGCGACATGGCCCAGAACATGCAACAGGGGGTCTGACATGACGCAAGCACCCACCGGCACACCGGCGCCGCGCGCGCCTTGGTACGCCTTCGCCACGCCCACGCTCGGCAAAGGCGTGCGCTGGGCTTCGCGCATCACGCACCATGGGGGCAGCGCGTTCCCCGGCAAGGTCGTGGAACGCGTGGATCCCGGCTTCCTGCGCCGCACGCTCGCGCAGCTGCCGCTCGGTGTGGTGCTTGTCTCGGGCACCAACGGCAAGACGACCACCACGCGCATGGTCTCGATGATGCTCGAATCGTTGGGATTGCGCGTGTTCACGAATCCCACCGGCTCCAACTTCACGCGCGGCGTCGTCTCCGCGCTGTTGCAGGAGGTCTCGGCGGGCGGCGCGCTCGACGCCGACATCGCCGTGCTCGAGCTCGACGAGGCCTACGCCGTGCATTTCGTGGAGCAGGTGCGCCCCGACTACGCGCTGCTGCTCAACGTGATGCGCGACCAGCTCGACCGCTTCGGCGAGATCGACAACACCGCGCGCCTGCTGTCGCGCGTCGCCGCCGCCACGACCGGCACGGTGGTGCTCAACCGCGAGGACCCGCGCATCGCCGCGCTCGCGCAAGTCGTGCCAAGCGGCACGCGCACCGTGCACTTCGGCCTGTCGCAGGCCCTGCGCCGGTTCTTCCCGACCGACGACGACATGGCCACGACCTTCGAGCGTGACGCCGCACCCGCAGTTCCGGCCGCCGAACCGGCCGCGGGCACCGTGGCCGACGTGATGCTCACCGGCGTGGGCGACCACCGCGCGCAACTGCTCATCGACGGCACCGAATACGACTCCGAGGTGCGCCTCGAAGGCGTCTACAACCTGTACAACGCGGCGGCCGCGCTCGCCGTGGTGCGCGCGGTGCAGGCTAACGTACGCAACCCGCAGGCGATTCGCGAGCGCGCCGCGCGCCTGCCCGCCAAGCGCCGCGACGGCTTCGTGATGCGCGCCCAGCGCTTCGCCGGCGCCTCGACCGACGCGCTCGTCGATGCGCTCGCGCAGGTCACGCCGGCGTTCGGACGCGGCGAGGTGATCGACGTGCAGGGCTCGCCCGTCGAGCTGCTGCTCGTGAAGAACCCGATGGGGTTCCGTCTGGCGCTCGCCTCATTCCCGCCGGCCGGCTGCAACACGATGATCTGCATCAACGACGAATACGCCGACGGCCGCGACATGAGCTGGCTGTGGGACGTCGACTTCACGAGCCTGCACGCCACCGGCGTGGACGCCGTGTCGGGCGTGCGCGCGTGGGACATGGCGCTGCGGCTCGAATACGACGGCGTGGCGGCGCGCGGCGTCAACACCGACCTCGAGCAAGCGGTGCGCGCGTTCGTGGGCATGGACCCGGGCACGCGCAAACACATCTACTGCACGTACACGGCAATGCTCGCCGTGCGTTCGATCCTGGGCACGATGGCCGACGTTGCGGACGCCGGCGTGGGCAAGTAAAGGAGTGCGTGATGGCACGGCAAATCGACATTGTCTCGCTCTACCCCAAAGACATGAACATCTACGGCGATTCGGGCAACGTGCTCACCGTGGAGCGCCGGCTCGCGCTCTACGGCTATGAGCCGCGCATCCACGCCGTCAACCAGAACGACCCGTGGCCCGACCACGCCGACATCATCCTGGGCGGCGGCGGCCAGGACAACGGCCAGCGCAAGATCATCGAGGACCTGTTCCGGCGCGCCGACCTGCTGCGCTCGCTCGCGCAGGACGGCGTGCCGATGCTCATGATCTGCGGCCTCTACCAGCTGTTCGGCGAATACTTCGAGACGGTGGACGGCTCGAAGCTCGAAGGCATCTCGATCATCGGCGCGTACACGGTGGGGCGTGATGTGCGCATGATCGGCAACCTCACCGAATCGAGCGAACAATTCGGCACCATCGTGGGCTACGAGAACCATTCGGGGCAGACGTTCCTGCGCGAGCATGTGCAGCCGCTGGGGCATGTGGACGCCGACGGCTGCGGCAACAACGGCGAGGACCACACCGAAGGCGCCGTGGTGAACCATGTGATCGGCACCTACATGCACGGGTCGCTGCTGCCGAAGAACCCTGCGATCAGCGACTTCCTGATTCGTGCGGCCGCCGAACGCCGCTACGGCACGTTCGCTCCCGAGCAGAACGCCGACATGCGCGACGAGCTCGCGAGGCTCGACGCGCTCGCCGAACACGCCCGGGCGGTGGCCGAGGTACGCCCACGCTGAAACCGCGCCGCGGCGCGCGGGCGGCCGGCGGCGAGCGTGTAGAGTGGGCAATGACAGTCGTTTGAACCCGGGAGGTATCATGACCGACAACAACACTTCCAACAACACCAACATGCCTGACTTCGGCGAAGGCCTGCGCAAGATCTTCCTCGCGGGCGTCGGCGCGCTCGCCGCGACCGCGGAGAAGGGCCAGGAGCTCGTCAACAATCTGGTGGCCCGCGGCGAACTGACCGTCGAGCAGGGCAAGAAGCTCAACAGCGAGCTCGCGCACAAGGCCAACGAAAAGTCGGCAAGCCTCAAGGAGCAGGCGCAGGAAGCCACGCAGACTGTGCGTGACGCCGCAGCCGGCATCAAGGACCAGGTGCAGCAGACCGTCAAGTCCGTCGTCGATTCCGACGATGACGCTGACAGCACCCCGGTCGACCCTGCGAACGCCGGCTCCGCGAAGTGAGCCGCCCCGGCGCGGCGCCCTGCGTGGCCCGCGCCGCAGCCAATCCCGATGAGCGTGCGATGACGTGCACAAGCTCCCGATGACACGCGCCGCCCGAGCCGGTATGACCCGGGCGGCGTTTTGGTTTGCCTATGAACGAACACAATCCAGATGACCGCAGCGAGGCGCGCGAACTGCGCCGCGACGAGCGGGAGGCCGCGCGTGCGCGCCACAGCGCGGATGAGCAGGCCGCGCGCGAAGCGCGTGAATGCCGTGTGCGCGAAGAGCGCGAAACCGCGCGGATCATCGCGCTTGACGACGCGTTACAGGACCAGGAGGCGGCGTCCGATGCGCCCGGCGCGGCCGGGGAGCGCGACGCCCAGCTGCGCGCGCAGGCCGAGGCGCGCGAGGCGGAGCGCATCCTGCAGTTGGAGGACGACGAGCGGCAGGGCGCGCAGCAGCACAGCGGTCCGGCGCGCCGCCAGCCGTTGCCCGAGGACGTGCCGCTCAACCGGCACACCGAAGACGAGACGATCGGGCTGTTCGGCGCGCGCAAGAAGTCGTTCTCGAGCGAATACCACCTGACGCGCCGCAGCAAGGTCAAGCGCCTGCACCAGATTGGCAAGATCGCCGTGCAGTTCGACGCGCTCAAAGGCCTCACGCCGGTCAAGATGCGCCTCATGTTCGAGGCGCTCGGCCCCACCTTCGTCAAAGTGGGGCAGATTCTCTCAATGCGTTCCGAGATTCTGCCGCAGCCGTTCTGCGACGAACTGGCGAAACTGCGCGCCGACGCCGACCCCATGCCGTATTCGATCGTGCTCGAGACGCTCGAAAACGAATACCGGCGGCCGGTGGACGAGATCTTCGCGAAGATCGACCCCACGCCGCTCGGTTCCGCCTCGCTCGCGCAGGTGCACCGCGCCACGCTGCTCACGGGCGAAGACGTGGCCGTCAAGGTGCAGCGGCCCGGCGTGCGCGAGACGATGGCCGAAGACGTGTCGATCATGCGCTCGCTCGCGCGCGGCGCCACCAAGATCATGCACAACGCGCAGGTGGTGGACTTCCAGGGCGTGGTGGAAGAGCTGTGGGACACCTTCGACGAAGAGACGAACTTCCTCAATGAGGCGCGCAACCTGTGTGAGTTCAAACGCTTCTGCGAGCACTATGCCTATATGGACTGCCCCACACCGTACGTGGACCTGTGCACCGAGCATGTGGTGGTCATGGAATACATCGAGGGCATTCCGATCGCGCACACGCGCGAACTGCTCGACGACGGCTATTCGCTCAAGGAGATCGGCACGAAGCTCGTGGACAACTACGCGTCGCAGATCCTGGACGCCGGCTTCTTCCACGCCGACCCGCACCCGGGCAACATCGAGATCCGCGGCGGCAAGATCGTGCTGCTCGACCTCGGCATGACCGGCCGGCTCAACGCGTCCACGCGCGCCGCGCTCAAACAGATGCTGTTCGCCGTGGCCAAGCAGGATTCGGCAGGGCTCGCCGACGCGCTGCTTCGCTTCGCCGGCACCGCGATCAACCACACCGACTACCCGTCGCTGCTCGCCGACCTGGACGGCATCATCGACGAATTCGGCACCGTGGACCTGGCGGACCTGGACTTGGCCGCGTTCCTGGCGCAGCTGACGCAGATGGCGCGCCGCCACGGCATCGAGATCCCCAGTTCGGTCACCACGGTGGGCCGCGCGCTCGTGACGCTCGAAGGCCTGCTCGACAAGTTCATCCCGAACGTCAACATGATCCAGATCATCTCGAAGCACATCGCGGCATCGAAGACGAACGTGGAATCGGTGACCGACGAACTCAAGACGCTCGCCGTGGAAAGCCACGAGGCGCTGCACGGCGCGCTCAAATCGATGAGCGAGGCCAACACCGCGCTCCACATGCTCACGCGCGGCGAACTGCGCATGAACCTCGAGCTCGTCTCGTCCGAAGAGCCGATGCGCCAGCTTTCCGACATGGTCAACCGCCTGACGATGGCGCTCATCGTGGTCGGCCTGTTCATCGGATCGTCAATCGTGTATTACGCCGGCATGAAACCGATCATCTTCGGCATCCCGGCCGTGGGGTTCCTGGGCTATCTGGCGGCCTTCGTGCTCTCGATGTGGATCGTGTTCGACATCTACTCGAAGAAGCGCCAAGCCAAGCGCCGCGCCCGCAAATGACGCGCGTTCGCTGACAGCAACGGCACGGGCGTGCAGTAGGCTCGGGTAGTGGAACTCCCAAGGAGGAAACATGGCCAAGACCGTACAGAAAATCCTGATCGGCGCCTCGCTCGCCGCAGGTGCCGGATTGTGGGCGATGGCGCCGCGCACGTTCGGCAACAAGCGCAAGAACTATGTGCCCACGCTACCGCAGATCCCGTACGCGCACCGCGGCCTGCACGACGCCGGCTCCGGCCTGAGCCAGCAGTATGCGGGCGAAAGCGGCGAATACATCGCGCTCGCCCGCCGCATGGCGATGCAGGCGGGCTACGGCACACCGAATGAGCCGGGCCCGATCGCGCCTGAGAATTCGCTCGCCGCATTCGCCGCGGCCGCGACCGCCGGCTACGGCATCGAACTCGACGTGCAGATGACACTCGACAACCAGATCGTGGTGCTGCACGACCCCGACCTGCTGCGCGTTGCGGGAGACCCGCGCCGCGTGGCCGACCTGACATACGACGAGCTCGTGCGCATCCCGCTGTTCCCCACGGCAGCGCCGGGCGCCTATGAGTCGCCGCTGCTGCCGGGGGCGAGCGCCGACGACCCGTCCGCCGTCGCCACGCCGGCCACCGCGCCGAAGGGCTATTACCAGCATGTGCCGCTGCTCAGCGACGTGCTGCGCGTAGTGGACGGCCGCGTGCCGATCATCGTCGAATTCAAATTCGAAAACCCGCGTTCGTGGGACGCCCGCGACGAGGAATTCATGACGCGCGCCGCCAATCTGCTCGACGCATACCATGGCCTGTATGTGGTGGAGTCGTTTAGCCCGGCCGCCATGAACTGGTACAAGTCCAACCATCCGGATGTGTGCCGCGGCCAGCTTGCCGAAGACGTGCGCTTCGGCGGCGCCGACGCCGTGACGTGGGCCGCCGGCAAGCTCGCGTTCAACTGGATGTCGCGCCCTGATTTTGTGGCGTACGACTACCGCAACGGCAGCAGCAAGCTGCTCGCTTTCGCGCGCAAGATGGGAGCGCTCGCCGTGGCGTGGACCGTGCGCAGCTCGGCCGAACTGAGCCAGAGCATGCCGTACTTCGACCGCTACATCTTCGAGGCGTTCGTGCCGGGTGAGCTGCCGGCCGCGAACATGCAGCTGTAGACTGATGCGCGCATAATGCGAGCGGGCCGCGGTGTTCACCACCACGGCCCGCTTTTGCATTGGAGGCTTTTCGCTGTTTGTGCCACTGTTTTCGCCGTTACCGTCAGGCTTTTCGCTGTTTTCGTCATTTTTTGGCTGGATTTATGACCAAAACGGCGAAAACAGTGGCACAAACAGCGAAAAGCCCGTCTGTGCGTAGGGTGTGTGTCAGTCGATGACGCCGTACAGGCGGTCGCCGGCGTCGCCCAGACCCGGCACGATGTAGCTCTTATCGTTGAGGCCTTCGTCCACACCGCAGACGACGACGCGGAACGAGATGCTCGGGTCGATGTTCTCTTCGACGAACTTGATGCCTTCCGGCGCGGCGATGATGCAGATCGCGGTCACGTCTTTTGCGCCCTTTTCGGCCAGGTAGTGCGCGGCGGCCACAAGCGTGCCGCCGGTGGCGAGCATCGGGTCGATCAGGAAGCACTGGCGGCCCGAAAGGTCGTCCGGCAGGCGGTTCGCGTAGGTGATCTGCTGGGTGGGATGCTCTTCGTCGCGCTTCATGCCCAGGAATCCGACCTCCGCGCTTGGCATCATGCGGGTCATGCCGTCGAGCATGCCCAGTCCGGCGCGCAGCACCGGCACGATGATCGGGCGAGGCTTGGCGATCGTCTTGCCCACCATGGGGGCCACAGGCGTCTCGATCGGCTTGTCCACGACCTCAAGGTTGCGGGTGGCCTCGTAGGCTTCGAGCGTGACGAGCTCGGAGACGAGTTCGCGGAAGATGGAAGAAGGAGTGTTTTTGTCTCGCAGCACGGTGAGCTTGTGCTCGACCAGCGGATGATTGAGTACTTGGAGTTCCATACCTCCTAGCATAGTCCGCGCGTCAAGCGGCACGTGCCGTTCAGCGGTTGACGCACAGGCCGGGCGTTCAGGGGCGCTGCACCACGCTGCCGTGGTCGATGAGTTCGGGGTCGATCCACATATGTCGCGTGGGTGCGTTGGGGTGCTGCAGGCGCCAGCGCAACAGGTCGAACGCCTCGTTCGCCAAGGTGGCGGGCGACGAGCGCAGCACGGTGAGCGGGCGTGAGCTCATCGTGGCGAAGCCGTCGACCGAGATGAGCGAGACGTCTTCGGGCACGCGCTTGCCGCGTCGCTGGAGCGCCTGGGCGAGCGCGATCGCCAGATAATCGGAGTGCACGAGCATGCCGGTCACTTGCTCGTCGACGATGCGCGTGACCAGGCGGTCGATCTTCTCGATCTCGTACGGCTGGATGTTCGTTTCGATGAAGGGGCAGTCCAGCGCGTCGTTTTCCGTCACCGTGCGCTCCCAGCCGCCGCGGATCACGTCGGCGGTGGGTGTCGAAGAGAACGCCGCGCCCACACGCACATGGCCGCGGTGCGCGAAGTGCCAATAGGCCTTGCGCGCGCCGTGCGGGTGGTCGGTGCGCACCGAGTCCGTGAGGAAGTCCATGTGCACGGGCTGCCGGCGCTCCACGACCACCGTGGGGATGCCCGAATCGCGGATCCAGTCCCAGTCGGCGCGCGCGATGGCCTCGTGCGAGTTGGGGGTGAGGATGAGGCCCACCAGATCCGGCACGCGCGCGAGCTCGTGGAGTTGGCGTGTCTCGTCCACCGGGTCGTACGTCGACTCGGTGATGGACAGTTGTATGCCGCATTCGGCGGTCCGTTCCGTGAGCGCGCTGACGGCGTGGGGCCAGAAGAAGCTGGGTTCGGGGAACATCACGCCCACCGTGCCACCTGAGGCGTTCGCCGGTGCGGCGGTGGCAGGCTCTCCTGCGGCGTCTTCGGTGGTTGCGCCGTCCGCGGTGTTGACCGACATGGCGCCCCCGCGCACACGCCGCAGCAGGCCCGCGTCGGCGAGCTGGGCGAGGTCGCGGCGGATGGTGATCGGCGTGGTGTTGAGCAGCCGCGCGAGTTCGGGGACCTTGACGACGGGTTGCTGGGTGAGCAGGCTCAGGATGGCATCCTGCCGTTCCGCCGGCAGGTACTCTTTGTGCGGGTCGTGGGCCGTGGCACTGCTCATGGTGGCTCCTCTCGTCATTGAAATGATCATTGTTGAACATGAATGATTATAGAACAGGGGGTAACAAGGCGGGAAGCTCGCGGTTTTGCTCAAGGGTCCCTGCTGCCCGACGCGCCGAGGGACACCTTGGAAATTGATTGTTTATGATTAAAAGTGATTGAAACTGATAAAACTGTGGTACGCTTGATGATGTCAAGACAATACGCTCGTGCGATGGCGCAGGGCATACGAGAAAGGTGCATTGCGATGCAGCAAGACACGATGAACGAGTTCTGGACCGTGACCTCGGGGGATGTGAGCCAACGGCGCGATCCGATCGAGCCGCCGGCGGTCGTGGACGATCCGGGCGACGCCACGCGGATCGTGGTGGACACCGCCGACCGCAAGCAGGAGTGGATCGGCGCCGGTGCCGCGATCACGGACGCCGCCGCTTCGCTCATCTGGAACTCCATGGACGCCGAACAGCGCCACGAGTTCCTCGACGACTGCTTCAACCCGGACAAGGGCGGCTTCTCGGTGATCCGCATCCCGCTCGGCTCGTGCGAGCCCGCGGCCCAGCCATACTACACCTACGACGACGTGCCGTTCGGCGAGCACGACAACCTGCTCACCAAGTTCTCGCTCGGTGAGGGCGAGCCCGGCGCGCCGGATGCCACCAAGGACTTCAAGCACATCATCCCCGTTGTGCTCGAGATCCTCAAGATCAACCCGGCCGTGAAGATCATCGCCTCCCCGTGGAGCGCCCCGGCCTGGATGAAGAACACCGGACACCTGTGCCAGGGCGGCCATCTGCGCTTCGGCGAATGGACCGGCAACGGCTTCGACCCGATGCACGATTCGTTCGAGGGCTGCTATGCGCGGTACTTCGTGAAGTACGTGGAGGAGATGGGCAAGCTCGGCATCCCGATCTGGGGCGTGACGGTGCAGAACGAGCCGAGCAACGCGCCCAAGTGGCCCGCGATGATGTGGACGCTCAAGCAGCAGGCCGAATTCGCCCACAACTTCCTGCGCCCGGCGATGAACGAGAAGTTCCCCGAGATGCGCATCTTCATCAACGACGATTCGACGCACAACCTCATGTGGCCGGTGCGCGACATCGTCACGCCCGACGAGGCGTCGAGCGTCGACGGCCTGACCGTGCACACCTACGAAGGCCCGTATTCCAACTTCTTCAACGCGTCGCGCTCCTACCCGCAGTGGATGTTCGGCATGACCGAGCGCCGCTGCATGATCAACGAGACGCCGGAGGACGCGGCGCACATCATGTCGGGCATCATCGGCAACTGGCTTGTGCGCAACGGCGAGAACTTCATCGTGCTGTGGAATCTGGCGCTCGACGAGCGCGGCCTGCCGAACCAGGTCGGCGCCACCGGCCGCCGCGGCGTGGTGACGATCCAGCATGAGACGGGTGAGGTGATCCGCAACCTCGAATACTTCATGCTGCGCGCCTTCGGCCAGGACGTGAAGCCGGGCTCCACCGTGGTCCGTTCGAGCAACTACACGCCGGACGGCTGGTCGGGCGGCCTTGGCTCGGTCGCGTTCGTCGCGCCCGACGGCGATGTGGCGGCCCATATCTACAACCCGACCGGCGAGCCGATCGAGGCGGCCGTCACCGTCAATGGCATGGGCGCCCAGTGGCAGAAGGTCACGGTCCCGGCGTGGGGCACGGTGACGATGCACAAGTCGCGCTACGCGATCAACGATTCCACGGTGCCGGAGGATGGTGTGTTCGAGCTCAACCCGGAACCCACCCACCTGCTGGGCGACGTGGCGCCGGGCAAGGTGCGCGTGTGGGGCGTGGACGAGTGACCGCCCGATAATCCCGAACTGGTTGTGAGGCGCCGGTGCGATCGCACCGGCGCCTCATTGTATGTGGTGTGCAGGTGGGCTCTCTTTTCCCTACCCACGGGCGCGAGCATAACAGGCCAGCCTGTGCGTTGCCTGATTTTGCCGTGGCAGCATAAAAGGCACGAAACGCCGACGGCGGCGGCTCCACTCCCGTACAGTGAAGGTAGTTCAAGGTTCTTCCCGAACTTTGAAAACCTAGACTTAAGGAAGCATCATGTATTGGATTTGGACGCTCATCGTTGGAGCAATCATCGGCGCCGTGGCCGGCGCAATCACTAACCGCAGCGGATCGATGGGCTGGATCGCCAACATCATCGCAGGCCTCGCCGGATCGGCGCTCGGCCAGGCGCTCTTCGGCAGCTGGGGCCCGCAGCTCGGCGGCATGGCGATCTTCCCCTCGCTCATCGGCGCGGTCATCGTGGTCGCCGTCGTCTCCTTCTTCGTGATGCGCGTCACCGCAAAGAAGTAACACCGGCACGGGCCTAGGGCCCGCGCGCATGAAAGGACCCCCTGTGCAGTCGCTCTGCACAGGGGGTCCTTGGTTGTGCGGTGTTTACAGCTTGCCTTCCTTGCGCCGAGCGGCGATGATCTGCGCGTTCTCCTTGGCGATCTTGCCCGAGAGCGGGTAGAGCGCGAGGAGCACGACCGCGATGAGCGCGTAGCCCACCGCGGGCACCACGGTGGCCACGGTGTAGATGCGGTCAAGCACGGGCTGCGGCTGCACGATCACCTCACCGGAAGTGGCCGAGATGTAGCCGGTCCAAGCGACCGCGGCGCCGGCGAACAGGCCGGAGAAGGCCTGGCCGATCTTGCGGAAAAACATGTAGCCGGTGTACACGGTGCCGTCTTCGCGGGTGTGGGTCTTCACCTGGATGTCGTCGATGATGTCGGTGATGAAGCTCCAGACCATCAGGCCGAAGAAGCCGTTGCCCAGGTTGGCCACGAACGAAAGCGCCACGAACACCCACGGGTTGGTGATGTGCATGAAGTACATGAGCAGGAACACCGCGGCGGAGACGGCCAGGGTGGTGCCGCAGGCGAGCTTCTTGCCGAACTTGTCGCAGATCGCGGGGGCGAACGGCGCCAGGATGAGCGAAGGCACGTTCTGGAACGCGAGGATCGAGAGCGCGAAGGTGTTGTTGAAGTAGTCCTTGTACAGGTAGTTGTTCACGGAGCCGGCAAACAGCTGGGTGAGGATCAGCAGCAGGGCGGCGATCACGATGGCGACCATGGCGCGGTTGCTGAACATCGCCTTGAGCGACTGCATGAGCGGCACGCGCTCCTCTTCCTTCTGCTCGACCCGGATGCGCTCCACGGTGGTGCGCAGGGTCGTCTCGTAGCACAGCCACATGAGGGCGATGAACACGAGTGCGATCCAGATGAAGATGCCGCCCTGGAGGGTCTTCTGGCCGTCCACGGTCTTATAGACGAGCAGTGGCAGGATGAAGCCGACCACGATGCCGCCCGCGTTGGAGCCGAAGCCTCGGCCGGAGGCCATGGCGTCGCGGTGCTTGACCACCGGGGTGGAGACGGACGCGATCGAGCCGTAGGGGGCGGAGACCGCCGAGTAGAAGAATACGGTGAGCAGGTACAGCACGCTGCACCAGGTGATGCGCCAGCCCATCGGCATATCGACGGCCTGCGGCAGGAAGAAGAGCATCATCGTGATCATGAGCGGGTAGCGGAACATCTTGATGAACCAGTGGTACCGGCCGTCCTTGCGCAGCTTGGCGTGGTCGGAGGCGCGGCCGAAGCCGAAGTCGGTGAACGCCGAGAAGATCTTGGCGCCGAAGATGATGCCGCCGGCGATCGCCGCGCTGATGCCCAGCGCGTCGGTCAGGTAGATGAGCGCGTAATTGGAGATGAGCTGGAAGTAGAAGCCATTGCCGATGTCGCCGAGTGCATAGCCCACCGGCTCGATCTTGCGGAATGGGGGATTCTCTTCAACGGCAACGGTGCGCGTGTCGGCTTGTGCGCTTGCCATGGTCGTTTCCTTTCTCTTTTCGTTCCCTACGGACTGTCCTCACCTGACGGTGAGCATCCACATTGATGGGTTCCGTCCCAGAGCGGCTACGTCATTGTGATGGGTCGTATCTGGTTTCGATCATCAGTGTAACACGAATGATTGAAAATGAGCAAATCTGATTACGAAGATTGAAATTGATTGAAAAGTGAGTATACTGGATGGTGCACCGATCCACCCGGGCCGGCCGAAGACGACTGATCCGGCGACGTTTGGGCCCGGCGCAACGCGGCGAAGGACCGATGCCCCCACCATGCAAGCATTTGAGGTACACAGAGAGAAAGTGGTCCCCATGAACGATATGCTCCATCCCTTTTCCCGTGAATACTGGACGGCGACGAGCGGCGACCTTGCTCAGCGTCGTGCGCCGCTCGACACGCCCGCCGTCACCGACACCGCCAAAGGCGCGGTTCCGATCATCATCGATCCGACCGAGCAGTACCAGCTGTGGGAGGGCGCCGGCGCGGCGATCACCGATTCCTCGGCGAGCCTGTTCATGAACGCCATGACCGCCGAACAGCGCCACGCGATTCTCGAGGAGCTGTTCAGCCCGGAGCAGGCGGGGTTCTCGAGTGTGCGCATCTCGATCGGCGCGTGCGATTTCTCGAGCCAGAAGTACTACACGTATGACGACCTGCCGGAAGGCGTCGCGGCCGACGGCGGCCTTGAGTACTTCTCGATCGGCGAGGGCGAGCCGGGCGCCCCCGACGCCACGCGCGACATGAAGAACGTGGTGCCGGTGCTTCTGGAGATCCTGGAGATCAACCCGGCCGTCAAGATCATGGCGTCGCCGTGGAGCGCGCCCGCATGGATGAAGACGTCGAACCGCATCGACGGCGCCGGCCGCCTGCGTCTGGGCGAATATGTGGGCAACGGATACCGGTACCAGGACACCATCGACTATGTCTACGCACAGTATTTCGTCAGGTTCATCGAGGCATACGCGCGTCTGGGCATCCCGATCCACTCGGTGACGATGCAGAACGAACCGAGCAACGGCTGCCCGTGGCCGATCACCATCTGGACGCCCGAGGAGCTCGCCAAATGGGGCAGCGAGTATCTGCACCCCGCCCTGGACCGCACGTTCCCGGACGTGGAGATCTGGTTCGGCGACGACTCCCTGCGCTTCTGGCAGCGCCCGGCCAGCGAATACATGACGCAGGCGCAGGCGAACGCGTTCGTCGGCGCCGCGTTCCACACCTACTCCGGCCTGCCCGAGTGGGTGCACAACGGCGCACGCCAATTCCCGAACTGGAAGGTCGCGATGACCGAGCGCCGCTGCATGCTCGACGAGACGGTGGACGAGGCGAGCCACGTGATGTTCGGCGAGATCGGCACATGGCTTGTGCGCAATGGCATGGGCCTCGTCAACCTGTGGAACATGGCCCTCGACGAGCAGGGATTCCCCAGCTACGCGGGCACGTCCGGCCGCCGCGGCGTCATCACAATCGACTCGAAGACCGGCAAGGTCAAGCGCAACCTCGAATACTTCATGCTGCGCAACTTCGGCCAGGGCGTGCCGGTGGGCGCGCGGCGCGTGTGGAGCACCAACCACACGCCCGACGGCCGCCGCGGCGGTCTGGGCTCGGTCGCCTTCGTGGCGCAGGACGGCACCATTTCCGCCATCCTGTACAACCCGACCGGCGAACCGGTCGAAGCGGCCGTGTCCATCAACGGCGAAGGCGCGCGCTGGCAGCGCGTCACCGTACCGGCGTACGGCACGGTGAGCCTGGTGAAATCGAACGCCGGGATCAGCGACGCGCAGGCGCCGCAGGACGGCGAATTCGAGCTCGTCTACACGCCGCACCTCGCCGACGACCACGACGAGACACTGTACTGACCGGCGGGGCGTGAGCCAGTACAATACGAGTACTTTCTGCGGTAGGGACGGCTGTGGGGCAAACCCACAGCCGCGCGGGAAAGGAGGGACGATGAGGTTCGTTCGCGCAGCGGCCAGGGTCGTGGGGGCCGTGCTCGCCATGGCACTGTGCGTGCTGGCGCCCGCGGCGTGCGCCGGCAAGGCGCAGCCACAGGGGCGCAATGCCGACGGCACCATCACCATCACACTCGCCGGATGGACGCTCGCCACGCGGCCGGAGTTCCGCGCGCTCGCGGACGCCTACCACGCGCAGCACCCGGACGTGACCGTGCAGGTCAAGGAATACAGCGCCGACGACTACGACAAACAGCTCATCGCCGACCTCTCCGCCGGCAGCTCCACCGACGTGTTCCCCATCAAGAACCTGCGCATGTTCTACACCTACGCGCATCCGGGGGCGCTCGCCGACCTGAGCGACGTGGCCGCGCCGTACGTCGGTGACCACGATCTGCGCGGTCTGGAAAGCTACCGCCTCGACGGGTCGATCTATGCCATGCCCTACCGGCAGGACGTGTGGGTGCTCTTCTACAACCGCACCATGCTCGCCGCCCTGGGCATCGACGAGCCCGACGGCGCATGGACATGGGACGAGTACGAACGCCAATGCGGGCAAATCGGTGAGGCGCTCAAGGCGCGTGGCGACCAAGGGGTGTACGCGACGTACCACCACACCGCCTGGCAGTCGATGCCGCAGGGCATCGCGTTGGCGCAGCGGCGCGGGAACCCGGACAGCACGTTCTTTTCGGGGGACTACAGCTACCTCGAGCCCGTGTATGAGCGCATGGTGCGCATGGAGGACGAGGGGCTGACCCTGCCATACAACACCGTGTCGTCCTCGAAGACCACCTACCAATCGCAATTCGGCACGCAGAAGGCGGTGCTGCTGCCCATGGCCACGTGGTACATGGGCCCGCTCGCCCAAGCGCAGCAGGACGGCGATGCCGACCGGTTCGAGTGGGGCATCGTGCCGCTGCCCCAACGCAGCAAGGCGGATGTGGCCCACCCCAAAAGCTTTGGGGACCCCACCGGCTTTGCGGTATCGTCACGGCTGAGCGGCGAACGGCTCGCTGTGGCCAAGGATTTCGTGGCATGGGCGAGTGGCGAGCAGGGCGCCATGGCGCTCGCCAAGACGGGCGCGCTGCCGGCGTATTGGTCCGATGACGTGCTCGACGTGTTCCTGGACCACCCCTACATGCCCGACGACGAACAGACACGCACGGCGATCGTCTCCGACACGGTCGTGGAGGAGAATCCGGTGGGCGCCGCCACGCAGGTGATCCAGGACGAGCTGCAGATCGCCCACACGTCCATCCTGTCGCGCACGCGCACGCCGCAGGACGCGCTGCGCCGCGCGTCGAACGCCGTCAAGTCGTCGGGATTGCTGGACTGAGGATGGAAGGAGAGCACCATGAGCAGCACCAATGATTTGGCCGTGGCACAGGAAGCCGCGGATCTGCAGCGATTGGAGACCGAGCCGGCGCGGCGCCCCGACCGCGACGACCCGGTGGCCAAGGCGGTGCGCCGGCGCAATCTGCGCCACGGGCTGCTGTTCATCGCGCCGAACTTCATCGGGTTCGCCATCCTGGTGCTGGCGCCGGTGCTCACGCTGTTCTACACCGGGTTCACCTCGTGGAGCGCCCTGGGCACGCCCACGTTCAACGGGCTGTCCAACTGGCGGCGCATGGTGGCCGATGAGAGCTTCCGCGCGGCGCTGTGGAACACGGTGTATTACGCGGCGGTGCACATCCCGCTCACACTCGTGATCGCGTTCGCGCTCGCGGTGGTGCTCAACACCAAACTGCGGGGCCGGGCGTTCTTCCGCACAGTCGCGTTCTTCCCCTACATCACCGCGATCATCGCGGTGGCGCAGGTGTGGAGCATGATGTTCAACCCCACCTCCGGCATCATCAACCAGTTCCTTTCGCTGTTCGTGGACAATCCGCCCGGCTGGCTCTCCTCCACCAGCTGGGCCATGCCCGCCGTGATCATCGTGGGCACATGGCGCGAGGTGGGGTATTTCATGATCCTGCTGCTCGCGGGCCTGCAGACCATCCCGGCGGAGCTGTATGAGGCCGCCAAAGTGGACGGTGCGAGCACATGGCAGCAATTCTGGAAGATCACCGTGCCGTGCATGCGGCCCACGCTGTTCTTTGTGGTGGTGACGCTCACCATCACCTCGTTCAAGATCCTCGACCTCACGCTGGTCATGACCGGCGGCGGCCCGGGCACATCCACGCTCGTGCTCGCCCAGTACATCTACCGTGTGGCGTTTGAGCGCGCCGACTTCGGCTACGCCTCCACGATCTCGCTCGTGCTGTTCGTCATCTGCATGGCGGTCACGCTCCTGCAGTTCTGGATCAACCACATCAAGGAGCGTTGAGATGGCCAAGGGTATCGTGACGCGCATCCTTGCGTATGCCGTGCTCATCGTGATGGGCGTGTTGTTCGTGCTGCCGTTCGTCTGGATGGTGCTCGCCTCGCTCATGAGCAACAACGAGATCTTCGCGGTCCCGTTCCGTTGGATCCCCGAACACTGGGAGTTCCAGCACTACGTGCAGATCTGGTCGAAGACCAACATGGCGGTGTGGCTGGGCAACACGGTGTTCTTCGCGGTCGTGGTCACCGTGCTGCAGGTGTTCACCGGCTCGTTCGCGGCCTACGGCTTCTCCAAGATCGACTTCCCCGGGCGCCGTGTGCTCTTCATGGCCTACATCGCCACCATGGCCATCCCGTGGCAGGCGTACATGATCCCGCAGTTCACCATGCTTTCGGCGGCGGGGCTCAACGACACCCGCTGGTCGATCATCCTGCTGCAGGCGTTCGGCGCGTTCGGCGTGTTCATGATGAAGCAGTTCTACGACACCGTGCCGGACGAGCTGTGCGAGGCGGCGCGGCTGGACGGGCTGAGCGAGTTCGGCATCTACCGCAAGATCATCCTGCCGCTTTCGGGGCCTTCCCTTGCCGCGCTCGCCATCATCACGTTCACCAACACCTGGAACGACTACATGGGTCCGCTGCTGTACCTGCGCTCGCCAGACCTCTACACCATCCAGTTGGGGCTCAAGACGTTCATCTCGCAGTACGATGCGGACTATGCCATGATTATGACCGGGTCCGTGCTGGCGGTGCTGCCAATCGTGGTCGTGTTCCTCATCGGCCAGAAGCAGTTCATCGCAGGCATCGCCACAAGCGGCATGAAGGGGTGAGACCCATGGGCAAGGAACGGATTGCGGTGTTGGCGATGCGGGCCATGCAGGCCATCTACGTGATGCTGGCGGTGTCGCTGTGCGTGTGCCTGGGATTCCTGCCGCTCGAAGTGCTGGCGTTGTGCACGCACGACATGCGCGCGTACCCGCTGTTCCTCGCCGTGGCCGTGCTGTGCTCGCCGGCGCTGGCCGCGGCCTTTGCGGTGTGCCGCGACCACCCCGCCCTGCAAGCCCGGCCGCACGCCTCACACACCGGGGAACGCACGCCCCCATGGTTCGCCCGTCCGTACGTGGCGGCGGACCATGACGCCGCGGTGTTCGGGCCGTTCCTGCGCGCGTGGCGGTCGGTATGGCGCCGTGCGTGCCTGGTCTCCGCAGTGTATGCGCTGGCAGCTGGTGTGGTGATGTGCGATGTGCAGTGGTGCAGCGGCACGCCGGTGGGCGCGCTGATGCTCCCCGCGGCCATGGTGGCAGGCGTGTTGGCGGTTCCCGCATACGCCGCATCGCTCGCGCTCGTTGTGGAGTACCCACGGGCCACGCTGCGTGCGGTTCTGCGCAACGGCGTGGTGCTGAGCGTGCGCCGGGGGCTTGCAAGCGTGCCCACGCTGCTTGTGGCCGTGGCCTATGCGGCGATGGCCGTGCGCGCACCGTGGCTCGTGGTGCCGTTGGGCACAGGCGTGGTGGTGCTGGTGGCCTGGTCGGACGCCCATTGGCAGACCTTGCCTTTGCTGGAACAATGCCGTGCCGATGAACGGGGCAAAGCACACGTCTAGGGTGTGCGCAATCGCCCGATCAATGGCCATGATAATCCCACATCGTGGGTCAGTTGGTGTATCATGGTTCATCCTGTGCTACCCTCTGCTGTGGTTTGCATCAAAGAAGAAAAGGGGCGAAGTGGCACGCAGGATTCTGGTAACGGGGGGGGGGAACCGTGTTCGTCAGCAAATACATCGCACGGTATTTTGCCGATCTGGGCGAGCACGTGGTGGTGCTGAACCGCAATACGAAAGAGCAGTTGGAAGGCGTCGCGGTCATCGAAGCCGATCGGCATGCGTTGGGGAACGTGCTGAGCGGCCAGCATTTCGACGCGGTGATCGACGTGACCGCCTACAACGCGCAGGATGTGGATGATTTGGCGCGCGCCCTGGAATCGGTCACGTTCGACACGTATGTGATGATCAGTTCGAGCGCGGTGTACCCGACCACCAACCTGCAGCCGTTCGTCGAGAACGGACGGCTGGGCCTCAATTCCAAGCATGAGGTGTGGGGCCAGTACAGTGAAGGCAAAGTGGCGGCCGAACGTGCGGTGCTCGAGCAGATTGCGAACGCGTACATCATCCGGCCGCCGTATTTGTATGGTCCGATGAACAACATCTACCGCGAGGCGTTCGTCTTCGACTGCGCGGACGCCGAGCGCGCGTTCCGTCTGCCGGGCGACGGCAAGATGCGCCTGCAGTTCTTCCATGTGCGCGACCTGTGCCGGTTCATCGATGTGATCATCGCGCAACAGCCGCAGCAGCATGTGTTCAACGTCGGCAATCCGGAGTTGGTCAGTGTGCGTGAGTGGGTGGAGCTGTGCTACCGCGCGGCCGGCAAGCCGCTCGAATGCGTGGCGGTGCACAATGTGCCCCAGCGCAGTTTCTTCCCGTTCTACGACTATCAGTACGAGCTCGATGTGCGCGCCCAGCGCGAACTCATGCCCGAGACGACGCCGCTCGCCGAGGGCCTGCGCGAATCGTACGCGTGGTACAGCGCGCACCGCAACGAAGTGGTGCCCAAGCCGTACATGAAGTTCATCGATGAGGAACTGCCGGCCGCGCCCGCATCTGTGCGGTAATACGACTGGTTGAGAAGAGGACGTCGGACCGCGAAAGCGCCATGTCGGCGCAAAGGCCGCTCGCAGCGGCAAAAAATGGAGCCCGGGGCTATGCACGGCCCGACGCGTTTTACATTGTACATGACTTGCGCGCGCGTGACCACCATGCCGGTGTAGCGCGCGCCGCTATTCCAGCTGGCCGCGGCGCCACAGGTGCGCGCCGGCACGCAGGTCCTTCGCGGTCGTCTGCAGATTCGCCGCGGTGTGCAGCAGGCGCGCCGCCTGCCCGCGCAGCGTGTGGATCTCTTCCGTGGTGCCGACGACGGGGGAGTCGACGTCGGCCATCGCCGCGGCGCGCGCGGTCATGCGCTTCGCCTCGACGCGCAGGCCGAGCACGACCACATCCACGAACGTTGAGGCGCGTTCGAGCGCCACGGCGAAATCACCACGGAACGCGCCGGCCAGAATGGAATCCGCCGTGCGCGCAATGTCCTCTTCGGTCGGGGCCGCGTCGACGCCGGCGATCGCCGAAGCGGACGTGGCAATCGGCTCACCGAGACGCCACAGGCGCGCGATCGCATCACGCTGGCGACGCATCCATGTGCGCAGCAAATACAGGCGCCACAGCACGCCTGGCAGCGAATCGGGCTCCGCGTGGCTCCACAGTTCCGCGATCACGTCCACGCCCTCGTGATCCACGAGCGTCAGCGTGCGCGCCACGACGGCCGGGTCGTCGGTCGCGTGCACATGACTGAGCAGGGCCCAGGCGGTCGCATGGCTCACTTCGCTCAGCTGCTCGGGATCGACGCCGCCGGCGATGTTCTCGGCGAGCCCTTGGTCGAGCTGGCCGGGGCGCGCGGGGCGCGGGGAGCCGGTGTGGGTGAACGCGGCGCGGCTCGCGATCACGGAGCCATTGCCGAAGTGCGGGGCGTTAGTAGACAATCGGTGCCACTTTCTGAATATCGATGATGTGCGGGTCCTCCGGGCTGCCGGTGACGAACAGGGCGAGCGCGTTGCCGGTGGGCATGTACGGGGACTTCGCAATGAGTCGTTTGGTCAGGGATTTGCACGAGCACAGCGGGCGCAGATGCTCGAAGATGCCGCCGATGACCGGGCGGTGCATGCAGATCGCGGTCGTGGCGCCGCTCGTGAGCGCCTCGGCTATCTGCGCGCGGAACGCGGCCCACGCGGCGGCCGGGTCGGCGGCGAACGCGTCTTCGGTCAGCTCGGGGACCAGCTCCACGGGTAATCCAGTCTGCCATGCGAGCATCTGCATAGTTTGCTGGCAGCGAATCCACGGGGATGTGGTGAGCCGTTCGGGCGCGTAGCAGGCGAGTTCGCGGTCGAGCGCGTAGGCGGCCGCCGCGCCTTTCGGTGTGATGGGGCGCGCGGGATCGGTGCCTTTCCACAGTTTGCGCGGCTCCGCCTTGGCGTGCCGCACGAGCAGGACCGTGCGCGCGTGGTGCGCGTCCTCCTGCAGGCGGTCGACGAACCACGCGAGCACGTCTTTGTCGGTGGAATGGGTGAGCCGCTTGCGTGCCTCGGCGATCGTGAGCCAGCGCACGTCGCTGATCTCGCCGGCGTCGGCGCGGTGCACGGGGCCGAACGCGGTGGCCATGCGGCGCGCCCGCGTGTCGCTGATCACCGTGGCCATCCAATAGGCCACATGTTTGATCTGCATGTCGGCGCTGCCGTTGCGGTTGGCCTGCGCGCTGGCGTGGCGCTTTTTGCAGCCTTCGTCGGCGAGCGGGTATTCGACCTCGCCTAGGAACGGGCCGAGCGCCACATGGCAGCCGGTCTCCTCGCCGATTTCACGCACGGCCGCATGGCGGTGGGACTCGTTGAGTTCCAGTTTGCCTTTCGGCCAGCTCCAATCGTCGTATTTGGGCCGGTGCACCACGCACACTTCGATGTCGCCATCCGGCGCGCCTTCGTGCGTGCGATAAAGGATGCCACCTGCCGCTTCGACGATTCTGCGTTTGCTCATGGTTCCCCATTGTAGGAGGTTGTGCGGGGAATGCGCGAGAGGCCGCCCGCATGCGTGCGGACGGCCTCGGTGAGGTGCCGGGATTCAGCTGGGGTCAGCGGTGCGGGTTGGGTCGGCGCTGGTGCTTGCGGATCAGGTACTCCTGGCTGTCCACGAGCGGGCGGCCCTCCTCGTCCTTCGAGTGGCGCACATACGTGCCGTCGGGCTCCATGTGCCACGACGACGTGGTGTCGGCCATCTGCAGGTCGATGTACTTGATCAGCTCGTCGATCTGCTCGGGCGCGGTGATGCGCACAAGCGCCTCCACGCGGCGGTCGAGGTTGCGGTGCATCAGGTCGGCGGAGCCGATCCACACCTCCGGGCCGGCGATCGGCCCTTCGCCGATCTGCGGGCCGTCGGAATTCGCGAACGCGTAGATGCGGCTGTGCTCAAGGAACCGGCCGAGGATCGAGCGCACGCGGATGTTCTCGGACAGGCCCGGCACGCCCGGCTTGAGCGAGCAGATGCCGCGCTCCACGATGTCGATCTTCACACCGGCCTGGCTCGCGCGGTACAGCGCGTCGATCGTCTTCTCGTCGACGATCGAGTTCACCTTGATCTTGATCCACGCCTCTTTGCCGGCGCGCGCGGCGTCCTCCTCGCGGCGGATGCGCTGGATCAGCCCGGAGCGCACCGTGCGCGGCGCGACGAGCAGGCGGTGGAAGCTCGACTTCGGCGCGTAGCCGCTCAGCTGATTGAACAGGCGCGTCATGTCCTGGCCCACCACGGGGTCGCACGTGAGCAGGCCAAGGTCGGTGTACTGGCGCGCGGTCTTCGGGTTGTAGTTGCCGGTGCCCACATGGCAGTAGCGCTTGAGGCCGTCCGCCTCCTGGCGCACCACGAGCGAGAGCTTGCAGTGCGTCTTCAGTCCGACGATGCCGTAGACGACGTGCACACCCGCGCGCTCGAGCTTGCGCGCCCATGCGATGTTCGCGTCCTCGTCGAAGCGCGCCTTGAGTTCGACGAGCGCGAGCACCTGCTTGCCGGCGTGCGCGGCGTCGATGAGCGCGTCGATGATCGGCGAGTTGCTCGACGTGCGGTAGAGCGTCTGCTTGATCGCGAGCACCTTCGGGTCGGCCGCTGCCTGCGCGAGGAACGCCTGCACCGAAGTGGAGAACGAGTCGTACGGGTGGTGCAGCAGGATGTCGCGCTCGCGGATCGCCGCGAAGATGTCCTGCGCACGGCTCGACTCGACCTGCGCAATCTGGCGGTTCGTCGTCGGCACGAACGGGCGGAACTTGAGGTCCGGCCGGTCGATGGCGCCGAGCTCGAACAGCACCGTCGCGTCGAGCGGGGCAGGCAGGCGGTAGACCTCCTCCGGCGTCACGCCCATCTGGTCGGCGAGCAGCTGCGAGAGGAACGGCGAGGTCTCGTCAGAGATCTCCAGGCGGATCGGCGGCCCGAAGCGGCGGCGCAGCAGCTCCTTTTCAATCGCGTTGAGCAGGTTCTCGGCGTCGTCTTCCTCGACCTCGATGTCCTCGTTGCGCGTCACGCGGAACGAGCGCGCCTCCTTGATGATCATGCCCGGGAACAGTGATTCCAGATGCGCGATGATCAGGTTCTCCATCGTGATGAAGCCGTAGCGCACCTCGTCGGCCTCGTCTTTGGTCATGTCGTCGACCGGCACGAGGCGGTTGATGTTGTCGGGGATTTTCACGCGCGCGAAGTGCGATTTGCCCGAAGCCGGGTTCTCCACGAGCACGGCTAGGTTGATCGAGTTGCCCGAGATGTACGGGAAGGGGTGTGCGGGGTCCACGGCGAGCGGGGTGAGCACGGGGAACACCTGCTGGCGGAAGTACTTCGAGAGGCGCTCCTGCTCGGCGATCGTCAGCTTGTCCCAGCTCAGCAGCTTGATGTTCTCTTTCGCCAGGTCGGGCAGGATGTGGTCGACCACATAGTGCGCGTGCTCGTCCTGCAGGCGGTGGGCCTGCTCGCTGATCGCGCGCATCTGCTGGCGCGGGCTCAGGCCCGACGGGCTCGTGACGGCGATGCCGGTGTCGATGCGGCGCTTGAGGCCGGCCACGCGGACCATGAAGAACTCGTCGAGGTTGCTCGCGAAGATCGCGGCGAACGTGGCGCGCTCGATGATCGGGATGTCTTCGTCCTGCGCCAGTTCAAGCACGCGCTTATTGAACTTGAGCCAGCTCAGCTCACGGTCGAAGAAGCGGTCGGGCGGCAGCGGCTGTTCACCGTTGAGCGTCTCGCGTTTGTCGCTCTTGTCCGTCTCTGCGATATGTTCGGCGATCTGACTGCGCAGTATCGCCTTTGATGGTGCGTCAAAAATCTGTGTCATGCACACTACTTTAGGGCCTTGAATCCGAAAAATCACTGAAAGCGGCGAAAACTTTGCTATTTATTCAAGTTCCGCGGTGTTGTATGGGTGTGGGTGGTGTTGGCGGTGACGTTCCTATGGGTTCTATAGACGAATATCGCGCAGGTGGCGGGCAATCGCGACGATTCTCTGCTCCGTGCCGAGGATTGTCGTGCTCTGGGATCAGGGTCATGATGTATGTCTGGGTTGCTCGGCTGGGTGTCATGGCGGATCATTTTGGGTGGCGCGGCGGGTGGTGGGGAGTGGGATGTACGACACGCCGTGTGGTGCCGCATAACATGTTTGAATGAACATTTTAGGTGGGTTCTGCATACAAAATGGCACATTGCGATGTGCGGTTAGGTAGTTGAGTGAACAAAATGAAGAATTAGTGAACATTGGCTGAATCAAGTTGCGGAATGGCAAATAGCGAGCATAATTACAAGTACAAGAACAACTGAATAGCAGACCCACAAAAAGTATATGATCAGCGAGATTATTACGTTGAGCGGGTATTGGAAAGACTTACCGTTGCAACGATGAGGTTGTGCAGAGATTCTGCGCAGTTGGACTTGTAGGGAAGACCCACAATAGCGTGGGCCTTCCCTTTTTTGTGCATGAGACGTAAAATAATGCGAATGAAATACGGCAGTCAATAGGTGTCCGTGCCGGCGCCGCCTTGCACGGCTGTTGGTGTCTATGCTTCGCCGCGAACTGCTGTCTGAGTTGCTGTGGGTGACCGTTGGTGTCTGGAACCTAGACACCAACGGTCACCGATCATGGCCTGCATGGCTGTTGGTATCTGGCCATCGACACTCATGACCATTCCAGGCATATAGGAACTAAAGTTATTGATTTAGACTCCTAGTCGGTGGTGTT
>ERZ1643250.441-NODE-441-length-44492-cov-57.991561_pt1 | contig 44492 bp, 48 predicted proteins | sample MGYA00579262_ERZ1643250 | MGnify/ENA primary metagenome ERZ1643250 (study PRJEB29033, sample SAMEA4952265) | chicken gut metagenome | biome: Broiler Chicken; feature: Gastrointestinal Tract; material: Caecum | place: Ireland | collected 2018 | study: Broiler...
GCAGTTGAAGGGCATATATTCCACTTCAATTTTGATGTTGATTTTCTTGCTGTCGCTGTATGCTTTGCGGATACCTGCAATAGACACGCCTTCCTGCTTAAAGGCTTTCACCACCTGCATCCCCCGCAGATACTCTACGGAGCTTTCCACCATATCGTCCTGTGCCTTTTGATGGATGGGCGCATTTTGGTGACTGCGCGCCTCCAGCAGATGAAGGAACAGAGCAGAAAAAAGAACACCAGCCAGAGCAATTCCTCCCGCCAGAGGACTATAAAACGCAAGGAACAATATCAGGACGATAACGGTGATATAGCCATTCACAACAGTGTTGACCATATTCATGGCGAACATTTCCATAAACGAGAGGTCGGTTGTGGCCGCTGCGGACAGTTCGCCCATATTGTTCTTACTGAAAAAGCCCAGCGACACCCGCTTCAAAATATCTCCCAGCCGTATTCTCTCGTCAGCGGTTGCTTCATAACCGACACTTTCCTGCGTGATGGCTCGGAGATATGAGAACAGGTATCGGCCCAATACAGCTAAAATCATGGCCCCCAGCATGATCCAGATGTCCCGGCCCTCCAATGGTTTAACGCCACCCCAGTCATCCAGAACAGCACTCAGTCCCTTTGCAGCCAGCATAATAGGAATTGCGGTAAAAATGCTGTGAATGAAAGCGTAGATAAACCCGATGTAAATACGCCGTTTATATTTTCCTGTCCATTGGATCAGTCGATTTACAATCCGAAACATATCAGTTACCTCCTTTCCCGGAACCGGCAGACCAGTTCTGCGCTCCGATATGCGCCTCCCACATATCCCGATAGAGAGCGTCGCCATCTAAAAGCTGCTGATGAGTGCCCGTATTCTCAACCTGCCCATTTTGCAGGACAATAATCTGATCGGCATTTTTGATGGTGGACAGACGATGGGCGATGACAAGCAAAGTTTTCCCTTTTGTCAAAGCAGCAATGGACTGCTGGATTTTTTCTTCGTTCTCCTGATCGGTGAACGCAGTTGCCTCGTCCAAAATCACGATGGGGGCATTTTTCAAAATCATGCGGGCAATGGAGATGCGCTGTTTCTCGCCACCTGAAAGCCGGTTCCCCGCATCCCCGGCCATCGTGTCATAGCCATTGTCCAATTTCTGTATAAATTCATCACAGCAGGCGGCTTTTGCTGCCGCATATACTTCTTCGTCCGTAGCATCAGGGTTTCCCAGCCGGATATTTTCCTTGATGGAGCAGTTGAACAGGAAGTTATCCTGTGTAACAAAGCTGACAATATCGGCAAGCTGGGCCAGCGGCATACTGCGAATGTCCACACCGCCAATGGTGATTTTTCCATCGTTCACATCCCAAAAACGGGCAATCAAGCGGGCGATGGTGGACTTACCTCCACCGGACGGGCCGACAAGTGCCGTAAACTTTCCCTCCGGGATTTTCAGATTGATATGGGAAAGCACCTGTTTACCGCTCTCTTTATCATAAGAGAACGAAACATCCTGAAGCTGAATGTCTTTGGACTGCACCTCCACTGGTTTTCCAGTATCGGGCAGTTCTTCCACATGGAGCAGCTTGTCTACATCGTGTACGGCATACTCAACCGTTTTCGTTTCATTGACATAGGTGGTAAAGTTCATCAGCGGACCTACAATCCCCAGCGAGAGGATCAGGCACATAACAAGATCCTGCGGGGCCAGGCTGCCGGTCCAGTAGAGATACATACCAATGGGGAGCGTCCCCAGGAAGGTGGAAGGCAATACCGCAGAAATAAAATTCATCAACTTCCAGGTGCTTTGATACCATTTGAGGGTGTAGTCCTTGAAAGATTTAACCGCCTTTGTAAATTTTTCATAGGAACTGGAGGACTGATTAAACGCCTTGATAACTTCAATGCCCTCCACATACTCTACAATCACGCCGTTCACATAGTTGTTGGACTCCATGTAATCGGCATAGAGCTTATTAAAATTCTTCATCATCATGGCAAAGGCGATAAAAGCGAGAGGCACAGTCACCAGCATAGCCAGAGCCATACGCCAGTCAATGCAGACCAGATAAACAAAGACTGCCACGGGGAGCAGCAGGTTGGAGATACACTCCGGGATCATGTGGGCCAGTGGCAGCTCAATCGTTTCCACCCGGTCTACCAATACGCTTTTCAGCTTACCCACAGACTCTCCGATGACTGTCCCCAGCGGCGCTTTCATCAGCCGCTGGGCAAGGGTCAAACGAATATTCTCCAAAATGGTGTATGCGGATATGTGGGACAGGCTCGTTGAAATACCATAGAGCAAGAAGCGTATCGCATAAGCGCCAAGTCCGATCCAGCACCATTTCCAAACCTCTGCCATCACAGGTGAACCGCCGATAAAGAGCGTGATAATCTGGTAAACACTCCAATAGGGTATCAGTCCGGCAACCACACTGATGATCGCACATAAGACGGACAGGGCAATCTTGCCCCGGCACTGTGAAGCAAAGGAAAACACAATAGAAATCCAGCTTTTCTGTGTCATTTCCATTCCTCCTTGGCAAAAAATAGAGAGTATCAATCGCTTTGATACTCTCTAAGTATTACAGGTATTCACTTTGTCTGCCACTCTGTACAGACTCATTTTACTCCATTTAGATTTTTATTTTTCGGTATTCCAGAGGTGTTTTCCCCTTGACCTTTTTAAATGCTTCTGAAAACTTACTGGTATTCGTATAGCCAACTTTCCCAGCAATCACCGTGATCGGCTCATCAGTCTGGGTCAGCAAAGATGCTGCCATATCCATACGATAATTCCGCATATAAGTGTAAATGGCGGTGCCATACACGCCTTTAAAGCACTGCTTCAGGGCAGAAGTGGAAATATCAAATCTTTTGGATAGTTCCTCCATCGTGAAATGGCGCTCCGGCTCATTTGTCATAAACGACATGATCGCCTTGACTTTCTCTACCTGCGTCTTATAAAAGTAGGGGCGCTCCACACCTAAAACCGTAGGGTCTACCGTCCTGAGCGTAACCAATAACTCTAAAATTTTTACCCTGAGATATTCCAGGCGGATATTTTCAGGCACCTGATACAGTTCAGAGATCACATGATCGGGGACAGAGTTTCCGTGCATGATAAAAGGCCGTGTTTTCAGGGCAAATTGCTGCTCAATCTGTTCCATGTCAATGGAAAACAGGGACAAAAGATCACCTAACCCCGCTACTGCTTCGGGGACAGAGATCGTAATTGTGATCCCATGGTAATGGCTTACGGGAAAACTGCAGTGATTGTTTTCAGTAACCGAGCTGTCCAGCATAATATCTCCAGACGCAAGATAAAGATAGGCGCCATTACTGACTTCCCACTCAATACGGCCCTCCCTGCAATGATGGATGGAAATATTGTGAATGTTGTCAAAGCGCCTTGGCGGACAGCTGGCCATATGGAAATCATTATACATGACACCGATTCCGGGATATACTTCATAATAGGTTGCAGTCCCGTCCCCTGTTTCATTTTTCATCTGGTAGACCGAGCAGGATTCATCCCGGCAGAGTAAATTCATGTTTTGCTGTGAGAAGAACAGATCGCTTTTATTCAACCTGGAATCACCTCGATTCTATAAAAAATTCCCGAAGGCGCTGAAGTCCTGCGGCATCCAGTGCATATTGTTCCTGCACCGTGCCATGCTCCAAATGCAGAACATGGGTACAGCAGCTGACGATCAACTCATAGTCATGGGTGATGACAAGAGAAGTCTTACCCATTTCCTGTATCGTAACAAGTTCTTCAGCCACTTCTTTCATATGCTGTAAATCCAAACCGCTGGTAGGTTCATCCAGCACTAAAATCTCACGTCCGGAAACAAGAGCAGTGGCAATCGCCACTCGCTGCTTCTGACCGCCGGAAAGCGCCATGGGGTGCCGGTCCTTAAATTGCAGCAAATCCAACCGTTCAAGAACCGCATCCACTTTGTCGGAAGCTGTCTCCGCCATGCTGATGAGCATTTCTTCCTCTGTACTTTCCGTAAACAGCTGATGGTTCACATCCTGCATGACCATATAGCACAGGGACAGTCTTTGTTTTCTATTATACGTTTTCCCATCCACTTTCACAATGCCTCTGCAGTGTTTCTCCAAACCACAAAGGCAGCGGGCCAGCGTGGATTTTCCTGCTCCGTTATGACCGATGATCGCGATCACGCCTGCCTGTGGCAGCAAAAGGCTGTCAATATCCAGCGCATCCCTTTGTTTTGTGTAAGCAAAATGGAAGTTCTCACATTGAATAGACCCATTGCTTGCGGCAGGATGTGCTGTCACAGGGAACACCCCCAGATCAAAAGGCCGAAGCCCCATTTCTGCCTGCTGCGTCACGGACAGATTAAGAGCATCCAGAGCCGGATAATCTTTTTCAATTTTCCCATCTTTCAAATAGACAACCCGGTCGATCAGCTCTTTCAGGTAATAGAGCCGATGTTCCGCAATAATAACCGTTTTTCCTTGCTGTTTCCAAATCTGGATCATCCGGCGCAGATCTTTTGTAGCTGATATATCCAGATTTGAGGATGGTTCATCCATGACAATAATGGGCGGCTTGCTGGCCGACACAGAGGCACAGGCAATTTTCTGCTTTTCTCCGCCGGAAAGAGAAAAGATATTTTTCCCCAGCAGATTGTCCATATCAAACTGCTCCGCAGTCGATTTCACCCGCTGAATGATTTCTTCTTCAGGCAAACCCTGATTTTCACATCCAAAGGCCAGTTCGCTGGTGGAGTCCACCGTAAAAAACTGCGTGCGGGGATTTTGAAAAACGCTCCCCACATATTTCGCTGTTTCATAGAGTGGAAGTCTGCTGATGTTCTTGCCATCCAGCAGGACTTCGCCGCTTAACTCGCCCTCATAATAATTCGGGATCAGCCCATTCACCAACCGAGTCAGGGTTGTTTTTCCGCAGCCAGATTGCCCACACAAAAGGATAACTTGCCCGTCCGGGATGATTAAGTCAATGTTTACAAGCCCACCGGCATCTGTTCCCCCGGCATATCGAAAATTGATATTGCGAAGTTCAATCATAGACTCCTTCCTCCTAACAAATAAAGAAACCGACCCAACAGGGTATCGCCAGCAGGAAGAAGAAAATGTCCAAAGGCCCAAAGCCAATTTTACAAATGTTTGTCCGTTTCTGCGGCGCTCCAAGCCCTCGTGTGAGAGCCGCCGCAGACAGTTCTTCTCCGATTTTGGCAATCGACATCATCAGAGGAACCACCCGGTATTCCAGCATCTTCATGGGACTGCGGAGAGTAGTGATGCCGCGCATCTTCATGGCATCCCGTATAGCCGCATATTCCTCTTTTACCGTCGGGAAGAAACGAAACACCACGGACACGGGGATTACTATTTTCTCGGGAACATGCATCCGCTCCATAGCTGCGACAAATTCGCTAACGGTTGTAGTGCTTACCAGATAATATCCCATAATAAATCCGGGAAGCATGTGCGTATAAATCCCGACCGCAGCTCCCAGGATAAAATTCCATGTACCAGTGAGCAGCGGCAATACCGTTAATTCCAACGCAAACAAAATAGCGTATGTAACTGCAAATCTGGCTGCGGCCACCCATTTCCTTGAAAGGAGCAGGAATACAATCGGGCACGCCATGAGGCACGGGCGAACCAGGTTCATAAATCCGCCCGTGCCGCCGGTAATCATAATGGTGCTGACAGTTACAGTCAAAAACAGTTTTGTCCTCGGATCGGTGGGAATAACAGATTTGCTTTCAAATTTTAGCGTTGTAACCGCCGCATCCATCAGGCAATCCCCGCCTTTTCAAAATGCTTCTTCAACACGGCCTTGCCAAGAAGCGCCCCCAAAATGCCGCCGATAAAAGTAACAACAAACAGCACCGGATACATCCAGCCAGGGGTATAGGACATGAGTGTGTCTACATATTCCTGCCCATAACTGCTTACAAGTGAAGCGAAAAAAGTATCGCGGGTCAAAAACATCCGGCTCACATATCCCATGATCCAAAGGGAAAATACCCCATTGCCAAGGAGTGTGCATTTCCAGCTTTGATATTTTCCGGCCCGTAAAATCAAATCGCCTATGATTCCAAAAATGATGCCAAAAATCAGAACCAAGACACCGCTGCCCATGACTAAATTCAATAAGCCAAGGATAATGCCGGTCAGGGATACCATGCCAAACTTCTTGACCTTTGTTAAGTACAGCATAAAGGGAATCCCACACAGGATGGGACACACCAGTCCAAGCAGCGGGATAAAGATCGGGATATACCCCAGCATCATGCCTGCAAAGAAAATGACAAAATAGATCGCTGTAAAAACACCCACATTGATCAAATCTTTCGCCTGCAGTTTCTTACTTTCTACTTTCACGCTCTATATACCTCCACTTCAGTTAGATTGCGCTAACCCCTTCCGTAAAAAAATCGCGAAACGGGATTTCGCATGATTAAATCCTATCATAATACCAATAGTTCTCACCACTCTGAATAGTTTCAAAATGCTCCATTTGGTTTTTAAATACAAAATGGAGCTATTGCTGCTCATGGCAAAATAGCTCCATCACTTACATGTATAAGCTGTATCAAAAAGGCACACATTACTTACAGATACAAATCAGCTTCCATGATTCTTGCAAGTGTAATCTCTTTCAGCGACCGCTCCAACATACAATCCACCTTCCTATACTCATTCTTTAACATGAGCATCTCCTGCGATACTTCATCCGATGGTACTCCGCAAATTTCACCGGTCTGGATAATTCCTTCCATTCCTAAAATCACATCATATAAGCTGATTTCTTCCGGTGCTTTATCCAATGCCAGCCCTCCAGACGGACCATGGGCGGCCCGGATAAACCCGGCCGCCCTTAGCTTCGCACTGATCTGAAGCAGATAGCGATGAGATACGCCGATAGCTGCTGCCAGCTTCGAGGAGGATACTGTCTTTCTCGCTTTCGCCAAATACACCAGCATCTGTATCGCATAGTCTGTAGAACGGTTCAGCTGCATCGACACTCTCCTCCTCTGCTTTTCTTATAGTCCATTGCTTTCACTTTCGTTTTGGTATTTTGCTTTCAGCCGGCGGAAGGTTTCTTCACTGATCACATGCTCTATACGGCAGGCATCTGCCTCTGCAGTTTTGGGATCAACGCCGGCCTCCATCAAACGATCTGTAAAAAAACGATGCCGCTCATAAATCTTTCCGGCAATCTCTTTTCCTACCTCCGTCAGATGCAGGAAATGATCTTCATCCATAATGAGAAAACCGCCTTCCTGCAGAACTGCCACTGCATGGCAGACACTGGGTTTTGATACACCCATGTGCCGGGCTACATCCACGGAGCGTACCATACCAAGTTTCTTTTGGAGAACAAGGATGGTTTCCAGGTAGTCCTCCCCGGACGCATGAAGTTTCATTAAGACCTCCCTTCGCTATTAGGCCAGGCTCCAACCGGCAGCGTTTTTTCGGATATTGACAAAGTCCTGATAAATACCGGGCTGCTCCAGAAGTTCCTCATGGGTGCCATGCTGTGCGATTTGGCCATTGTTAATTACCAGGATTTGATCGGCGTTCTGGATGGTATTCAAGCGATGGGCAATCACCAGCAGGGTCTTACCTTTTACCAGCTCAGAGATGGCCTCCTGGATATAGCTTTCATTGTCGGTGTCTACACTTGCAGTGGCCTCATCCAAAATGACGATGGGTGCATCCTTCAAAATGCAGCGTGCAATCGAAATTCGCTGTTTCTCGCCGCCGGAAAGGGTAGCGCCTCCTTCACCCACCACAGTCTGGAACCCGTCAGGCAGAGCCCTAATGAAATCATAGCAACGGGCTTTCTTTGCCGCCTCATAGACTTCTTCCTCCGTGGCATCCGGTTTTCCCATACTGATGTTGTTATAGATGGTATCCTGGAACAAATACACTCGCTGGAATACCATGCTGATCTGGTCCATCAGTTCTGCCAGCGGCACATTCCGAATATCCACGCCCCTTATTGCAACACTGCCGGATTTTACATCCCACAACCGGGCCAACAGATTTGCAATGGTGGATTTGCCGCCACCGGAAGGGCCAACCAATGCCGTCATGGAATTTTTCTTCATAGCAAAGCTGATACGGTGCAGCACTTCTTTGTCTTGATAAGCAAAGGCAACATCATTAAACTGCATTTCTGGCTGACCGGGCTGTGCCTGAGCTGGCAAGTGTTGTTTGCCAGTGTCGGGAAGTTCCGGCTCATCCAATACCGCTTCAATGCGGTCCAATGCTGCGTTCATCACGGTCAATCGGGATGCCTCACCGTAGAGTGCTTTCAGCGGTCCAAACAAATCAAATACGAACAGCAGAACACCAAGGACATAGGCCAGGGAAAGGGCACCGCTCTGTTCCAGAAGAATAGCCAGGCCAAAAATAGCGGCAATACCAGTTCCGTAAATGACATTCAGCCCTGTTGTCCAAGGGGTCATGCGCCGCTCAAAAGTGAGAGAAGTATCTCTGGACCGCTTGAAATTTCCTGTCAGTTCCTCAGACTTCTCACCCAACAGGTTATAACTCTTGATAACACCGATACCTTCCACAAAAGACAACACAGCATCGGTCAGTCGTTCGCTTTGCTCCTGGCGGCCTGCGGCCTCCCGCAGAGATACCTTGTTCATTCCTTTTGATACCAGCCATGCTAAAATCGTCACAATGGCGGCGATTAAGCCGAGTTGCCAGTTCAGATAAAACATAAACACCAGGAGAACCAGGGCAGACAGAAGATAGCTTATCATGTTTCCCAAGGTACTCATGGCAACTTCCTCGATAAACACCATGTCAGTGCTGAGAACCGAGCTGATCTTGCCAATATTGCCGGAAGTAAAATATCCCATTGGCAGTTTCCGAAGGTGTCCGCCCAACTCCATTCGCTTGTCAGCAAACATCAGGTAGCCTGCTGCGCTCTGCAAACTGTCGCTAAGATAGTGTACCAGCATCTGAACCAATACAGACGCCCCAAGGCCAAACCCCACATAAAGGCAGGTTTGCCCAGTCAAAGTTCCCGCCGCAAAACCGCTCAAAACCACAAAGGCCAGAAAGATCGGCATTTTGGACAGAATGGACTCCAGGAATGCACATACAACAGCTCCCTGTATCCGCCCTTTATAGCGACCGGACAGTTTCAAAATTCTTGAAAACAGTGCAAACATTTATTTTCCCTCCTTTGCGGTATGGACTTTCCATTCGGCGCTGTCCTGTGCAGCTTTCCATAGTTTTTGATACTCCGGGCAGGACTGGATCAGTTCCTGATGTTTTCCGGCAGCCACCAGATTGCCATGATCCATAACGCAAATCTGGTCAGCGTTCATAATTGCAGGCAGCTTGTGAGCAATGACAACCAAAGTCTTACCCTTCACCAATTCTGCAATAGCGGCCTCCATTTTTTCCTCATTCTCTGGATCAGCGTAGGCGGTCGCTTCATCGAGGACAACGATAGGAGCATCTTTTAAGATCGCCCGCGCCAAAGAAATACGCTGGCGCTGACCGCCGGAAAGCATTTTCCCGGCATCGCCCGCCATAGAATGAATGCCCTGGGGAAGTTTTTCGAGGAACTCCATGCACTGAGCTTTCTTTGCCGCCTCCATTACTTCCTCGTCTGTTGCGTTCAGCCGACCAAGCCGGATGTTTTCCAACAGAGAAATATTAAACAGGTATTGATCCTGGGCCACATAGGAAATGCGGCTGTTCAATGCCTCCAGACTCATATCGCAAAGTTTCTGCCCGCCGATGGAAATACTGCCTTTTTGCGGGTCATAATAATGGATCAGCAATTTTGCCAAGGTACTCTTGCCGGAACCAGACTCGCCTACAAGGGCTGTTTTTTGTCCAGCCTTTGCCGTAAAGGAAATATCATGGAGAACTTCATCCTCCACTACCGCAGGCTTTCCGTCCGGGCCGGGCTGCATAGTTTGGTAGGCAAAAGAAACATGGTCATAAGTAATCGTGTCGTCTTTTCCGTGGAACGCATCTCCAGTCTGCTGAAGCTCCGGCGCGTCTAACACTTGCTCCAGTGCAGAAATCTTATAGTTAAGCTGGGGCATGGTAGGCAGAAATCCCAGCGATTTGAGCAACGGCATACCAATACTCAAGGATAGGCACAGCTCCAAAATCAGATTTGGCAGGGCCGACCAACCAGAGAGAACAAACCAAGCTCCTAATGGCAGAGTCAGAATAACAGTACAAGGCAACAAGCTGCTGTAAATCGCCATCCAGGGCCACGCCGCTTTATACCAGGCCAGTGTATAGTCACGATAATCAGATACATCCCTGCGGAATCGCTCATAGGAATCCGCATCTTTATTGAACACCTTGACAACTTCCATGCCATTGATGTACTCAATGATGGTGTTATTCATCTTCTGTCCGGCCATATAGTACGGCCCCATTTTCTTCATACCAACGGAGTACATGGTTTTCATGGCAATCAGGCTGATAGGGATAGAGGCCAGCGACAAAAGCGCCAGTTTCCAGTCCACAAAAAACATGGCCACATAGACTGCAATGGGAACCATCAGATTTGCGATACCCTCCGGCATGGAGTGAGCCAACAGGACCTCCAAACTATCTACATCATCCACGAACAGTTTTTTGACAGTGCCAGTGCCTTTATCCTGAATCACACCCAGCGGCAGCTTTTCAAATCGTTTCTGTAAGGCGGTCCGCAGGTGGAGCAGGGTATCATAAGCTGCCTTGTGTGAAATGTTCAACCCCCAGCCATAGAGAATCGCTTGCAGCACCAGGCATACCAGCACCAATACAACTCGAAGAATGATAAATGAAGCGTCGATTGTCTCCCCCATGACCAACGGCGAAATTACCTGGTAAGCCAGCACAAAGGGAAGAACCCCCATTAGAACGCTGACCAGTACAACCGCCGTGGCCGCATAAAGTCCCTTTTTGTGAGGCCCCGCGTATTCAAATACTTTTTGGAACATAAGTCTAACCTCCCATCAGTTAAAATACTTTTCAGAAAGAGTTTTCAAAATCCCTGGCGAAAGCCTGTGATTTTGAATGGCTCCGTGGTCATCCAACTGGACTACTTCCGTACAGGTACGGACAATGAACTCAAAATCGTGGGATACCACAAAAACGATCACTCCGGAATTTGAAAGCTGTTCAATCAGATTGCTGACGCGCACCATCGAGTCATAATCCAAACCACTGGTAGGCTCGTCAAAGTAAATCACCGGACTGTCCTTTACGATTGCTGCGCCGATGGTGACCCGCTGCTTTTGACCGCCTGAAAGAGAGGCCGGGTGACGCTCCCGGTATTCTGAAAGCTCCAAAGCCTCCAATGTGATGTTTACTTTTTCTTTGCAATCATCCCGTATTCCCAGGGACAGTTCTTCCTCCACGCTGCTGGCAAAAAGCTGATAGTCTGTATCCTGCATTACCAGATAAGACAGAGCGCGCCGCTGACGGGGTGTGAGTTTCTTTCCATCAAAGCTGATTTCCCCTTGCCGCTGTTTTAGGAGGCCGGTCAAAATTGACAAAAGGGTTGTCTTACCCGCGCCATTGTGGCCGAGAATCCCAATGACATCTCCCGCATGAGCTTCAAAACTGACATTCTGAAATACATCAGGACCTTTCTTATAAGAGAACGCCAGGTTTTGTACGGCCAACAGGTGCGTTCCGTCGGAAACGCGTTCTTTTTCGTGATAGTTTTCCGCATCCCGTTCCGGGTACGCTGTCCGCAAGCCGTAGGAGATCCGCGTTTTCTCAGGCAGCGTGCAAAACTGTTCTCTGGTAAATTCCCGTTCGACCTTTCCATCTTGAATGAGAAACACCCGGTCGATCAAATCGCGCAGGTAATAAAAGCGATGTTCCACCACAAAGATGGTATATCCATCTTGCTTCAATTTTCCCATGATTTCAGCCAACCGTTTGGTCGCTGCATAATCCAAATTGGCGGATGGCTCATCGAAGATGTAGACCTTGGGTGAGAGAGCGTAAACTGAGCCAATGGCAATCTGCTGTTTTTCTCCACTGGATAGGGCGAAAATGCTCCTGTTCAGGTAGTCCACCAGTTCCAAATCCTTGGCCGCCTTTGCGATCCGCTCAATCGTTTCTTCACGGGAAAGCCCCATGTTTTCACATCCAAAGGCCAGTTCCCGTGTAGTGTCTGTCATAAAAAACTGTGAGCGCGGGTCCTGGAATACAGTTCCTACCTGTCCGGCCAGTTGTGATGGCTTCATTTCCAGAAGTGAGTGCCCATCCATCACAAGATCCCCCTGGATTTCTCCGGGGTAAAAGTGCGGGATCAGGCCATTGAGCGAACGAATCAGTGTCGTCTTGCCGCAGCCGCTTCGCCCGGTCAATAGGATAAACTCGCCAGTCTGTATGGTCATATCAATACCACGGAGGGTAAAATCCTGGCTTTCTTCATAGCGAAAGCTGAAATTCTGAAATGAGATCATCGTCATACCCTCCACAAAATGATTTCCCCGATTTTGGTCTGGTCAATAAGAAGCAGGCCGGCCAAAAAGAGGATACCAAGCAGAGACACCACAATTTCCGGCCATGCAAAACGGATCGGCCGCAGCGCATATCGTTTGCACTCCAACTCCAGACCGCGCGTTGTACCGGATGCCGCTAGTTCATCGGTAACCTTCAAGCACCGCATCAGCAGTGGTATCAAAATATACTCTATCGTTGCCAACGGATGTGATACCCGTTTCCAGAGGGTATCACTGATACCGCGAATATCCATCGTACTTCGGATTTGCCGATATTCAATCCGCAGTGTAGGGATATAGCGAAACATGACCACAAGAGGGATCGTGACCGCCTGCGGCAGCCGCATCCGCTGGAGAGCCACCATCAAATCGTCCATATAGGTGGTCCGCAATATCCAAAGTCCCATCATCACGATGGGGATCAGTTTCAGAACCGTCACGCCAAATACGCTCATAATCACACTCAAAACCGGCACCTGCACATAGCGGAGCAAAGCGTTGAGATAGGCGACAATGATATAGGTCACTATCATTTTTACAGCCCATTTTCCGCCGTTTCCCAGGGCGATAAATAACCCGTAAACCAACATGAGTGCAAGGCTGACAACTTCTCCGGCCAGAAAATAGCTGACAAAGCCAATACAAACCAGGAGAAGAATCTTGCAGCGTGGGTCCAGAAGCGCAGACCCATGAAAGGGCTGCCGCTCGATTATTTGTTTAATTTGTGCTTCTTCCATTCCAATGCCTCCCTATAACATTCAAAGCGCGGGACTGTTTTCAGCCCCGCGCTCTGAAATCAGGCAGCCCGCTTGCCTGCGTTTGTCTGATGAACTTTCAGGGGGCTGATCCTGTTATTTTACCGAAACGAGTCCAGCCTTAATAAAGTGTTTCTTCAACGCTTTCTGGCCGATGACGCCGCCAATCAAGCCGCCAACCAAACCGGCTGCGACAATGACTACCAGCATAGGAACAGAAGTGATATTCAACATTCCCTCGATGTACTCCGGCGCGATGTTGTTTTTCTCCATCGCGCCCACAAAGGCACTCTGAAGGAATTTGATAGGGCAGATGGCACTAAAGGCAAAGATGGCGCTGAATAGCGCATAAGCTACCATCATGGATTTCATCGTGATTTCTTTTCGGCCCATAACCAGGAAGTCACAGATGACACCGCCAATCACCAGACCGATGGGAATGAACCAGAAAGCGCCCACCAGCAGGAACAGAATAGCTTGAATGGCGGCGCAGATGGTGAATACGCCCTTCTTTGGCACCTTGGCCAGCAGAAGCATCATCACGATACCGTTAGGAATAGCAACAACAGACGGGTAAAACACATTGGTCACCGGGCCAGCCACACTCATAATGGTGCTGATAATCATGCAGATGATCCACATAAGGGCGGTCAGAACGCCGATGAGAATAAAATCTTTCGCATTCAACTTTTGTTTCATGCTCATGCCTCCTCACTTTGTTGGATAATAAAAATGTGATGCAGTTAGCAATATCTAACCACATCACATAGAATATCAGTTATCGCAGACTAATCCAACCCAAAACCTACCCATTTTGACCCAAAAACGGTTGAACGCCTATTTTTTTGTATCATCAAAGTAACTTCCTCGGTAATTCTTTGGCGCTACCCCATATTTTTTCTTAAAAGCCGCCGCAAAATTGCTGGGCTTTCCATATCCAACAATCGCGGCAATTTCGTTTACATTCCAGTCTCCTTCCAAAAGCAACTGTGCCGCCTGTGTTAAACGCTGCTCAATAATATATTGATGGATTGGCATACCGTAAAATGATGAAAAGCCGCGTGTCAATTTAGTTACGCTCAAATGTACCAAACGGGATAATTCTTCACATGAGGGCGCAAATGCAAGTTGACTGTCTATGATCCGTTTGGCCTCCATAATGGCAGTCCTTTCGGTCTTAGACATAGAAATATTTTTGCCCATCAAAATATCTAATTCAAGCACTTCCCCCAAATAAATAGACAACAATTCCAGCAATTTACCATCCAAATACAAATAACCCAATCCACCACGATATTGTGTAAAGCGGCTTGTCTCTGCTAAAATCTGTTCCATGATGGGTGTTACCGGAACTTTTGATATTCCTGTCAAGAGCTTTTTCTCATAAGCAGTAACCTCCTGTCCGTCAAAATAATCTGAGAGAAGCTGTGAGAAATAAGAAATGGGGATTTTAATGCTTTTGAATGAAAAGTCGCTGTCTTTTTTGTAACAAATATATTCGGTTCCACCGTGTCCAGCATAAATGCATGACTCATTCTTTTGGATAGTAACAGAATGTTGCTCATCCATAATTCCCCAGGAAATTCCATCGTTCAGGCAAAAAATGATTTGCATATATTCCTTACTGACAGGGCCTTGCACATTCATATCTGCCTGGTAGCACATTTGCCAGTCCGAAAGAATAACTCCATGTTTGATCTTAGTTTGAGCAATTCTTCCTCTCCCTATGTCAGATGGAATATCCATCAAGATTGTCTGGGGAGAATTTGCTATGAGGTCGTTATATAATTTGCCAAGATAGTGGCTTCCATGTGTCATAAAGTATAATCCACCTCGCTTTTGGTTAGTCGAAACTAATCACATAATACTTTATATCTACTTGGTAGTCAAGGCGGATGTAGCATATCTAAGAATTATAAAATGAAACAAAAGCGCATATCACATCATTCCCAGTACATCCTATGAACAATAGAATGTAAGAAGGTGCTCCCAGCATTTAAAAAACGGAGCTGCTGCCACTCAGGGCAAAAACAGCTCCGCTCCATATTCACTTTCAGAACATATCTTTCATCGGCTCATCTGCCTCTAAGCTGCTTCCCTGCGGCTCTGATTGGGGCTGCTGATGAATATCGTCCTGTTGATCGATTCTTCTGGCATATACAGCAGAAAGCCATGCCTGATAATGAATTTTTGTTACCTGAAGCAATTCACACAGGCTCTCAAAGGTCATACTGATTGCTACATGATTTTCCGGCTTATTTCCGAACCTTGGCACAATTAAACCTTTCTCGTTCGTCTGCCCCGGTCCGCTGTCAGCCACCAGCAAAAAATCCGATTTACTGCCTACCAAAAGCTGTGCTGTCCTTGATAAACTCATTCCATCCGGACGTGATCTGCCAATCTTAGCAAGTTTTTCTGCCGATGTTCCGCCCAAGCACTGATAGATCGGGTCCTTAGAACCATTTTTCTTATGCGCCTGCAAAAGGTATCTCATTTCTCCGGATTCTGCTTTTCGGCATAATTCCAATAATTCTGTCATACTGAGATAAATATGGATATTATTGGTCTGCCGCTGTCCGGCCGGCCGGTTCATATCATAGGATGCAAAGACCAAATGGGCTTTTCCATAAGAAAAAGCATCCCATAAACTTTCCACAAAGCATCCTCTGGCATCCTTCCGGATGATCTGAGTCAGGTTTTGTTTATCACTCATCGTCCCCACCTTCCTCAACCATCGCAAGAAATTTGAAAACCTTCTGCGCATTATCTTCAAACTGCGGCAGGAACTCCTGTTCCGTATCATAGTTCAGATACAGCCCGATATATGTTGCTGACCAGAGCATCTGCATTATGTTCTGGCTGATTATTTTTTCTTTCTTCCGAAAAATTACTCCTAATTCTGTAACCGCTTTCTGCCACTGAATAAAGAACTCATCCTCAATCGGAATATTAAAGGCACCAAGCCACTCCCGAACTGTATGAGTTTCTGTATCATCGCCGCATCCCGGATCAGTAAAAATGTATTGAATCTGATCTACGGTGATTTGGGAAGACAAGTCATCTCCCGGTTTGAAGATCAGCCCCCGTCCAATCGGGAACATCGCGCAAACCGTCGGTTTGGCATTATGGACTGCACACTTTCGATCTTTCAGCAGCGGGCATCGCTTAATTGTTCCACGCGGCTGTATCCTGACAATAGGAATCCGTGAGGCTTCTCCAACATAAACATCACAATACTGAGAAACAAAGTCATTCGGTGTGATCTTTAGCTCCTTTGACATATTGTAAAGATCTTTCGGGGTAAGAAGAATATCCTCCCGGTTGATGCAGCACTTGCCGCACATTGTACAATGAAATTTAAACGGCTCATCCACACCGATTTTCATTTTCTCAAAATTATCCACGATTTCTTTTAATCTTGTATCCATAATAGCATTTCCTCCATAAAGATAGAGGCACCGAATCCCGATGCCCCTGTTGTGTCATACTGACTTGTAAACAATTTTCAATAACCTTTATTTTTCCTGCGCCAAAGCCCTGAGTGCTTCCATGAGCCTGTTTTGATTTCTCCGGAACTGCGGAGTAAATGGCTGATCCAGGTCAAAATCCGAATACTTATATCGAAGAAAACACATCAGTGCCTGCGACATCCGGCTTTGTGGAACCTTTTCCAGCAGCAACGCCATTTCTCTGGCCAACCCCACATCAAGCTCCCAGAAATCATAATCTTCCTGGTTGCAGCGCCTCCGTATCCATTTTTTCACAGACATCAGAGGGCCTACATAATGATGGGTCTGTTCCATACTAAGATATTGCTCCTGCCCGCCATAACCATCTGGCCCAACGGATATGGGATAGGTGCGGCATGCCTTTGGCTTTTCCTTATGGATCGTACACCGATTCCCTTTTAAGAAGATGCAGGCATCCTCGTCCCCCACTGTCTTCAGCATAAAAGCCATATAACCAGACTCATGCAAAAGCACAGGTTCCGCATATAACTCCAGAACGTCGTCCATACTCCTGATCCGTTTATCTTTATTCCTTAGAAAACATGCCAGGCGAAACGCATCCAGACTGTCTATTGGAACACTTTCTTTTACATGCCGGCAACATGCGCCACACATCTGGCAGCGGAACGGAAAATGATCTGAGCCGGTGACAGGAACCATCTTTTTCAAAAATTCTTTCATTTTGATTCCTCACTCAATCCCAAGTTGCGCGATGAGGCACAAATTCTAACTCAACCGCCTTGGAAACCGCCTCATCCGGCTCGCCATAAAAATCATTGTTGTATTTCGTGCGAATAGCCGGCTCACTATCCTTAAGCGGATCGACATCCACATACAGTCTCCCATTAGATTCATAAACGGGTCTGCTCCAGTCATCGCAGCCTTTGTATTTCAAAATCAGTTTTTTCATTTCCATTCCTTTCTGTATCTTACAGATACTCATACATAATATTTTGGCTTTTACACCACTGTTCAGCAGCCCCAAAATGTGCATCACTAAAAGCAGAAAATCTGCGTTTCCGGTAGCCATTCTCCCTATACACATAGAATACCGATTCCGGAATCTCCCGAAAGCCTATGTGAACAAGCAGAACCTTCGGCCGAGAGAGAAATATCACTTCCCGCCTGTGTTCTTGCCCACAAGGCCAATACATCAATCGATATCCAAGCTGGCACTGGCTATATCGGCATCTGGTCAGGATAACTTTTGTACACCAGAACATACTTACCCCAGCACCGCCGCGGAAAATGACGTGGGATACGCCGCACTTAATCTTTTCTTCCTGCCTATAATCGTGATTGACAATCGGAAGCATGGCCCGATTTTTGTCAAACAGAATCTTTTTATATCCTATCGGCTCACAAAAATAAAAATCATTTTCCCCTGTGGAAGCCGGAATTTCAACCACATCTGATACAGACATGGAACGCCCCCTGTATCCTTCCGGATGCGCAATATTAAAGATCGTAAAAATATCTTGCAGGCTTTGTACCTCTAGTTCTCCGGAAAACACGGTTTCATAGAGTTCAGCAGGCACTTGATGATTACTGGCCTGCAGGATCGCTTGCAGGTTCCGAAACATCAGATGGTCGTTATCTAGTTCTGGTATGATTTGATATAACGTCACATTCATAACATCTGTCCTCCCACACAAAGATCATCTGTTTCCAGCAGCTGCAGGCAGTAAGGCGCCATGCAGCACGGTTCCTCTGGAAAATGGTTGTACTTATCCGGAATGATGACACGAAGCACCTGTCTGCCGGTTTCTTCAAACTTCATCAAACGCACATCGCAATCTTCAAAGATTCCAGACACCATATCGCCGTCACAAAATCGCCGCCCGGACTGAACCATCAGGCCAAGGGTGTTTAAAATGTACATAATTCCTTCGTTGGGCAGGCGCAATACCAGTTGAAAATCCATATGACCATACCGGGCCATTCCATGTGTATGTGCGTTGCAAAGAAACGGCAGGAATCCAATTTCGACCTTACCGCACTCCTCGCAATAGCCATTGGCACAGCAATGGATGATCCAATCTATTTTTTTACCCATGCTGCTCCTCCTTTTTCCAAAGCACTTCATTCATAATCTGCAGGACAGACTGAAGTTCCTGGTCATAGCTTCGCCAATCTTCCAGAAAGATGGCAATATTCTCCGCCTTACAAAGGCAGGCCTCTTTCAGGATGAAAATTTCTCCATCGTCCGCTTCTGCCTCGTCATAAGGCAGACTCAGCACCCCTTCCCGTACCCAAATCAGGAAGGTTCCAAGATGATTTCCATCACTGATCGGATATGACCAGCACAGCTCATTCTGCCACTGCTCCCGATATGCTGCACAGAAATCCATTAAAGCAGCATGCGTTGCTCCATTTTCTTCCAGATAAGCCAAAAGTTCTGTTCGGGTTTTGAGTTTGTCCATGGGGATAACCTTTCCTGGCAGCCAAAATTCTCCTTCCGTTTTTTTAGGAAAAGCGTCTGCCTGTACGCGAAAGTTAATCAGCCATATTTCATCCGGTGTAAACAACTCACACTCCCATGTTGCGGTTAAAGCATCCTGTAACAGAAACTGCGAAAGCTCCATACTCAATGAAAAAGAGCTGTCGTCATCGACCGGTATGGCATCCGGGCAGGACTCTGCGTCGGCTCCTACCGCACACATCAGCGCCTCAATTTCTGCAATCGGGAAACGATATCCCACAGCGACAGCGCCCCAGTATGTGGTATCTTCCCACCGTGCCACACAACGGACCTCATGTCCAAGAATTTCGCTGACTTTTTGCGCCAAAACCCACGAAACCATATCCCACCCCATTTTATAGGCAGGATACAGGTATTTATCCACGCTCTGCTTCTTATTCCTTTTCATCTTTGTTCCTTTCTGCCTGAGAACGGCTATTTTTCTGGTTCACACTCATATCTGCCCCACCTCCCGCTGGCCAACGTATGCCATCGGTACCGTGAGCATCAGCGTATATCTCGTATTCATAGTTTCAAAACGGACCTCTGAAGGCGAGCAATGTTTTACCCGCAGTACGGTAGTGGTCCAGCGTGTTCCTGTCTCCTCATAGATAAAGGCTGGCATACCAACCTGAATCGGCGCAGCCGGTATCCCTCTGATTTCCTTTTTATTTTTCTTCATAAGCAAACCCTTTCTTTAAAAGCGGCGGAGCTGTCACCGCTCCGCCTTGATTCTGGCTTTTTAGACAAGCATATCTTCAAATTCCTGTTCGGTCAGAGTTTTCACACCCAGCTGCTGCGCTTTCGCCAGCTTGCTGCCTGCTTTTTCTCCCACAATCAGGTAATCTGTTTTTTTGCTTACGGAAGAAGCCGGATGAGCGCCTAAAGACAGTAACTTCATCTGGATGCCATCACGCGTATAATTTACAAGTTTTCCAGTAGCCACAACGGTTTTTCCCGCAAAGGGATTCTGTGTATTGTTCATAGTCATATCCTCCTTTTGAAATGTCACTTTAGTGAGCAGCGGCCGCCAGAGTTTTTCCTCCTCTTTATCCGCATACCACTGATAAATGTTATTGTTCATCGTCGGTCCAAAATCGGGAAGCTGCGTAAAATCAAAGCCTTCCCGAATCGCCTGTTCAAATGCTTCCCATGAACCTTTAAAGTACTGATCCAGATCCCGGCCGGCATGCCGTCCCACCATGGCTATACCCAGACCGGCAATAAATCCGGCCAACGTGCAGTGGCGGCTTTTTTCAATCGATGCCTGAAGCCGTTCATAAGATTTCACACCGAAGCCTTCGCTCTCAATAATTTCTTCCCTGTACCGCTTAAGATCATAAAGATCACCAAAATTCCTGATCCATCCATGCCCAATGAATTTTTCCAACGTGACTGTAGAAAGCCCTTCTATGTTCATCCGGGTCTTTTCGCAAAAATGGGCAAATTTCTGGACCAGCTTCGCCGCACAGTGTGGATTCTCACAGTATAACTGCCGGGTACCGCCAACCGTCCGCCGGACAGTTAAAGGTCCGCCACAGCACGGGCAGCGCATCGGCAATGAATAGGTATTGGACTGGGTTTTATTATCCGCGATCTGCGGTATGATCATATTGGCCTTATAGATATGAATGGTATCTCCTTCACCAAACTGAAATTCATCGAAGATATCCAGATTATGCAGGTAGGCACGGCTCACAACGGTCCCATCAATATTTACAGGATCAAATAATCCGGTAATGCTTACCATACCGGTTCTGGTTGTTGCCAGCTCCACACCACGGAAGCGAGTTTCATAAAGTTCATCGCTCCACTTCAGCGCTATCAGCCGGTTTTCATGGTGTCCGGTAGCGCCCAGGCTTTTTCCATAAGCGATGTCATCGTACTCCATGATGATCCCGTCCACTGGATACGCAAATCGTTTTGGATCAAATTGATCCAGCATCTTGCGTACCATCTGTTCATCATGTTCAGAATCCAAATAGCAGTATGGCACCACCGAAAAACCATTGCGCTCCAAAAACTCCTGCTGATTCATCTTGCGGTCTGGTGCCAGCGCATCGCTGACCAGATCAAATGCCCAAAATTCCAGCATACGTTTTTTAGCCTCGCCGGCGTCCAGCTTACGTGTACTGCCGGAAGCCAGATTTCTGGGATGCCTGTAATCCCCTCCCAGACTGAGATTTACCTGCTCAAAATTCTTCCATGAAATGACCCCTTCACCACGCACTTCAAAAGATTCTTTTGTGGGTATGGAAAGCGGAACATTTAAAAAGGTCCGGACGGTATGTGTCACATCCTCGCCTATAATGCCATCCCTTCCACGGGTAATGGCCTGATAAAGTTCGCCGTTTTCATAACGCAGCACCAATGTCAGGCCGTCCATTTTCCAGCTGATGACCACCGCACGGCCCCTGGCAAATCGGATCAGATCTTCAATGGATTTGGTCTTATTTGCAGACAGCATGGGCTTTGTATGCGGAACGGATGCCAATTCTTCCAGAATTTCTCCGGACACCCTCTGGGTTGGGGACCCCGACAGGATCAAACCCGTCTGCAACTCCAGCCTCTGAAGCTCCTCCGTATACGCATCATATTCCCTGTCTGTCATACTGGGATTGTCATCCCGATAATAGGCAATATCTGCAGCGCCTAAAAGATCAATCAGTTCCCTCATCCGCTGAAGGGATGTTCTGTTTTGATTCGCAGCCATGTGCCTCCTCCTTTTCTTCTTTCTCATGCAATATCATGTTTACAACACTCCTCTGTCGAAAATTATTTATAAAAACGGGTCGCCAGACGGGCTCCCCGGAAAAAAGGTTGGGGGAGCCTTGCGACTCCAATCTATATAAAAAAAGCACCCAAAGAGTCTGATTAAAAACTCCATGAGTGCTTTTATGGCTCAAAGCCAGTTATTATGAAATTATTGGACGGAAGTCCCACTCCCGTTCTCCTGATACTGTGCTTCTATGACAGAAGCAGAAGACATACACTATTTTATCCATACGGAAACAAAAAAGTGCCTGAAAGAAAACCTCTCGCAGACACTGTGTAACCGGATAACTGTTATTGCTCACTGGCAATTCTGATACTTACATATAAACTATACCATTTTCCTTATGGTTTGGCAAGGGATCAGCGAGAAATCTTTGCGCCCCCGGCGGCTTGATTCAATCCTTTGGTTCAATCAGCCAATCCAATAAGTACCGCACCTGTATCCCATTGTAATTTCCGGGTGTTAATCGATCCATGGTTAAAATCATCTTCTCATAATTGTCCCGGATATTTTCAAGGGGTCTGATCTCCCGCTCAAATGTCTCCTGTGCAGTCATGTCCGCTGTAACCTGAAAATATTGATATGCGCCCTGCTTCTGGGCAACAAAATCCACCTCTGTGTTTCCGACTTTGCCAATCGTTACCTTATATCCCCGACGCAAAAGTTCAAAATAAACAAGGTTTTCAAGAGAAAAACCCAGGTCATAGTTTTTACGTGGAAGGATATGATTTCTCAATCCCAGATCAACAATATACATTTTCCGGTTTGCTTTTAAAAGCTGTTTCCCGACAATGTCAAAACGTTCTGCAGGATAAAAGATAAAGGATTCCGTTAAGGCTTCCACATAATCCCCCACCGTATTGGGCGAGATTTTTCTTCCATTTGAAATCAGATAATCCGTAATACTTCTGACAGATACAGGATTACCCACAACACTTGCAAGATACTTTGCAATCGTCTTCAGCAGCGCAATATCTGTAATTTTCCGCTTAGAAGGATCACTTTCCTTTCTTGCCTGTCTGTCCTCTATATCTTTTACGATGACCGTATTATAAATCCCCTCCAAATAGGTGCTTACTTTCTCGTTGGTACGATTCATAGCAGCAATATACGGCATACCGCCGTTTCTTAAATATTCAGGGAATCCCTGTTCCGGTTCTAAACCTGTCATGGAAAGGAACTCCCGGAGAGACAGCGGAAGCATTTTTATCTCCACATACCTGCCTGTCAAAAGTGTTGCTAAATCTCCCGAAAGCATATACGCATTGGAACCTGTAATATATAAATCTACATTGGGCTTTACATATAAACTGTCTACAACCTTTTCAAAGGAAGGCACTTTCTGAATTTCATCCAGAAAAATATACGTGATTTTTCCGCTGACCAGGCGTTCTTTCAGATACTGATGGAGCTTCTTGTAATCCAGCAGATCTTCGTACTCCAGTTCCTCAAAGTTGACGGAAACGATTTGCTCCTGTGTGACCCCGTTTTCCTTCAGCCATTGCTGAAACTGCATCAAAAGTGTCGATTTTCCGCAGCGCCGGATACCTGTGACCACTTTGATCACCTGTTCATCTTTCCAGCTGATGAGCTGATCTAAATATTCTTTCCGTTGTACCAATGAAAATCACCTCCCTGTTAGTGTTCTCATTTTAGCACAGATTATTCCCATCGTCAATGTAATGTTCCTATTTCGGAACAATAATTGTTTTTTTATTAAACCTATTCCAATATCGGATTTTCAACAGCAAATATATAATCCCCGGTCTGGCTTGCGCTCTTTTGCAGCTTTCCTATCAAGTCTACCCAATACAGGATTTTCTGTAGGCTTTAAGGGCTTCCAGTGTCCGCAACCGGTTTTTCAGCATCTCTTTTGCCGACTCCAGACGCTCCTGCTCCTTTTGGGCCTCGGTACGATTATCTTCCAGCTTAAGCTCCGGGAATATCTCATTTGCTGTTTTAAAATACTTTTTCTGTTCTTCTGCCGGTAGTGTACGAATCCTCTCTATATCAGCGGACGTATCCTCAAGTTTTTTACGCTCTGCCAAAACTTCCTCCTCTGTAAAGCCCCAGAATGTCATATCATAGATAACAGCCGCACTAAGTTTCGCTGCCCCTACTTTAGTCACATTTTGGGGATCAACCTCATATCCCAGTATTTCTTCCCATGGGGAAAGCTCAAACCCATAGTTTTGGGGAACGCGCAGCTGAGATAACAACTGCATGATCTCCTCCAAAGTGATAGTATCCACTGAAGATCGATCCGGTACTGGATTCTGCAGCTTAAAGAACTCCTGAAGTTCACATTTTTCAAACAGCGATGCGTCCAGATATTCTTTACCTTCGTCCATATAAGTAATGCCTAAAATCACATATCCGGTGTCTATTGGTGTTTTTTTCTTCAGATGATTAATAAATGCGGTATGGTTACGGGAAATTCCTTCCCGCTCGCTCTCATCCACACCGCACATCAACATGATCTCTGAAACAATTTCTTCCACCGGACACAATTCGATTAAATCTTTGATAATCACTCTTTTGTGCCTCCCATTTCTGAAAAGGCCAGCCACTTTGCACCATAAAAGTCCATATAAAATCTCTGGCCAACCTCATTCTCTACATATCGCCCTTTCCTATGGTACCAGCCACGCAGTTCCTCCCGGAGCGCATGATCTGCCGAAATAGGCTCGACCCATACCTCATCATACTCCTGTAGCTGATCTTTGGGAATCGGTTCCTGTTCCTGTGCCGCCGGGAGCGTGTAAGCCGGCGGGATAATAAAAACTTCCTTCACGGCTTCATTTTGCATGACTGAGCCGTCAGCAAAGCGCAGACATTTTTCTACTGCATCCACAAAGGCCCAGCCTTTTTCCGGTACATATACCGGTGTCTCATGTAACGCCGGCAGCACCGAAGGATCTACCGGTTCTATCCAGTCCTTTCTCGGATCACTTTCTGTCGTCAGCCCCAGAAGAAAATCGGTTGAGACATGATAATACTCAGACATACGGATCAAGCCTTCAATCGAGGGCGCTTTTCGTTCACTTTCCCAGCTGCTGAGGGTAGGCTGCGAAATGCCAAGCTCTTTCGCAGCTGCAGTCAGGGTGATTTTTTTCATTTTTCGGGCTAATTTATATTGACGAGCCACAGCATTCCCTCCTTTACTTCAAGATCTCCCATGTTCCTTTTCGATCAGACCCACAGCGCCGGATAAGTCCTTTATCCTTTAATTTCTTTATTGTCCGACTAACGGTGGATTTAGAGACTTCTGCTAAACCTGCAATTTGATCTGCAGATAAATCTGGATTGCGCCGAATCACCTCAAAAATTACTCTCTCATTCTTATTCAGTACCTTGATTACATTGTCATTTTCAATGTCATTTTCATTGTCATTTTGACTATCATCGATTCCGGTCTTCACAAAGTCTGGATGGAAGAAAAGCGTAGTCGCAAAGTAAGTGCGCTCCTCATCCGTTTCAAATAACGGCTCCGGTGACCCATTATTGCGCAGAGCATTTCGTATCTTACGGAATCCCGTATTACGACCTTCTGTCAGGTGCATCTCTTTCAAAAATTCACCAATCCGTCGGTTACGATACCGGCGACTGAACACACGATACTCCCGCAGCCCTTCCTGACTGATGGACCGGTCTGCGCCAGGATGGCTGACAATGATCATTCGGTCCGGTTCTACACGCACTTCAATCGGTTCCCGCACATCATATCCCTTATGGTAGACGGCGTTTGAGAGGGCTTCCTCCACTGCTGCAAATGGTATGTTAAAAAATCTTCTGGCTTCCGCCACACCATCTACTTTAATGATCTGTTCTTGTATAATGCTGTTCTTGATATATAGCAGTGCCTCCCTAAGCTGCTGATGAAGCGGCCCTCTAAACGTCTTTTCCCGAATCCGATCTCCGGTATCATCTGGGAACTCTACCACATCAATCTGAGCATAAGGGAAGAATCGTTCCGGCTCCAGGCTGAAAAACATTAAACCTACATTTTTGGGTTTTGTATATTCTGGCAGGGTGCTGATAATATTCATGCTCTTGCATAGATCCACGAAATCCATACTCTCCGACTCCTGATATAAGGAGCTTCCGATTTCCTTCAGATAGCTTTGGATCAGTGTGATATTCAGGTCTGCCAATTCTGCCTCATGGTTGACACGGTCATCAAAGGGAATATTGTTGGCCAGGTTATACAAATCCCGCTTTTCTGCTTCAGACGGAGCGATGGTGCTGGCCATTTTGCGAATAAAATAAATACGCTCTCTATTATCTTTTCGCATACTTTTTGGCGACGAATACGGTCTGGAATTTCCACCCGGCGCCCAGATCACGATAAATTTTTTCCCTTCATAATCTGCCACTTCCACAATAGGAAGGTACTCCGGCTGGATCAGTTTACATTTATTGAGCATGTCCTTGAGATAACCGTCAATTTTCTCCGCTGGCACACCCAGCAGTGGATACTCCGGTCGCCCATCCTTCTCCCGGACACCAATTACAATATAACCGCCGCCCCAGTTGTCTATATCATTTGCAAAGGCGCAGATGGTTTTCAACGAAGCATCTGCATCCCACGTTTCTTTAAATTCAATTCTTGCCCACTCTACTACATTTCCTGAAAGCAGAGTTCGGATATTCGTTGGAACTGACATCCCATAACCTCCTTCACTTTAGACCCAGCCGCCACCCTATTATTTTAAACACACTTATATTCTTTCACAACATTACAGCTGATATTTTATCAGCGTTCTTTTTCGATGATTGGTTATCAGCGATTTTTATCGACGTTTTTATCGACGATCCCGATGCTGTCCATTTAGGCCGTATGTTCCTATTATATTCAGAATCCGAAATAGCTGCAAGAAAATCTTCTGTCTCAGGTATGGATTTTATCAAACACGACTATTCTTCCGCATCTGAATCAGACGTTCCAACATCATCACTGGTATATAGGTCTGCGGGAATTGAACTGACAGCAAGCTGTTCTTCCTGTGATAAAGAATTATACCATTCAAGCCATTCAAGAGTTTCTTCAGTCAAGTCAGATTTATGGAATAGCTGTCCATGAAATTCAACAACTTCATCTTCGGTGCTTTCTTCAATCGGCGGATTTGATGGATTTTTGAGAGCATACCATTCGTCATTTATAAAGATTGCACTTTCATCGTAATCTGCATAGGAAAAAGTAAGGTCGCCGCTGTTAACATTGAAATGCCATGCTACACCGCCTGCATAGTTACTTGGTGTTTCTGTTTCATCAAGAGGTGCTTGTTCCATTTCAAGCGCCAACACCCATTCTGTAACTGCTGTTATTTCATCAATATTTAATGCCCGCGTTGTTTCGGAAGGATATATATCAAAAGTGACCTCTATGCTGTTGATTTCAGAAGGAAATAATGCGGACATACTGGTTTCTGCTTGGTGCTTACAGCCCCCGAAAAGTAGTGCAATCGTCAGCGTCAAAATAATTACTGTCCGTTTTTTCATTGCAATTCACCTCAACTTTTTTATCCCTCTGTGTTGTTTGTGGTTCCTGCATTATCCAAAATCCTATTTAACAATTCCTGTCCACTCATATTATCGGAAATTCCGAAACCAGAAACAGCTACAAATTCCTCTGTATCGGCTGAAATCAGAAATCCGCGTTCATTTAGTTGAACAACATCTACAAAACAGGTCGCCGTATCTTTATTTTTATCTACTTCGGTTTTGAGGTCAAATCCATGCTCATACACGGCAATAACCCATTTGTTTTCTTGCTGTGCTACTGTTGCTGTGCCGATACATTTCCCATTAGACATTACGGGTATCATATATTGATTATCAAATGCCAAAGTTTCAAGAATTGCAAGACTATCTTCTGTCACATTGGCCGTTGAATAAATAGGAATTACATATTCAAGGTCAAAAATTGCATTTGCTGTTTCTGTCCAGCCCTCTATTTCTTGGCCTGTAATGTCCTGCTCGATTGCGTCAATGACACTTTGCTTGGCAAAAAGGGTGGGAGCTTCTTGCAAAACTTTTTCATATAACCAATATTTCCCCTCAATCTCAACTACAATATTATTGCCATACTGATAAACTTTGGCTCCCACAATGGGGTGATTTGCTTGGAAGTTTTCTCTCGGAATTCCGTCCGAAGCATTTCCGTTACTATTGTTCTGTAAGTTAGTAATATCACTATCAATGATGCCTAAATAAACAAAATCGTCTTTTAATTCGCTGTACGATGTTTGTTTAGTAGACTGCTTATACAAGGTATCATTGACATAAACCATTGGTGGTGCGTCTGCTATTGTACCGCCTGCGCCGCCATCACTTTCTTGGGGGATTAGCATAGATGGTACAGTTATTATGGCAACTACAATAAGGCATAAGCAAGCCGCCATAGCGCCCCACTTTACCCAAACGGGCTTCTGGACTCTCTTTTTATAGTTAAGGGCTTCTTCGATATATTTGCTGTCAAGCTCGCTCATAGCTTCAGAAAACTTCTTTGCGTTCATACGAACACCTCTCTTTCCGCCAAATATTGCTTCATTTTTTCACGGATACGGGTCAGCCGAACAGAGATATTTTTTTCCGAAAGCCCTACCAACTCAGCAATATCCCTGTAACTGTCAGAAAACCAGTAGCGCCGCATAAAGATCACCCGGTTTTCCAGAGTCAGCGTGTCTAAAAATTCCTCAATGATACGGGCCAATATCTTGACTTCGATTTCCTCTTCAATATTTTCCCGCCCGGCGATACAGGCTTCAATTTCTTCTAAAGCAACGGTATAACGGCTATCTCGTTTCGCTGCTTTCTTCTTCCAATAGATTTTTAGCGAAATATTCCGGACAATTTTCAGTATGTAGGTCAACAGGGGATTCGGCCGTACCGGTGGAATGGCGTTCCACGCCCCCAAATAAGCATCATTCACACATTCCTCCGCATCCTGCCTGTCATTTACAATGTTGTATGAAAGGTTATGACAGATTGCTCCGTATTTATCATCCAACGCCTTAATTCCCTGCTCCGAACGCTCAAAAAACAGATCTATGATTTTTTCATCATCCATCATGCCAGCTCCCCCCTTCCCTCTTTCCGTTTTCACCTATATACTACGTTTTCAGCAGCAAATACTACATCAAATTGAAAAAATTTTTATTTATTGTCATCTAATAACTGTATCCTTAATACTTCATTGATCACTGCAGGGGATGTTTCCTGAATTTCTCCCCTGTAGGTGACTGAAATCATATCCCCGGCTTCCAACTCTGAGAAATCCAAAGGCGTATTGTGCCATTCCAGCGATGTTTCCCCGAAAACAGAAAAGGAAAATACCCCGCGATAATTGATGTCATTCACAGATAACCCTTTGACTATAACTGTATTGCCGTCTTCCAGCGTTCCGGAAATCTCAGTAATTTCGGCATAAAACGTTTGCTGCCCCCAACTTTCTCCCGCTTCATCCTGTGATGGGGCTGCGTTCTCCATTCGGTCATAGGCTGTTTTATATCCCACAAAATAACTGATGATTGTTGTCGCAGCGAGAACCAGTATGGCAGTGATCAGCAAAACATAAAAGGGAGAAAACATTGTATGGGCTGTTCTCTTTCCCTCCTTTACGGCGCGGTTTACATGCCTTTTATAGAGCTGGAAGTAGATCGCTGACACAGCCGTAATGATCGCAATCGCCCCCAGGACCATAACAAAAAAGTATGGAAAATTCATTTTGATACCTCCTTAAATCCCCATTCTTTAAATATATAGTAATAGCTTCTTGTTACATCAACTTTTCTGCCATTGCTCATCGTCAATATAAATTTCATAGAAAGTGTGGGGGTGATCGTCTTGATCTTATCCCTGGCGATGATCACTGAATGGCTGATCCTTAAAAATCTGGCCGGGTCCATCTGACCCTCGATCCTGTACAGTCGATCCACCGCCTGATACACTTCATTTTGTGTATAAACTTCAATAAAGTGTCCAAAAGATTCAATGGAAATAATCTCACAGGTAGATAAAACCATCCGCTCATTTGTTTTTAGATTTTTTACCATAAGATGATCCTCAAAGCAGCTGCGTTCACTTATGATCAAATCTGCATGGTCATCGATCTCTATGCCATGATCCAAAAGAGCATCTTTAATTTCCTGATAACGCTCCCGGCTGACACATAGCTTTACTTTCAAGCCATTGCCTCCTCTCCCTGTCTCTGGCGTATCTGCGCGCCATCCCATTACACTCCAAGGGCGCTTCCTAAAACGAAAAACGGCCTTTGAATACAGTATAACTGCAAACAAAAACCGTTTCAATGAATCCGGAATACTTTACAGTGAGCGCTGCACAGATTGCAGAATTTTGGGATATTTTACCATATATGTATAAAGCCAGATACAGCGAAAGATTAAAAAAATAGCATAGGCAATAGAGTAAAATGTATATTTTCTATTCAAGCAACTATAAATAGACAAAGGAATATTTGCCGGATCGAATCTCCACATCCACAGGACATATTGAGTAAATTTATTAGAAATATTTACCGCCATATCATTTTTGTGCTATACTGGAAATCAAAATAAGTGATATTTAGGAGAAGTTATGCTTTTATATAATATTGAATCAATGGCGAAGAAGATGTCCATTGATTATCAAGAAGTTACCAATCATATTGAACATATGGGGCTGCGAGGAAGCAGCCGTGAAAATATATTACGAGAATACATTAAGCAACTTTTACCTCAAAAATTTGCAGTTGGAAATGGAATCATTACAGATGTTAATGGAACCCAAAGTAAGCAACAAGATTTTTTTGTTTATGATGCGTTCAATTCGCCTATATTTTTACACATGGAATCTTCTTGTATAATTCCAGTAGAAAGTGTCTATGCAACTGTTGAGGTAAAATCTACACTTACTAAAGAAACATTAAAACAAAGCATTAAAAACATCAGAAGTGTAAAACAGTTAGAAATTACCGTATTAAAAAACAGCCCGTTTATTCCTGCTCAATTTAATTTTATTTTAGGGACAGTATTTTCCTATACCTCTGATTCCGCTATAGAAACAGTTGCTCAAAATGTTGATGAAATTTGCAGAGACATTCCCAAAGAAAAGCAGCCAAGTGTGATCTGTATTCTTGATAAAGGCCTAATTGTCAATGTTTTAAAAGATGGGATGAGAGAAATTGCAACCATGCCATCTGATTCAACCACTTGGGGAGTAATAAAGAACACTAAAGAAATTAACTTTTATTTGTTTTATTTAGTTCTCCAACAACATTTAAATACAGCTATAAATTTCCCTCCTAATCTATTAAAATACGCGGAGGCGACTCATGCAATAGATAATATACAAATTATGATTCCGAAAAACATGATTCCTGATGATATGTTCATAGAAGCAGGGAAAACAAAGTTTTCAGGCGAAGATATGAAATTCTTAGCCGAAAACCAACAAATTCTCTTTAAATTATTAACAAATCAGATGACGGAAAATGAATTTCAGAAAACCGGGAAAACAATCGAGGATATAAAATGTATATCTGAACGTTTTGTATCACTTATTCAACGTTCCTTTGGTGTTACTCCGATAATACCAGATTGCCAAAAAGATTTAGACTAAATTATTTGATTAAACATAAATGCACTCAAGAAATCCCTTACTATTTATGATATCGTGGCACTATTCACGGAAATAGCGAACATCGGATTATATCAACTGCAATCCCAAATTACAAACGGCCTAAATACGGGCAATGGCTGGAAAACACTATACTCCTTGCCCATACATATCAATTTTAACTCTATCCAGTTAGCCAGTTTAACCATTTAATCATATATGATCATTCCCTCATGGGCAAAAGTTCCCGCCTACCAGCACAGACGGGAACTTTTTCATTTAACAGCAGCCTCTTAGCCAAAGTCACAAACGATCTGTGACACTCTTATCCTTTTCCTGCAAAATCTCTTTTATCTGAGGAATGGTTTTCTTCTGATCACGCAGACCTTTAATATAGGCAATACGCTCCACCGTTTTTTCTCTTGGATACCGGCGTGTCAGATTTGAGCCTTCCTGAACGAAAGGTAGAAAGCCCTCCTCCGTATAAAACTTCAGTGTACTGTACCGGGTTTCAGTCAGCCGCACCAGTTCTCCAATGGTGACATACTCCGATGCCATGATAGCCTCCATACTCCTCTGTCTCGACATACTGCGCACCTTCCTTCATCAGGAAATTGCCACAATAAACATAAGAAACAGAGTGTCAATATACTCCGTGGCCTTGTGGATCAGCTCGTTCTGGGGATTCTCCTTAATCTCAGTCAACCGCTTCTTCAAAACCTGCTTTTCATAGGAAGAAAAATACCTCTGCAAATCCTGACTTTTGTTCAGCAAAGCCGTTAAAACTATAATATCCTCAGAAATCTCCCCATCCTCCAAAAGTTCTGCGCGGATATTCTGTACAATATGGTCCACATCGGCCTCATTGGGGATATAGAGTATCTTTCCATTCATAAAGCCGCCTTTTTCCTTCCGGACACAGCCCAGTTCTGCCAGAGATTCTCCAAGATCTTCCACCAGTCCATTGATATATTTATCTGTAAAGTTGAAAGAAAAGTATTCTATGACGTTTTCAAATTTTACCGGCTGTTTTCTTGCAACAATATCATACACCTGACGCAGATAGCTTTTCTCCTCCGGCAATGGTGCCTGAATGGACAGCTTCTTCCCGTCAAATGTCAAAATATCCTCCATCAAAAGTTCCACCACAGCGGAAGCTGCCAGACAGGTGGTCTTCTCCATTTCAAGACTTGAGATTTTTCCGTTTTTCTTCAGGACACATAAAAAATACTGTTGAGTCGTTGATAAATTTTTCATAGTGGCACCTCCATGTATATTCGGTTATTGCTTATTTCTCGCTACTTATTACTTACTACTTATTACTTACGATATAAATATATTTCATCCTCGGCTTTTTGTCAATCCATAAACTGAATCTTATCAAATAATTTTCTTTACAACGACAGCCAAATTTGTAATCCATTCAAATAGACTGTAAAGCTGCCATTCAGAAAGGCCGTTTTACCTTTTCTCCAAGTAATACTGGAATTTATTCTACCGTCACATAAAAGCGGCATATCTCGGCACTTTTCAAGACTGTTTCAATAGTATTTATGATATAATTCTAAAAGAGTTATTTTTAAGACCAACGCCTCCAAAAAACGTACTTAATGGGTGAAAGCGCTTTTGGTCAACTGAGGGAGGTGAACAACATGGATGATCTGAGAATCATAGAACTCTACTTTAGTAGAGATGAGCAGGCGATCAAGGAGACGGATACAAAGTATGGAAAACTCTGTCACAGTATTGCCTATAACATTTTAAATAACCACGAGGATTCTGAGGAATGTGTGAATGATACTTATGTGAGCGTATGGAATACCATTCCGCCTACCAGACCGTACAATTTCATGTCCTTCATCTGTAAGATTACAAGAAATCTATCTTTGAAGCGATTGGAGTTTATGAAGCGAAAAAAACGGTCGGCGGAGATTATTTTATCCTTGGACGAGCTTACGGCAGTATTGCCGGACGAACGGTATGCTCCCGGCGTGAGCGACGAGGATGTAGGCAGACTGATCAGTAAGTTTCTTCGCAGCCAGGAGGAATATGTCAGGAATGTCTTCATCCGCAGGTATTTCTATTTCGATTCTATAAGGGAGATTGCAAAGCGCTATTCTTTTACTGAAAGCAAGGTCAAAAATATGTTGTTCTACACCCGAAACAAGCTAAAAGATTATTTGGTTAAGGAGGGCGTTGAAATATGAAAACACCGAGAATCGCAAATGCCATCGGGCAAATTGATGACGATCTAATCGCCGGCGCAGCTAAGTGCAAGACAAAAAATAAGAAACATTGGTTAAAATGGGGTTCCCTGGCAGCATGCTTTGCAGTGCTTGTAATTGCAGGGGCGGCAATCCTCCCATCGATATTTGGTGGAAATGCAACACCGGAGGGAGCCGACAACAGATACAAAGACTTTTCTATCCAAGCCAGTGAATCTGCAATCGTATGGCCCTGGGAGTATCAGACCGTATACGAAAAGTATAGGAATGTAGAAATTGACGGTATTGAGTATTTTGGAAAAGGCCGTACAGTATCAGAAGCATGGATTGACGAGAGGATTGGCAACTACACTGTGGTTGGATATGATGAAATCAATAATGGGAAAAAATATTCTGCCGAGTTTGAAGTGTATGTGCTGAAAAATATTACGCAGAGCCAGTTTGTTGCCGTGAAGATGGAGGGCAATTATTATGTCTTTCAAAATGACGAGTATGCTCCTCCGAACACACTTGGTGAGCTTATGGATGCCGTAAATCTGTCCGAGGTCGTGGAGCTTCAGCGCTTTTCTGAGGGAGACGATAGTCCTGATAGCAAATATTTTGAATTGAGCAGTGACGATTATGTGTGGGAAGTTCTGTCCGAATGTAGGAACGCCCCTTTCACTGAAGATCAAACATGGACGGTTGGTGACAGAAGTCACCTCAGTTTTACGATTACTTCCGAAGCTCTTGGTGTTTACAAAGTGGCTCTGTATGTAACGGAAGACGGCTATCTATGGACAAACGCATTTAATTGGCAGTATCTATTCAACATCGGCGAGGATGCTGCAGGCATGATTATCCATTATGCGAAAGAAAATTCCACTGAAGTAGAGTATGAACCGTACAGGAACTCGGTAGCCGGTACAATCATTGAGATTACAGAAGAATATATCTTGGTGGATGATTCTATTCTGTGCAAGAATCCGGCAGACGGTATCACCTACAAGGTTCTGCTAAATGACCTTCGTATCTCCCGTTATGTAGATTATGGAATCGTCAAGGTTGGTGATACAGTACAGATTTCCTATGAAGGCGAAATTGATGAGACCAATGGTAATGCCATTGCAGGTGCAATTTCGGCATTAAAGGCAACGATCTCCGATGGACCTGAATGAACCACCTACACCCTGCAAGACTTCAAAATTTTGCAGGGTTTTTCTCTGTCTTAAAATCTATGTAATCCCACAAGACAGGGGTTCTGCCATGCAGTATTGTTTCAGGGATATTTTTGCAATTTCCCCTGCTCATTCGTGTAATATATCAGGTCCGTAAAGGTGTACCTTTACAGAGTGTTTCCAAAAGGCTATTTCAGGCCCAGCTTAAGCGTCTGAAAATTGCATTTTTTTATTTACGGACATATCTGTAATAAAAGGAACCTTTACAGACACTTTATGCACAAAGGGGATGCGTTTATTGAAAAAGACTTATGGTTATGCCCGGGTCTCCTCTCGTGACCAACATCTGGATCGGCAGATCAAAGCACTGTTGGACTGCGGGGTGGCGGAACGGGACATTGTCACCGACAAAATCAGCGGCACCAGTCTGGAACGTGAAGGATATATGGCGCTCCGGAATACCATGCTTCGGGATGGGGACACTCTGATCATCAAATCCTTAGACCGTCTGAGCCGAAACAAACAGCATATCTTGCAAGAGCTGCGCCATTACAAGGAACATCACATACAGGTCAAAGTGATTGATCTCCCCACAACGATGGTCCAGCTGCCGGAAGGACAGGAATGGGTATTTGAAATGATCAATAATATCCTGATCGAAGTGCTGGCCAGCATTGCCGAACAAGAACGGCTCACCACCCGGCAGCGTCAGGCTGAGGGAATTGCTGTTGCCAAGGAAAAAGGAACACATCTGGGGCGGCCGGCGGCCACCTATCCACCAGACTGGGACCAGATTTACACCCTCTGGAAAAATGGTACGATCACTGCAGTCCGCGCCATGAATGATCTTGGCCTGAAACGCAGCACGTTCTATAAATTGGTACATCGGTACGAGGAGGGATTGCAATGAAACGCTGGCTTCTGATCTTCTCTTTGACTCTTTCCTTAATCCTTTTGGGTATTGGTGGCTGGAAGTTTTACCAATACTGGAATGAAAATGACCAAAGCGACACGCTTTATTCCAGTCTGGAGGTCTATGTGAAATATCCTGACGAGCAGCCGGAATCCACACTGCCAGAGGAAGACGAACCCACATCGGAGATTCCGGAAACAGCAGCTCCGTGGCCAGAAGTTGATTTTGCTTCGCTCCAGCAGACCAACCCCAATATTGTTGGCTGGCTCTACAGCGAAGGCACCCCTATCAATTATCCGGTTGTCCAGGGGACTGATAATTCCTATTACCTGACGCATTTATATGACGGCACTTACAATGCCAACGGCTGCTTATTTCTGGACTGCCGGGTAAACTGTAACTTCTCCTCTCTCCACTCCATCATTTATGGGCATTATATGAGAAGCGGCGCCATGTTTGCGTCTCTGGCCGGATACAAGGATCAGGCTTATTATGATGAGCATCCGACACTGATGCTGATGACTCCGGATGAAAACTATACAGTTGCGCTTTTCGCAGGTTATGTGGCGAGCGTTGATGATCCGGCGTGGGAGGTGGTATTCTCTGATGCCTCTGCATTTGAAGCATGGCTGATTCAGGCTCAGGAGCGATCCACTTTTGACGGCGGTGTAACACCAACAAGTAATGACCGGATTCTGACACTCTCCACCTGCAGCTATGAATTTAATAATGCACGATATGTGGTGTTGGGGGTTCTGCAAGAGTCATAGAAGGTTTCATTCCCATGGTATGAAACAGCTGATGGCTTGAGAATTTAGAAGAAAGGATACGCACAATCCAGACGGAACCGGCGATGGCGCGGGAAAAAGATTGGAATTACAGAAGTTCAGCTTGACTTAAAATTTTTATTCAGTTACTCTTAGATCAGAGTTACCGGTAGCTCTTTATTTTATCTATAAGGAGCGTGTAAAAATGTATCATGCACATTTTAGGGGAACACACTATGACGCTGGTTATCGGTGGGGTTCCTTACTGTTCAAACACCAAAATATAATTTTAGAAAATATCCCATTTGAAATCACCCGAGAACGCATGGATTATGCCATGTCCTGTCTTCCCGTCTATGAAAAATATTATCCTGAAATCCTGGCGGAAATTCAGGGAATCGCAGACGGCCAGCAATGTGATGTCCGCGTTTTACAGGCCGTGCTATTTAGTATGTATGCCATACCGCCGGTCTGCAACTGTTCCTGTTTTGCATTTACCACTGAGCATGAAATTCTTTTTGGCCGGAACAGTGATTTTCTGACCGAGATTGAAAAGCTGAACATGAACGTTATTTACAAGCTGACCGATGGCGCTTTTGCTTTCACCGGAATCACCACCGCTTTTGTAGAGATGGAAGATGGGATCAACGAATATGGTCTTGCCATTGGCTTAACATCCGTTTATCCCCGCCAGCGCAGATCCGGGTTTAATGCAGGATTGCTTCTCAGATACCTGTTGGAAAAATGCAAAAATGTATCTGAGGCGCTTTCCTGTTTGCACCAATTACCTATTGCTTCCGCCCAAACACTGACACTGGCAGACGCCTCCGGAACAATCACATTGGTTGAATGTCATTCGGAGCGCATTGAAATCACGGCATCTCTGGATCATAACCGTTCTTTTGTTTGTTCCACCAATATGTTTCATCTTTCAGGAATGGCCGAGGATAACTGTTCGAAAATTGATGATTGGTTTGCGCAGACACGGTTTCAGACGTTAGTTTCTGCACTCCAGAAGCATGAAGATTTTGATCCGGCATTTGCCAAAAAACTGTTATCCGGAGAATATGGTTTTATCTGCCAGTATGACAGAAACACAGGCAAGGATACGGTATGGTCCGTGATTTATGATCTAAAACGGCATAAGATTTATCGTTGTGAAGGAAATCCCGGACGCTGTTCCTTCAAAGAAGATGCCCGCTTTCATTTTAAATCTTAATTTGATAGTATAACTGCTCTAATGCCGCACCCCATATTGGCTGCAATGATCAAAATTATTTTTTCATCAGCAATTTACTAATTGTTGTTTTACGGAGTTGTTCTAAAAACTGACTTCCAAGATCCCGATATGTTTGCTCCAAAAGCTGAAATTCCGTTTCTGTTGCTTCATCGGAGCGGAAAGCAGTTTGCTCTGCTCTCCGCTCCATCAGCATAATAATGTCCAATAAACAAATTTCTTCTGGCGGTAAAGACAGCTTGTATCCTCCCGATGAGCCATAGGTAACTGTGATCATCCCGGCGTCACGCAGTCTGGCTCCGATCTGCAGAAGATACCGTGTGGAAACACCGATCATTCTGGCCAGTTTAGATGAAGAAACCGGTCCTGCAGCATCGGCCAAACATATCATCATTCGGATCGCATAATCGGTTGATGCGCTGACCCACATTTCTTTCCCCTCCTCTCTTTCCGCAGGATAAACTTCGCTTTATTTGCCCTGCTCTTTGAACCCCCAGACTTCTAAATCCACATCGTCTTCCTCTGTCTCATCCTCCTCTGCAGAAACAGAATCCTGAAGATCTGCCGGTGGGTCAAGCATATACTGGGTGGTCTGACCCGGCATTTCATTTTTAACTGCAGGCAGTTTGCGGACGGCAAAGCTGAAAAATGCCATGGCTGCTGCAAGAGCAATATATTGAACACAGCTTGTAAGATAAAGGTTTACAATAGCCAATTCATTTCCCTGCACAGGAACTCCCTGTTCAAGCTGCAGAGAAATGTTTTTATGGCAGGCTCCAAGAGACACTATGGCCGTAACCAACAATATTCCTGCAAGAACGGCAAAAACTATGGAAACGACATTCCCCTTTTTAGAAGGTTTCACGCTTCGATTGCTGTCCCTCTCCATCAACGCCCCCTCCTTTCACTGCGGGAAGTATCGTTTCTTCGGGATCGTGGCTGTGCAGAAGAATCGTCAATACGCTCCAGCACCTGCAGCTCACCCTTTTTCAGCCGGAATACCACATCGGCCTGTTTCGCCAGTTCACCGGAGTGGGTAACGACCACGACACACTTGTTCATCTTATGGGCGCTCTCTTTGAGGATTTCTGTGATGTCCTGAGCGGTGTCCTCATCCAAATTTCCAGTCGGCTCGTCCGCAAGGATCACCGGAGCCTCGCTGGCCAACGCACGGGCGATAGCCACCCGCTGCTGCTGGCCGCCGGAGAGCTTCAGGACATTCCGTTTCGCTTCCTCTTTCGTCAGCCCAAGGCGCTCCAGAATGGGCAGCGGCGGCAGCTTGGAAGTCAGCGACACATTTTCTGCGGGGGTCAGATAGTCGATCAGGTTATATGCCTGAAAGATAAATGCCACATGGTTTTTCCGGTGATCGGAAAGGCCCGTCTTGGCAATATCCTGTCCATCGAAGTAAATCTGGCCGCTGTCAGGGCTGTCCAGGCCGCCGATCAGGGACAGCAGAGTGGTTTTGCCGCAGCCGGATGGCCCCAGAATAGCATAAAGTTTGCCCTGTTCCATCTCGGCGTTGACGCCTTTTAAGACTTTCTTTTTGTTATCGTAGGAATATCCCACTTGTTTGATTTCCATGATACTCATAGTGATTACCTCATTTCGTTATTTTAGGGGGTGGATGGTCTTATTCCATCTGAGACAAAATCTGCTTGGGCTTCAACCGCATGGTCGAGATACTGGACACCAGCACCGCCGCCACCAGCAGGACGCCGCCCACGATGGCCACCAGCATAAAGTGATGCGACGTGACAATGACATTCTCCGTCATCTTGCCAAACAGTGTACCCAAGGCACCAGCCACCTGTTTGCTGGATAGGTAGGCCAATGGGAAGGCCACTACTGCGATCAGCAGGGTTTCCAGCACATACTGGAGAACGACCGCAGGCTTGGCAATTCCCACTGCCAGCAGAATACCGGTTTCCCGTTTCCGGCTGCGGATGGACATGGAGAGAATAAGAACGATCAGTACCATGCTCACCACAGTGATCACCACGATCAGCGTCGTAACCAAAGTAGTCGTATCCGCAATAGAGCTGGAAATGCGCTCGTACACTTCATTGTTCACGGTGATGTAATAGGAGTTCCAGTCGATAGAGGTGCTGTTCTGCACTTCCTGGACAATGCTTTCCAGCTTGGCGGCATCGGAAACAAAGAAGTCAACGGATGTGATCCCATTCCCCTCACTGGCTGTATACGGCGTAGATATGGCCGACATGGTATCCATATCCACAAAGATGTATTCCTCATAATCGTAAAATGTTGAGGGTCTTGCCATAGTAGCCTGTTCATCGTCATCATCTGCAATGACCTCAAACAAACCGACAATTTCACACTCCACCAGCGGATCATCGGGGTTCCCGTTTTTTACTTCCAGTGTATCGCCAAGGGACAATCCATATTTATCAGCAAGACCTTCGTACAAAATGATTCCGCCATTGCCATCTGTCACATGGCGGCCTTCTGTCAAACGCAGGGCTCCGCTAAGGAACAAAGGCGAATATTCTGAATCAAAGCAGCCTGACCCATAAAAAAGGTCTGCCACACCTTCCCGTTCATCCGTCCCTTTCATCAAAGTATCTTGATTATAGAGATTTACAATCGTCCATTGAGATGTGTTATAGGCTTCCACGCCATCAATCGCGGCGATCTCCTCAATCATCTCATCTGTGACAGGCTGCAGGGTATAGCCGTTGTTGGCATTGACGGTGAAGCTGGCTCCCGTAACTCCACGCAGTTCTTCCGACTGCTCCTCTTGTGCGTCTGCAATCGCCAGCCCGGACAGCACCAGAGTGGTAATAGCCAGGAGCAGGCAGAACACCAGTAAAGTCTTTTTCCATTTTCTCGCGGTATGTAAAACCGCTCGTATTCCTAAATTCATATTGCGCGCCCTCCTTTACTCCATCTGCGCTAAGATTTGCTTGGGCTTTAACCGCATGGTAGAGATACTAGACACCAGCACCGCCGCCACCAGCAGGACGCCACCCACGATAGCTACCAGCATGAAATGCTCCGGCGTGACGATGACATTCTCGGCCGCTTTGCCGAACAGCGTCCCAAGAGCGCCGGCCATCTGCTTGCTGGACAGATACGCCAGCGGGAAGGCCACCACTGCGATCAGCAGGGTTTCCAGCACATACTGGAGAATGACCGCAGGCTTGGCGGTACCTACTGCCAGCAAAATTCCAGTTTCTCTTTTCCGGCTGCGGATAGACATGGAGAGGATCAGGATAATCAGCACCATGCTCACTGCAGTAATGACGATAATAAGGGTGGTAATCAGGGTGCCGGTGTCAGAGAGGGCGCTGGAGATATTCTGATACACCTCGTCATTGGCGGTGATCATGTAATTATTCCAGTTAATGGAGGAAATCTTCTGCACTTCCTCAATAATATTGTTCAGTTGTGCCGCATCGTTCACAAAGAAGAACGCATCCTCAATCCCTCCCCCATCGGAATACTCCACGGCCATGGCGGTGGTGGCATCGTTGCTGCAAAAAGCATATTCGGCAAAATCCCACAGAGAGGAATCATCATACATATTAGCCTCATCCCCTTTGTCCGCTACAATGTCAAAAATTCCCACCAATTCCATTTCTACCTCTGGATTATCATAATTAGGGTCCCAAATCTTTCCGATCACGGTATCGCCGATTTTCAGGTCATTTTCCTCCACACATTCCCGACTTAAGAGGATGCCATTGGTCATGTCTTCAGTGATGTGGGTACCCTCCACCAATTCAAGCTGCCCTGATACGAACAGGCTATTATATTGAGAATTGAAAGAGCCATAGGCATAAAAGCTGAAGCTCTCTAAGCTCAGGCTCTCTCCCGCTGTATTACTCAACTGGGGCAAACAGCCGACGGAGGCATCATATCCGGCAATGCCTTCCACTGATGCAATCTCTTGAATCATTTCTTCAGAGATAAACTCCTGTGTGCTGTAGGAACCGCCATTCTCACTGGCCCACCCTCCTGTGGACAGATTTCTCTCCACCGTAAAGCTGGCCCCAGTGGTTCCCCGGACTTCCTCGGCCTGTTCCTCCTGGGCGTCAGCTATGGCAAGGCCGGACAACACCAGGGTGGTAATGGCCAGGAGCAGGAAGAACACCAGCAGTGTCTTTTTCCATTTCCGTGCGCTGTATAAAATTGCTCGTATTCCTAAGTTCATATTGCGCCTCCTTTACTCCATCTGTGCCAAGATCTGCTTGGGCTTCAGCCGCAGGGTCGAGATGCTGGACACCAGCACCGCCGCCACCAGCAGGATACCTCCCACGATAGCCACCAGCATGAAATGCTCCGGTGTGACGATGACATTCTCCGCCGCCTTGCCGAACAGTGTACCCAGGGTGCCAGCAACCTGTTTGCTGGAGAGGTAGGCCAGCGGGAAAGCCACCACCGCGATCAGCAGGGTTTCCAGCACATACTGGAGAATCACCGCAGGCTTGGCGATACCCACCGCCAGCAAAATGCCTGTTTCCCGTTTCCGGCTGCGGATGGACATGGAGAGGATGAGAATTATCAGCACCATGCTCACAGCCGTGATGACAACAATGAGGGTGGTAATCAGGGTGCCGGTGTCAGAAAGGGCGCTGGAAATATTCTGATACACCTCGTCATTGGTAGTGATGTTAAAATTGTTCCAGTTGACAGAGGAAATCTTTTGCACTTCTTCAATCACGCTATCTAACTGAGCAGCGTCAGAGACATAGAAATAGGCTTCGGAAATACCTTCGTTTTCGTCTCCCCAACCTTCAAGCAATCCTTCTGCTGCTTCCATACTGCAAAAGGTGTAGTTTGAATAGTCGAAATAGGACGCATTATCATACAGATTCACAGCATCGTCTTTGTCAGCGACAATATCAAAAATACCCACAATTTCCATATCCACAGCCGGAGTGTTGTTTTCAGGATAATAAATCCCTGTCAAGGTATCTCCAATTTCTAACCCATTCCAATCAGCAAGATCCCGGCTGATTATAAGTCCGTTTTCCATATCTTCGGTTATATGAGAACCCTCTACCAGTTCAAATCTTCCCGATAAGAACATAGCGTTGTACTCGGAATTATAAGAACCATAAGAATAAAAACCGTATCTTTCTGTTTTCAATGCCTCGCCATCTTCATTAAAAAAATCTTCATGTACAATAAGAGAAGCATCATAACCAGCGATTCCATCAACAGCCGCAATTTCCTTAATCATATCCTCAGATATAAATTCCTGAGTGCTATATGAACCGCCATTGCCGCTTGTCCAACCTCCGGTAGATAGGTTTCGTTCCACGGTAAAACTGGTTCCCGTCACACCTCGCAGTTCTTCAGCCTGTTCTTCCTGGGCATCAGCTATGGCCAGGCCGGAAAGCACCAGGGTGGTAATAGCCAGAAGCAGGAAGAACACCAGCAGCGTCTTTTTCCATTTCCGTGCGCTATATAAAATCGCCCGTATTCCTAAATTCATATCGCCTGCACCTCCTTAACTCATCTGCGACAAGATACTCTTGGGCTTCATCTTCATAATGGGATAGGCCGCCAGTGCGGTAGAGGCCACACAAAGCACCATGCCAAAAGCCCAAACCAGTGCGTAATCCTCGGCGGAAACAGCCACCTCGATCTCGGCAAGGCCCAAATCCTCGGCGGGTTCTTCCGCAGCTCTGCTTTCCCCGGTCAAGTCCACCGTTTCATAGGTTTCGCTTGTCACCTGAGAGAGCAGGCTGCTCCCGATCTGATGGGAAATGGCTGTGCTGGTGCCGAAGGAGATCACCAGGGCGATGGCCGCCACAAGGATCACTTCCAGCAGGTATTGCAGCAGCACCGAGCCTTTGGAAATACCCATGGCCAGATAGACGCCGGTTTCATGGATTCGTCCACGGAGCCGCAGCGTCAGGAACAGGGCCAGCACCAGGAAACAGATCACCGATACCACCGCAATGGCGATAAAGACGATGTTCTGCAAGCCCTCCAAGGATTCCTTGGCGTTCTGATAGTCGTTGTCGTAGCGGGTCAGGGTGCAGCTCTCCCAATCCACGCCATCCAGTTCCTGCACATCGGTCATAATGCGCTCCAGCTCGTCCGGGTCGTTCACATAGAAATCCCCGTACTGGACATTGGTGGTTCCCTCGGTGCCGTAGAGCAGGAAAGAGGCGGTGGAGAGGTCGGTGAAAACGATATTGTCGTAAAGGTCATAGGACGGGGCCATGCCGATGGAATCCTGTTCCTCGGTGTTGGTGAAGATCCCGGCCACCGTCACGGGGATGGTCTTATCTTTGTCCTCCACATTCCCCAGCAGCATGGTGTCGCCCACAGACAGGCCGTTGCGCTGGGCGAATTTCTCATGGATCAGCACCTGGCTGCCGGTTTCGGTGGTGATGGGGTTGCCCTCCACCATCTCAAAGCCGCCATCGGTGAAATAGCTGTCCTCCTGGGAATTGGAGTTTGCCACCACCCGTCCGGCGTTCTCATAGCCCTCCGGCACCTGGGCAGCGCCCTCGGTGTTGATCGTAAGACCGTTCCCGTCTGCGTCAAAATAAGTAGCGTAGGTGTAGGAGCGCAGGGTGTACCTGCCGCTCAA
>ERZ1643250.442-NODE-442-length-44413-cov-92.703391_pt1 | contig 44413 bp, 69 predicted proteins | sample MGYA00579262_ERZ1643250 | MGnify/ENA primary metagenome ERZ1643250 (study PRJEB29033, sample SAMEA4952265) | chicken gut metagenome | biome: Broiler Chicken; feature: Gastrointestinal Tract; material: Caecum | place: Ireland | collected 2018 | study: Broiler...
TATCCATCCCCATGCCGGACGGGTTTGACGGGGATTTGGATAGGCTGTGGGTGGGAATTGAGATTGATGGGATGCCAGAATAGGAGGAAGTCATGGACATCAAAAAGATTTTATCTGAGCACTCGAAGTGGATTAATGGAGATGGAGGAGAACGGGCCGACCTGAGAAGGGCCGACCTGAGCGGGGCCAACCTGAGCGGGGCCGACCTGAGCGGGGCCGACCTGAGATGGGCCGACCTGAGCGGGGCCAACCTGAGCTGGGCCAACCTGAGCGGGGCCGACCTGAGATGGGCCAACCTGAGCGGGGCCGACCTGAGCGTGGCCGACCTGAGAAGGGCCAACCTGAGCGGGGCCGACCTGAGCTGGGCCAACCTGAGCGGGGCCAACCTGAGCGGGGCCAACCTGAGCTGGGCCAACCTGAGCGGGGCCGACCTGAGAAGGGCCAACCTGAGCGGGGCCGACCTGAGCGGGGCCGACCTGAGATGGGCCAGCCTGAGCGGGGCCAACCTGAGCGGGGCCGACCTGAGCGGGGCCGACCTGAGCGGGGCCGACCTGAGCGGGGCCGACCTGAGATGGGCCAGCCTGAGCTGGGCCAAAAATGTTGATCAGGCTTGTTGGAACATTTATACCACATTTTATCCGCTCCAATGCCCGGAGGAAGGTGCATATATCGCTTACAAAAAGGCCGGTGGTCTTATTGTGAAACTGGAAATCACGGAGGATGCGCTCAGGTCATCTGCGACATCTCGCAAATGCCGGGCCAGCAAGGCAAAAGTGCTCAGCATCACTGATGCGAATGGCAACCCTGCTGGCGATCAGGTTTGCAGTGACCATGACAAAAACTTTGTATACAAAGTCGGAGAAATCGTTGAAGTATTGGACTTTGACACCAACCGCTGGAACGAATGTTCCGCCGGAATCCATCACTTCATTACCCGCGCTGAGGCAGTTAAGTACCAATAAGAACGCCGCCCTCCGGTGTGCGAGACCAGAGAGCGGCAAGCTAAAACTATCTGCCTGCATTGTAGGGCAAAGGAGGGGAAAAGTCAATGTCAAAATGGAACTTGTACGATAGCCAGACGGCCCCCGCTGCCGCCTACTGTGACAAGTGCCGTCAGGAGGTCTACCACGGGGAGGCCCGCTACTTATGGGAAGGGAGATGGCTGTGCCCGGACTGCTTCCGGGCGGCTCTTGAGTCCGCCGACCTTGGGCAGATTGCCCTTGAACTTGGGTTGGAGGTGGAGCGCTATGAGTAAGGAGACCTGTGTCCGCTTCTATACCACAGGTACGGCCACCATTCCGGTACATTTCCCCAATGGGATGACAATTTGCCAATGGTGCCCATACTTACGTTGGCATGATGGATTGCGCCGTCATCAGTGCGCGCTGACCAACGAATTTTTACCGTATCCATTTGACTGCAGAGGCAATGAGTGCCCTGTAATTTTTAGCAAGGAGGACGACAATTATGAGCTTGACTGTTAAAGAAACAAAGGGTGGCGGAAGCGCCCCGATTGAACCCGGAGCATATCCGGCCCGCTGTGTTGGGGTTGTAGACCTCGGTATCCAGCACAACGACTTCAACAACAAAGATCAGGAGAAGGTACGGCTCATTTTTGAGCTTCCAACGGAGCGCGTACAGGTGGACGGAGAGGACAAGCCGCGCTGGCTCAGTAAGCCGTACACCGCATCCCTGCACGAGAAGTCCACCTTGCGCCATGACCTTGATGCCTGGCGTGGAAAGCCGTTTACCCAGGAGGAATTGGCAGGGTTCAACCTGGTGAATGTAATCAACGCCCCTTGTTTGCTCACTGTTGTCAATCAGGAGGGCAAGAACGGTGGAACTTACGCCAAGATTGCTGGTATCTCCAAACCCATGAAGGGTATGGATGTTCCACCGCTTGAAAATGACCCCATCAAGTTTGACATGGATGCAGAGGACGCGGAAGATGTCCTTAAGACGCTCCCAAACTGGATTCAGGAAGAAATCCAAAAATCCGTTACATGGAAAGCGAGGACGGCCGCCCCTTTTGATGAGGCCGACGAGGACGGACGCCTTCCGTTTTGAGGTAGATGCCTATGGCAAGGGAATACTTCCCCGCCTATCACAGCTACCTTGAAGCCATGGAAGAACTTACGGATGATGAGCGGGGGCGCTTATTTACCGCCTGCCTGTTATACAGCAAGACTGGAGAGGCTCCCCCGCTCAATGGGAATGAGCGGTTCGTATTCCCGTCCTTCCGGGCGCAGATAGACAGGGACAAAAAGAACTATTCAGAGTTTTCTGTTTCGCAATCCGAAAAGGCGAAAAAAAGATGGCATGCCGCGGCATGCAGTGGCATAACCGGCATTGCCGAACATGCCAAAGAGAAGGAGAAGGAGAAAGAGAAGGAGAAGATCCCCCCTAAAGCCCCCCCTTGGGGGGATGCGTTCGACCGGTTCTGGTCTGAATACCCGAAGAAAGTTGGCAAGATAGCCGCTAAGAAAGCATTCGAGCGCGCCATACGGAAGACGACGCTTGATACACTCCTGACCGCGATACGACGGCAGAAGTGCGGGAGCCAATGGAGTAAGGACAATGGCCAGTATATACCAAACCCTGCCACCTGGCTGAACCAGGGCAGGTGGGAGGACGAAGTCGAACCAATCGAATCAGCTCACGAACAGAAGCCTTACAGCCCCAGGGCTTATCACCTGGAGCGGGATGATGACGGGCAGGAGGTGGTAGTCTATGACGACTGACGTTCTGTACGCCGAAAGCTCAGTATGTGGGTCAATACTTCTGGACGACAGGTGTCTGCAGGAGGTTGCCGATGTGCTGACTGAGGACGACTTCGCACTGGAGTCAAACCGGATGATTTACCACGCTGCGCTGGCTCTGGAGCGACGTGGAGACGCGGTAGACCCTGTGACCATTCTGGAGGAGACTGGAGGCGCAGTCAGCCGGGAATACCTGATGGAATTGATGCAGACGACCGGAACCGCCGCAAACGCGGTGGAATACGCTGTCTTGGTTCGTCAGGCATCCATGCGGAGGGCAATCCGTATGCTTGGAGAACGTCTGTCCGGGGTAGATGAGGACGACCCAAGGGCTGCAATTGCTGACGCACAGCGGGAGCTGGAGCGCATTGAGGCGCAGGACACAGCTAGGGAGCTGGCAGACTCCGGGGAGACCATTGCCGACTATTACGAGCACCGGCAGCGGGTGGACAGTGGTGGCGGAGGCTATGTGCCAACCGGATTCAGAACACTTGACAGACTGCTGGGCGGCGGGATGCTGAATAGCGGGTTTTATGTTCTGGCTGCCCGGCCTGGCATGGGGAAGACCACATTTGGCCTGGCTGTGGCCGATCAGGTGGCAGAGAAGCAGGGCCCTGTGCTGTTCGTTTCCCTGGAGATGGATGAGGAACAGCTTGCCGCCAAACGGCTGGGGAGAGCGGCTGGCATTGCATACGACTCTCTCATGATGGGCCAACTAAGCGAGGAGGAGCGGGCACGATCCGCGAATTGGGCCGCAAAGCTGGCAAATGTGCCGTTCTACATGAACAGGAGGTCGAAGGCGACGGTGGACGACATCTCACACATGGCACGACGCGTGAAGGGAATTAAGCTCATTGTTGTAGACTACTTTGGGCTGATTCGTCCGGCTGGAAGGGCAAAGAACCGCTATGAGTCCATGACAGAAATTTCGGGCCAGCTAAAGGCTATGGCGCGGAAGATAAGGGTTCCGGTATTGTGCCTGGCACAGCTTAACCGGGAGAACGAGGGGACGAAGGGCAAGATTCCCATGTTGTCAAATCTGCGGGATACTGGGGCATTGGAGCAGGACGCGGACGGAGTGATTTTCCTGCACTGTGATAGCTATTACAGGCAGGAGCGCCCGGATCCGTGGGAGCCTGACCCGATGAAAATCATTCTGGCAAAAAACCGACATGCGGGAACTGGGATATGTGACGCCGCATTTTACAGAGCTGTGGGTCGCATCGTACCGGCAAGATAAATGGGAGGGGAAAAAGTGGATAGAAAAACAGCGGCGGTGGTGCTGGAAGGCCTGCGCATGAAGCATGAGGCTCTGGCAAGGGCAGAAACAGAATTTTCGTCGGTGTATCAGGATATTGTGGATGCACTTGGCGTGGCATTGGAGGCGCTAGATGAATAAATACCACAATCGGAAGGTGACCGTGAATGGGATTACCTTCGACAGCCAGAAAGAGGCTGACAGGTACCTGGAGCTGATGCTGATGCAGAAGGCGGGGCAGATTGACCGGCTAAAGCTGCAGCCGGAATTTACGCTGCAGGAGGCGTTTACCACACCGGATGGCGAGAAGGTGAAGGCAATCCGGTACCGGGCTGATTTTACGTACCGGAAGAAGATGCGGGACGGCGTTGATACTTACTGGGTGTCCGTTGTGGAGGACGTGAAGGGCTATCGGACGAAGGAGTACCAGCAGAAGCGGAAGATGATGCTGGACATGGGGATCCGGGTGATTGAGGTTTGATCACAAGTAAGCAGCTCATGAAAATACGGGAGATGAACCAGCAGGGAATGACCGACGCTTACATTGCTTCCTATCTTGGCGTGACAAGGACAACGATCAAGCGTCATAGGGACGCCATGGGACTTCCGGCGCACCATAGAGGGAGCGGATGGTACACTGTGCGAAATGCTTTTGGAACTATCCTGGCAAATGGTACATCCAGGCAATGCGCAGCGGAGCTTGGGATTAGTCTAGGTACATTCTATCAGCGGGTAATACGCTCTAACAGAGAGAAGGACGAGAAATATGTCAATGAGTCAAAACGACGTTAAGCGCGCCCTCCTGGGCGACCACGAGGCGGCGAAGCGGCTGACGGATGCTGGGGTGCTGCTGACGCAAGGCGACTGCCTGGAACTGCTGAAAGACATACCAGACGGAAGTGTAGACATGGTGCTGACTGACCCGCCGTATGGAATTGATTATCAATCACAGCGGAAAAAAGACAAGTCAAAATGGATGCCAAAAATCAAAAATGACAAGCACCCGTTTGTAGACTTCGTCCCCCATATTAAGCGGGTGCTAAAACCTACCGGGTGCGTAATGGTTTTCACCAGATGGGATGTGCAGCAGAAATTCATTGATGAAATGAATGATAGTGGCTTGAAGGTGAAAAATGTTCTGATTTGGGACAAGGAAATTCACGGAATGGGCGACCTTAAACATTCTTTCGCAAGCCGCTACGAATCAATTATTTTCAGTAGCGAAAAAGAATTTCTGTTTAATGGAAAGCGGCCACAAGATATTTTCAAAGTCCGGCGTGTTCTTCCGGCTAATCTAAAGCATCCAAATGAAAAGCCAGTTGAACTTCTTGAACAACTAATTACAAAGTGTGTAAGGCATAATGGGGTTGTTTTAGACCCGTTTATGGGAAGTGGCACAACCGGCGTCGCCTGCGTCAACACGGGCCGCAAGTTTATCGGCATGGAGTTAGACTCCGGATATTTTGAAGTGGCGAAGCAGCGTATTGAGGAGGCACAGGCGCAAGCCCGCCTCGCCTGGAACACCCGCGCGCCGATTCTGAGCGCGGAGGAGATGGAGATGCTGGAGGGGGCGGAATGATTAAATTGGATAAATGCCCACATTGCGGTGGAGAAGTTGTCCTTTGTAAATTAAACACAATGATTGCATTCGAGTTTTCTATAATCTGTACTGGATGCGGGCTTGAAACACGCATTCACACAAGTCCCATGTCCAACTGCTGCTTTGACATGTCAAAGGCAGTAAACGAAATCGTGGAGAAATGGAACCGAAGGGAGGCCCAGCCATGACGCGGGAAGAAGCGATTACAATTCTGCAAGATAAATATGACTACTGCAAATCATTTTATGATTTGGCGGCCCACCCAGAAGAAGATTACCCGGAAATGGCAAAATACCTGCAAGCCCTGCAAATAGCCCTCTCCGCCCTCCGCCCCGTCAGCCGGGAGCAGGTGGAGAAGGTGTGGATGGGTGAGTGGGAATGGTACGATGAAGAAGTCGGAAGTCCCCTTGAAGGAATTGAGAGAGAATGGGGCTGGCGGTGCTCTAAATGTAAAGTCGTTCTGCCTGATGATTTCGATGACCCGGATAATCCTCCGACAATGCGCTTTTGCCAATGGTGCGGCGCTCCCATGAAGGACGAGGCCGTGGACATGGTGATGGAGAGATTGGAGGAAATGAGAAATGGATGATAAATACCTGTTGCTGTTGGGCGTAATGCTAATTATGATCGGTCTAATTCGTATCGGCACCTGTATTTCTGGTTGAGAGGGGAGGCGCTGAAAGATGGCTGATATTTGCGACACATGCGCTTTCGAGGATGCCTGCCCGAGTGCGCATTTTAACAAGACAGAATCAAGTATCTGCGCATTTTACATAAGTATGTGCAGGGATAAGTCGGACGGGACATATTGGGAGGAGGCGCTGAAAGATGGCGAAGACTGTAGTATTTGATTTTGATGGCGTAATTCATTCCTATACAAGCGGATGGCAGGGGGAAGATACTATTCTAGACCCTCCGGTTCCAGGTATCCGTGAGGCCCTGAAAGAAATTCGTGATGCAGGGTATGAGGTTGTGGTGGTATCCACAAGGTGCGCAACTATAAAAGGGCATGGAGCAATCGAGGCATGGTTATACGATAATGGGCTGCGAGAGTACATAGACAAAGTTTGCAAGGAAAAGCCGCCTGCTGTCGCCTACATTGACGACCGGGCAATCTGCTTCGACGGGCATCCAGAAACCTTGCTGAAGAAAATCAAAAATTTCCAGCCGTGGTATAAAAATCCCACCCTCACCCCGCCGAACGAGGCGCTGACGCTGGAGCAGCTGCGGGAGATGGAGGGCCAATGGATAATAATCAAGGCATTTGATGCTGATATAAGCGGAATCATGCCCGCCTTCATAAAAGACCAATTTGCTACAACGCTGTGCGAACTGGGGTCAAAGGCAATAGTGCCTGATTTGTGCGAGGTCCATTTTTCATTCAATGAATATGGGAAAACGTGGCTCGCCTACCGCCGCCCGCCGGAGGGAGAGGCATGAATACCAACCAGCAAATAGATTTATTCCGGCCAAGGCAGCCGGACGACGAAGCAATCCGCCTTTTGCGCGGGTATGAAGATTTTGCTCTAAAGTTTGATCCACGCGGGTACTGTGTCTGCACGAGCGAAGGAAAAGATAGCCGTGTATTAGGCCATTTGATGAGAAGGGCGGGTGTCAAGCACTTTTATATCCATAACATCACCGGAATTGACCCTCCTGAGTTGGTGTACTTCCAGCGTAAGAATTTCCAGCAATATTATGATATGGGTTATGAAGTACATGACTGTATGTATGATATGTCGATTTGGCAGCTTATGAGGAAAAAGCGCGTACCGCCTATGCGTCATATGCGATACTGCTGTGAACACCTGAAAGAGAAAAAAACACCGGAGCAAGGAAACGCGATGATAGTCACTGGCGTGCGCCGAGCAGAGAGTACAAGGCGGGCAAAGCAGCGGGCGGAGCTGGAACACGGCCACACACACCTAAACCCTTATGACCAGGAAGATGGAGTTGAGGTGGAGACATGGAGAACATGTTTTGATAATCCGGAATGGGGCAAGGAGGGACTTTGGACACTGAATCCAATCGCGGAGTGGCCGGATCACTGGATATGGGACTACTCAAAAGAGGCAGACCTAGAACAATGCAGTTTATATAAAGAGGGCTTTGAACGGCTTGGGTGCATAGGATGCCCGATGGGCGGAGAGTGCCAGCGCCGAAAGCAGTTTGAGCGCTGGCCTGGATTCCAAAAGGCATGGCTCAGGGCGTTCCAGATCTGCATTGAAGGGCGGAAAGAGGATGGTCTTCCAACGCCATTTTCTGATCCGGAAGAATGGCTAGAATGGTGGCTATCAGATAAGTCCATGGAAGAAAAGCCGGACGAAGATCAGACTACATTGGAGGGAGCGCTTTGAGACGCAAATACACCCGTGCAGAGCTGGAATCCATCACCCAGGAGACTCCGATCTATCTAGAGGGCGCAGGCATTGCACAGCTCCAATGGGGCGGCCTGGAGATTGCAGAGGGGGTCAGAGACGGGTACCTGTTTTGCAAGCATATCAAGCCCTTTGCAATGGAGCTATACGACAAATACTGGACGGCCTGGGATGGGCCGCCGGAGGGAGAGGAAGGATAACCATGTTGGAAAACGGAGTGTTTAACAGACCGTATGTCCGAGACATAACGAAAATTTGCGAATGCGCCTGTTCTATGAATTGCGACAAAAATGCGACTGAATTGAGACCAGATCGCAATCCAGATATCATTACCAACGCCGACCGGATCAGGTCCATGTCAGACGAGGAGCTGGCGGACATTTTCCTCAGAGCCGACTTTTGTAAGTGTTGTGAGCATGAAAAAGACGGAGTATGTAATTACGTCTGTGCTTATCCAAACATTCCGCTTTATGAAGGGTGCAAGCAAGCAGCCTTGAAGTGGATGAAGCAGTCAGCGGAGGAGAACACATGATGGACATTTCTGGGACAAATATAAAGCATATCACTATGTTTGACCGACAGTATACGCCGGAAAAGCAAGCAGAGGGACTGGCAATCTCACAGGCCATTGTATACGGGCATTGTGATAAGTGCGGTTTTCTGCCTCAGTGCTCTACGCAGGGTGAGGCGTTTCAATTTCCTGTGTTTGCATGGTGTATGCGGCGCAAGGCAGAGATCCTTGCGGATATGAAAAAGGAGGCGCACTGATGGACATTGAGAAGCTGATTGAGCGGTTAGAGGCATGGAACGAACAGCACCTTTCTGTGGTTTGTGGGAATGGACATTTTGCGTGTGACTATCTTTGTGAAAACGAAGATTGCGTTGTTGTCCGGGCCGCCGCCGCCCTCTCCACACTCCAGGCCGAAAACGAGAAGCTGCGGGAGAAAATTGCAGATGCACGCTTGAAGGGGTACGCAAAAGGGATTAGTGAAATGAGCGAAGAAAACGAGAAGCTACAGGCTGAGTTGGAGCAGGTGAAAGTGGAACGGGATGCGGCGGTGGCCCTGGTACATGAGTGGGAGGAATACGGGCGGTATCTAAGTCCTATGGGGTTTACTGTACCACACAATTGGAGGGATGACTGACAATGGAAAGGTTGACCGAAAGATTCGGAAACGGGATTATTAACGTTAAATATGCAAGTCAACATGAAACTGCAATACACCGCCTCGTCGCCATCGAGGACATCCTGGGCGACGAGTACGACCTGGACGAACTCAAGGAAATGGTTCAGGCCAAACGGGAGGGGCGGTGCGTGGTGCTGCCAGAGGGTGGGTGCGAGGACAAGGACGGGGAGAACGCTCTGAAATCCGCTATGAACACCTGTTTTTATCACAATAACCCGGTAACAAGATTTATTGCGGATGCGGTTGCCGAAAAGTTGACCCGCCAAGAGGCACAGGCCGCACTACGGAGGGAGAGGAGGGCACATGAAAATAATGAAGTGTGACGCAAGAGCTTTTGCGCGGTGCCCATATAAGAAACAATGTAGTGACAGTCCGGAGCACACGTCGTTTTATGAAGGGACTGAATGCGATTACTTCAACCAACAGGTCATTCATGCGCCACTCACCAACGCCGACCGCATCCGCGCCATGAGCGATGAGGAGCTTCTGGATTTTATGAAGAAATCTGTGGCAAACGCCTATATGTGCAAAATTATGAGGACGGAACCCATGTTTTTGACATTGGAATGGCTCCAGCAGTCAGCGGAGGAGGAGGCCTGATGGACATTGAGAAGCTGATTGAAGATTTGCGTGGGCTGCTCGAGCAATATGGAGAGAAAATCCCGTATGGCGAATTGGTTGGTGCGCCGTGGCCTTATTCAAGGGCTGGTGATTTGGTATGGCAAGACCCAGAGCCGTATTTTATCGAGCAGGCCGCCACCGCCCTCTCCACGCTCTATGCAAAGTATAAATCCAGAGATTCCTTAGTTGACAGCCTGGAGGATGATGTTGCCCGGCTGACCGAGGAGAACGAGATGCTGAAGGAGGCCCTAAAGAAGTATGAAGTGTTCTGAATGTAAATTTTGGGATGCCGATATCAATCCGGAGACCGGTGAACCAGTGCACCGATGCGCGTGCTTTACGTCCAACCGGCTAGATGATATAACGGAGGAGGATGACGGTTGTGAATACGGACAAGCCGACGCTTGACCAAGTGATCACCTATCTGACCCACCGCCTGGATGGGATGACAATGCCGGGAGCGGTGCGGATGACTACGGCGGCCAGGGATTATCTGGTGGAGCTCCAGGCCGAAAACGAGAAGTTGCGGGCCGAGCTGGAGCAGGTGAAGCGGGAAAACGACGCTCTCTGGATATACATTGAAATCGTAGACAGAGAGTACCAGAGGTACATGGACAGGGGCTATATTGACAGACTGGATGAATTGAAACGGACGTGGAGACGCGGCCAGAAGGAGGACTGACAATGGAACGGCTGACCTATGATTTTGCGCTTGGAGGAAACCATTGCTGGCAAGTGAAAGGGGCTGACAATCTGGAATGTCGGGAGGTATGCGAAAGGCAGGGGGATAACGGGTGTAAAACCTGCCCTATCGCAAAGGCATTTGACCGCCTCGCCGCCTACGAGGACACGGGCCTTGAGCCGGAGGAGATCATCGAACTGAAAGCTAGGATGGAGGGGTTGGAGAAGTGAGCATATTAAGCCGAATGATTGCATGGGTAGAAAAGACAAAGTATTGGCTATCCCGTGAGTGTTGCTACGATGAAATGGAAGAAAAGGGATATGCTTCACAGGGAAGATGTTGTGGTCTGATGGGTGGTGATAACTGGTCGGACAATACGATGTATATGTGTATTGACTGCCCGCACTACACACCGATTATTGGAGGGGAACATGAAACGGCTAACTGAGTATACAATTCCAGAGACCGGATTTTCCGTGGTATCCGAAGAAAAATATAAGCGGATATTGATGGAGGAAAAACCCAGCGTTGAGAAGGTTTATAACCGACTCAAAAAGATCGAGGACATCCTGGGCGACGAGTACGACCTGGAGAGGCTGAAATTCATCATGGACGCCGAGCGGCACGGCGGGCTTATCGTTAGGTATCCGCGGGATGATCCAGGACCAAAAGGCCCCCCCGGTGTTTGCCCCGGTTGCGGGAGATACGAGGGGATATCCTGGGACGCAAAAACAGACGTATCTACTTGTGCTTTGTGCGGCTGGGCCAATACAGAGGCCGCACTACGGAGGGAGCAGGAATGAAAACAGTGACCTTTTTCTCGACGCGTGAGGAACTGCGGGAACTGACTGGCTTGCCAGCGGACGACCACGACGCCGCTTTGTGGGATGCTGGATTTGACCTGGATGACTGGGACTTTGGGTTTGTGTCTGGTACAGAGTGGAGCGAGGATGGCTGGTATGAAGGGAAGTCCCCATTCTACGAATACTTTATCCTTGACCGCATGGGGAGTTACTGCGTTGGATATAAGCACACGGAGTACAAAGGACGGCACTATTACTTGATGTACCATGCGTGAAGGGAGGAAATCGTGAAGATTGGAGATACGGTTTATCAAATAGATGCTTGCAGAGTATACCCGCTCACAATTCAAAAAATTATCTATGACTGTGGGCATATCGCGTTTGATGATGAAGCAATCGGGAGGGGTGTGTATTTATCGGAAGATGAAGCGAAAAAGGAACTGAATGGAGGCGGCGAAAATGGCTGAATACATAAGCAAACAGGCATTTAAGGAAAAATATCTTTGCTGCGGGTGGCTGCCTGAAATGTCGGAGGAAGAGTTTAATTCTTTTCCAGCCGCCGACGTGGTGGAGATGAGGCACGGGAGATGGGGAGAGTATGAATCCTTCCCATTAACACCGAGTTTGAATGGACATCCATGCAGTGAATGCGGTATGCGCTTTCCTACATCAGCAATTCCTGTTATGAAATACTGCCCCAACTGTGGCGCTCGCATGGACAAGGAGAATGAGCATGAGGCTGGTTGACGCAGACGCTCTTTTATTGCCAGATGATAACTCCGACAAAGTCCTGATTATTGGCACCAGAGGGAAATCTATCAAACTAGCTTATAGCCTTTTGAAATTAAAAATCAACAACGCCCCCACCATTGATCCAATCCGCGCCGCCGGTGGGTGCTATTGTGTGGAGTGCAGACATAAAGATGACTGTATCCGACGCATTGAATTTATTGGGAGAAATCCTGTGCTTGAGCAAAATACTTACGAATATCATCCGCTGGAGTTCTGCTCCTATGGCCAGCGAAAGATTGAAACTGTACTTCCAAAAAGTGACGCAAAAGATGAAAGTGGGGTATTAGATTGTGGAAGATAATAAAGAAAATTATCTGCCGCCCAACTTGACCGAGTTTTACGCTAAACCCGGGGAAAAGTGGTGGTTAAGAACGGTTAATCATGAGAAGGAGGCCAACATGGACAAGCCTGACCAGCAGGCCAAAGACGACCAGGGAAAGCCTCACCCATCCTACTGCCCTGTAGAACTGATTAAGGGTGTGGTTGCTGTCAGGGAGCATGGCACTGCAAAATATGGTGACCCGGAGAACTGGCGGAAGGTATCCGCCGACCGCTACCACGAGGCCATCCTGCGCCACGTCTTAGAGATTTGGGAAGATCCTTTTGCGGTTGATCCTGACAGCGGACTGTACCATCTACAGCACATTGCGACCAACATTTCTTTTCTGCTGAAAATGAGGAGGGAGGGGAAGGCATGAGAAAAATCCTATTCCGAGGCTTCCACCCCTGCGACGGCCCGGAGACCATTGTGGTGGATGGGGAGACGGTAAAGGGGAGATGGGTGCAAGGCTATTTCTTTCAAATATGGGAACGAACATACATACTTTGGGGAACCACAAACGATGTGCCAAATATGATTGAAATACTCCCCTCCACGGTGGGGCAGTACACCGGACTGACAGATAATACTGGGGAAAAGGTGTATGAGGGAGACGTATTAAAAATTGCAAAAGCCATGGACGGTATGGGAGGATACTATTTCCCACCGCTGGAATATCCGGTCAAAGTAGAGGTTAAGTGGGACTTATGCGGATGGATGTGGGAAACACTTGGAGAAAACAAGTATTACATAGGTTTCCCAGATGCGTGGGGCCATTACACATGTGAGGTCATCGGCACCGTGTTTGATGTAGATGAATCTACTGACTGACAACGACTTCCACGCCCTCCAGACGGCCCTCCAGCGGATGGACGAGCTGACCCTTACCCGTATACTCAGAGACACGGAAATTACCGCCAGCGTCATCCCTGTTGGCAGGGCGTGGACTGTGGCGATGGCGGTGCAGGTGAGGTGTAAGCAGGGCCGCGTGGAGTGGGTGCAGACTTTCGAGAGCGTGGAACAGGCGAGGAGGGGAATACATGGAGTTAGATAAAGATGTGTTCCCCGAGCGGCTAAGGAAAGCGCGGGACAGGAAGCACATAAAGCGATACGTCCTGTCAGAGAGATGCGGCCTACACTCGGACGCGATACGACGGTACGAAAAAGGAGAAGCAAAACCAGAGTATTATTCCCTCGTTGCGATTGCCAATGAGCTGGAAGTCAGCATTGATTACCTGACCGGGAGAGACAAATATATAAAATTTTGAAAATTCCCCTTTAAAGGGGAAAAATAGAAGAATCTTGATTTACAATATAGGCGTGGGAGTATAGTGCAGGCTCCCGCGCCTTCTTCTCTCTCTTTCCCTTCCAATCTCCCGGCGGTGCATCCTCCTCGCCGTCGGGAGACCATATGCCGCAGGTCGGACCAGCCCACTATCAGGGCCGGAGGGCCGCACCCTCCATGCGGCACCATAGCGAGGTGATATTTTTGCAGTTGCTACAAGGAGACTGCCTGGAGCTACTGAAAGACATTCCGGATGGTAGCGTGGATATGGTTTTGACTGACCCACCGTACATGATTAACACAAAATCAACGGGGGCCGGAAAGTTGAACCCATGGGGCGATTACTGCAACGCTGCTTTTTGGTATGCGGAGTGGATGCGGCAAGCAAGGCGCATTTTGAAAAATACTGGCTGTTTGTGGTCTTTCCTCAACTGGCGGTCTTTTGTGACATTTCAGAAAGCGGCATGTGATATTGGTTGGCCCATTGAAAGCGTTCTTGTATGGGACAAGTGCTGGATTGGGCCGGGAGGCAGTAAGGGCTTGCGCCCATCTTATGAGCTGGTTGCGCTGTGGGCTATGCCTGATTTCAAACTGGAAAACCGTGGGCTATACGATATTCAGCGGTTCAAGTGGTCGAGTGTTAAACCGCATGGACACCCGGCAGAAAAGCCGGAGGCGTTAATGGAATGGATTATTTCAGAGGCCACAAAACCCGGAGAAACCGTTGTTGACCTGTTTATGGGAAGTGGCACAACCGGCGTTGCTTGTGTTAACACGGGCCGAAAGTTTATCGGCATGGAATTAGACTCCGGATATTTTGAGATGGCCAAACAGCGCATTGAGGAAGCGTAGAGGCAAAACGAAATGTAACACCGCACAGCGGATTACATACAGGCCAGCGGACAGCCTGACAAAACCCGCAAGATAGCCGGTTACCCCGGCTATATACGCCGCTCCTCGCCGCATGAGGCGGGCGGTGGCACCAGAGGTACATATGAAACAGTGGATAAAGAGACACCGGGTGGGCGAGGTATCCAGCAAATACGGATACTGCCCGGAAAAGTTTGACAAGGACATGGAGGCCCGAAAGGCCCGCTATGATGCGCTGTGGGCAGACTTCTTGAAATGGATGAAAGGACGCGGGGTAACTCCTGACGAGGCAAGAGGTCTGTTCAGGAGGATGTTTGAGGAATATTTGTGAGAGGTGGTGACATGCCGAATGAGAACAATATCATATCGAACTCCGATCGAACTCCGGAGGAACGCAGGGAAATTGCGGCGGCTGGCGGCCGGGCATCCGGCGTGTCGCGGCGCAGGAAAAAGAGCCTGAGAGAGGCTGCCGAGCTGTACCTGTCCCTGCCTGTGTCAGACAAACGGGCGTGGAACAGGCTGGCCCGGGACGGCGTGGAGCCCGAGGACGTGGACAACCAGATGGCTATTATCGCGGGGCTGGCCATGAAGGCCATGAAGGGAGATTCAAAGGCGGCAAAGGTGCTGTTTGATTTGATTGGCCCAGCGGAGCAGGAGCCGGAGCCAACGGGCGTGGAGGCCATGACCCTGTCCGAGAAGATGGCGGCGATCAGAGAGGCGGCGCGGAACATTGACCACTGACAAGCTGGCCGAGCTGGCCGTCTGGTACAACAACCTGAGGGACACCAGCAACAACACCTATATGCCCCTGTTTGAGTGCGACAGCCGGTATCTGGTGCTCAAAGGTGGCGGCGGTTCCGGGAAGTCCATCTTTGCCGGCCGGAAGGTGCTGGAGCGGTGCATATCAGAGCCCGGGCACCGATTTTTGGTGTGCCGGAAGGTGGCACGGACGCTGAGAGAGTCCTGTTTCGCCCAGCTCCGGGGGCAGATTGCAGAGCACTATCCAGACTGTGGGGCCGTGGTCAACCGGGGAGACCTACGGATTGCCTTTCCTAATGGGTCGGAAATCCTGTTTGCTGGCCTGGACGACGTGGAGAAGCTGAAATCCATCTACGACATCACCGGGATCTGGATTGAGGAGGCCAGCGAGCTGCTGGAGGCCGACTTTAATCAGCTCGACATCCGCCTGCGGACACAGTGCCCCTATTACCTGCAGATCATCCTCACCTTTAACCCGATTTCCATCACGCACTGGCTCAAGGCCCGGTTTTTTGACCGAAAAGACCCTCGGGCCACAGTGCACGAGAGCACCTACAGGGACAACCGGTTTCTCACCCAGGAGGCCGTCAAGACCCTGGAGGCATTTAAGGACACCGACGAGTATTACTACACGGTCTACTGCCTGGGCCAGTGGGGCGTGACCGGCAAGACCGTGTTTGACGCAAAGGCCATTACAGCCCGGCTCATGCTCCACATCCAGCCGGAGGCCGTGGGATACTTTGATTATGAGGATGACGGACTCAGCCTGTCCCATATCCGGTGGGTGGACGACCCCGGCGGGTTTATCCGGCTCTACCGGCGGCCCGTGGAGAGGTATCCGTATGTCCTCGGAGGGGACACCGCCGGGAACGGCTCCGACTCCTTCGTGGGCCAGGTGCTGGACAACACCACCGGGGAGCAGGCGGCCACGCTCCGACACCAGAGCGACGAGGACTTGTATGCCAAGCAGATGTACTGCCTGGGCATGTACTACAACACCGCCCTGATCGGCATCGAGACCAACTGGAGCACCTACCCCGTCATGGAGCTGGAGCGGCTGCGCTATCCAAAGCAGTACGTCCGGGAGAGCGTGGACGACTACACCCACAAGGTGCGGCATAGCTTTGGCTTTTGGACATCGACCAAGACCAGGCCCATCATCATCTCCGAACTCATTAAGGCCGTGCGGGACGATGTGTCCATCCTCAACGACGACACCACCATGGGCGAGATGCTCACCTTTGTACGGGACGAGCACTATAAGCCCGTGGCCGAGGACGGCGCACACGATGACTGTGTCATGGCCCTCGCCATTGCCCACCACATCCGGCCCCAGCAGGACTATCTGCCGGAGAGACCGGAGCCGGAGGGCGTGGCCTGGGATGCCTCCATGTGGGAGGACTACAACAACGCCAGCAAGGCGGAAAAGGAATATCTCATCAAGAAATGGGGGCGGCCGAAGTGACACATACCAGAAAACGCAAAGAGGCGGAGAAGCTGCACCTGTGGCAGGAGCGGTTGTCCCGCAATGACAACGCATACAGCGCGGAGGCCGGACGAATGGATCGGCGGGAGGAGCTCTACCAGGGGAGCGACCGGATCTCCCCCCTGACAGACCGGGCCCGGAAAAAGGGCACGCCACACGTGCGGAACATCTGCGCGGAGCTGATTGAGTCTCAGGTGGACTCCAACATCCCGCAGCCCAAGGTCACGCCCCGCCGGAGAGAGGACGAGTGGCGGGCCAAACTCATTGAGGACATGCTGCGCAACGAGCTGGACAGGCTGCCCTTTGAGACCATAAACGACATCCAGGAGCGTACGGTGCCCATACAGGGAGGCGCGGCTTTTTTGGTGGAGTGGGACAACCAGGGCGGAACCCACACATCCATCGGTGAGCTGACGGTATCCGCTATCCACCCAAAGCAGATTGTCCCGCAGGACGGCGTGTACACCGGCATCGAGGACATGGACTACATCATCCTCAAAGTCCCGCAGACCAAGGAGTATATCAAGCGCAAGTACGGAGTGGACGTGAGGGATGAGAGCGAGACCGAGCCGGATGTCAAGGGCTCTGTGGAGACCAGCACAGCCGACGACATGGTCACCCAGTACATCGCCTACTACCGCAACAAAAAGGGCGGCATCGGCCTGTACTCCTGGGTCAACGACACGCCCCTGGAGGACATGGAGGACTATCAGGCCAGAAGGCTGAGGCGCTGCGCCAAGTGCGGCGCCCTGGAACCGGCGGACGACGTGGAGCCCATCGGCCCAACCCTGGACGGCATCCCGCCCGGAATGGGCGGCAGCGCGGTGGTCATGGCCGGAGAGCCGGAGAGCGCCAAGTCCGGCGGCAGGAAGGTGTGCCCCTACTGCGGTGCAAGCGACTGGGAGGAGAGCCAGGAGGAGTTCGAGGAGATCTACTCCACCATCACCCAGGGGAACGGGAATGTGATCCCCGGCGCGCAGCCCGTTGAGGTGGTCACAGACCAGGTGGACGAGCTAGGCCTTCCCTTGGTGGCAGTTGAGATGCAGCCCACCAGAGTCCCCTTCTATAAGCCTGACATCTACCCCATCATCCTCCAGAAGAATGTGAGCGTGTACGGGAAGTTCTTGGGGGACAGCGACATCGACAAGATCGCCGACCAGCAGAACACCACCAACCGGATTGAAGCCAAGATCATCGACAAGCTGGTCAGATCCGGCTCCTACATCACCCTGCCCGACGCGGCCTCCATCAAGGTGGACGAGGACGACATGAAGGTCATCCGCCCGGGCAGCCCGGCGGATATGTCCATGATCAGCGTGTTCGATTTGCAGGGCAGCGTGGAGCAGGACATGACCTACCTGGAACAGGTGTATGAGGAGGCCAGGCAGGTCATCGGAATCACCGACTCCTTCCAGGGGCGCAAGGACTCCACCGCTACCTCCGGCACCGCCAAGGAGTTCTCCGCGGCCCAGGCCGCCGGACGGCTGGAGTCCAAGCGGGTCATGAAAGACGCGGCCTATGCCGCCCTGTTCGAGGCCATGTTCAAATTCAAACTGGCCTACGCCGATGAGCCCAGACCCGTGGTGTCCCACGACATCCGGGGCAACGCCAACTATGAGACATTCTCCCGCTATGACTTCCTGGAGCGGGATGCCAACGGGGAGTGGTACTGGGTGGACGACTTCCTGTTCTCCTGCGATACCTCTGCTCCCTTGGCGAACAACCGGGAGGCTATGTGGCAGGAGACGCGCATGAACCTCCAGACCGGGGCCTTTGGAGACCCCGCCAGCCTGTCCACCCTTATCCTCTTTTGGACAAAGATGGAACTGCTCCACTATCCGGGCTCCAGCGACACAAAGGCATACCTGGAGCAGGAGTACCAGAGGCAGCAGCAGGAGCAGCAGATGATGATGCAGCAGCAGGCCGCCATGCAGCAGCAGCAGATGGAGGCACAGGCCGTGCAGGACACCATCTCACAGGCCCAGCAGGACGCCCAGAGGGCGGCTGAAATTGGGGCCCCCACGCAAGCGAGGACGACGAGCGCAAGGTAACAGCGTAGAAATACCAAATTCCAAAGGAAAGGAGGGCACGACCATGGCAGACAACGGCTATATCGGCAAGATCGGCCACACGGGTGTGCAGAAGATCACCGCGCCCCACGCCGGCAGCAAGAAGACCGGCAAGAGCACCGTGAAGACCGGCACCGACCTCCGCAGCGGAAAGTAAACAGAAAGGAGACTCACACATGGACATCGACTACGGCGCTGTTTTTGGCGTGGAAGAGACCACCACAGGCGCAGAAGTGACGGAGCCCGCCGAACCGTCGGAAACCACCGAGAACAGCGCAGGCGCAGAAGTGCAGGAGCCCGCCGAACCTGCCGCAGAGGAGAAAAATTTACCCGAATCTGTCAAGACAGATATAAAGACGGATGAGGACGCCAGGTTTGCCGCCGCCCGCAGGAAGGCCGAAGCAGAGCGGGACGCCGCCATTGCAAGGGCCAGACAGGACGCGCAGGCCGAGGCGCAGAAGACCATCGACCAGTTTTTTGCCAACTCCGGGCTGGTCAATCCCTACACCCGGCAGCCCATCCAGAGCAAGGCCGAGTATGAGGCCTACCGGACGCGGTTTGAGGCAGAGCGCAAGCAGGAGCTGATGCAGAAATCTGGCATGAGCCCTGATGAGTACCAGACCTACGTGAACGACCTGCCCGAGGTGAGGGCCGCCAGACAGGCCAAGGAGGCGGCGGACAAGGTTGCCAGAGAGGCCAGGGAGCGGGAGGCCAAACTGCGGGTCGAGGAGCAGCTCAAGGAAATCCAGGCCATCGACCCCAGCGTGAAGGATATCAGCGACCTGTCCAGGATGGAGACCTATCCAAAACTCTACGACCTGGTCAAGCGGGGCTACTCCATCTCCGACGCCTTCAAGCTGGCCAACTATGACACCCTGACCGCCCGGAAGGCGGAGGCCAGCAAGCAGGCCGTCATCAACGCGGCCAAGTCCAAGGAGCACTTGAGCTCCACCAAGTCCAGGGGTTCCGGCGCAGTCTCCGTGCCCGCCGATGTGGCGGCCGACTACCGCCTGTGGAACCCGGATATGACCGACGACGAGATTCAAAAGGACTACCAAAAGTACCTGAAAAGCAAAGAAAGGAGCTAGAAATGGCTTTTCTCATTCATTCCGTGGAGGGCGGCTACATCCCCTCCTGGGAGTACCTCCCCGCCGGGGCGATTACTCCCGTGGTTGGCATGGCGCTGTACCAGAACGCCGGGAATCTGGCGCTGGCAAGCGGCACCACCAACCCCACGTTTATCAGCATGACCGAGCGAGAGGCCGCACTGACCGCCGGTGACATCATCCCCGTTGTGCGCATCAGCGAGGACATCATCTGGGAGACCGAGTGGTCTGCTGCTGCCACCGCCGTGAAGCAGGGCCAGAAGGTCACCATCGCCGCTGACGGCCTGAGAGTGACCGCCACCACCACCGGCGGCGTGGCCGAGGTTGTGGACATGGACGGCACCGCCATCGGCGACAAGGTGCGCGTGCGCCTGGTGGGGCCCGACCCTACCGCGGGCGGTTAAAGGGCAAAAGAAAGGAGTGACTTAAATGGCTGGTATTACGTTTTCTGAGGGCTCCGGCCTCGCCGATTCCATTTACGGCAAGAGCCAGGCCTCTATCCGCCGGTTCCTCGAAAAGCGGGGTGAGGCGTTTGAGCAGAAGTCCATTGTGAAGGAGATCTTCGCCATGGAGACCTCCACCCACTGGGCCGAGAAGTTCACCACCATGACCGCCATGGAGGGCTTCAAGCCCGTGGGCGAGAATGGCGCGTACCCCATGGACAACATCCAGGAGGGCTTTGACAAGACCCTGGAGCACATGGTGTGGAAGGACAGATTCTCCATCTCCAAGGAGATGGTGGATGACGCCAATGTGATGGATCTGCGCAAGCAGCCCGCCGCCTTCATCACCGGCTACTACAGAACCCGCGAGAAGTTCGGCGCGGCCCTTCTGGGCAGTGCCATCGCCGGGAACACCAAGATTAACTTCGGCGGCAAGATGTTCGACGTGACTACGGCGGACAAGAAGCCCCTGTTCTCCAAGGAGCACCCCGAGAAGCTGACCAAGAAGACCCAGAGCAACCTGTTTGCCGACGATTTCAGCGCGGACGCCCTGGGCGCCATGGAGACCGCCATGCAGGACTTCCGGGGCGACTCCGACGAGATCCTGGACGTGGCCCCCGACACCATCCTGATCCCCAACGACTACGCGCTGAAAAAGGCCGTGTTTGAGGCCATCGGCGCGGACAAGGATCCCAAGACCTCCAACAACGGCTTCAACTACCAGTACGGCCGGTGGAACGTCATCATCTGGCCCTACCTCAACCAGTACATCACCGCCGGCACCTCTCCCTGGGTGCTGTTGGACTCCCGGTACAACAACGAGTATGCCGGTGCCGTGTGGCTTGACCGCAAGACCCTGGAGGTCAAGAGCCACATCGACGACAACAACGACGCCAACGTGTGGAGCGGCTACGCCCGGTTTACCGCCGGTTTCAACGACTGGCGATTTGCCGCAGTGGGCGGCGTCACCGGCGGCACCGACCTGATTACCTGATCCGACGGGCGGGGGGTTCGCCCTCCGCCCTCTTTCTTTTGGAGGGCACATGAAAATCTGCGTGTACGCAATCGCAAAGAATGAGGAGAAATTCGTTGAGCGGTGGGTCTCATCTATGAGAGAGGCCGACGGCATCTATGTGCTGGACACCGGCAGCACCGACCAGACGGTGGAAAAACTGGCTGACCTGGGCGTGACCGTACACCAGGAAATCATAGAGCCATGGAGGTTTGACACGGCCCGGAACCGCTCCCTGGAATTGGTGCCGGAGGACGCGGATGTGTGCGTCTGCACCGATTTGGATGAAGTGTTCCAGCCCGGCTGGCGGGAGGCGCTGGAGAAATCCTGGACGGATGAAACCGAACAGATCCGGTACCTCTACATTTGGAACTTTAAGACCGACGGAACGCCCGGAACGTCCTTCCGGTACGAGAAGGCGCATGCGCGGCATGGCTTCCAGTGGGCGCACCCAGTCCACGAGGTGTTGGAGCGGACGGACGGAAAAAGGCTTTGGAAGGTGTCTGAGTGTGAAATGGTGCTGGAACACCACCCTGACCCAAACAAATCCAGAGGGCAGTATCTCCCGCTTCTGGAGCTGTCCGTGCAGGAAGCCCCAGAGGACGACCGGAACGCACACTACCTGGGGAGGGAGTATATGTTTTACGGAATGTGGGATAAGGCAATCAATCAGCTTATGCACCACCTGAATATGCCGACGGCTGTGTGGAAACCGGAGCGCTGCGCCTCTATGCGGTTCATCTCCCGGTGCCATATGAAAAAGGGTGAAATGCAGAGCGCCCTTGTATGGGCCATGCGGGCCATTGCCGAGTGCCCGGAGACCAGGGAACCGTGGGTGCAGGCGGAGGAGGTGGCCTACTCCATGGGCGACTGGGAGTCCGTCCGGTATTTCGGACGGAAGGCAATCGGCATCCGGGAGAAGCCCGCCATCTATATCAACGAGGACAAGGCCTGGGGCGCGTATCCCTACGACGCGCTGGCCTTTGCAGAATACAAGCTGGGAGACATTGAGGGTGCCATAGCGCACACAGAAAAGGCCCTGGAGTTCGGGGAAGATGACCGGCTCCGCGGGAATCTCCGGTTTTACAAGGGGGTGTCTGTATGACGCTGGACGCGTGCATCAAGTCCGTGGATGAAATCAAGCCCAATGCCTTCTCCAACGACACAAAAACCCAGTGGATCAACGAGGTGGAGGGCATGGTTCAGACGGAAATCTTCCTGATGAACCCGGTGGGGTGCGTGCAGTACACCTACGACAACGACAAGGACGCCGTCCTACTGGTGGATCCGCCCCATGACAAGCTCTATCCGGCCTATCTGGAGGCGAAAATCGACTACGCCAACGGAGAATACAACAAATACCAAAACACCATGCAGATGTTTAACTCCTTCTATTCGGAGTTCATGCGCTGGTACGCACAGACCTGGCGGCCGGCGGACGCCTACGAGGAGGGATTGCTGTGATACCTGATACCAAACCTTGGAGGGGCTATTACATCACCGCCTATCAGATCGCCGTCAAACGGGGGTTTATTGGCACGGAAGACGAGTGGCTTGCCAGCCTGAAAGGCGATAAGGGCGACCCGATCACCTGGCAGGGGCAGTACGATACCCTGGAAGAGCTGACACAGGCTCACCCCACAGGAGAGGACGGAGACGCCTATCTGGTCGGTTCTCATCTGTACCGGTGGGACTCTGACACCAGCGCATGGGTGGACGCCGGCAGCATCCAGGGCCCGGAAGGCCCCACCGGCCCCACGGGCCCCATCGGAGAGACCGGCCCGAAAGGTGAGACGGGCGCACAGGGTCCCACCGGAGCAAAGGGAGACACCGGGCCGAAGGGTGACACAGGCCCCGCCGGCCCGAAAGGCGACGCTGGCCCTACCGGCCCTGCTGGCCCGACCGGGCCCACTGGCCCGCAGGGCTCCCCCGGTCCATCCGTGACCGGCCCCACAGGCCCACAGGGATCTCCCGGTCAAAAAGGAGCCACCGGAGATACCGGGGCAACCGGCCCGACTGGTCCTAAAGGAGACATTGGAGAGACAGGTCCTACCGGGCCTAAAGGTGATACTGGCCCGCAGGGAGAACCCGGCCCCTCTGTCACCGGGCCAACCGGGCCGAAGGGTGACCAGGGGGAACCCGGTCAGGCAGGCCCCACAGGTCCGACCGGCCCCAAAGGCGACACAGGCCCTTCCGGCCCGCAGGGTAACCCCGGGCAGATTGGTGAGACAGGACCGGCCGGAGATATCGGCCCCACTGGGCCGAAGGGAGATATCGGCCCCACAGGACCTCAGGGAGACCTTGGACCGACCGGCCCGAAAGGTGACACAGGTCCCACCGGCCCCCAGGGGGTTCAAGGGCCCACCGGCCCCCAAGGAGAAGTAGGCCCGACAGGGCCAACGGGTCCCGCGGTTACCGGTCCTACCGGCCCGAAGGGTGATACCGGAACGGGACTGGATATATTGGGTACATACGAGAGCTTAGAGGCGCTGAGACAGGCCGTCCCGTCCCCCAATCAGGGCGACATGTACAATGTGGGCGCTGTTGCCCCCTTCACCATCTACATGTGGGACACCACCACACCTCCTGGTGACTGGATTGCCCAGGGGCAGCTCCAGGGCGCGAAGGGCGATACCGGACCTACTGGCCCGAAAGGAGACACAGGTTCCGCGGGAGGAGTCGGCCCTACTGGTCCTACAGGCCCCGCCGGAGCGGCAAGCACGGTTCCAGGTCCCACTGGTCCACAGGGTGATCCAGGAGCCGATGGAGCGACCGGGCCAACCGGGCCTACTGGTCCGAAAGGAGACGCGGGAGAGGCAGGACCCACTGGTCCGACCGGCCCCACTGGACCGAAGGGTGATACCGGTGCGCAGGGTGAAACTGGCCCAACTGGTCCCGCTGGTCCTACCGGAGCGGCAAGCACTGTCCCCGGTCCGCAGGGAGATCCAGGAGCGGACGGCGCAACCGGCCCCACCGGGCCTAAGGGAGACGCGGGAGACCCCGGCGCGGCAGGCCCAACCGGGCCGACCGGCCCCAAGGGTGATGTTGGCCCCACAGGCCCAGCCGGCGCGGACAGTACGGTAGCCGGTCCCACTGGCCCTACCGGCCCTACAGGGCCCCAGGGCGAGAACGCCACACCCTCCACCTCCACCACCGTGACCCTGACCACTTCCGGCTGGACAGGCGACGCGGCACCCTACACCCAGCAGGTAGCGTGCAGCATCGTTAAGTCAGATAGCGCGGTAGTCAGCGTGGACGCGCAGACCAGCGGGGACATGGACGCAAACGCTGAGATTCTAAACGCCTGGGCGCTGGTATCGCAGAAAGACCCCATGCAGGGTGCGGGAACCATGACGTTCTACGCCACAGAAAAACCCACCGTGAACATCCCGGTAAAGGTGGGTGTGAGCTGATGGTCTTTTTCGTGACGAGGGGGCTCCCCAAAAAGTCCTACAACCCGGTCTTTGCGGAAAATGAATGGTCAGCCATCATCGAAGCCTGCCACGCCAATGAGGTGCCGGATACTTGGGTGGCGGATGGGACGTGCTACAAGGACATGGACATCGGCGGAACATCGTACCGCATTGATATCATTGGGAAGAACCACGACGACTTGGCGGATGGTACGGGCAAAGCGCCGCTGACGTTCCAGATGCACGACTGCTACGACGAAACGAAGCAGATGAACTCCAGCAACACCAACAGCGGAGGCTGGACAAACTGCGCCATGCGCTCCACTCACCTGCCCGCCATCCTGGCTCTGATGCCTGCGGAAATTCAGGCGGGGATCCGCGAGGTGCAGAAAAAGAGCAGCGCGGGCAGCCAGAGCAGCAGCATCCAGACCACCAATGACAAGCTGTTCCTGCTGTCGGAAATCGAAATCTTCGGTAGCACCACCTACTCCTTCGCCGGAGAGGGCACGCAGTACGACTACTACAAGGCAGGCAATAGCAAGGTCAAAGATCTTCGCTGGTGGGAGCGTTCTCCTCGTTCCAGCAACTCCGCCTACTTCTGTCTTGTCTACAGCACCGGCGTCGCCGGCGTCGACGGCGCCAGCTACTCGAATGGCGTGGCCTTCGGCTTCTGCTTCTAGGAGGTATCTATGTACATCAAAATCGGCAAAACGCAATACCCCTGCACCCGCCGTATCGTGACGGGCGACACCATCAAGTATCTGAGCGTCAAGCCCAACCCCGGCGAGGTGACCGGCAAAATCCAGATGTACCGTGACGACGGGTTCCTTCTAAGTGAGGACAACGCGGACGAGTACGCCCGGCAGACCTACTCCGGGACAATCTTCACGATGACCAACAAGCCGGAGCCGGTGCCCGTTCCCACTCCCGCTCCTGAGCCCAAGGCCACCAAAGCGCAGACCCTCGCCGCTGTGTCCTTTGCCCGGATGATGCTCCCCACCATGGAGATGACCGCCGATGATACCATCACTGTGGCCGCTCTGTACGACGAATGGACGGAGGGTGCCTATCAGGTAGGGGACATCCGTTTGGCCTGGTACGGAGGCGCACACCAGCCCTGGAAGTGCAGGCAAGCGCATGATACCGCCACCTACCCGGATATCACCCCGGAGGGCACAGCATGGCGAACCTTCTGGATTCCCTTCCACGGTACGACCCCCGAGACCGCGCAGGATTGGATTGCACCCAGCGGCGCACACGACCAGTATGAGGCCGGGGAGTACATGATTTGGAACGGGCAGACCTACAAGTGCCTGAGCGCCACGGTGTACACGCCGGAGGAATATGCACAGGCTTGGGAGGTGCAGTAATGGCCGTGTTTGTAACGAGGATGGTGCAGCCGCAAAGTAGCCCCGATGGATATGGATCAGAATTTTCGATTACTAATAATGTAAATTTTGGTTCTAACCTTGGCCCCCCTCAAAAAGCTAGGGCAGGAGAAATCGTCAGTTTTGAAACAAACGGGCCTACTGATGCAGATATTTATATTCAAGCTGGGCAAATTTCTATCCCATTGGCATCGTCTGCGACTCCAATCACTCGAGCTGGACCTGCTGGACCATCGTATATTTATTTTGTAATGCCAGCATCAAACATCATAATTAACGGAAGATAGATTACATACTTCCGGAAATTATTATAATATGCGCCATAACTGCACAGCATCAATTTTCACATCTGAAAGGAGAAAACACCATGATCACCGAACTGAACTTTGCCAAGCTGACCCCCGCTGCCTGGGCCATCTCCAAGGCCACCGGCATGGACGTGGGCGTGGGCCGCTCCATGCTCCTCCACAACCTGCGGGAGGGCAGGGAGATGAACCCCATGTCTCCCCTGCCCGACGAGTTTACGCCCGATTGGGCGGCGCTGAAGCCCCAGTATGACGGCCTGAACGACAAGGCCGGAGTGATGTCCAACTCCAACGTGTGGCACCGCATCTGCAACGAGAAATACTTTGAGCTGGTGGATCTGTGGAAGGCTGAGGACTACCAGGGCATGGCTGATCTGGTAGCCAGCACCGCCGACCCCGGCCCCGTTGGCAATGGCCCCGCCCGCGAGGAGTGGGAGGATGCCCAGCACCCCGAGGAGCCCGCTGATGAGTAAGTACATCGCCACTATCCCGCTGTCCTCTGTCTCCCGGCTCTCCCTCGTGGAGGCCGGGGGGCGGAGCATGGCCCAGGTCAAGGAGACGCTAGGCTGTCAGTACATCATCAACGCCTGGTTCTACAACATGAATACCGGCAAGCCCGTCGGAAACCTGAAAATCGACGGCACGGTCAAAGCAAAGGCATCATGGAACTGCTGGGGCATGACGTGGGACACCACGGACATCCACATGGACGTAATCCCGGACAACGGCGGCAAGAACTATCTGAGCGGCGTGGAGCTTCTGACCCCCGGCAGGGGCCCGGATACCCCCGCAAGCTATTCGCCTGAATACGGCGGAGCCAGGGGACGTTCGGCCATGATGCTGGCCGGGGACTACCTGATCCTGTACTGCACGGGAGACGGCACGGCGGATGCCAAGACTCCGGACGCCATGCGGGACGAGCTGGTGGTGCTGGGCGGCCGGTACGCCAATACCGCCAGCCTGCGGTTGCTGGGCCTGGACTCCGGCGGCTCCAGCCAGTGCGATTTTGACGGGAAGAAAATCTACAGCTCCCGGCGGGTGGCCGGGTATCTGGCCGTCTGGACGAAGAAAACCGAAAACACGGACGATACGGAGGGCAAACCTGTGAGCAAGAAAATCGTATGCCTTGACCCCGGACACGGGCCGGACACGGTGAACGGAAGCCCGGACGGGACGTACAAGGAAAAGGAATTTGCGTGGGACATGTACACCCGGATTTCCCCTCTCCTGGAGGCCCACGGGGTACATACCATCTGTACCCGGACGGAGGACACCAACCCTTCCCTGACGGAGAGAGCAAACGTATCCAACAAGGCCAACGCCACCTGCTACGTCTCCCTGCACTCCAACGCCGCCGGGAACGACGGATGGTACAACGCCTCCGGGCTGGAGATTTACACCTCTCAGGGGCCTATGACGGCGCAGAGAAACATCCTGGCCTCCGACCTGGTGAACGCATTCCACGCGGCTGGGGTGAGCCTGAGAAGCTCTCCCATCAAGCACCAGATGTACACCGTACTGGCCAAGACCGACGCACCGGCGTGCCTCATTGAGTACGGTTTTCACACCTCCAAAGAGGATGTGGAGAAGCTGAAAGATTCTGACTACCGGGACAAGCTGGCAGAAGCCACCGCAAAGGGCATCTGCACTTATCTCGGCGTGGAATGGGAGGAAACCGAAGTGTCTGAGCTGGACAAGGCCGTGGACAAGCTGGCTGCTGCCGGGCTGATCAATTCACCCGACTACTGGAAGGGCGGGGTATACTCCGCCGAAAATGTGCAGGCCCTGCTCATTAAGTGGGCCGCGTCGATTTGAAAGGAGCATATCATGAAAAAACTGTTTATTTCTCAACCCATGAAAGGTAAGACCGATGATGAAATTCTGGCCGAACGCAGCAACGCCATTCAGAGTGCAAAGGATGCACTGGGGGAAGATGTCGAGGTGATCGACAGCTTTTTCAAAAATGCGCCTGCGGAGGCACGGCCCTTGTGGTTCCTTGGTAAGTCGATCGAGCTGCTTTCCACCGCCGATATTGCCTACTTTGCTCCCGGGTGGAGCAAAGCCAGGGGATGCAAGATCGAGCACGATTGTGCAGTTGCCTACGGAATCCACACCATTACGGCATAGGAGGAAATATCATGATCAACTGGACTGTCCGAATCAAAAATAAGACCTTCTGGCTGTCCCTGATCCCCGCCGTGCTTCTGCTGGTTCAGGTGGTGGCCGCTGTGTTCGGCTACACCCTCGACCTGGATCCGCTGGGGGACAAGCTTCTGGCTGTGGTCAATGCCCTGTTTGCTGTGCTGGCTATCCTGGGCATCGTCACAGACCCCACCACCAAAGGCGTGAGCGACAGCACTCAGGCGCTTACTTACGACAAGCCGAAGGACGATAAGGAGGGCTGAGGCCCATGGAGTGGGTAGGGCCCACCATTACCGGCGTGTTCACAATTTTGGTTGCCCTGATTGAATGGACAGCCGCGCGCGACCGGAAACGCCTGAAAGAGCAGGCGCAGAAAGTACAGGAAGAGGCTAGAAAAAACACCGCCCTTGTGGACGGCGTGCAGGCGCTCTTGCGAAACGAGATTATCGCTAAGTACAACCACTATACCGACAAGGGACATATCCCAATCTACGGTATGGAAAACGTGCTGGATATGTACAACGCCTACAAGGCGTTAGGCGGGAACGGTACCGCCGCGAAGCTGGTGGAGGCTATGAGGCAGCTTCCCACCGATTTGACGTGATCCCATAAATGAATACAGGGATCCCAAATATGAGTACGGAGGTGGAACGGCGTGCCCAGCAATATCCTGACAACTGATACTTCCTTCCCCAACTTGAACGGGAACCAGAGCACGGACGAAAAGTTCCGCCTGATTACCAACTACCTGTATATGCTTTTGGAGCAGCTCCGCTATTCCATGGCAAACCTGGGCCGGGAGAACTTCAACGACAAGGAGTTCGACGACATCGTCAACCTGATTACCGAGCCCGTGTATGCCCAGATCTCCGACGCGGAGGGGAATATTGCCTCGCTCGCCCTGACAGCACAGCAGCTTATTTCCAGAATGACCGACGCGGAGGGCAATATTTCCACGCTCCAGCAGACCTCCAACAGCATCATGAGTCAGGTGTCCGACCTGGAGGGGAACGTCTCGACGCTCCAGCAGACCAGCCAGTCGTTTAATGTCCGGCTCACCAACGCGGAGGGGGATCTGGCCCAGGTTACCGTCACGGTCAACGGCATCACACAGTCGGTCAGCGATCTGGAGACCGGCTTGAGCCAGACCGTCCGCATTGCCCCCAACGGCGTGACCATCACCAACGCCGCCGGGGACACCCTGACCATCGACGGCGGGCAGATTGACGCCACAAATCTGAACCTGTCCGGTCATATCACCTTCAACGATTTTTCCAACAGGCTTCAAAGCGACATCAACGGTATAGAGGATACCGCAAACGATGCGTACGACCTGGCAGAGGCAAACAAGCCTCCTGATTACATCAAAAGCACTTACATTGACTCCACGGAAATACGCTCTCCGACTATCAAGGCAAATGATTTCAGTGTGTATCCATCCTCGAACGGGGAAGGCTCGTTTAATTTATATGGACAGTACGCCAGCCGTCAGTATCACTTCCTTGAAGTCAGTTATTATGCAGGAGACGGCCCGCAAATTACTTTTTCTTCTCCGGATTCGGCCCACGCATACTGGGATTTCCCCATCACGACTTTCTACGGAAACATTGATTTTGGAGGGGCTAATGTCACCGGCCTCACAACGGAAGCGGTATTTGCTTAAGGAGGGTCTATGGCAAACCTATCTTTGACCGGTGGAGAAGAAGAATTTGGTTGGCGTATTACCAGACTGAGTTCAGCATTCAACCAGGCAAACGGATATGTGGAAGCAGGGATTACCCGGTACCAGTTCACGCAGTCGTCTCATAGCATTTCCGGCGTGGTGGACAGCGTCCGGGCCCCGTCTTCCGGTGGGTCCACCTCTACAACCAGGCGTTATGTGAGCTACGACCCAGGAACCTACGATTTCTGGGGGTATACCCTTGTACAAGACGGCACCTACTGGCCGGCCGGATCCGATACGGTAACCGTTGAAAGCCCTGCGGCACAGCGCCCGGACGATTGGAGCTGGTATTCCACCGTCCGGGCAGGGCAGCCCATTGAACTGAGCGCTTACGAATGGAATGCATTCTGCAACCGAATCAACGATTTCAGAATATATGTCGGGCTTCCGGAATATGGGGCGTTTGAACGGGTTTATTCTGGAGATCCAATATCAGCAAGTATAGTTCGACATGCAGTTTGGGCAATTGATGCAATGGATCCACCCACCAATACCCCTTCTACACCAAGCAGAGGAGACTTGATTACAGCAGATTTTTTTAATGATTTGAGACGTTCCTTAAATTCAATTGACTAGGAGGCCGCTATGAACGAAGTACAGAAAGAAATCAACAACGCCTATAAGATGATTTCCACCATCGCCGTCAGCGGGGACGCGGTGGACACCATCGCCGCCTGCAAGATGTCCCTTCGGTGCGCGTTCAAGCTGGCGGAAGACAAGCCCGAAGAGGATAAGGAGGGCTGACCATGCTCCCGGAGATGCTGTACTCCGACGGGATTACCAAGGCCACACAGACCCAGTTCAGGGGGTACAACCACAATCTGTACGCCCAAGATGGAGAACTGTGGGACATGAAGAACCTGACCTCCGACCTGGCCCCCCTGTTGGCCCCCCGGCGGCCCCGGTACCTGATTGAAACCCTGAGCAAACCAAACGGTCTATACGCCAACGACGGCCTGTACTGGGTAGATGGGACTGAGTTCTATGCAGACGGGGAGAAGAAAGGAGATGTCACAGACGACCGGAAGATTTTCACCGGCATCGGCGCTTACATCATCATCCTCCCGGACAAGGCATATTACAACAAACTGACCGGAGAGTTCGGAAGCCTGGAGGCATCCTGGAGTGGTACGGCATCTTTTCAGGACGGCACGTACGCGGAAGAAGAAGCGGAAGGGAATACCATCTATTCCTCCGGCGCGGACTGGGCATCCAAATTCAAGGTCGGCGACGCGGTGACCATTGCAGGCGCGGCAACGGAAAGCAACAACAAGACCATCATCGTGCGGGAGATTGAGGGCGATTACCTCCGGTTCTATGAGAACTCGTTCACGGTGGAAAGCGACCAATCTCTGACCATCTCCAGAGATGTACCGGACATGGACTTTATCTGTGAGAACGAGAACCGCCTTTGGGGGTGCAAGGGTGACTCCATCTTTGCCTCCAAGCTGGGAGACCCGTTCAACTGGAATGTGTTCGACGGCCTTTCGACGGACTCCTACGCCGTGGATGTGGGAAGCTCCGGAGACTTCACGGCATGCGTGTCCTACCTCGGATACCCGGTGATGTTCAAGGAGGAGCATATCTATAAGGTCTACGGCGACAAGCCATCCAACTTTCAAGTGATGGGCAGCGCCTCCCTGGGAGTGGAAAAAGGCAGCCACCTCTCCCCCGCCATCGCCGGGGAAACCCTGTACTATCTCTCGCGGGTTGGGATTGTGGCCTACACGGGAGGCATCCCGCAGAGCATCTCCGCACCCTTTGGGACAGACCGCTATAGGAACGCGGTGGGCGGAAGCGACGGCGTGAAATACTACGTCTCCATGGAGGACATGGACGGCACGTTCTCCCTGTTCGTCTTTGACACCAGGCTCAGCCAGTGGCACAAGGAGGACTCCCTGGAGGCGGTTGGGTTCGCCTGGAATACCGAACTCTACTTCCTGTCCGCAGACGGAAAGCTGTGGATGAACGGGAACGCCAGAGAGGCGCCAGAGGACGCCGTAAAGGAAGGCCCTGTGGAGAGCATGGCGGAGTTTGGAGACTTTGTGGAAGGGAACTCCAACAAGAAGGGAACCGGGAAGCTGCAAATCCGCATTGAGTTGGATGCCGGCGCGTCCGTTAAGATTGAGATGGAGTTTGACAGCGACGGCGTATGGCGGCCGGTGGATACCCTGGAGACCACAGTAAAGAGGAGTTTCTACCTGCCTATCATCCCCCGCAGAAGCGACCATTTCAAGATCCGCCTCACCGGAACCGGCGGGTGGCGGATGTACTCCCTGGTGCGGGAGAACTACATCGGCAGCGAACTGAAAAGCCAGCCCGGCAGACAGTAGAAAGGAGATTCCAATGGCTCGATATACCTATGAAGATTTCCGAAAGAACGCGCAGAGCAGCGGGCTCCTCAACGAGTTCTCCCAAGCTGACCTGCAAAGGGCGCAGAGCGACCCTGATTTCGGGATGTCTATCCTGAACTATAAGAAGCGGTACCACAACGCCACTTCCGACGCAGACCGCGCGGCGGCCAACCGAGGCGCGGAGGAGCTGAGAAGTTCCTGGGGCGGGTACACCGGCGGCGCTGATGGCGGAAGCTTTGTCAAGGACGTGATGTCCCCGATAGACTTCCAGTATGGGAGCGCGCCCACCTATTCCGGCTCCGCTTATGACGACGACATTGCAGACCTGTGGAACGCGCAGAAGAACTTCGGTGACTTCACCTATGAGGACGCGCCCACCTACACCAGCCGATGGGATCCCACCATCCAGGAGATGATCCAGGGGATTCTTGACCGGCCGGACTTCTCCTACGACCCGGAGAGCGATCTTCTGTACCAGCAGTACCGGAAGCAGTACAACCGGGAGGGCGACCGGGCCACGGCGGACGCATTGGGCGCTGCGGCGGCGGCATCCGGAGGACTTCCTTCCTCCTACGCCACTACGGCGGCGGCCCAGGCGGGGAACTACTACGCGTCCCAGCTCACAGACAAAATCCCGGAGCTCTACCAACTGGCCTACAACAAGTACCTGAACGACTACGACATGCAGCTCTCCGACCTGGGCGTGGTGCAGGGTCAGGAGCAGACCGACTACGACCGCTACCTGAACGCTCTGAGCCAGTACAACACCGACCGGGAATTTGCCTACAACGACTACCTGAACGATTACAACATGGCAAACCAGAACCTGCAGACCGCACTCGGCCTTCAGAACAACGATTTCAACCAGTACCTCGCCGCTCTGGATCAGTTCAACACCGACCGGAATTTCGCCTATGGGCAGTTCTCCGATGAGCTGACCAGCCAGGCGAATGACCGGGCCAACGCCCTGGAAGAAGCCCTGATGCAGGCGGAGATGGGCGACTACAGAGGACTGGCATCCCTTGGCTGGGACACCAGCAACAATCCTTTGGTTCAGCAGCAGAACGCGGACGCACAGGCACTGGCGCAGGCGCAGATTGACGCCATCCTGGCCGCCGGCGGCACGCCCAGCGCCGAACTCATTGCCCAGTCCGGCTATTCCCAGGAGTACGTGAACGCGCTGAGAAACGCCTATCTGAGGGAGCTGAACAGCCAGATAGGTTCATCGGGTGGAGGCGGGAGCAGATCTTCCGGTGGCTCTGGTAGCTCTGGAATCGGGGGCGGCGTAAGCGTAGGAGCAACAGGTGGTACCGGAACGGTAAATACCGGGACTACACTTTCTCCCTATGCTCAGATTTTGCAGGACAACATTTTGCAGGGCAGCGTGAATACCCTTGATATGCTGAACCGGGCAGCCGCGAATCAAGAAAGCATGAGCAGTCAGGCAACCGCGTTGCAAAGACAGCTCAATTCTATTCCTGGGTTAACGCAAGAAAACAAGGTGTCCATGATTGAGGACGCCTACAACAACGGGAGAATTTCCAGAACTGATGTGAACGCACTTCTAAACGCTATGGGGTATTAAGGTGGTGAATATATGGCCTCTGTCGTAGACCTCATAAACGCGGCAAAAAAATCCGCGCGAAAAGACGACCAGGTAATCCATGAGACCTCTGCTGTAAGTGACCGTCTAAAATCCGCACGTGAATCCGCACAGCAGGAGGATAAAATCAGGAAACGTCAAACCGTTCTTCCTACTGCATCGCAAAGCAGGAACAGCGCTGGCATTGAACTGCCTGGCGGTAGTGAACAGGGCGGTGCTCTCAGCGGGCTCACCCTTCTTCCCTCCTCCCCCCAGCAGGCGGCGAGAGACTTTGCTTATGCCTCTGAACGAATCGGCGCCGGACTTCTTGGCGCTGCGGAAGGGGTATCCGATTTCCTGGGTGCAGGATTCGGTAAGGCTGTCCAAGGAATCACATCCTTTGGCGGCCTGGCCCCCAACCCTGTTTCTGAGTGGGGCGGCCGCGTGGCAGAACACTATTTGACCACCAGCCCCACGCAGGAGTATGAGGAAAATATCCGGCAAAGATATAACCCGACCAGAGGCGCGGAAACGGTCACTGGCGTGGAGCAGACCATCGCACAGATGCTGCCCGGCATCGGGGCGGCCCGGGCCGTCTCCGCCGTTGGTCAGGCCGGGAACGCCATCAACGCAGCCCAGGCGGCCCAGCGTGGGGCGAACGCGGGGCGGGCACTGTTCGGCCTTCAGGCCGCCGGGCAGAGCGCCCAGCAGGCAAAGCAGGAGGGAGCGACCACCAACGAGGCCCTGGCCTACGGCGCGGCTTCCGGCCTCCTGGAGAGCGCCATCGAAGGCATCGCCGGCGGCATCCCTGCACTTGGAAGCGGCAGGCTGAATGAGGCGGTTTCCGCAGTAACCAGGAATCCTGTGCTCAACCGGGCGGCGGACATTGCGGGCGAAGGTGCGGAGGAAGCGATTTCCACGGCAGTCACGCCGTATCTCCAGAGATCCATGTACAACCCGGATGCAGAAAACGCCACGCCCCGGGAGATTCTCCAGAGCGCGGCGCTGGGTTCCTTGGCGGCCGGAGTTTTGCAGGGCGGATTGGAGCTGCCCGGCGCCGTATCCAGGAAAGTATCCGATATCCGAGATGTGCGGCAGGCCGTGGGTTCCAATCAGGATATCATCAACCGGGCGAATCAGAGAATCTCACAGGATATGCAGGCAAGGCGCGAGGCGGTAAATCCCCTGATGACGATGCTTCCCACAGCGGAAGAAGTCCAGAACCGTCAGACCGCTTCCCCTGTATATCAAAGGGCCATGCGCGCGGAACTTCCGGGTGGAGGAAACAAAAATACAGAGCCTACATCTGACGGGCGGGCCTCCCTTTCGGGCGCTGTCGACACCGTAGTAAGCTCTGTATCTAATAATAGTATACTCCCCCTGGCGGATATTGACCCGCTGCCGGAGGGCGTGACACTGGAGAGCGAGGTACCCCCCGTTGTCCAGAGGCTGAGCCAGGCGCTGGGTCGGAACATCCAGATGTATGACGGCTCCCGGGAAGGCGGCACAAGGGGCACCGCCAACGGCTACTATTTCAACGGGACGATTTATGTAAACTCGAACACGGCCAACCCCGTTGCCCAGGTGATTGCCCACGAGCTAACCCACAGCGTGGAAATGGCGGATGCTTACCAGGATCTCCAAAACCTGATTTTCGAGCGCATCCAGCAGACGGGGGGCAACCTGGAGCAGATGAGGGCGCAAAAAGCCGATCTGTACCAGAGAAACGGGGTAAACCTGAATGCCCAGGATTTGGACGCGGAAATCGTGGCGGAGTATGTGGAGAAGAACCTGCTCACGGACGAGGCCTCCATTCAGAAATTGACCCGCACCAACCGCACACTGGCCCAGAGAATCCGGGACTGGATTGACTCCATCCTGGCAAAACTGGGCAACGCGGACGCACAGTCCAGGGTCTTTCTGGAGCGGGCGAGAGACGCCTATTCCAGGGCCCTGCAGCAGACCCAGGGGGCCGCTTCTGATACCGCTGGCACCGCTCCGAACAACCGGATCAACCTGCGCACCTATGCCAGCACTCAGCGGCAGAGCGAGATGCAGTCCCTGCTGGACCGGTATGACGCGGGAGAGATCACGGCGGAGCAGCTGCTGGAGCAGGCGACGCCGCTGATGGAGCAGGAATTGGGCGGGCAGTATTCCATCAGCGAGACCGATTCTGACGGGAACACCCTGACGACGGAGCAGCGGGAGTTTTTCCGGGACAGCAAAGTGGTGGACGAGAACGGGAATCTTCGGGTGGTGTATCACGGGACAGACCAGGATTTCACCGTGTTTGACCGCACAAAGGCCAGGGCAAACATGGATATCCAGGGAAATTTCTTCAGCCCCTGGCAAGAGGATGCGGGCGGGTACGGCGGAAACGTAGAAGCCTACTATCTGAACATCACGAATCCGGCAGACGAGGACACGAGCTATCGTGCGCTTCGCCGTTATCAGGGCCAGAATGAGGCCGGACGAAAGGCCAGAGAGTACCTGGAAAGCCTGGGTTATGACGGGGTAAACAACGGGAATGAGGAGTATATCGCCTTCTTCCCGGAGCAGATCAAACGGGTGGACAATCAGGCCCCCACGAAAAACCCAGATACCCGCTATTCCCTGGACGAAAACCAGCGCAATCAGTTTGTGTCCATGCTGCGCAACTATGCCAGAGGCAACTGGAATGAGCAGACCATCCAGGAGTATCTGAACCTGGTGAGGCAAAACGGCGAATATGACCAGGGGGCCAACGCGGCCCGGCCTGTGCTGGTGCCCCAGAGGGACAGCGAAGGCAACCCAGTTAGCAGAACAGCCCGGACGGCCATGGGGGCCAAGGCCATCCCGGATGATGCGGTTGCAGACATCCAGAACATGGTGCTCCGTGGTGAGCTGTCCTACAACCGAGTGAGCGACAAATCCTCCATTGACCGTGCGATTAAGACCATCCAGGACAAGGGGTATCAGGGCGCATTGGAAGAGTTTCGGAACTCAGTCAGCAAAGGCGTGGTGTCCAAGGACATTGCCACCCTTGGCCAGCAGCTTCTGATCAACGCGGCCAATGCTGGAGACGGGAAGACTACAGCGGAGCTTCTTACACTGTACGCCCAGATGGAGACCACCGCCGGGCAGGCGGTGCAGGCGGCATCCATCCTCCGAAAGCTGGCCCCCAACGACCAGCTATACGCCGCCCAGCGCACAGTCAGCGAACTGGAAAAGACCATCCGGAAAAACTACAAGGATATCGAAATTACCATCGACCAGTCCTTGGTTGAGGAGTTCGGGAACCAGACAACCCAGGAGGGCCGAGACCAGGTTCTGGACAAAATCTATCAGAACGTAGCCGATCAAATTCCTTCAACATGGAAGGACAAGTGGAACGCCTGGAGATACCTTGCCATGCTGGGCAACCCACGTACCCATATTCGGAATATCGCGGGTAATGTGTTCTTCCAGCCCCTCCGAATCGTCAAAGACCGCACGGCGGCCGCTATTGAGGCTGGTGTGTCCCTTGCCAGCGGAGGACGGCTACAGAGGACAAAATCTTTCGCCGCGAATCCCGCTCTTTATAAGGCGGCGTGGAACGACTGGGACAATGTCCGGAACGTCCTTTCTGGAAATAAGTACGACGACATCCGCAGCGAAATCAACAGCCGCCGCAGAATCTTCCGGGCAAAGCCTCTGGAGCTTGCCCGCACCGGCAACTCCTGGCTTCTGGAGTTTGAGGACACCATCTTCAAGCGGATTACCTATGCCGACGCACTGGCCGGGTATATGCAGGCCAACGGCGTGACGGCGGAACAGATGCAGAACAACACCGTGGACGCTAACCTGATGGCCCGGGCGCGGGACTATGCCGGGCAGGAGGCCCTGAGAGCCACCTACCAGGACAGGAACAAGGTCTCCGATAAGGTTGTTCAGGTGGCAAATGTCCTCGGCCCGGCTGGAGAAGCCATCCTTCCCTTTAAGCGCACTCCGGCCAACATCCTGGTGCGCGGCCTGGAGTACAGCCCGGCTGGACTGGCAAAGGCGTTGACCGCCGACCTGATTCAGGTGAAGCGTGGTAATATGACAGGCGCGGAGGCCATTGATCACATTGCGTCCGGCCTGACCGGCTCGGCCCTGTTTGCCCTTGGCGCTTATCTGTTTTCCCAGGGGATTGTGACCAGCGGCGGCGGAGACGACGAGAATCAGGACAGACTTAACGAACTGACCGGCAGCCAGAATTATGCTTTGAATCTCCCCGGAGGCGGAAACGTCACCCTGGACTGGCTGGCCCCGGAGGCTCTCCCCTTCTTCATGGGAGTGGAACTGATGGACTCCATGGGCCAGAGCGGGAATACCACAGACAGCATTATGACCGCGCTGAAATCTGTCTCTGACCCCATGCTGGAGCTGTCCATGCTGCAGTCCCTCAATGATGTGATTGACAGTGTGTCCTTCTCGGAGAACAAGCTGGGGGCTTTGGCATCTTCCGCAGTTGTCAGCTACTTCACACAGGCCATTCCTACGCTGGGCGGTCAGTTTGAACGCACCGGAGAGGAAAACCGCATGAGCACCTACACGGACAAAGTACTCACCATTGACCTACCCGGTGGCCTTCCTGAGGTCGGAGTTCCCACCGATGTGCAGTATGCCATCGGCAGAGCCAGCGCACGGATCCCCGGCTGGGACTATCAGCAGATCCCTTATATCGACGCATGGGGCCGCGAGGAGAGCAACGGGCCGCTGGTTCTTCGGGCGGGCAACAATTTCCTGAACCCCGCCTATACGTCCAGCATGAACGTGACCCCGGTGGATGAAGAAATTCAGAGGCTTTATACGCAGATCGGAGACGGCGGAGTAGTGCCGGATCGCCCGAACCGCTACATCACCGTCAACGGCGAGCGGGTGGATTTGAGCGCCGACCAGTATGTGCAGTACGCCACCGAGCGCGGGCAGATGCAGTATGACATGCTGGACAAACTGATTGACCGCAGCGCATACCAGAGGTTGACCGACAGTGAAAAGGCTGCGGTGATCAGCGATGTGTACCAGTATGCGGATGCCGTTACAAAGGCGGAAATCAGCGATTACAAGCCGGATTCCTGGATTGCAAAAGCGCAGAGCAGCGGAGTTGACCCTACCAGCTACATCTTGTACAGGGGCAGCTTGGAAGATGGCATGACACTGCAGGACAAGGATAAGGCCATGACTGCAGCAGGCATTACAGGCAACGGTAAGGCCCGTCTTTTGATTTCTGAAAACCCGGATTGGGCGGATGATGCAAAGGAAGCCGGAGTCACACAAAATGTCTTTGTGGAATACAAGCTGTTGACCTCTGGCCTGACCGGAGACAAGGACGCAGAAGGGAATACCATTTCCGGCTCCAAAAAGGCGAAAGTTCTCGCCGCGATCAACAGCATGGATATCGATTCTGAAACCAAGGATGCTCTGTATTATGCTGCCGGATATGCCGCGTCTGGTATTCGGGATACTCCGTGGCACTAGGGCATTGATAACGGGCAAAAAACATGGTAAAATAACCCCTGAAAGGACGTGATGGCGTGGACGAGAAAAACACTCCGCTGGCCTCTGAAATGTATGAGGATTTGAAACACCACACGGAGTTTCTCCGGAAAACTGTATGCAGGCTGATGATTGTCATTTGCATTCTGATTGCCGCGCTTGCTGCCACCAACATCTATCACATCTGGCAGTGGTCTCAGTTTGACACCGTTGTGGTGGATACCAGCGGCGGCAACGGAAACGCCAACTACGTCCAGGGGGACAACACTGGAGGTATTTATAATGGCGAAAGTGGCAGTCCACAGGAGGAAGGACGGGAATCCGAAGGGAACCCGGATCAAGCGCAAGGAGGATGAAGAGAAAGCCCGCAACGTGGCAAAGCGGAAGAAGGGATAACCCTTGAATATCCGCACAGAGTTCACGGAGCTGGAGTGTTCATTCTTCCGTCAGGTCTGCAACTTTACGCCTGAGGAGATGGAAGTTTTCAACCTTCGGGTGAAAGATCACTCCAGAATTGAAATCGCCATGAAGCTGGGCATGTCGGAATCCACGGTTGACCGCAGAATCAAGAACATCAAGAAGAAAATCCATAAGGTGCTGTGACGGTTTCGTGACAGTTTTATGAGGGATAGCCGAAAGGTTATCCCTCTTTTTTTATGCGAAAATTTAAGCATGGAGGACGTGAGGATAAAGGGTTGCTACACGTCGGCGCCCTCCCTCACGCCCTCCATTTTTTGTTGGAAGGACGTGTAGAGATATGACATTGGTAGAGCGCATGGTGGCCGCCGGTATGTCCCAGGACTGCGCGGCAGAGACCGCCATGTGGTATATGGCGCAGGGGGACGATGAGGGCCTTGAGACCTATGTGATTGCGCTGGAGGCCCTGAAGGAGATGGATACACGCCGTGAGTTACATCTCGTGGAACGAAAATAAATACGGGCGGAATGTCGGTGACTGTACAGTCAGGGCGATATCGACGGCGCTTGACCAGGACTGGGATACCACATACTGGGGGATTTGCATAGAGGGCGCGCTTCAGGCCAATATGCCGTCAAGCAACCAAGTGTGGGGGAAATATCTCGAAAAACGAGGGTTTCGCCGCAGTTCACCCCCTTATGATATGACCGTTAGAGAGTTCTCAAGGAAATATCGACATGGCACATACCTGCTCGCCCTGGCAGCCCATGTAGTAGCCGTAATCGACGGAGACATCATAGACACCTGGAACAGCGGGAATGAGATTGTTTTGTACTTTTGGAAGAGAGGATGACGTGATTTGGCTTACCCCTACTACGGCTATCAATACTATCAGCCGCCAATGGCCGACCAGCTGACACAGCTTCGGCAGCAGCAATATCAGCCCAATATGCAGCAGGTGCCGCAGCAGCAGGCACCCCCCTCCATTGTGTGGGTGCAGAACGAGATGGAGGCGGCCAACTATCTTGTGGCTCCCAATAGCGCCGTCACTCTTTGGGACAGCAATTCCCCAGTGGTCTACCTCAAGCAGGCAGATGCCTCCGGCAAGCCCTCCATGAAAATCTATGACCTCGTAGAGCGCACTCAGAGGCCCGTACATGCCCCGTCGGTAGAGTATGCGCCCCTGTCTCGCTTGGAGGCTCTGGAGGCCCGCCTGAACGAACTGACGGCGGTTAAGGAATCTTCCAAATCGGCCAAGAGAACCACCACAAAGGAGGATGCGGAATGAACCCCTTTTTCCAGGCGATGGGCGGCAACAGACAGCCCAATATGATACAGCAGTTTCAGCAGTTCATGAACTCCATGCAGGGCAGAGACCCGAACCAAATCCTCAATGAGCTGATTTCCAGCGGGCGCATCTCTCAGGCCCAGCTCGACCAGGCCCAGCAGAGGGCCCAGCAGATGCAGCAAATGTTTGAACCGCTTCGAGGTATGTTTGGGAAATAACACCAATAATCAAAATCCCGGCCGGGTTTTGAAATAACAACAAAGGAGAATAAAAAATGTCTCTGAGTAATGAGTCCAATATGGTCATGCCCGTGACCCCCGCTTATGGCATGGGGTACGGCAATGGCGGCATGTGGGGCGGCGAGTGGGGCTCCTGGATCCTGCTGTTCCTGCTGTTCGGCATGTTTGGCCGAGGCTGGGGCGGCTGGGGCAACGAGTCCAGCTGCTGCGCCCCTGCCACCTGTTCCGACCTCCAGGCCGGATTTAACAACCAGGCGGTCACCAACAAGCTGAACGGCCTTGAGAATGGCCTGTGCAGCCTGGGCTATGACCAGCTCGCCCAGATGAATGGCATTAACACAAACATCCTGAACACTGGGTTCGGCATCCAGAATGCCGTCCAGCAGGGCACCGTTGCTGCCATGCAGAACACCAACGCACTTCAGACCCAGCTCTCCAACTGCTGCTGCGGCCTGGAGAAGGGGCAGATGCAGATCACCAACAGCATGGACAGCGGCTTTTGCCAGACCAACTACAACCTTGCGACCAACACCAACTCCATCATCCAGAACGCCCGCGCCGACACTGACCGGGTGATTGCCAAGCTGGACGCTATGGAGATGGCCCGGAAGGACGAGACCATTGCCGCCCTGCGCTCTCAGTTGGATTACGCAAATCTCAATCAGTCTCAGGCCAACCAAAACAGTGTCTTTGACGCTCGTATTGATGCGGCTGTTGCGGAGATTCTGCGCCGGACCGGGCACGACTGCCCCACCGCCGCCTACGTGGTTCAGCCGCCCCAGCCGGTGACCTTTCCCAACTGGTGCAACACCTGCAACACCTGCGGCTAACTAAATACCTCAACTTGTAAGGAAAACTTACATGTTCGGCCCCGTGCCGATTTTGAACCATGCGGCGGGGCAATAGCCTCGCCGCTATCTTTTTTGAAAGGAATGATTGTTTTGGCACAGTACACTAACGTATTTGTGCAGCAGATTGCCGCTAATGGGAACGCGGTGTTTTCTGAAACACCTGTACCGGCAAAAGGCTGTATCTATCATCGAGAGGGCTCCGGCGTTGTCCAGCTCAGCGGCCCATCCAATGGACAGTGCTTTGCAAGATACCTTGTGATTTTTAACGGGAATATTGCCGTCCCTGCTGGTGGCACAGCTGGTGCTATCTCCATCGCTATTGCCATTGAAGGAGAGGCGCAGGGAGATGCAACTGCTACCGTTACCCCTGCCGCTGTCAGCGACGAGTTTAATGTGAGCGTTGCTACCTTTGTCCTTGTCCCCCGTGGTAAGCCTGCAACTGTCAGCGTGAAAAATATCAGCACTCAGGCCATCGAGCTCCAGAACGCAAGCCTGATTATTACCCGTGTGGCATGAAAGGAGATTGAATCATGGAATACATGCATGAACTGAAAGACAAGCTCTGCGACGAGCTGGAGGAAATCGCCCGCAAGGGAGAGCTGGGTGCCGGCGACCTGGAGATTATCCACAAGCTGACCGACACCATCAAGAATATCGATAAAATCGAGATGATGAAGGAAGACGGCGGCTACTCTCAGGTCGGAGACTGGGAGATTGAAGGCCGGGCCTACAACCGCGGCAATTCCTATCGAGGCCGCAAGCGCGACTCCATGGGCCGGTATTCCCGCGATGGGTATTCCCGGGACGACCGCTACAGCCGCGACGGTGACCGGATGATGGAGGAGATGGAGTCCCTTCTGGACAGGGCCGGCAGCGAGAAGGAGCGCCAGGCAATCCGCCGCTGCATGCAGCAGATGGAGAGCTGATAGGGGGTATCCAAATGGGAACCCTGGAACGGGCCCTCCCCGGCCGCCAGAACGCCAGGGATTGGCTGACCCTCAAAATTGTCGAGTGTCTGTCTGAACCCATGGATGACAGAGGCGCGGAGAAACTGGCGACGTACAACACTGCATATAAAGCCCTGGAGCAATGGCCGGAGGACGGCCCTCCCTCCCCCTCGGAGCCGTTTACCCTGACCACCGCGAAAAACTGGGTGAAGCGGATGAAGAACGAGGACGGCACCACCGGAGCGCACTGGACGTTTGACCAGGCGCACCAATTGATGGAGCAGAGGGGTATTGACTGTGACCCAGTCCAGTTCTGGGCCGCGCTGTGCATGATGTACAGTGACTATGCCGCAGCGGCCAGCAAGCACGGCGTCGGTGGAGATGTCGATTTCTACATCGATATGGCATGCGCCTTTCTCAATGACAAGGACGCGCCTAAGGATAAGCTGGCCCGGTATTATGAACACATCGCGAAAGGTTGACACTCCCCGCTCCTAAAGGCGGGGGCTTCGGCGCCCGCAGTTTCTCGGCCTTCTTCCGCATTTTCTCAATATCCGACATTGACAAATCCCCCCATTCTGGTAGAATGAAAGGGCAGTGAGCCGTCCAAACTTGCTGCCCTTCTATGGCCGTCCCCGGGTGCAACCGGGGGCGGTTTTTTTATGTTTTCGGCTTCCCCGTCAAAAACAAAATGATGCCAAATTACTTATTGCAAGGAGTGATTGTTTTTTCTCCAAAATTATTTCATTTTGTGTTGACAAACACGATACGAAATGATAGACTAAACACAGTTAGAATTAAATGGAGGTGATACCTTTGCGAAAATGGCTTGTTT